>TARA_R110002012_G_scaffold307658_1_pt1 | contig 22260 bp, 17 predicted proteins | sample TARA_R110002012 | Tara Oceans TARA_R110002012 (sample SAMEA4396515) | marine metagenome | biome: Westerlies Biome; feature: [DCM] deep chlorophyll maximum layer (ENVO:01000326); material: water (ENVO:00002006), including particulate matter (ENVO:01000060) such as... | depth 40 m | reverse complement strand
GCAACAAGCTGGCAAAAATCTCAGTTTCCAGTTGCTTTACCAGTAGCCCCTACAGGAATAGTAAACGCTTAAGCATATGAGAGCGAAATATTTAGAAATACCAATAAACACAGTTGTAGCTTCGGGTGCAATTGAGTTAGTGGTAGGAACAACCGCTTCAGCGGGTATAGCCGCAGGAACTGCTACCAGTGACAGTCAAGATAAGCTTGTAGATTCTGGAGCTACTTTTGTTGCTGACGGTGTTGTTGTAGGTGATATTGCATACAATGTTACTGATGGTACTCAAGCTGCTATTACAGCTGTAAATGCTAACGGACAAGAAGTAAGTTTTGCTTCTGACTTATTCCCTGCTGGTACTGAAGCTTATGCTATTCGTAAGGAAAAGCAGTTAAATGCTGTAGGATCAACATTTACAACTCGTAAAGTTAGAGTTGGAGATACTGTAACAAACACAACAGCTTCTACGACAACTACTGTAGCTGCTTTAATTAACGAAACATCATTAACATTGACTGCTGATATATTTAACAGCCCAACTTTGTATAATGATAATTTTACAATTGAAGCTCCTGCAACAGAAGTTTATGACAATGGTAAAACATTTTTAACTACTATGAATATTGGAGATGTATATGAGAATACAACTCAAAACTTTAGTGAAGTGGTAGTTAGTGTTATAGATGACTTTAGATTCAAATGTAGCTCTTCAGCTGGAGCTATAGGAGACGCTTTTAATGTTTTTGATTCAACAGTAGCTTCTACTTATTTGGTTCTTATGGATCAAATAGTTTTAGTTGATAGAGTAGGTGCGGAACAATCCAGAATATTCTTAAACATTATGGGTCAAACTAATAATTACATAACTATTGACCATTCAGATCAAGGATCAGGGCGTGCTGTTGCAATCGCAATACAAGACGCTATGAAGAGAGGATATGTTGGTGTAAATATGCCAGACCCACCTGGACCTTCTGCTGCAAGAGTACAGATGCCTATATTTGAAGGCTCTGTTGTAACAGTAGAAAGTGTAGTACTGTCTTAACAGTTTTATAACAAATTTAAAGAGAGGTTACAAAAAAAGTAACCTCTTTTTTTTTGCTATATTTGTAAATAAATAAAAGGTATTTTCTATGGCCATGATTAACAGTGTTAGGAATACAGTATTGGCAATTATTAATAAAAATAATTATGGGTACTTATCTCCACAAGATTTTAATTTGTATGCTAAGCAAGCGCAAATGGATTTATTTGAAGATTATTTTTATCAATACAATCAATATATTAATAGAGAAAATCTTAGGCAATCAGGAACAGGTTATGCTGATATTGTAAAAGGACTTGAGGAGGTTATAGATTCTTTTTCACAAGATGTTTTTTTAGCTGGAGGATCAGCAAACACATGGAATTTACCTGTTGATTATTATTTAGTTAATAAACTATATTATTACCCACAATTTGAACAAGGATTATTAAACCAACCTATTAATGATACTTTAGGTAACATGACAGGTGTAACCACAGCTACCTTTCCAAATCAATTAGTAGATAGTAACGCAGGGGTTTTAAACTCTGGAGTTCCTTCTTTTTCAGATGGCACTGTAACAACTTACGCTCCGACTATTGGTAGTATTGTTGTTAATAACGATACATTAGCGCAAGCTTTTGTATTAAGCGTTGTTCCAGGAAGTATCGACACTCTTAATTTAACAGATGATATTTTTACTAACGTGCTTTTTGGAGAAAGCTACAGTATTTATAACGCTAATAATATTACGGAAGTAGAAAGGGTAAGTCAGAAAAAAATATTTTATTTAACAAGTTCAACATTAACATCTCCAACTACGCAGTTTCCAGCATATGTTTTAGGCGGGAATACCGTAGAGGTATACCCTACATCTATACAAAGTAACGGGGCTATAAAAGCTCAATACGTTAGATATCCAAAACCTCCACAATGGACGTATCAATCTTTATCAGGAAACGAACCTTTGTTTAATCCTAATGTAGCTGGATTTCAAGATTTTGAATTACCATTATCTGATGAGCCTGGACTAATAGCAAAGATATGTCAATACGTGGGAATAGAAATAAGAGAAGCTGATGTGTATCAGTTTGGTCAAAATGAAGAAGTACAAGAAAATCAAATACAAGTATAAAAATGGCGTACATTTCAGATTATAAATATTACGAAAACAATGGTAACACACCTCAAGATGAAAATTGGGGATCGTATCAGTATGTGTCATTGGACGATATTGTATCTAACTTTATGTTAATGTATCAAGGAAACAACGAAATACTTAACAATATAGAAAGGTATCAAGTTATATTTCATGCAAAAAGAGGTATACAGGAGTTGAACTACGATGCTATGAAAGAAATTAAAATATTACAAATTGACGTTGACGATCAGATAAGATTTGTATTACCTCCAGATTTTGTAAATTATGTAAGAGTTTCAATGTATCAAAACAATACTTTATTTCCTCTATCTGAAAACATTCAGACAATGTGGGCTGGAGCTTACCTTGAAGATAATGCAGGTAATATGTTATTTGATGTTAACGGGAATGTACTAAGCGCACAAAATTCGCAAGTTGATAACGCACGAATAGCAGGAGGTATGCAAACATTGTATTTAGGCCCAGGGCCATACAATAATCAAATGGGATACTGTTGTGATGGGGAATGGTATTTTCAGTATGCAGTGGGGCCTAGGTTTGGTTTAAACACAGAGACAGCAAATATTAACCCTACCTTTACAATAAATAAACAAAACGGAGTTATTTATTTTAGTTCTGGTATGTCTGGTAAATCAGTTGTAGTTGAGTATGTTTCTGATGGTATGGAAAAAGGAGATGACTCTAAAATAAGTGTAAACAAAATGTTTGAAGAGTTTATTTACGCATACATAAGATTTTCATTACTAAACAGCAAGATGGGTGTCCAAGAATATATAGTAAATAGAGCCAGAAAAGACAAGTCATCATTATTAAGAAACGCTAAATTAAGATTAAGCAATATACACCCAGGTAGACTATTAATGAACCTGAGAGGTCAGGATAAATGGTTGAAATAATATGGATAGTAATGTTACTTTTATAAAAGGTAAAATGAACAAAAGCGTTGATGAACGCTTAGTTCCGCCAGGTGAATATATAGACGCAGTAAATGTACGTTTAGGTTCAACAGAAACAACTGAAATAGGGGCAGTTGAAAATTCAAAAGGAAATACTCAGTTAACTTTTCTTGAATATGAAAACTCTCCAATGCCAAACGCAAGGTGTATTGGAACGTATGCAGACGGTATTAATGAAAACATATATTGGTTTTTAAATGATGACTCAAACGCATCATCATCTACGGGAATTGTAGACATGATAGTTTCTTTCAATACCACAACCAATGTAACCACATATCATGTTATAAGTAATTCTGTTTTAAATTTTAACTCTAAGTATTTAATTACTTCTGTAAATTTAATTGATAATTTATTGTTTTTTACAGATAACTTTAATCCTCCTAGAGTTATAAATACAAGTAGAGATTACCCCTATCCTAGCGCTGGGGTAGATGGGTTTACTGAAGAAGAGATAAGTGTAATTGTTAAACCACCGGGCTTTGCTAAATATACTAGCGGTAACCCTCCGTCTTTAAAATCTGAACTTGCAGCGCCGGTATTAAGACTAAGAGATTCTTCAAGAGATTCTGATAATTATTTAGAAGATAAGTTTTTAAGTTTTGCATATAGATATAAATATAAAGATAATCAGTATAGCGCTACATCTTTATTTTCTTTAGCAGCTTTTCAAGCGGGAGATTTTGAGCTAGACAGAAAAACTTTAGAAAATACTGGTATGTTAAATAAATTTAACGCAGTAGATATTAAGTTTCAGTCAGGATCTGAATTAGTTACACAGGTAGATTTATTAGTTAAACCCTCAAACTCTACGGTTATCTATGTTGTTGAAAGATATGTAAAGGAAGAGCTTGGTTGGGCTAATAACGAAATAAAAGAAGCTACTATAACTTCACAAAAAATATTAACTACATTGGGTGCTGATGAGCTTTTGAGACAGTATGATGCTGTTCCATATAAAGCACAAGCACAAACTATAATGTCAAATAGATTAGTGTATGGAAATTACACAGACGGTAAAGATATAACAAATAGCTCTGGAGAGGGCATATCAATAGAATATGACTTAAACTTAGATACACTCTCTACTGCTGGGGGTAACTTAAAAATGGCTTTTGCTACTACATATGCTAATAATATAGATCCTGCTAATGTAGTAACAGATGATCAGTTTAATATACTGTTAAAAAATATACTTATTGATACTGGCACTATTCCTTTTGCGGGAAATATTCCTAAATCAACTCCGTTCTATTTTAACTGGACAATGTTTAGTCTTCCTGCTTTAGGTGGAGACACTGGAAACGCTGACTTTCCAACAGGATATAGAGTAAACGAAGGTTTGAATTTTTCTTTTGAAACCTCATTGATTACATCAGAAGCTTATAGCTGGCCATCACTTTGGTCTAGTCCTGAGTTTCAAGATATGATTGGGTTTACAAATTTTAAAGCTATTCCTTTTTCTAACTTAGGTGGTTCATTAACAGATAAATTTAATACTTATTTAAAAGAAAATCCTCCAATAAGTCCTACTGATCCAACACAATTATTTGTTTTAACTCAAACATCTATAAGTGGAGGGGCGTCAGAAGGATTTAAAATAAGAATAAATAATGGTAACAACTCTTATATAAACGTACAAAATTTAGCGGCTAAATATGTAAACAATACAACAAGTACAATAGTATATGTTTACTTTCAGTTTGTAATAGCTGACATTTTCAGTATAAATACATTATCAAACGGAGCTACTCCAAGTACGTGGACATTTGGTAGTGCTGGTGATAGACGAAGCTTACACTCAAACAGAGATTATGAAGTAGGCCTGGTATACATGGACGATTACGGTAGAGCTTCTACAGTTCTTAATTCACCAACAAACACTATAAGAGTAGGGCCGGAGGCTAACTCCACAATAAATAAAATTAAAGCAAATATGTATAGCCAAGCTCCATCATGGGCTTCAAAATATAAATTTGTACTAAAGCCTAGCGCTACAGATTATAACACTATATATATAACGAAATATTACGCAGACAGAACAGAACAAAATTTATTTTGGCTTAGACTAGAAGGAGACGATCAGAATATTATAGAACCAGGAACTAGGTTAATTGTAAAAAGAGATAACAGTGGCTCGACTACAAAGGTTTCAGTAGAGACTATACTAGAGGTAAAGGCATATGCTACAGGTGAATTGGGGCCACAAAATTCAGGTAGTTTAGCAGGGCTGTATGCTTCTATAGAGCCAAATAGTTTTGAGTTAAAAATAGGGGAATTTGATGTATTAAATCCAGAGGTTCGCGTTGCGAAGACAACAGAAGGATCTTGCTACGAGCCTGCTCTTGACACCGTACCCGTTTTACTACAATCCGCAGAAGCATGGTATGATGACGCTGGGGTTGACACAATAGCTACTATACCGGAAGGTACAGTAATAGAATTTGAATTTAGAATATATAGAAAAAAGTACGGAGGTATTGGTGCTGGTGATGATGGTGGTAGTATTGACTGGGAATGGAAACAAAGATGGGTATCAAGCCAGGAATATAATAGTCTAAAACAATGGTTTGAAGCAGAGAATATAGAGAATTTAGTTTCAGGAACAAGAGATGCGGGAGGAAGAACGCTGACAGGGTATTACGACTCAACTCTTAGGACTGCTACGTCAGAACTTACAAGTCATGGTTGTTACACTTACACAGTGGGATTTGTAAATGGAGGTAATACTGGTCAGCTTAACATTGCTATATCTGCCGCGGTACCTAGAGGAGGGCCTGGTATTGATAAGAGGCCATCTCGTTTATCTATGAAGATAGTTTTAAATAGACAGGAAAATTTAGTAGTTTTTGAAACTGAGCCGACTGAAGCAGATCCTAATATATTTTACGATTCTTCAGAAATGTATGATGTAATTAAGACACCTACAGGGGAGTATATACACGAAGGAAATTTACAAAATCAAAATTTAAATACAACTCCTGCAACTCCTGCTATAATTAATTTACCATTTTTTAATTGTTTTGCTTTTGGTAATGGGGTGGAAGGAATGAAGGTGGCAGACTTGATACAGGGGAAATCAGTAAATTTAGGACAGAGAGCATTAGCATCTTCAAATAGAGAGTTTAAAGAAAACGACAGGTTTGCTAGTCTTACATATAGCGGTGTATTTAGCAGTCCTAATAATTTAAATAATTTAAATGAATTTAATTTAGGTTTAGTAAATTTTAAAGATTTAGAAGTTAGTTTTGGCCCTGTAATGAAATTACATAGTAGAAAAACCGACATACTAACATTACAAGAAGACAGGATATCTTATGTTTTAGCTTCTAAAAGCGCATTGTTTGATGCAACAGGGGCTAGCACCTTAACATCTATACCGGAGGTTTTAGGTACACAAATAGCTAGATCAGAAGAGTACGGAATAAGTTTTAATCCAGAAAGTTTTACAGCTTGGGGAAGCTCTGTTTATTTTAGTGACACAAAGCGTGGATCAATTTTAAAATTAACTGGGTCTTCAATAAAATCTGATCAGTTAGAAATTGTTTCTGCTTACGGAATGAGATCATTTTTTAGAGATGAATTTGCCTCTTCTATTACAACGCAAAAACTTGGGGGTTATGATCCATACATGGACGAGTATGTTTTTAACACAAACAACATATCAGTACCACGTCCGGTTGAAATAGTTGAGTGCGGAACTGTTCTTTCACAAACCGATACATTAACAAGTTTAAATGTAATTTATACATTACCTAATAGAACAGGTGATGTTAAAATTAATTACGAAATAACTGGAACATCATCAGATATAAGTATTGTTGCGGTATGGGATAACAATACATATACATCTAATAATCAAACATCTACAGGTTTTTTATCGTTTGATAAAGATAAGCTATACCCTACGGAGGTAAAATTAGAAATAACTTGTAATTCCAAATCTTCTTACAATGTAACGGTAAACTGTCCTGAAAGAGTAACAGGTTCAGTAACTCAGGTAGTTTTAGCGTCTAATCAAGACGCAGGAAAAACCACTCATATAGAGTATCAGTGGTCTGACGGGTTCTATACTAGTCCTTGGGAACGTACTCAAATAGTAGTTAATCCAACAAACCCTGACTCTTGTACTTTTTTGTCTAACACTACAGGAACACAGTCTGTTGGTATGATCCCTCACAGACCTCCAGGAACAACACCAATAACAATAAGAGCTAGGGTTAAACCAGAGTTGGGAGATGACTTAGTGTTTAGTGAAACAGATAGTAAGATGTATGTTTTTTTAAGAAGTAATTTGCAAGGTGGAGGCGTGGCTACACAGGCTGATTGGCTGTTACCTATAATGTCAGGTAAAGCCCCTACCACCCCAGTATACAACACAGGTCTTGTTCCGGGAAGTACTGATATGTTTAATTTTGAAATTGATGAAGCCGTACTGGGAAATTTATGGGATTTTAATAATGGTAATTTATTTGTTGTTTGGGACTTTAGGCCTTATGTAGATAATTTTATGGGGTATAGTAATAACCAGCCAGGGTCTTGTAGTGTTAGTGCTAGTTTTACTACTTTTTATTTAACATCACCAGCGATGCCAACTGCGGCTTTAGCTTGTGCATTAGATACTAGTAATAATGGTAATAACTTACCGAACGCGGTTTCATTAGTACAAACAGCCTTTACTGGTAATGGGGGTAGCACTCCTTCTGTAGGAGATATTGTATATGCAGATATATCTGCAACACAACAAGATTTAATGGGGCCAGGTTTTTATAAGCTTACACCTACTAATGCACACCCAAATGGTAGAATAATAGAGGTAGCGCAAGGAGCTAACTCTTTAACAGGAATATGTATACAAAAAATAAATTGTTAATATGGCAAGCGAAGTAGAATTTTATTGGGACGGTTTAAATTGGTGTGACGCACAAGCGGTTTTCACCACATCTTTAATGACAACATATGCGCCTGTAGGTTGGTATCAGTACAACGGGTTTACAAGATATTTTAACGGAACATCTTTAAGTGGTTGCATCGCTTGTTAAAAATATAAATTATGAGTAAATTAACAAAAAACACATTATCATATTCAGACGGAGTAAAAGGGTGGCCATCTTTTTATTCTTTTGAACCAGAGTATATGACTGGAATGAATAGTTATTTTTATTCTTTTAAAGGTGGTAACTTATATAGGCATAACACAAACCAAACAAGAAACACATACTACGGGGTTTTTTATCCTTCCTCAATAACCGGAGTGTTTAATATTGAGCCTATGACTATAAAACTTTTTAAAACAATGTCTTTTGAAAGTGATGCTGCTTGGAAATGCACAAACTTAGTAACGGATTTAAGTACAGGCTCAATGGATAATACTGACTTTGTCAGGAAAGAGGGAGAGTGGTTTACTTATATAAGAGAGAAAGCAGGAACTTTAAATTTTAAATTAAGATCAGCAAATGGTATAGGTAATTTAGTTTCTTCAGCACCTTCTACAACAGCAGGTAGGATAAATCTTACATTTGATGTTAGTTTAGGTAGTATATTAAGCGGGCATGATGATATATATTATGTAGATGCAATAAGTGGAAATGTAAAAGTAGGTCATGTAACATCTATAAATCAAGCAACAAAAACAATAGAAGTGTTTTTTGGGATTACCTTTCCAGCTATACCAAATAATGTGTTTGTATTCTTTTACAAAAATGTTGTAGCAGAGTCTCATGGGGCAAGAGGATACTTTATGGAATTTACGTTGGAAAATGATTCAACATTACCAGTTGAGTTATTTTCTGTCGGTAGTAATCTTATGAAAAGTTATCCGTAGATTTTACTATCTTTGCATAGATGGCTTTAAATATAAAACCTCTAAGTGATAACGATTACGATAATATCCTTTGTGCTTGGTGGAAAGACTGGAGGTGGACAGCGCCTGCTAAAGATTTTTTACCAGAGAGAGGTTACATGGTTTATTATAATGATGAGCCTATCTGCGCAGGATATATGTATATAACAAATTCTAACGTAGTATTGTTGGAATGGATTGTATCAAGTTTTAAATTTAAAGATAAAAAAATTAGAAAGGAGGCTTTGTATATGTTAATAGAAACCATAACATCATTAGCTAGAGGTTTAGATAAAAAATATGTATATTCATTATTAAAAAACAAGCCATTGATTCAATTATATTCTGAGCTTGGGTTTGTAAAAGGAGGTGATAATGGGTGTGAAATGATAAAAAAATTATAATATGGGTGTAATGACAGCAGTAGCTATAGGATCGGCCGTACTTGGTGGTACCATGAGTTTTACTCAAGCAGCAGCAGCAAGAAATGCTAGAGATAAAGCAGACAGAGATGCAGCGCGATTTTTAGCGGACGCAAGGGGAAAGGCTGAAAAAGATTATTTTTCCGGACTTAATGTTCCGTTAGACGCTTATGAAGCAGAATTAGAAAACAACTTAATAAATACAACAACAGCAATTGAAGCTTTGCAAGAGGGAGATGCAAGGGCCTTAGCTGGAGGGGTGGCTGCTGTAGGCGCGCAAGCATCACAAAGAGCAGAGGCTATTAGAATACAACAAGGTAAAGATATGTTTGCGTTAGATAAAATGAAGGCTGAAAATCAAGATGCTATCAACCAGCAGATGATAGCTATGGACGCGGCAGCAGCTCAAGATTCTGCAAAAAGAGGAGCTGATGCTCAACAGCAAATAGCAGCGTCAACCACAGCTGGAGTTCAAGCAATAGTAGGAGGAGTAACAGCAGCCGTACAAGCATCTCCACTATACGGTAAAACAAAAGCAGATCGTTTGCTTCTAAAACAATTAGAAAGAAACGGAGTAACTCTGGAGCAGTACTCCGCAAATCCGGCAAAATACAGAAATATAGTATACAATAGTGATGGGTCTTTAATAGCAGAACAAGGAGAAAGTTTAGTACCTAGATTAGAAATGAAAAAAGTAGATCAAATTCCAATTAATCAAGACGATCCTGTTGCGCAGAGTTTGTTTCAAGCGCAAAGCTCTCCTACTTATCAAGATATCATTAATAGAAAAGTAACTATACCTCCAGCGCTTGAGTTTGACAGGGTTACCAATACTGACCCTACTAGATCAAATGCTGTAGTACAGCCTTATAATCCTAACGCTACAGCTGGAACAGGATATTTAGATAATTCTTTTAACTTACCAAAAAATACATACGAAGATACATTAAGAAAATACGGTTTAACTTTATAATATGGCACAGAAAGCAAATATAAATTTCAATACTTATGTAGAGAAAGACGTAGCAACTTCGTCAGTAGATTGGTCTGCAATTACTAAAAATCTTACCGAAACATTAACAAAGATAGATACTGAAAGAAAAGCTAAAAAAGCTGAGATAGATAAAAACAGTATTGAAGTAGAAACACAATTAAACGAACTAGAACAGTATGATAGTACAGAGTTAGGAACGTTAGCTATTGGAATGTCACAAGAGTCGGCTAGTTTTTTACAAATGCAAAACAATTTATTTAAAAGAGGTTTAATTACACAGGCAGAATTTGCTCAGGCAAAACAAAGAGTGCTAGGAGACTGGAAACAATTTTCTAATGTGTCCAAGGCATGGAATGATGAATACAAAGAGTATGTAACCAGACAACAAGATGGAACCGCTAGTACACTAGAGCAGTGGCTAAACAAACAAAATGTTGCTTTTGGTAATTTAAAAGATATTAAGGGGTATGTAAATCCTAACACAGGAAGGTTGTCCTTAGCTCAAGTTGATCCAGAAACAGGTAAGATTTCAGAAGACCCAGGTAAGCACGTTTCTATGAATACCATAAACAATAGGTTTAAAGCTAAGTTTGATGCTATCAAAACATCTGATTTTGTTAAAGGATCGGTAGATGCTTTAGGTGCTTATGTCTCAGAAACGCTTGGGGTAAGACAAGAAACAATAACAGAAGAAGGTTGGGGTACACAAAAATATGACACAGACTTTCAAAAAAACATGAGGAATAGAGCGGCAGAATTAACAGCTAATACTAATAATACAGCAGTAATTGCGGGCCAATTAAACAAAGGTAAGTTTACATACAATGTAGAGGATTTAAAGGAAAACCCAGACATGGTGGTTATGAAGCTAGAAAACGGTATTGCTACTATGGACACAAAAGCTCCTAACTATGAGACAAATAGACAAAAAGTAGAAGATCTTTTGTACGGGGAGATGATGATGCAGTTAGACGAAAAGTATACTAAGACTAAAGGTTTTGAAAAAACATCATCAGATGTTGATATGCTTGTTGATGAAGAGATACTAACTTCTAAAAGCACTAGACAATTAAACGAACAAAAGGTAGGAATACAAGAGGCTTTAAAAAATAACACTATTACAAAAACAAATGCTGACATAGCTATTGATAAGATAAATGCTAAAATTAAAGAAAAACAAGTAGATGCTAATGTTAAAAACATAAACTCTATGATAGATGATAGAGCGCTGTCTGGTGAACAAAGAACCACTAAGATATTGGCTGATATAGATTTACAAAACAGAACTCTTGAATTAAAAGAAAGAATAAACACAGAAGCAGAAAATAAAGATATAGTTCCTTATCAGTATAGAGATGGTAGCGCTACAGCAATGTATGGTGATTTTGAGGGTACAGGAACGGCGTATTTAAAGGAGGAGCTGGGAGACAACATAAGAACCCATATGCGCGGTAACACTGCAAACTGGGCGGCAGGGCCTGCGCTTGGAGGCTTAATAATAGGAGGGCCTCCTGGAGCTTTAGCTGTAGGGTTAGGTTTTGCTATTGGTGAGGCTGTTTCAAGAGACGATGTAGATCAGGTTACAAACGCTTTAGGAACCTATATTAGTGGAACTATGGATCCTAACTTAAAAAACAAGCTATTAGAACGTGGCCCTATAGATGCAAGGTTTGGTATAACTGAAGATGGAAAAATAGATGCTAGTAAATTAATATTTGAAGTAGGAAAGCAGTCATTTACTTTTCCGCCAGAAGAAGATGGAGAGGCAAAAGATGCGGCGTTAAGAATAATGTCATCAAGAGGTATAAGAACATCTCAAATGAAACAATGGCTTGATAAGTATGTAATTGACCCAATGACATTAACTGGTATTGCAAATCAAATTGCTGAAAAAGAAGCTAATGAAAGTGATAGTGAGACGCTAGAGTATTCTGAGTTTGTAGTTAAGTTTGGTAATATGTCTGATCAACAGACTGAATATAATAAATATTTAGAAGACCCAGTAAATTATACTGTACCGGTAGTGCAGGGAGATGATATCCTACAAGAAGAAGAATAATGGATCAAAGAGAGAAATTATATAATTTATACCTGAAACAAAAACTTATAACTGAAAAGACAAGTTTAGACAGGTGGAATAGTATGTCTACTAGACAGCAAGAGGCTATTTTTAATTTAGGTAAAGAAAATGGATTATTTTCTGATAAAATAAACATAGAACAATTTACTACATTATGGGCTGATCCGGTAAAAAAAAAAGAATCTTCGGTCTCAACTTCTACTATACAAGAAGGAAATTTGGAATCGGATCTCAACATTCCAAGTCCTGGTTCTTCGGATATTCAACAAGAAGTACAGCAAGAACAAGTTGATATAACAACTACTCCAGAAGATACTTTAAATCAAAGTATAGACGTACAAAATGTAGATGTAACTCAACCTACAGATGTTTCTGCTATAGAGGAAGTTGAGGTTCCCGTTGCTAGCGAAACACCACGTTACAATCCCTATGGTACTCCACAAAATTTATCTGTAAGAGAAAAAGACACAGCAATAGAAAGGGCTTTTGGAAAAAACTTTCTTACTGATTTTTTTGGAGATATATATAGAGCTGGGTCTGCTGGTAGAGCGCAAGGAGCCACATTAAATGAGTCATTAGAGTTGTTTGCTAAAGGAGATAATGTTACTGATCAGGATATAGAAGAATTTATTGCCGCGCAACAATCATTACAAAATAGAGGGGAATCAGATGAGATGAAAGATTTCAATAGAATTTACCAGGGAGAAGGCGGAAGTTTATGGGGGTTTATCAAAGGCGTTGCAGCAAACCCTTCAGTAATTTCTCAAGTATTTGTATCCTCTACAACACAAATGCTTAACGCTTCTACTCTTGGGGCTGCTGCGGCTGGAGGTGTAGCCGGTTCTTTTGTTCCTGTTATAGGAACTATAGGAGGCGCTATGGGTGCGGCAGGAGCTACATTAGAAACTGGAATGACTTTTTCAGAGTTATTACAAAAGGAATTAGCAGATAGAGAATTAGATTTTAGCACAGAAAACGTAAGAACAATATTAGAAGATGAAGAGGCTTTAAGTTCTATACGTTACAAGGCTGCTGGACGAGGATTAGCCATTGGTATAGTAGAAGGAGCGACCGCAAGATTAGCTAGCTCAGTAGGAGCAAAAGTAGTATCAAGAGGGCCTCGTACATTAGGAAGAAACTTAAAGGCATTAGGAGCAGGTGGGTTAGTTGAGATGGCAGGTGGATCTACCGGGGAAGTTGCAGGTAGAATAGTAGCGGGTCAAGAAATGGACGTTGCAGAAATAGGGTTTGAAGGATTTGCTGGAACAGCAACAGCACCTATTTCGGTAGGTTATGGTATATACAAGGCTCCAAAGTATTATGTAAATAAAAAAAATGGAGGCGAAGAAATGGCCGCAACAACTGCTGAATCAATGGAAGATATAGTAGAAAATTCTCCAGACGAAGATTTTGCTAAAATGGAAATTGAAATAGTAAATAATCCTGAGCTAAAAGAAAAAGCAGAAAAAAGAAAAAGCGACATACATGAAAAGGCTGTAATAGAAGGTCAATTAAGAAGAGCGGGAGTAGAAGATCAAAATAAAATAGATGAGATACTGCCTTTACAAAAAGAATTAAACGCACTAGCTGAAGATACTGGAGAGGCTTCAAAGCTGAAAAGAAGTGAGATAAAAAAACAAATAGCAGACATATTAAACAGAGAAGATGCCATTCAAGAGCAAAGCACAGATGAAGTGGTTAGCGAAGTTCAAGCCACAAATATTCAAGAAGTGGAGAGCGGAGGGGATACCTCCGTTGAGTCTACCAGAGAAGATCAGCAAACCACCGAAACCACCGAAGAGACAAAAACAGAGGAGACGGAAGTAGTTCAGGAAGATAAAGTTACAGAAATGTCTCCTGCACCTGATGAGAACAGGCCTACAACAAAACGAGAAAGACAACCAGAAAGAAGAAAAGTTCCTGGTAGTAGTAAGTTTGATATAGAGATTGACGCTCAAGGTAAAGCCACAGTTGTAGAAAGAAAAACAGGAAGGCCTATAAAAAAAGATCCTCCAAAAAAAGTTCAGGAGTACTTATTAAAAGAAGGTATTGATGTTAATGAAGGTAGAAAATCTGAAGAGGTATTTAAAGAAAAAAACCCTGATATAAATGAATCTGAGGCTTTGGAAAAAGCTGATGAAATTATACTTGAAAGCGAAAACGTAAGAGAGGTAGCCGAAGCAATTGATGTAGAAGAAAATAAATCTACTGATATTGATCCAATAGAAGAGCTTAATCCTGAAGAAGGGAATACTCGTATACGAAACGTAAAAATAACTGAAAGAGAATGGTACGAACGAACTGGAGAAAAAGGAAAGGACATACCAGCTAATATTAGAAAAAATTATATTAGTGTTAGCATAAGACAAGAAGAAGCTTTTAATAAAAAATCAAAAGCAAATAAACTTACCACTGAACAGTTAAAGAAAGGTCTTCCGGGTAAGGGTACACCTTTGGATATTTTAGGTCAGCAAGTGCAAGATAATGGTGGTTTAGAAGCTTCAGAAGCTATAGATGAGTTTGTTGAATTTGCTAAAGCAAATCCTGATGGTAAAGCTATAGACACAAGCCAGAAAGATAAGATAAAAGCATTAAAAACTCTTTTTACAGAATTAACAGGATTAAAGGCTACTAAACAAAACTTAGCTGCCGTATTAAGTGTTGACCCTAACAGACCTCCATTAGAGGTTGTGCAGGAAGATTTAAAAGCTAGAGATATAGCAACGTCAAAAGAGCCTAAAGTAAACAAAAGAAAAAAAGTATCAGCAAAAAAAGTTGTAGAAGGTACAAAGAAAAAGAAAGAGGTAACAGTAGACGAAGCAGAGGCATTAAAAGATCAGATTAAATTAGAAAGTAAGGCAGCTAGAGAGGCAGACGCAGCAGCAAAAAAGAAAGATAAAGAAAAGATTACTCCTAGAAAAAGAAATAAAGCTAGAAAAAACATAAAGAGTAAAATTGGAGCGGCTAAAACTTTAGGTGTTATGCTTGGTAGAATGTTAGCTGTAAACCCTAAAATAGTTCCTGATAGTGTTATAAAACAATACCAAAACATAGTTAATATGTTGTCTGAAAGAAAAGGTGTTTTAACATTGCCAGAAATTAAAAAATTAACAGCAGATGTAGAGTCGGTTAATAAGGTATTAGACGAAGAATATTCTATTGCTGGTAGTTTAGCCGAAAGGTATGAGTATTTTAAAAGAACAGATTTTAAAATAAACGATAAGACTCCTTTTGAGGCGGTAATAAAAGAGATGTTAGATCAAGAGCTTATAACACAAGAGGAGGCTAAGCTAATGGAGAAATATGAAAACAGAATTGACCCAAAGGAAAAAGTAGAAAAAACTGAAGAAGAAATTGCAGCCGAAAAACAAGTAGTTATAGAGGAAATATCTAAGGAAAATAAAAAAGTTAAAGTGCCTAACGATTTAAGTAGGGATCAAAAAAAATTAGCAGATAGATTTAGAAAACTACTTACTGACACAGATATATTAGAAAGAATGGAGGTTTATCAGTTAAAAAATATGCGAGACCTTTTAGACAATATAAATAATGGCTACGTTCCTCATTTAGTAGAGATGCTTACAGAAAGAATGACAGCTATAGAAAGATCTAAATCTTTAGAACAGTCGGTTATCAAAAGTAAGCCACTGCGTTTTTCAATGATGTATGCTAAGTTTAAAGATTTGTTTACAAAAAAAGGAGCTGTATTAGAGCTAATAAGAAGAAACCCGTTGGTATATATAGATCAAGTGTTTGGGGATTTTAATACAAAAAGTATATATAGATCTATATTTGAACCTACCGCAAAAGCCCAGTCACAATACGCAAGTGCAACAAAAGAAATTAGAAACAAAATAAATGACGCTCGTAACAAAGTATTTAAGTCTTTTGGTAATGATCCAAATGCTACTACTATATCTGCCTATAAGCAACAATTATATTTATTACAACGTGAGTATGAAGCAAATCCAGATAATAAATATGTAAATCCAGCTATAGATGTTTTAAAGGCTACAATAGCCGCAATAGATGAGCAAAAAACAAGTTTAACTCCTGATGACGCAGCTGTGTTGCAAAAAATATTAGATGATTTTAGCACAACTGACGGTAATAGTATAGACAATACAAAACTATTTGACTCTTTTAATGCTGCGGAAAAGAATAGTATAAATGTAATGGACGAGATAAATCAAGGTAATGAAGCGGCAGCTATATTTACAGCATCAACTATAAGGGGTAATTCTTTTAATCCTCTAAATAATTATGTTCACCATAATGTATTGTTTACCCAAGAAGCTGATAGTGATGCTACTCAACCAGATTTTGTAAGCAAATATAAATCCGGATTAAAGCCGTCTACTAAAGGACAGTCTTTAATATTAAGAACCGGAGATGTTATGCCTTTAAATTTTAATGTGTACTCCTCTACGCAAAAAGGTGCTGAGTATGTAATGTTGGATTATCATATGACCGCGCCAATCAGAACAGCTAGAAAAACCATAACAGAATTAAAGAAAAGGCTAGAGGAAAATGGACGTATACCTTCTGAACAAAGAGAAATGTTAAATGCTATAGAAAAGTCATACGAAGAGGTAAATACAAATGTATTAACTTCTGATTTTGGAGAAACGACAATAGCTGATAGGGCTGCTGATTTTATGTCTCGTCAAGGTTATAGAACTGTATTAGCAGGTACAGGAAGATTTGCAGCAGAATTATTATCTAATATAGGAATGGCTATTTTTGTTGACAGTCGTGCGTTCCAAGACGGTATGGCTTATAGTGATATGATATTTTCTGATGCAGGGGCTAGTGTAATGAATAATGTAGGAAGCTCACAAAAAGATAGGGTATACGCAGAGGGATTAGCTGGTAGGTTTGTTGATCCAAACGTAATTAATAGAGCTGACAACTCCGCAGGTAGTAATATTAACGGAGAAATAGAAAACAAGATAAAAAAAATATATAGTTTTGTTGATCAAAAGTGGATAGGAACAGTAGAGCAGATAGCAGACTTTTTAATTTCTACTCCTGATAAAGTTGTTATGAGGCCTATGTGGTTTGGTACATTTGGAAAAGAATTTAAAAAAGTTTCTGGACAAGATGTGGATTTTAAAAAAATTGCTGATAATGACGAGGCTTATATAAAAGAAAACAAGGAGGCTATAGATGCTGCTACAGCTAAAGCAGACGAGACAACAACTTTTATTGGCGCGGCTGATAACCCATATATGGGTATTCTTAAGGGTACGTCTAAACCTAATGATAGTGTAATGAAAAAAGGTTTTAACAACTTTAATAACTTTATGACTCGTTTCTTAATTTTTGAATTTGTTACTGCCCGTACTGCTCTCAATGCAATCACAACAGACAACAGTAGAATGACTACAGAAGAGGGGGCAAAGATATTAGCAGGAGTTACAACTCGTATGATGACCTATTCTCTGTTGTCCACCATGTTAGGGGCTGGACTGTTAGGTTTATTTTTTGAAGATGATGAGGAAGATAAAGATTTAGATAAACAATTTGGTCAGGCTCTTGGACAAACTTTTACTTCTTTACTTATAGGAAGAGACTTTGGTAACGCCATGAAGGCAATACTCAATATAGGTATAGAAAAATTTAACGAATCACATTTAGAGTTTTTACGAGACGGTGAATACGACCCATACAAGGACTCTTTACAATACTCTGTTCTTCCTAAAAAACAACAAGGAGAGTCTGCGTCTTTAGGAGATTTATTGCTTAGGTTTGGAGGTTCATTTGGCCCTGCATTATCTACAGCTGATTTAGTTGTTAGAAAAATGTCTGAACCAACTAGAAAAACTCCAGAAGCAAGAGAGCGCCAGCTAGACGAAAAGCTTATTCGTATGCCTTTAGAAATTGCTGGTAACTTAGGTCTGCTTCCTATATATAAAGACGTTAGAAAGGTAGCTATAAGAGAAATATACAAAGACTTGAGAAGAGCTAAAAAGATGAAGGGCAAGACAAGGTCTAAAGATGAAATGAATAAATTAAAAACTTCCAACCCTAGGTTATATCAACAAATTATAAGTCGTAATCCTGACGCAGCACCTAAAACAAAAAAACAAAAAGCGTACGATGCTTACGTTAAAAACCCTAGACTATGGAAACAAAAAAATCCAGGGAAACCAATACCAAAAAGGCCACGATAATGGAGGGATTTAATGAAAGTTTATGTATGCACTACACCTATTCTTTACTAACAGGTAAAGAAACGTATCAAGAATTGCTAGAATCTGTTGATGAGTTATATTTATTGTATAATCCAGACAAACCTATGGAAGAAATTGACGACAGTGTGTATGAAGCTTTATTAGATTATTATATTTATACTGAAGAATATGAAAAGTGTAATGATATATTAGCGGCAAAACAATTAAGTAAGCTAATCAGTTTAAATTAAAAATGATACTGGCTTGATCCTAATTTTCTTATAATTAAAATTTCTTTTATATCCCTGTTACGCTCGTATTGTTTTATACTATTATCTATGTCGCTTGTTCTTAAAGTAACAGATTCTTTTTTACCGTCCCTTAATACATAAGAAATAAAATAATTATTTAACTTGGCCATATTACTACTACCATTAAAAATAATGTGTTAAACGAGCAACCTGTCCAGTAATCTTATTATGAATAAACCCCTCGCAAGCTAACGGAGCGCCAGTAAAGCCTTTGCGAGAGTGCCAGCTATCTGCTGATGAAGGACTTCTCATATACTCTACTGTAACACCTATATAGTCTTTAGCGTCTAGCCATTTATGTTTTATCTTATGATGCAAATGATGTAAATACCAATACCTATGTGTAGTTTCAGACCAGAGTAAAGGCTTCTCTTGTGCCATTAACAAAGGTAAATTTACCATCTTTGCGCCATCTCCATGCTCAATACCTAATAAGTTTGTTCCGTACTTATAATATTTACGATGAGACACGCTAATATCAAAACTAACATCAGAAGCCTTGCGAAACCATGCTTTTAAAGTATGAGCCAAATGATATCCCGATTGATAATCATGATTACTCATACTGTGTAAAACATCTACAGGAGCAATTCTCTTTAACATTTCTACACATTTAACATATAACATTAAAGCTATATCATAATGTTCCCACCACTTACCATCTGTATCCTGATAAGTCCCCTTAGTGGTGGTTGAATAAACATTGTCTATATGAAGTACGTCATTACCAATGCAAAACAAAACCCTTTCAATATCAAACCCCTTGGCTTTTTCAATAAGCCCTCTAACGCCTTCTATAACGCGTTCTGCTGCTATATCATTATTATACTCCTGATTAGTTTCTATTTCATTTGCATACTTGCCAATATGTATGTCTGCTGGATTTATAACTAACAAGTGTCCGTTTTTCTTTGTTCTTTTTCTAGTTTTTAAAGGTATATAATCCGGAGAATAGTTAGAAATGTATTGATTTATTTTACCAAAAATTTGTTCCTCATCTAAGCCTAAATTTTCCTTAGTTACTATAGAAAACCTATAGTCTCCGCTACCACTTTGCCAGTGCTTAACACTAACTATATCTTTTTTATCTATACCACGCTCTTCGCAATGCACATCTAAAGCTGTGTTATTGTTAATATTGTCTAGGTTAGTAGCGCGTTTTTGTAATATGTAGTCAACTTCTTCAGGAGATAGCCTAAGTCTTTTTCCGTATTTAGATTCGCTTTTAGATTTCATCAGATAGAGATTGTATTAGATCAGCCAATACTTTAATAAGCTTCTGAGCTTTTAACTTAGCAGCATCATGTTCTCTCTCCATTAAATCTTCATACAACTCATCTCCGTAGTTATGAATACTGTCCGACACAAAGTTAATGTGATTAATTGTGGACTTGTCTTCTACGGGTACTCTAGGCATTAAATATTGATTTTACCAAATATAAAAAAATAATTGGTTCAGCCTAATTATTTAGAATTTTTTATATAACAATTTAAATTAATTAAATCTAAGTATTCGTCCATACTTATTAAAGATACGTCTGTTAAGGTAGTAGGCTCGTTTTTTAAACTAACAACTTCTAAGGCAAAAGTTATAGGATCGCCAATGGTATCAACAATTACACCGCCTAAAATATACGATCTTAAATTATTAACTGGTAGCGATTTGATATTCTTCTTTATATATCTTCCTATTTTTAAAGCAGTGTATAAATCTAATTCTTGCAAACTTTCAACAAAAAATTCTTCAAAATCAAAATCAACATCAACCTCGGTATACTTCAGTTTTACAGCCATGATCATCTAATTGTTTTAATCTAAACTCTTGGAGCCTAGAAAGTTTACCACTTGGTTTTTTTATTTCTGAAAACAATACGTTAGAGTCTGGAGGAATGGCTATTAAATCAGGTATGCCGTTTTTATTAGTAACTAATAATTTAATAACAAAATAACCCTCACCTTCTAATTGTTTTATTCGTTTATCCTGAATTTGCTGTTCAGTCATATTACAAATCTAACAAATCTCTTTTAAAATGTGTAAGGGTATAATCTTTCTTTTTAACAACTGTTTTGTAAATCTTTTTTTCAATTCCGCTCTTACTAAAGATCCAATATATTTTATTAGCATCTCTATTTTTTGTAGTCATACGGTCTCTGCTTTGCCAATATGATGTTGCGCTAAAATCTATATTGTAATAAACTAGCGCATCAGCTTTTTTTAAACTAATACCTTCTCTTCCGCTGACTATTTGTAACGCTATACTTTTTTTAGTAGAATTAAAGTCTTCTAAATCATTCGTTATCATATCCTTGTATACAGATTTAATAGCTTTATACTCTTCTTTAAATTTATAAAATATTCCTATCTTTTTATTTTTAAATTGTTTTTTTATAAACTTAGCCTTAGTATTGTCAATAACCATTGAGTTTCCACTTTCAAACTTTACTGTTCCAGAACATAACTGATGTATTTTTGACATTAGCTTAACACCTGTGTCTGCTAAAACAATTTCATTGTCTCCTTGTATAATCCTATCTTTTTTTATTTGTTTTATTAACGAACGACAAACTGAACTTAATTCTACATAAAGTACTTTTTCTTCAATTACAGTTTTAAATCCTGCCATCTTTTGAGAATAATTAATCTTGTAAGGGGCCATGTCATCTATTATACTTTTAAATCCTGCGCTATAATCATTTATAGTCATACTGTTTATGTATTTTGTCTTTACATCTACATAAGACCTGCAAAAAGAATAAAAATTTTTATATACACTAAAAGGATTATTAGGTATTCCATAGACTTGATGATACATTTGACTATATGATTCTGGCGTTGGCGTACCGCTCAATAGTATTACAAAAGGGTTAGATCTTCTAATGATCTCTTTAATTTGCTTAGCTCTTTTATTAGGCTTAGGAAATGCTCCCATAGTATGGGCCTCATCACAAATTACCACGTCCCAACCAGTTTGCGCAACCTTATGTAAAGACTCGTAATTTATTACCTCTAATTTATAATATGGCGATAGTTTGTTATAATCTTCAACAATACTGCTAATAGCTTTCTTTTTTGTAACAAACAAAACGTCCTTAGCCTGGAGTAAATTACACATACCTAAACTTGTGAGAGTTTTACCTGTCCTAACCTCCATAGCTAAATATAAAAACCCACTAGTTTTTAAAATTTGAAGGCCTTTAGATATTATTTCTATTTGATAGTCTCTAAATCTCATCTTCCATAGGAAACTTTATCCATCTACCACCTAAATCTCTACCCTCTACAGCGTTAGTGTTAT
>TARA_R110002012_G_scaffold262505_1_pt1 | contig 22265 bp, 18 predicted proteins | sample TARA_R110002012 | Tara Oceans TARA_R110002012 (sample SAMEA4396515) | marine metagenome | biome: Westerlies Biome; feature: [DCM] deep chlorophyll maximum layer (ENVO:01000326); material: water (ENVO:00002006), including particulate matter (ENVO:01000060) such as... | depth 40 m | reverse complement strand
ACCGAATGAAAAAGAGTAACTATATAAGCAAAGAGAAGTTGTTGATGTTGTGTAAGCTGTTAGATATAAGACCTGTTGATTACTTTAAGGCCTGTGATCCTGCTAATTATTAAAAACCCCGCCGGAGCGGGGCAAACAAAGGGAGTGTTGGGTAAAGCCCACCATCTCTATCCAACAAATTTAATATAATATTATTTTTCATTATTGTCAAACATTTTATTGTCTTTGAATAATGCCCGCATCTTTTTAACGTGATTTTTGTATTCAGGTAGTGATGTTTTCTCGTCTACATCAATACGCTTTAATGCTTGCCTGAGTTTTTTTCCTACGTTTTTTAGTCTCATTTCGCAAACGGCCGATAGGTTTCGACTGGCTTGGGGGTGTAATCTATCTCTTGATACTGCATTGTTGCTAAGTTTGAAGAGAAGAATAAATCACCCGTGCAACCGTCTCGGTTCTTCGCTATTGCCATCTCAGTTATGCCTTTATCTAGACTATCTGGATTGTAGTATTCGTCACGATATAAAAACGAAATAATGTCCCCGTCTTGCTCAAGCTGTCCCGTAGCCCTTAAATCTGACAAATTAGGGCGCTTATTAGGGCGTTTCTCAACTTCCCTACTCAGTTGGGCTAATGCAATTAAAGGGGCGTCACAGTCCTTTGCAATGGCTTTTAAGCACCTACTCACTTCTGATACTGTTTCGTACTCACTTTTACAGTTTTTAGCTGTCATTAATTGAATATAATCAACGAATATCGCTTTAACCTTTTTCTTTCGATTAAACTTACGTGCAATAGCTGCTGCATGTGATACGTCTATTGCGGGTATATCTATAAAATGAATCGGCAGTTTCTTTAGCATTGATACGCTTGCAGCAAGCTTTGGCCAGTCTTCCTCTTTCAACCGTGCCGTTTTGATTGTAGTCATATCAAGACCACCTGCGGATGCGATCATTCGTGTTGCTAGTGATTCTTTTGTTGATTCAACGCTAAAATATAGTACGTCACCCTCATTCTGAGCTATGTTTTTAGCTAATGCTAGGCTGAATGCTGTCTTGCCCATGCTTGGCCTTGCGCCTATTATAACGTAGTCACCACCCTTTAATCCTAGGGTCACGTTATCTAGCTTGTTAAATCCTGTACTAATACCGTCTATCCCGCCGCCGTTTCTCCACCGCTTGTCCAAGTCTTCAATTCTGTTTTTTAGTATATTATCAAAGCTCACGTAGTCGTTAGTTTTAACTTCAATGTCAGATAGCATCGTATTAACTTGAGCAACTGCATCGTCATAGTCGCTCGCTTCTTGAGCGCTTGCTTTTGCGTCTGTTAGCTTTTGAATTAGACTTCTTCTGTTTGAATGCTCTTTGACAGTACTAGCATAATGCTTGATATTAGCTGATGATGGCGTGTTTTTTATGATTGACGATAGATGCCCCATGCCGCCGACTTGGCCTAACAAGCCTGCGTTGTTTAGCTTCTCAGATACGTTGATTATATCGATCTCGTCAACATTCATCTTGCACATAGTGTTGAATATAATGCTATTGCTTATCTCACTAAAATCATTGTGAGACAGTATTTCGATAACATCATCAATAGCTTTTGGTTTTAAGAATAAACCCCCGATCACTGCTTGTTCTGCTTCTAAGCTCATAATTTCACCTTTTTTATATTCCGTCTATATCTCTAAACTCTTGCTCAATTTTATTAAACCTTTGTTTTTTTTCTACATACCAGTGCAGTTTAGCTGTCCAGCCATCCCGCAGCGGAGATTCTAAATGCCAAGAGTTATTCCTTATGTGATTAAAAAACCATGACCAATACCTTATGTCCTGCCTATCTTTTTTTTCTGCCAACCTCTTTTTTAAATCCTTATCCCGATCAGACTCCAGCCAATCCTCAATGCTTCTAACTTTAGGCAATTCCGGCAATATCTTATGATACAAATATATTATTTGTTCTGACGAACAACCAGTGTATCCCCCTTTCTTTTCTTTATTTACATTATTATCATTATTAGTAGTTGTTAGTTGTTTGTTAGTTGTTTGTTGTTTGTCTGTTAGATTGATGTTGTTTTGCTTGTTATCATCTTGATACTTATCGTAGCAAGCTATTGATATTATTGAATATTTACTTGTTGATTTGCTTGTTATCTCGCCTGTTGATTTCAGCTTCTTCAAAGAAGTACGTATATTTTGACTAGATAACGATAATTCGCGCGCTAATGAGTCTATTGACGTCAAAAATTGCCCTCGTTGTATATCAGTTCCGCGCCAAGTCTTTTGTGTGTGATTAGCTTTAAGCAAGCAATGAATGAATAGACGTACAGTGTTTGCGTCTGTGTACCATTCCCAATCTAGTAGTTGTCTGTGTAGTGATACCCAACCTTTCATAAGAAACCCTATAGTTTGCCCCCTTGGTCGAATTGCCGCGAACGGTTAAACCAAGGGTGGTTTGAAGTAGGCAACAAGGGGGCAAGCTGTAAGATTCCTTATTACCGTTCATTTGCTCTAATGAGCCGCCAGTTTTCGACACTGGTGTAACTGATTAAGTACAGTTGTAGATACTATAGACGCGTATTTTTTAAATTGCAAGCTTTCTAAAAATTAGACATAAAAAAACACCCGTTTATTATAACGCGTAAAAATCTTTTATCAAAAGGCAATTATTTACTTGCTATAAATAAACGCTTAGTGTATATTAGGTGGTAGATAAACAAGAGGGTTAAGGTAATGAAAGAACAAGACAAGCTAGATTTCGAAGCGCAATTAAACGATTTTATGAGCAAGCAAAAAGGTTGGAAAGTAGTAACATGTAAAAAACATGGTGGTATTTGGCAACGTATTTGGCGGCGTGGCCCATGGGATGATGTTTTAATTGAAGATTCTTTTATTGAACATAGATTTTATGCTCCCGAATTAGGTGTTAAAGAATCAAGGCCGTTTTCTTCTATTGAAAATTTTATAGCGTATTTTGCGGATAAATTTGGCGACAACATGAAAGGCAGCACTTGGAATGAGCAGGACGCATTTATAGATCAAGAATCACTAGATGAATTAAACTTTGCTGCTAAAAATATGGTGACTTATGCGCGAATTGAACAGCTTATAAAAAAATGGGACAAAGACATGGAAATGTTATCTCACGACATTGAGCTGTTAAAAGTTAAATTTGATGTAAAGTTGGCACAGCGTGATGAGCTAGTTGCTGCTTTAAACAAGCAAAAAGAAGATGAGTAAGTGTAATGACAACAGAGCTAGAAAAAATAAACACAGTGCTTCATAGAGACAATTGCAAGATGATGTCTGAAAAAATACGCACAGTAAAGACATTGGACGAAGCTGGTAGAATTGATGTTGTTTTAACCCGTCTTTACGACGCTGACATGCTTACATCTAATCAATACTCAAAGCTTTATGTTATGCTGCTAGACAAGCGAATAAAAATAGAGAGCTAAATGCAAAAAGAGGATAACGAGAATTAGACGCTCGAACTTTTCTAGTTTGACGAGCGGGATTGGGTAAAACAAACTAGGGGCGGGTGGGGTTGGGATTAATTTAAACAATGGGGTATAGGTATGGAATTAATAGAGATACTTTTAGTGTTTGCGTGGGCTGCATGGCTTGCGGGTTGCGGGTTGCATTTTGCGTGGTGGTGCCGCCATTACAATAATTCTAATAGCGCAGAAAAGTATAAGTTTCATGTAATCACCACAAGATTTCATTTTGTATGCGCTATTATTTTTATCATATTATATGAAGTGTGGATTTTGACTGAACTAGCAATAAGGGTATAGGTATGGCTAAGGCAGATTTTATTATACGCCCAATTAGCAAACAAGAGTGTGTGCCCATTCTAAAAAACTATCATTACTTAACTGGTATTAGCAAAGGATTCAAAAGCGGCTATAACTTTGGGTTGTTTGTAGATGATGAAGTTGCTGGAGTGTGCATTTTTACTGGGTTCCCTGTAGCTGAACTAGCGAAGGGCATGTATGGGTTAGATAGAAGCGATCAAGCAGGTTTGTTTGAATTAAGCAGGTTGTGCTTGTCGCCTTCAGTGCAAAAACAAGAGCATAACATTTGCAGTTGGTTTGTTAGTAGAGCGATAAGGCAATTAAAAAAACAAACTAATGTACGCTCTATATTATCTTACGCAGACTCCGAGTATCATCAAGGCACTATCTATAGGGCTTGTAATTTTAAATACTATGGCCTCACTGATAAAAAAAAGGATTTTTGGATTAAGACTGGTGATTCTTATGTGAAACACTCCAGAGGTAAAATTAAAGGTTTAAATGGTGAGTGGCGCGAGCGTAGCAGAAAGCATAGATTTGTTATTACTTATGATAAAACATTAAATATGAAATGGTCAGAATGTAAATGTTTGAACTAACAGTACAAAAACGAGGTGATTACCTAGTGCCGCTAACTGATGCAGACCGCGAAGTTATAGCGGGCAAGCGCAACGGCCAAGGCTTTCGAGTTCAGTTGGTGCAAGTGAGTGATCGTAGCGTAAAATTTCATAAGTTGTATTTCGGCGGTTTGATACGATTGCTTAGTGACTATTGGGAACCTGAAAGCGGCCTCATTTCAAGCTATGACAGAAAAGTTATGAGCGGGCTTATAGATTATGTGGCTGAAATGAAACACCCTACAGACGCCCTTAAAACGCTTATATCGCACTACTTAGAAGGTCGAGCGGAAAAGGTAAAGCAGTACGTGCCAGACAATGAAAAGGTAGCAGATAGACTAATGGCTATACACGATTGGCTAAAAGAAGAGGCTGGCTACTATGATGTCGTACTCACACCCACGGGTGTAAAAAAGAAAGTAAAATCAATCAACTTTAACGCTATGAAAAGCCAAGATGAGTTCAACGAGTTTTATCAAAAAGCGTTCGGCGTGGCATGGCGCTATGTTTTTTCTAAAAACAACTTTAAAGATCAAAAGGAAGCCGAAGATTTGGCCTTTGAAATGTCGAGGATGGGGTAATATGAAAGCCGATGATGCGTTTATTGCAGAAAGTATTTTAACACCTTAGGTATTAATATACTCTAAAAAACAAACTCATAACATAAACAAGGGTGGAATATGAGCAAACTAGAACACTGTATTAAATTAGTAAAAAACAACATAGACTGGGATGATGTATTCAAAGTCGCGGACGATATGGAGTTTTGCATCGGCACTTTAGAACAACAAGCAAATAGACTGACTGACGATCAAATTAATGATATTTTTGCTAAAGACTCATTGCTAGTTGCTTACTCTCATGCTGTTGAGTACTTATATACTTTCTTGCAGCTGCTAAAAGAAGCTGATGCCAAACGATATGAAGAACCAATCCCTTACAAGCACCCAAAAGGCGCGGTTATCTAGGTGAAAGTGTGATGGCTAATTCACAGCGTAAATGCACAGGATGCAAAGGCCGATTTCCTTCAGATAGCATGGTGAGGCTACCGGCTGGTTACTTTCACACCATTGATTGCTCAATTCAGTACGCTCAAGCAAAGCAGCAGCGCGCCAGAGAGCGGCAACTGGCAAAGGCGAACGCTGACACCAAGAAAGCGCAAAAGGCTGAGAGAGCGAAGCACAGGGCTGACAAAGAAGCCATCAAGCCACTCTCAAAACTAAAATCAGAAGCTCAGGCAGCTTTCAATAAGTACATCAGACTAAGGGATTACTGGGAGCCGTGTATTAGCTGCGGCAAACCAAAGGAAGTTATTGAGGCCGATCATGGTTGGAAGGTTGGCGGCTGCTGGGATGCTGGCCACTTCAAAACGAGAGGAGCAAAGCCTCAGCTTAGGTTCAATTTATTCAACGTGCACAAGCAGTGCAAGTCATGTAATGGGGGGGGTGGCCGGTTCTCTGCCAAGGCGGCAACCGTTGACGCTCAGTATGAGGCCAATCTGATTGACAAAATCGGTACAGACAAAGTAATTCAGCTCAAAAATAACAATAATCTTGTTCGGTTTGATGCCGAATACTACCGGCGCATCAAGAAGATATTCAACAAAAAAGCCCGACTCATGCAAAAGCGCATAAATCGGGCTTGAGGCTTTAGCTGTTAGGCAAGCTCTACAACATCGTTCTGCTGCTGTAGCTCAACATCAAACCTTGTGTCAGCCGTATTGGATACGGCTGTTCCAGTTGGGAAGTCAAACGATAAGACTTGAGCGTCTGCCGCCCCACCAGAAACGGTAGTTACTGTTGGAGTTGCCACACTAATTGGAACATTTGTGCCGGTTGCAGTGTGGTTGTTGACATAGCTTCTGGTGGTATCCCAGTCAATAACTGGATTCTGCCCTGGGCGACGAGTAAGAACACCAACATACTTGAACGTCTGATACTGGACATCATCAGCAGAGCCTGCCGCTGATTTAGAGCCAGTGATCTCAATGCGGCAATTTGTGTAGGCGTTTGCAACATCAACTCTAAAGCCTTCTTGCGCAGTCGGAACTGCTGTTGAGACGTTCTTATAGAGCTTATCTGGAAGCCTGCTACCGTAGTTTGCAGCGCTCTTGTTCACTGCTGCCCCGATTATTTTTACGTCCTGATTGGTGATCAGACCAGAAGTTGACAGTGAATCAAGGTCAAACGGGTCGCCCGTAATTGTGCAGTTATCGTAAACAACGTCCTCAAAAACCTCGCCAACGCTCACGCCAAAAGTCTCGCCACCCAAGTTTAATGGGCAGCGATTTGCGCGGAAATTACGCAGCGAGCCGTTTGAGTCAACATTCAAGCCAACACAGTTATTGAAGGTGATATTGCGGTTGTCGAAAGCTGTGTTAGGAGATGCAGGCACATTTCTCATAAACACAGAAGCCCCAGCAGCCCCCTCAAACCACGCATCATTAAATGTGACAAAGCGGCTTTGCTGGATCATAACTTCAGCTTGATTCGCTTCAATAATTGTTCCGTTTACCAAAATGGCATCAGCCCGTTCGCTCCATAGCCCGATAGCACAAAGCTCAATCTCAAGCGCTTCACCTAGAGAGAAGTTTGTAGTATTGGTTCTTGGGTTTGCGCCAATATTGCACCACTGTATTGATCCAGACTCCCAAGAAACGCCGAAGCCAAACTCATTCTCAATAGCCTTGTTGAAGTAGCGAACACGACTGTTTCTGACTCTTCCCATTGGGGAGATTAAGGAGGCATCAAAACAGGTTGTTGTTGTATCGGTTGTGCCGATATTTGCATTTGTTGTTGATGAGTAGCCGCCTGCGCCAGGAATGTAATTTGTTGCTGTATGCCCGACATCGCCTGGGCCTTCAATATCAACCCCATCAACCCCCATGCCTACACCGGCGTTTACTGGTGTTCCAAGGTAGCGACCCCACTTAAACAAGAAGTCGGTTGTGAAGTTGCCGCCTTTGGCAGTTTTCATTTTTACAAGGCCGTCACCTTTGACACCCATGTAAGTACCTCGAACCAACTTACCATTGGCATCATTGCCGCCAGGCAGGTAAAGATCGCCGTCAACAAGGCCTTGCTCATCAAGCAGGTACTGCCAAAAGTCGTGCCCTCTTGTGCCAAGGTAATACCAGCTTCCAGTATTAGGGAACCACAGGTCGCCGCCTGGGTATTCGCCGCGCATCAAGTAGCGAGCAGCCGCCTCAATGGCATTAGCACAATCAAAGATACCATCTGCTTTTGCGCCAAACGCTCGCACATTCAGGCCATTTGCCATATTGAAGTTTTGCTGCAATTGAAGGCCGTTTGGCAAGTTTATAAACTCACCCCCATCTTCAGTTCCAGTTCCGCCAGCAACAACCTTAAAATATAAGGTTCCAGACATATTCCCCGTTGCATAATCCTCAACAGAAATATAGTCGCCAACCGATAAGCCCTGATCAAGCTTGGCTTCATCAATCGTCTGATAGTCCCTGATAGCAACTGTTGATTGAGGCCCAAGGATTGAAACGCAGGCCTCAATCAATCCTACCGTAACAATCGCGGTGGATACGGTTACGGTGGTTTCATTTGCTGCGTAGCTTGAGTCAATGATATTTGCATAATCAAAGTCTGGGCCGCCTTGAGATAGCCGAACCCTTCTGCCTACCTCATAAATATCTGTAACATTTACTGCTACACGGAAACTTGTTGTACTGACATAGGTTGCAGGAACACAATTAACCCATTCAGTTGCTTGCGCGTCAGTTACTGGGTCAGCCGTCCAAATCTCGTTATCATCTGAATCCTTAACAACAATTTTGTAAGAACCGTCAAGATAGATGTTTGCGTAACCTTCACCGTTCAAGATTACAGGGTTTGTGTTTTCCACAAGGCCATCTTCCGACTGGAAGGTTGGCTTTGGATCGTTTGTTCTGGCTTGGTAGGTGTACACCTTGCCAAATGCTAAAGGGAGGCCATTTCTATCCCACGCATAAAACTTAGGGCCAATAATTGCTACAGCCATTTTATTTCTCCTGATTGATTGATTCTGCTTTAGCCTTCTGAAGCGCTTTATCAGCTTGGCTATAGTATTGCATAAACGCTTTATTGCGGCGAAGCCAGAGTTGATCTAGCTTTTTACGCTTTTCAGCACCTGTGAGTCTTGGGTCATGTTTAATCTTCAGCTCCGCTGTCTTAATACCCTCTTTCCCATACATCAGCTTAATCAACTGATTCATGGAGTCATTAAGGGCAAACAACACCCCTTTTTCTTTGCCGCTAAGGCCAAAAAACTTGTCATCCTTGAAGCCACTACCAAGCTCGCGCTTCTTTATTGCCCTGCGCACATCAATAGTCTGCTTAAACGTGGCAACAATCTTGTCTGACTTCTCCTTGAGGTCAAAGAATTTCTCCATGGCTGCGCCACTTGGCCGCACTTCTGGCGTAAGGAATCGGCGCAAGAACACGTTGTCAGAGGCCTTCCGGTCAGGCTTGTCACCAAACTTGGATTCATCCCATAGCAGGTGATCAGTACCCCACATAAGATAGCCACCAAGATACCCTGTGTAAGCCTTAAACATATGCTCAGCCTTAACTGGACTCATTCCAGTAGCCTCACCCAAACGGATGAATGTTTCGCTGGTGTTTGATGTGTACTGCTCCGTAGCTTCAACATTAGCAAGAGATTGCGGTACTACCGATGCGCCAGTCCACTTTTCATTACGCACCAAATCCCACCAACCCGTCATCATGGCCGGTGTGCCGTCAATGCCGTACATCTGGGTAAGTGTCCACAGCATACCATCAGCAAGCTCTTTGCCATTTTCATCTTCTACATACTTGAAGAATAATTCAGGCATTGTTGCGTACACAAAACCAACGTCATAAGGGCGAGGTATTTTAACGAATTGACCATCACCGACTTTAATGTGCCAATTGGTACGCTTTTCGTAATCAGGAATCTGCTTATAGTCATCATCATCTTTGTTCACCAAATAGAGGATCAGCGTGGGAATCGTGAGACCCAAAAATGCCTTCATGGCCAGTCCAGCCGGATTGCCGTCATACTGCTTCTTAATGATTGCCTCCCTGAACACACGATCCTGAGACTGAACCATGGCGTTCAAGAATGGAACGGTGCGGATATATCCAGTTAAAAAGTGATTAGCGCCTAACACGCTAAAGTCAGTTGATATTTCCCTAGCGGCAAAGGCCGCATCAAGGTCAGACCTTTTGTTTTTCTTGGCCAGCCTAAACTCACCGATGCGAGTGCCGTATTCAAAGGCGCTGGCAATATTATCAATAGCGCTCAGGATGCGCTCAGGCCCAGTCATTACGCCAAACTCATCAACCGCAACCTTACGGCGAGCAACACCCTCCTTGGTTGAGGCGTGTAACCGGCTTGAATACCCGCCACCTGAACGCATGAAGTCTTGGAAATGCTGATCTTGAGCGATAAAGGAATACATACCCTTGAACGAATCAACGAACGGCCTGAAATTGTTCTTGCTGATAAAGGTCGCACCAACGGTATCGCGCACCAGGTTGGCGCCAGTGAACTCAATGCCCAGCGTAATCATGCGGGTAAAGAAATTCTTTACGCCAAACATCACATTCATAAATGTGCTGTAGCTCTCAGGGTTCATGCCTAGCAGCATTTCCTGAAGTAGCGGGTCTTGCACCTCATAATACTTGCGCTTACCGTCGATGATGACTGTATCAACGATGTTGCCAGACTCATTAAGCTGCGGTTTAACGCCATGCTGCCAAAAGTCCATCAGGCTTGGATCAGACAGATCAATCTCGCCCTCAACCTCAATGCCAGAAGCCTCAAGCACCTTGCCAATTTTCTGCACCATTTCATCTTGGTACACCTTCACCTTGCGGGAATCTGGCGCAATGCGAGTGGCAAATATAGCGCCATCCTTATGGCCAGAAATGTACTGATAAAGCCGCTGCTTAGCGCGATTGTTAAGCGCTGATCTTATGTTGGTAGCAATGCCGTCCTGAATATTCACAAGAATATCGTTAAGGTTTGCTGTACCACCTTTAAGCTTTTGAAGTCCTGCTGATCCTGCACTCTTGCCATCGGTAAGCGTTTCACGAATACGATTAAACGGCACATAGTCCTTGTTCATCGACTCCATTGCCTTGCGGCCATCGGCGGTGATCATTCCAGAAGCCACATAGAAGTCCATTAGGCGCTGATTAAACGCTTGATAGTCTTTATGGATGGATTCAAAAACAGGGTAGGTGCTACCAAGGCGCGCCCATTCCTTTGCTGTCTCCTTGGGTATCAGGTTCTCGCGCTTCTGGCGGTGTAGCTCAAGCGCTCGACGACCTGCGAAGTAACGCATCAACAGGTCAATCTTCTCCTCGCCCTTATGCTCTGGCTTTAGCTCAATGGTCTTCACTGGCTGAAGTACATCATGCAGGCTGTCACCTGTACGCTTCAGATCGCCAGACTCATCGAAGTTCACGGTGCCGTAGTTCATTACATAGTCAGCAATACCTTCAGCGCCGCCATTGGCAATCCTAAATTGCTTCCATGCAGACTCATTGGCACCACTGATCTTGCGGGTAAGTTCTTGCTCAATTTTGCGCGCAGCGTGGAACCGGTCAATAGTTTGCTGACGAATGCGCGAGTCACGGCGATACTTCCATTCATCAAAGGTCTGGATGAATGACTGATCCTTACCGATAAGCGCCTGACCTAGCTTATCTGGCCCCTGAAAGAAGAACTTGTGCATCAAGTCCTGCATATCTCTCATGGGGTTCAATAGCTTGCGGTCACGCGCTAAGGTGTCGGTAAACGCATCGTAGAACTTGGGCGCTCTGCGCTGCGCTTCTTGTGCGTTGGTCAGCCATAAGCGCACAAACTCAGCAAAGCCTTCAATGCGCTGAAGGTCTGGCGTGGCATCGGTATAGCTCAAAGCCATCACCTCATCCACATAACGCTTGTCTTTGTACAGCTTCTGGAAGTTTGGAAGCGTGACATTCGAGTAAATATCAAGGTAGTGCGCCATTTCATGCGCCAACACCTCAACATCATTCTTGCGGCGGGTGCGTATCTCGCCAACATTAGGGCGATAGAAGCCCTCTTGAGATTTGCCTTTTATCTTCCCGAAGTAGATGCGCTGCCCCATTATCTGAGTGAGTTTGCGCATGATTGGCTCAATACGCTGCGGCTTCTCTGGGATTTTTAGTTTGCGCCCCTCAATTATTACAAACTCACGGCGCTCAGGAATACCCGTTGATTTGAAAAGGCCGATAAAGTTATGTCCAGGCGCATTGTAAATACGCTCACCAGCCTTGGCCGGTTTAGCTTCCTTGCTGTCCTGACTCTTATAATTCAGCGTCTGGTTGTCATTCTTCTCAATGGTGACCATGACGGTGGCAACGCCAGTGGGGCGCTCTGAACTCTTGAAGCTGCCAGCAGGCAGGTCTTCAATGTACGAACCCATATCATCAACCCACTCACGGAACTCAACCGCCTTCTTGCGGGAGTTTTTAACACCGGCCCCCATGATAGCCACCAGCTTGCCGCCAGGTCGCAACAATTCATAAGCGTGGCGAACATGATCAATATCTTGGAAATTTTCAAAGGGTGGATTCATTACAATGCGGTCATACTCTCCCTTGTGCTCAAGAAAGTCATTGCCTACCACGATATAACCTTTCGCAGTGAGAATGGCGCTAAGGCCGCTGTTGTACTCAATTACATCAAGCTCAGCGTCTGGCGCAGCCTGTGTAATCTCATCGGCAATATTGCCCTTACCTGCTGAAGGCTCAAGCACTCTATGACCTGGCAGAATATCGGCATAGTCCAGCATCTGCTCAACCAGCGTCTTGGGGGTGGGGAAATAGCCCTCAATCTTCTTGCCAACCAAGTCACGCTCAAGCTTATTCAGTGGGTCTTCTTTCTGCTTTTCGACGCTCAGGCTATCAAGCTCACGAATAGCGGCGCGTAGCTGCTCATCAGTGGCAATACCAAGGCGCTCAAGTCGGCCAATAGCCTTATCTTGATCCGGCAGGAAGCCAAGCTGGTAACCATCAATCAAGCCTTCTTTACTTGCCTTGAGAAGCTTCTTGGCATTTTCCGCATCTACCCGCATATCAAGGTCTGACCGGCCAACACCATCTTTGCGCATTTCAGCCGCAAGCCTTGCATAACCTCTAACACCCTTCAAGGCCTGACCAATTTTAGCGGCCTGCCCTCTGGTTATCTTCCTGATTGGCATCTTCGCACTGGCAATATAGTCATCAATGGTCACGCCTTCCTTGAGGTCGTAATTCATTGAGTAGCCGTCATACTCTGAGCGGTACATATCGGTTGGAATGGCGCGCTTTTGGGCGCTCATCAACTCTTCAAGCTGTGTTGCTTGCGTGATCTTGCCAAGATAATGAAGTTCACCTTGCTGTAAGCGTGTGGCGATATTGCGCAGTGTCTTAGCAAAGGCTTGTTTCTTGTAGGCTTGCTCCATGGCGTTAGCTGCCATGGAAGCGCGTCTGCCGGTATTTGTCTGCCTATCTCGCGTAAGCTCTTCCTCAGCCTTTGCTTCAAGCTTATCGGCCATATCAGCCAGCTTGTCGGCATTCTTTGCCTGCCTCTGCTCAACCTTTGCTTCATTGAGGTTGCTGGTATCAATATCCTTGCCAGACAAAAGCGCCTCGAACTGATTGGCGGCATCATCGGTCTTGAACTGAAAGCCAGGTATAGCATCGCCTTTGGAATAACTGGAATAGTAACCACCTAGCTGCTTGGCTTTTGTGCTCAACTCTTTGAACTTGTCACGCTCAACACGCTCGGCCAGCTTAACCACATACAAGTCAGCGCCGGTTTTAGTGTGAGTGGTTTTTGCTCGCTCAGTCTTGATTTGATCCGCTGAGACTTCAACAATTTTCGGCTTGTCTTCAGGGCGAAGAGAATCAGCAACCAATTCATCATAGGCTTTTAGCTGTTCTGCTGTGAGTTTGTCTTTCCCTTTGACTTTGATGAACTGCTTGAACTCAGCGAGGCTCTCAGGTTTTGTAAGCGCTTTAACAAAGCTCTCTTTCTGACGCTCCCTTTCGGCGCGGTACTGGCGCTGCTTTTCGTAAGCATTATCAATATCCTCTTGGGTCTGGTTGTTGATCTGGTCAATCACCTGCTCTTCAAAGGACTTGCTGCCACCAAAGATAGTAACAACCCCATCACCCAAAGCATGAGCGCTGAGCATTGATTGGTAGGCCTGCTTTACAAGCTGCGGTTTCTTTAGGTCAGTACGGGGTGATCGCACAACAGATTGAAGCATGGCCTTGGTCACTTTGCGCTGGCTCAACTGCTCGATGATCTGATCTTTGTTGGCAATGACTCGCTCAGCATCTGCCTTAATGTCTTCGGCGGTGGCCGTTTGATCCACCAGAGTTTTGGCGAACGAATTAAACGCACCCAAAGCATCAGAGCTGTATTCTGGCGCCGCATCTGCTTCAACCTCAGTTTCTTTGATGGGTGCTTGACTGACAGGCTGCTTTTTGGCTTTTCCCTTTGCAGTCTCTGGCTTTACGTCTTGATCTGGTTTTGATTCTGCCTGCTTTATTGGGGTGTATTTTACACCGTCCCACTTCTGAAGATTTTCAGGCGATACATCGCCGGTAACGGTTCGGCCAGCCTCAGAAAGAGCCTCTTGCTCTGACTTGGCACCAATCATCACCCAACCATAACGGCCTTTGTAGCGGTATGAATCAAAGCCTTCGGCAGCCATAGGTTTGTCTGTGACAGCTTCTTGAGGCTGCTGAACAAGGTCTTTTCTGGTGTAAGTCCTACTACCATCAGGGTTTTTTGACACATCAAAGTGGCGAGAAGCCATAACCCTTGCCGCACCGCCTATCCGCACTCCCTTTGGCACAGTAAATGTCTTGATTGCATCGCGGCCAACAAAATCAGTTTTGTACTCTTTGCCGGTGACACCCTCAATAATCCCTGGCTTCTTGACAGGTTCACCAGAAACCAATGAGCCGTCAAACTCAACCATGATTCCCTTTTTGTTTTTGCCCTGCCCAAGAGCCATATCACTGTTGTCGGCAACAAAAACCGGGGTAACACTACCTTTCTCAACATTATTTGAAAGCGCATTAAGCAGAAGATCAGACAGGCTCTCAATTCCGGTTTGTCGATACAGGTCACCTCCAACCGGCTTTGGCTCATAGCTTGCTGGGCCAACAACAACTCGCTTTGGCATTGGCGTCAATGCAGGAGCTGGCTGTACGGCGGCATCTGCCATAGGCTCAGCCTCTCGGCGGCTTGACTCAGGCTTGACGGCAGGCTTATCCACTCTTTGCTCTGGTTCTGTGGCTGGCGCAATATCTCGCTGATCTGCTGCGCCTCGCTCAATGTCAGCACGTTCTGGCTGTACGCCTGCTGTATCCACTCCGGCATCAGTTATCTCCTGTGGAATATCAATAGCAACTGGTTCTTGCTGAGGCATCTGGCCAGGTATTGGTTGATCCGCTGTCCACTGTGGAAGTGGAGCAGCCTCTGCCTTAGCTTCTGGCACCGTCTTAATGTCTGCTTCTTGCTTTACTTGCGGCTCTGCTACAAGTTGAGCGCGCTCTGGCTTCAGCGCGTCTCTTGCAGCCTGCTCAGCACCTTCGATAGTGGTAGCATCAATCTCAGCATCCAGAGCCTTTGCAAACTCTTTGGTTGGTGAATAGCTAATCTCATTAGCAACAGCGGTGGTTGTACCTACTGCTCCGCCAAATACGCCACCGGCAACCGCGCCAGCGGCAGCACGATCAAGCGCCTCCATGAAGTCCATCTTGGCATCAGTGCCGTAGCGCTCACCGACATACTCAAGCATACCCTCTTGAATCGCCTCAGTAGCGGCCTCTCTGCTCAGGGCTTTGCCGCCAGCCTTGGCTGAGCGTTTGGCAGACTCCTTTAAGCCTGCCTTAATCATTTCCTTACCAAGCGCCTCTTTAGCGCCAGAGGTCATGCCTTTGGCACCGATACGCTCAAGTAATGCAGAGGCGGCAGCAAAGGGTGCGGCCTCAAGCACATCTTCAAGGTCGGCCTGTTCCTTGCCTTTGTTCTTGGCGCGCTGTTCGCCTATCTCACCGGATCGAGCAAAGACATAAGTTGGCAACGCATAAATGGCAGCAACCATATCAGGCACTGATTTAATGCCCTGCTCAAGGCCATACTCAAGAACATCTGCATAAGCGCTACCGCTAAGAGCGCCACCTTCAGAGAAGGATTGCTTAACATCTTCCCAGCCAACCTGCTGCTGGTAGCCAAGATCAATACCCTCTAGCACCTTGGCACCCTCAAGCAGGATCGGCTTGGCGTCACGCTCAGCCCACTCCTTCGGCCCAAGCACAGAAGGCAGAATGTCGCCCTCTTCCCAAACAAGGCCACCCATTGGGAACTTCTCTTCAAGGCCTCGCCCTGTTGTCTCAATGGTCTTCAGTAAAGCGCCGCTAACATCACCAAGGCGCTCCCCCGCACCTGCACCCCAGTTTTTCAGCTTCTCGCCTATCAGCTCAAGCATTGGCTTCTCTGGCACCACCTTCATGGCTGCACCGGTATAGCCGTCAATAGGCTGGTCTTGCTGACTGATTGGCTGCTGAAGGGCAGAAGGCTCTGGCTCAATCGGAGCAGGCTGGTAGCCAATCGCTAAATAAAACTCTGGAAGGGTTACTTGCGCCCCAGTATCGGCATTGTATTTGCCGTGAAGCGTAGTAGTCAGTTGATTGTCGTCGAGGTCACTATACTCAGGGTACTTGGCTCGGTATTGCTGAAGAAATTCGCTCACGCTCGGTGGCTCCTTCTGTTATTGGCTTAATAAAAAATTCCGAATGTTGTTTGGGTCTGCTGGGTCAGCAGCAGGAACGTCTTTAACATCAAGGCCGTATGCCTTGGCTGCTCGCTTAACGGCTTCAGAGCGCGTGATATTACCCTCTTTGACAAAGATATTCGCGGCCTCTGTAGCAATTGCCTGAACACGGTTGCGAGCATCTGGATCAAGGTTGGTGATATTGCCGGTCTGGTCAAAGATACCACCAAGAAGCTCAGCAGCCTGTCGATACATCAAGCTTTCATCGGCGCTCTTTAACTCACCCGCACCGGTGCGGCCTGCGCCACCCTTAACCGGTTTGGCCTTACGCTCAATCTCTCGGCCGCCACGATAAGCAACGTCTTCACCCCCAATAGTGCGGACAACTGGGGCTTCAAGCAGCTTATCCATTGCGGTTGCTTTAACCAGCGACATTTCCATGAAGGCAGGGTCATACTGCTCTGGAAGGCCAGCTCTGATCTTTGGCTCCATATTCTCGCGCATAAGCCCATAACGGCGCGACTGCTCTTCTGGTGAGCCGCCGCTCAATACATAGGACGACACCTGTCCTATCTGCTCCACATTCTGCTTGGCTATACCTCTACGCTGCTCGCTCATCTTGCCAATAGCATCAATAAACTTTGACCCGCCTTCAGGATCAACCGCCAACAATTGCTGGGCTGCTGTTTCATCACCGGCAGCGGCCTTGGTGCGCAACCCTGTCAGCAGATTCTGACGTTCACGCGCCTGGCGTTCACGTTCAGGACGTTGCGCAATCTCACGCTCTTTCTCGCTCAGCGTTAATGATGCGAGCTTGTTTTGTGTGCGAGCACCTTTGACAGCCTCTGCTGTACGGTAAATCTCACCTACATCAATTCCATATCTTGTAGCTGGCATACGTCACCCCTTAATGAATTTTTGAATAATCTACAGTGAGGTAGCCTTCGCGCTCACCAATTGCATCAGGATAAAGCTGCGCAGCCTCTTCAACCATAACCCCTTCTGAAGGCTGGTCACCAACAAGCTCAAGTGCATCTTCTGACCAATCCCACATATACCAAGGAAGGCCGCTATCAAGGTTTCCAACATGGTGGATGTTGTCTTTAAGGCGTGAATCAGAAAACATTCCTCCGATAGACCCTAAGATTCCACCGCCTCCACCACCCCCGCCGCCTCCGGCAGGAGCTTGAGCGCTATCTTTCTGAGCCTTGTATTGCATCCAGTTCTGCATGGCCTGATTTGCTGACTGAGCGTAACCCTCATAGGCACCAGCCCTTGCTGATCCTGCTTGCTGCGCACCAACATTAAGCGCACGACCAGTATTTGACATGATATTGCCGCCAGTCTGGGCAAGTTGACCTGCCGCCTGAGCCTGTCCCGCCGCTGAAGCTTGACCACCAGCAGACAGATTTGAAAGAATGTTATAGCGACGAGCCAGCTTGTCGGACTCTCTCGCGTATGCGTTCGCGTACTCTTGACTGCCAACATCTTGCCCGTATTGAGTAAGAGCCTTTTGCTGCGCCCCACTCAAAAGCCTGCCTCTAGCTGCGGCTGAGCGATCAATCGCTTGAATCCCTTGATCCATTCTGAACTGGTAGCCTGGGTCTTTCGTAAGGTCGATATTTCCAACTTCAAATTCGCCAGTTTGTACGCCCTGCCAAATGCGGTTAAGCGCATCGCCACCTACATCACGCCAAGGCGCAAAGTCTTCACGCTGCATCTCGGCCATTTCACGCTGGAAGGCTAGGTTTTTATCTGCCATTCTCTCTTCTACAGCCGCACCCTCTGCCGCGCCTTTTGCCGCCGCCTTAGAAGCTTTATTTGAAGAGTATGCACCGATAGCTGCTGACCCAACTGTTGCTACTGCCATCCAGCTCATAATTCACCCCGCTAATTTTTTCATAATGTAATCAACCTGAAGCTTGTCGTAATCTTCAGCGATAACGTCTTTTTCAATCTCTGCCACATCAGTCTTGTCGGTAACGTGCGTTGTCTGCCATATAACATCCGTTAAGTTTATCACGCACTTTTGAATACCTGGCTCGCTGACAAAAGTATAAGGTGCTTTGATGTGCTTCACGCCTTCTGTTGTAGCAACAATGCACTCGCCACTTATAATGATATTAAAGTGCTCAGTCGCATGTATCTTACCAATAACGATAGAGCCAGCAGGCATAAGTATTTCGCGCAAGTACAAGCCGCCTGAGAATCTATGTTTAACAGGACATTCAACTTGAGTCAACTCTTTCATTTTAGCCACAAGGCCTGCAATGCTTTCCCTTCGGCCATTCAGGGCATCAACGCTCTGGCAAGCATTTTCCATAGAAACGCACATTTCTGCGGCCTTGCTGATTGCTAAATCTTGACTCATATCAACTCCTATGGCGGCGGCAATTGGCCATCACTTAAATCAGCTAGCATTGTCACATAAACAAGGTCACCAGCGGTATCGGGATCGTATGGAGCCAAATCAATTTTGTTTCCTATACCTTGAATCCACTCAAATACCTCAATGGTAAATGTCGTTGCGCTGGTCTTTGTATATTCAATATGGAACGCCTCAGTCGCTGCTGTCACTTGTATGCTATAGCTGATTGCAGGATTAGCATTATCAAGCACGTTGAACCCATAAAATGTTTGCTGTGTTATGACTCCATCATAAACACCAACACCTGAACGAGTCAAGCTTGATAGATTAAACGAATAAGCTGGCGTGACCGCTCCATTAACAGCCGTCCCAGTAAAGGCAAAATGAACCGCTTTTACCGGCAGCACCTCAAGGGCGGCAACTATGCTTAAATTTTCTTTAATGCTTTTCTCATTCCATTTTGACGGATCGAAAACGCCAGCCGGATCAGCAACACTTTCTCTTGCTGAGTAATATTTCTGAGGATCATCTACCGGATAAACAACAAGATCACCAACAGCATAGCTGGCACCGCTCTCTTGATATGGTTGCGGCCTATCTTGACCAAGCGCCCTATGCTCTAAATAGAGTGTATTTTGTGCGTTTGTCGCTATATCTTCAGCGTTCTGCTGTATATCTTCAGCGTTCTGCTCAATTGCATCTGCGTTATCGGCTATATCGGATACATTTTGAAGTATCTGAAGTATTGCCTCTTCCAGAGTATCAATAGTGCCTTCAATTAAATCTGAATTATCATCAATGGCATTGCCGCCCTTGTAGGAAACGCGATTGTAAATATCACGAAACCAAATTGCCCACGCCTTACTTGGATTGCCGCCTTGGTCAATAATGGGAGTGGTCAGCGGCGGCTGGGATACTATGTTTTTTTCGTCAACCATCAGCGCGTCTCGATATACGCCCCGCCAATGTCGATTGGCACAGGGTCTGAAATTCTTATCTTGATAGTAAACTGCCTAGCAACACCCAGTCGATTCCACTTTACACGATTAAGGTATTCACCAAGCCTGCCAAGCCTTGCCTCCTTCCAATTACTCCAAGTCTTACCGTTATCCTTACTGAACTGAAGCCATGCAAGAGGGTCTTCACCTTGACCCGCAATAAGCCCAATGCCAGCAGACATATCAAGCTCAAAACTATCAATGGTTAAAAACTCACGACCAGTGTTAATAGTTGGCAATACAAATTCCCTAACAAGAGAATCTCCATTATCACTAAAATGGCTTCTTGCCATTTGATATATGCGGCCATTCTGAAAATCGCCTGCAAGTGTTTTGCCATCAAAAAAAACCGCATTTTCAGAGCGGTGCCTTCCAAAATGGTAATCCCTCATAATGTGCCATGACGCTGTTGAAATATCATAACGCCAAGTTATCTTTTTCTGAGGAATGGTCAGCACATAAAAAAGATGCCCCTCATCCTGCATGGTATATGCGAACGCATCAGAAAGGTCTACTCCTTTTAGCGATTCCTCTACAATATGAGTGCTTATCCTTTGAGGAATGTAGCCAGCCAACTGATACACCATCAAGTCAGAGCCAACAAAATAAACAGTGTTGTTTTGCTTTGCCACTGAATAAGGGGCTGCACAACCTTTCTCAATAAACGCCCCTTGATTCCGCTCAAAAGGAAAATCTGAAGCCCCTGAATTGTACCAGACCTCTATTGTGTCGGTGCCAAACATGAACACCTCGCGGTGATCGCTAAGCACTGCAATAAGCTGGTCTGGCTGGCCTTCTGCTGTAGCGAAGTCAAGAGGATCAAAGGTGGCATCTAACAGATTGGAAATGAAAAACTGTCCAGTATTGCGTCGATCAAATACAAAATAACCATCTTGGTATGTGACGGTTCGTGCCGGATACCATCCATCACCTTCGATCTGCTTTACCTCTTTTGTTTTATCGTCATAGAAATAGCCCTTGAATCCATCAACGGCAACAACTTGACTGCCATTATCTTCCATCACAACATGGCCATTAAGGTCTACATCTCCAAGCTCCTTATGAGAACCATCAATAAACACTTCATATAGCTTTGTTTTTGTAGCAGCAAAAAGGCGCTTCCCATTTTGGTGCAACCCTTTTACCGGTGACGTTGGAAGCTCCGCAAAAAACGCAAGTCCTGGCGTATTGATAAGGTTGAATGGATACTTCCCGCCAGTGGTCTTTCGTGGATACACGTTTACAAGCCGCTCTTGACCGGAAATATCCTGCTCAGAGGTGTTTACCACAAGAGGGACTTCCATTTGATTCCCATGCACTCCCATGGCTTATGGCCCCTGCTCAATAATGTAGGTTCCGATACCTTTGCGCTGGGTGGCAACCGCTCTATCCATGCCAAGTACCAGCTTGCGGTAATTGGCGCGCTTCAGCCAGCGCTTGCCGTCTATTGCGATCGCGGCAATAGCAGGTGATACCTGCTTGCCCCATTCATCAGCAAGATCAATAGCAAGGTTGTACTCAAGCGCTCTTTGGTAACCAGGCGGCAGGCTTATAACCTCTGTAAGGCTAGCAGCAGGAAGCACCTCAGCAAGCGGCTGTATCACCTCAAGGTGAAGCTCTTCATCAGCATACGGCACAGACTCAAACAGAAGCTCATTAAGAGGCCATCCCTTGCGAATATAGAAACGAGAGGGACGGGAGCCGTTTGTTTTCCGGCTGATTCGAGAGAAAGTCTTAACGTCGATAATCTCTTGAATGTAATCGGTGTCGTACTGGTCACGAATAAAGGCAGCAATAATGCGCTCAGGCCTTGCTGTCTCAATATGGGTAACCGGAAGCGGTACTGGCTTAGGCTCTGGATAGATGCCTATCGTGTACTCTGAGGCATTAGATGAAAGCTGGTGAGTAACAACACCAACAACTGGGATAAGTAACGTCTCAAGGCTCCAAGCATCAACCATATTGATAAAGGTTTGAAGCGCATCATCGCCCTCATCTGCTGGCAAGGGTTCACCTGCAGCAAGAACGCCTATCTTTCTCATAGACGACCTTATTAAATCGCAAACAGTAAACCCTGGCATAGCTTATTCCCCGCTCAATGCTTCGGTGATCTTGGCAATCAGCGTCTCTTCCTTCATGTTTGATCGTAAGCCAAGAGTGTAACCGTTATTGCCAAGCGTAACCAGTTCATCTTTGTTTAATGTGGTTGGATCAAGGTCGAATTTTTCAGCAAGATCGCTAAGCTCTTCTTGAATCGCGTCATCTGAAGACTTTAAGCCGCGCTTCTCAGCTTCAGCAATAATATCTTCATCTGAAAATTTATCGATTTCTAGCACAACACTAGCCATTTTGTTTGCTTCAGCTTTCAATTGTTCCGGCGTAAGAACAAAGAAACCGTAAGACTCGACGAGCTTAACCAGGTCTTCAGGGCTTGCATTTTCTGCATGTTCTTTAGTAACGCCGGTATCGTTATCTTTGGGAAGATCAAGGCTTGCAGGCGAATCTAGCCAGCCATCTTCAAGCTTTTGTTCAATCTCACTTTCAGTCAAATTAAATATTTCACCCATGGGGCACTCTTCACTGTAAAGACAAATACTTCTCTTTGTTTCCATCATCGCATACCTTAATTGTTTTTAATGATCAAAGCCCCGCTATTAAGCAAGGGCTTTGGCTATTGGCCGCTTGTTAT
>TARA_R110002012_G_scaffold158675_6_pt1 | contig 22286 bp, 18 predicted proteins | sample TARA_R110002012 | Tara Oceans TARA_R110002012 (sample SAMEA4396515) | marine metagenome | biome: Westerlies Biome; feature: [DCM] deep chlorophyll maximum layer (ENVO:01000326); material: water (ENVO:00002006), including particulate matter (ENVO:01000060) such as... | depth 40 m | reverse complement strand
TTATCACCAGCAGCTAAAAGAGCTATTAGATATAGTTTTGAATGTAAAAATCAAGAAAGATTAAACTTGTGGAAGTCTTTAGAGCAAGCAGAGTCCAATTGTGAAGACAGGCAACCCGTACTTGTATTTAAAAGAAATAGAACAAAAACATATGTAGCTATAGAGTTTGACCACTTTATAGATTTAATAGACGAAAAACAAAAGGAGATATAATGGCTAATAAAAAAGTAGAATCTAAAAAAGACCCAATGGATATGATATTAGATTTAATAGATACTTTAAATGATAGCGTTAAAACTATACACGATAGAATAGATGACGTTCAAAAACAAATAGATAAATTAACTGAAGCTTCATCACTAGGTTCAGAAATACATAAAGGACAAACAGAAATTAATGATCAGTTTGTAGATATGGTCAACAGAATGGCCAAAAGGATGGGTATGAAAAATGGCTAAAAATAAAAAACCTACTATGATGGAAGTAAAAAATGCTATTGGAAATCTTATAAAAGAGTTTTCTAACATTGCTAATTACGTTTCTAGTTTAGACCAAACTTTAGGTTCTTATATTGAGTTTAAAAAAGACGGTAAAAAGTTTCCCAAATGGTTAGAAAAAGAAGTTGAAAAAATAAAAAAGAAAGAGAGCACTAAATGAAACCTTATGCAGAATCTTTAATTTATTTAAAAACTGTATCTGCTGTAGTAGAATCTATGTCTGAAAAAACAGGTAATAAAGATAAAAACTACATAAAGACTAACATAGGCATTTTAAACGATGTTAAAGATGTGATACAGAAACTAATAGTTAACTTGCAAAAAATGGATAGATAATATAATTAAGGGCATAGAAATGTGCCCTTTAATTACTGTAAAGCACTTTTCCCTGTAAGAATCATTCCTTGCTTTTTAACTTTAGTATTTTTTATTATTTCTTCTTTTGTAGCATTATCTATATGTCCACTAAGAGCATCTAATGCTGATAAAACATCTTTAGGAAGTATAGGTTTATTCAAAGGGTCACCTTTAAATGTCTTCTTCTTTAATTCTTTAGAATAATCTGTATTATATAATCCTGATTCATATTGTAATGCTGCTCCAGGTCCTTTTTCTAATAAAGTAGGTAAAGTTTTATAAGCCGCTCTAGATAAAGACGTATTTAATATTTTTATTATTTCATAAGCTTTACGATCACCACTAGCTAATGCATAATTTTCCCAACCAGTTATAAGTTTTTCCTTTTCTTCATCTTCCATATTTAAAAATCCTAAAACATTACCAATAGATATAGCGTCAGAAACTACTGGTGCACCTATAAATGGTAATTGAGTTAAAGTTCCCTTACCATAATAAGCCTTTCTAACTTCTTCATCATCTCCAGTAAATAATGTCCAGAATTTTTGTATTTTATTATATGAATCGTGCTCTACAAGATTAGTAAAGTCTAAACCTGTCATAGCTGATGCTATTACTGGAGCTAAACCATATATTAATCCCATTCTATAAGCTTTTTGTGCTTCTGTACCTAAAACTTCACCAGCTAATATGTCATTTTTACCATTTTTAGCTAAATTCATATTATATTCAAAGAATTTAACACCATAATGCTGAAACTGACCTAATAATCTACCTGTAGGTTTAGTTAACCAAGATGCTTTAGCTATATCAGAGTAATCAAAATGTAATAATGTTGTTTTTCTAAGAGCGTAGTTTCTAGATCTCTTTAAAACTTCAGCATTAACTTGCGCTTCTGTAAGACCAGAATTTCTTAAATCATTTTTATACTTACTTGAATTGTTTAAATGTTGATACATTTCTGCAAAAGCTATTCTAAAAGTAGATTTTCTATTCATATTTTCTACTTTACCCATAATTTTACCACTACGAGCAGCTACACCTTGTACTTTATCATTTATACCACTAAAAAATGAAGGTTTTATAAATTCTAATTGTTCTTTATTATTTATTTTTACTTTAGATAAGAAAGATTTACCAGCTATTTTACCTTCAACAAGTTCAGGGGCCATATTGTCTGCAAACAAAAATCCAGCTTCATCCATCATTAAATCAACTTTAGTTCTTAACTCAGGTGAGTTTTCATATAATTTTTTAGATCTGCTTATCATAATTGGGCCAAATTCAACTGTATTAAGTAACATTTGAGTAGCATTTTTTAATCCAGACCTTAAATTTAAACCTAATTTAGATGTAAACTCTAAAGCTAATAAAGTTTTCATAGCAGCTTCAGCATTTGCATTTTCAAAACCATATCCACCTTTCATTCTAGCATTTAAATCTACCATCATATCTACAGTTGCTTTAGCAAAACCATCTATAGGCTCTCCGTTTTTAAATAAGTTTTTAGCTGCATTTAAAGATTCTCTTGTATATTTATCAGAGTGAGCTATCATATTAAATCTATCTACTTCATCAACATATCTTTTTATATTGACTAAAAAGTTTCTAGAGTATTCATTTTGAGCATCAAATTTCTTACCTAAATCTACTATTTGTCTTTTATTAACATGTGAAGTAACATAACTACTAAGTTCATCTATTACTTTGTCAACACTTGCTGATTCAAGTTTAAAACTTTCAGTTGTTGCTTCTGAAACTCTTTGTAATCTAGGCATTAAATTATCCATAAAATCTACACTTAATACTCTTCTATAATGTGGGTAGTATCCTCTTACTTGATCTGGTAGTATCTTTTCATAAATAGATTTAGCTATTTTATCTATTTTATCATTACTATATTTATTTTTCATACCAGCTTTTAAGGCGTCAACATAAGCTTTTACACCATTTTTAGTAACTGAATACATTTCATCCATTAAATCAACATATTCTTCAGTTAAATTTCTTAATGGCTCTTGTTTTATTTCTTTAGACAATATAGGTTTTAAAGCTTTTTTTCTAGCAGTATAGTATTCTTCTCTAGTTATACTACCTTTAAACAATTTTTCTCTAAGTAATTCACCTTTACCTTTTTCTCCTGTCTTTATATCGCCAAACCAGGCTTTAGAAGCTTCTGCATGCAATTTAGGAATTTTTTGTTCTATTGTTTGTAATATCTCATTAAACACTTTACCCTCTTGATTGGCGTAAAACTTATTTTCAGCTTCTATAGCTTTAGCCATTGATTCTGTAGACCCTGGAACTTTATTTTGAACATCTATTTTTAATTTTTCTATCAACTGTTCATGTTTATTAGCTTTTTTAGAAGCAGCTTTAATTTTAAAAGTAGCTTTAGTGGTCATAGGTAAAGTAGCATTTAATTGTTCACCATATTCTTTTTCTAACATAAATCTTTTAGCAAAATCTAAAATTCTTTCATAAGACCTCTTGTGTCTACCTATTCTACCATCATAATTTAATTTTACATTATGTAAATTATCATGTAATTTTACTAATTGAGGATTACTTTTAACAATAGATTCTGGAGTATAAAATAAAGAGCCAAACTTACTAGTTAACTGACCTTTTTTAGAGGCTAATTCAACTCTTGCTAACTCAGATTTAAATGTTCTAACATTTCCAGCAGTTAGTTTTACACCTGACATTTGTTCCATAGGTAAGTTATAGACTTTTTCAAATATTGTCTTAACTATAGTGCTTGCTTCAGGTCCAAATCTTTTTTTCATATCTTTGTTAGATACAAATTGTTCAGAAACATCAAAAACATCTTTAACTAACCCTACTATATCACAACCACCGCCTGGTTTTATACCTGCCATACGTTCTCCCTAAAATTTACTAGGCTTGCAAAAGCCATTTTTATAATCTTCTTTTATTTCAGATATTTCTTTAGAAGCATTTTCATATTTTTTTAACTCTTTACCTTGTTTTATAAATCTCTGTATCATACTTAATTTATAATCAGTCATTAATTGCATAGGTCTTATACTTACACCAGCTTTTTTACCAGCTAAAACAGTTAATTGATTTTCTCCACTATGTTTATTTATAGGGCTAAACTCACCACCATCAACACCCATTGTTTCAGCTTTATCTAAACCTAATCTTTCTAACTCTGTTCTGACATTTTTAATATTTAAATAGTATGTTATAGGATCCATATATCCATTTTCCATAAGTAATTGATTTGTATAAGATAATGTACTAGTAGCTTCTTTTAAAGCTATTTTATTCTTATTTCCTATACCTTCTTCTAACAACCTTCTATAAAACATAACATTACTATCATACTCTGAACCCATACCAAATACATCATTAGCAAACTTACTTTGTTGTATTTGTATTTTATTATAAGTATCAAATACTGATTTTAAATTATCGCTAAATCCAGGAGGATTATTTATCAAATTCATCATATCTCTATCACCAGTAGGTATAGCACTTAAATTGTTATCAAAATAATTTTTATAAGAAGCATATCTTTTTATCATAACCTCAAGAGCTTCTTTCATTTCTAATTTTTCTGTAGGACTGGTAGTTGTATTCATTTTATCAAGCATAAACTTAATTGTACGCTTTAATCTTCCAGAAGGTTTTGAACTTATAGGCATAGGTATATGATTGTAAACTCCTATTCCTGTGTCAGTAGTAGTAGGCATTGCATAGTTAATTAAAAATGGCATTTGATAATTGTTATAACCTTTTTCTAATAACTTATTTATATGTGTCTCAACACTCATCATATCAGTGTTAGGATTCATTCTCATTTCTTTTAATTGAGTACTATGAATAGTTTGATTACCATAAGCAGAAGTTTGGCCCATTTCATTAAATTCATTATAATATTTAGCACCCATTACTATAGCTTCATTTAAATCTCTAATAAAGTTACCTTGATTAAAGTCTTTTGTTATACCCCATCTATCAGCTAATCCATGCATTGTATACCATTGTACAGTGCCTTCTATTACATCTTGATCTCTTGAAATATCTACAATTTTTAATTTTTCTAAAAACTTTATCTGACCAGTTTCAAGATATTTTTTAGGAAGTATTTCTTTTATATTTTGTTCTTTTTCTTTAACAATATCTTTTAAAGCTTTTACACGCTTGTCTTTTACAGCTTGAGTAAGACTTTTATTATTTAATATTTGCATTATAGTTCTTTTGTAATGCTTTATAATAGCTACATCAGTATTAAATTTACCTGTCATTTTAGGTAATATATCTGATATATTGTTTCTACTATTTAATTCAGTATATTCACTCATTAATTGAGATGTAACATACATCATTTCTTCGTATTCTTTTCCTTTTAATGGAATTTCAGTTTTATTTTTATTAGCATCATGGTTAAATGGATCTTTATGTAAGAGTTCTCTATAAACTCTTTCCATTACAGTTCCACGAGTACCATTAGATTTTGCAATCTCTAAAGCATTATCTTTTACTTGTTGTATAAAAGGGTCTCTTGCATTCTTTAAATATGTACGTTTACTAAATGTGTTAAGCCTAATATCGTCATTAGATAAATTTCTTAAAGATTCAGCTTCTGCAGTTTTTCCAAACTTCATATCATTTTCTATTTTTTTATTTACCCAATTTCTTTTATATGTTAAAGGTTTGAACATAGCATTAACTACATCGTTATTTTTAAATCTTCTACTAACATAATTAAAAGTAGATTCAGAAAGTTTCTTTAAATGTCCGTTAAAATAGCTATTTGAAGCCGAATATGTATCATTATAGCTAGGATTTCTACCTCTACCTGAATTATCATAGACTTCAGTACTTAATGAAAGAAAATCAGAGTTCTTTTTTAGTAGATGTTGAAGAACAGCTATTTCTTCTGGTAATAAATCATACTCTGATCCTTCTTTACCGTCAACTCTTTTTCTAAATAATCTTATTCTTTTGTTATGAGGACCATCAGCACCTTGTTGAGCTATAGCTAATCTATCAGAAAGAGAAGCAGATTTATCTTTTGTTATAGAATTTTGGTAAGAAGGGAATAAGTAATTATTTCTCCAATCAACCATTCCATTAACAATATCAGTATCAACTCCTTTCCAATAGTCTATAATCATTTGTGACTCTAAAGCCATTCTTTCAAAGTAACTTGAATTATCATAATCTAGTGATATTTCAATTTTTTCACCCTTTTTATTGTGATACCTTATTAAATCTCTTTCTCCAGTAGTTTCATTTTTAATGCCTAGCATATTTAAATGAGATAAAAGTCTAGGAGTTTTTTGAACAAGGCCAATACCTTTTTGGAACATTCTATTATTTGAATCAAATTCTTTCCATCTAGAATTGTTATTACCTAATGTCATTATATCTAAGTCTGGTGTTTTAGGGTTATAATAAGACTTATCAACAGTATTTACCCAATGGTGTTTAACTCTATCGATATGTTTCCAAGTAGATTTATTCATCCCCCAGAAATAATCAATTTCATCTACATCATAATCACCTTCAAATATATTTAATACATCAAAATCATTTACAATAGCTGTATTTCCATGTTTCTTTTCTAAAAATCCTTTTAATTTTAAAATAGCTAAATCATTAGGAGCTGTTCTAGGGTATCTAGTAGTTAATACACCTATTTGCTGTTTACCTTTAGTAATTCTACTTAATTGATCAAATGCCATACCTAAGTTACCATTCTTAGTTAAATAGTCCCACTCAGCATCTGGATCTCTCTTTAATTTTTTCCAATAATCTTTAAAAACTTTTTCTAAAGGTGTTGCTTTACCTTTGCTATCTACAGCTTGTAGTACTATATCAGCATTTTCTCCAAAAAATATTGAACCCTCTCTAGCATTAGCTGATAACATTATTTCACCTGGATTAATTTTTGTCTTATTTTTACCTTCCTTACCTTCACCAGTTCTAACAGTAATGTCTAAATCTCTAAATTTAAAACCCTGTTTAATAACTGCTTTACCACCATAAACTTTACCATTTATTACTGATTGAGGACTTAAAGCTGGATCTATAAATTGAGATTTTAAAGTATTAAATAAAACGTCTTCTCCTAGCATTCTTACATCACCACCCATAGCTGCAATTTGTATATGATGTCCTAAATTCTTTAATGACTGGGGTGAATTAGCCATATCATCAAAAGATTGCTTAAAGTCTGCACCTTTTAATTTTAATAAAGACATTCTTTTGTAATTATTGTCTTGTGTTAATTTTCTAAGAATACCTTCACCAGAACTAGCTGAAGCTCCAAATAAGTTGTCCATAGTTTTTTTATAAAAAGCATTATAGTATTCTGCATTTTCTGCATTATTCATAAAGTTACTTATAGAATATGATTGTTTAGCAAGCATTTCAACATCAGGCATTATAGTGACACCTATTTTATCCATACTAATTTGCTTCATATAGTCACCTATTTCACTATTAGTTATATTTAGCATTTCATTAATATTTTTATCAACATATCTAAGTCTATCTTGTTGTGATTTAGGTAAAGCTGCCCATTCAGCATCTGAAATAGAAGATTTCATTTTATCACCACTTCTAGTAGTAAGTATGTCTAAACCTTTATGTTTACCAAATATTTCAGCTTGTATATCTGGGTCATGAACAAAAACAGTTTTACCATAAAATAAATAGTCATCACCATTAGATGATATAACAGGTTTAAATACGTTAGAACCTTTTTTAGCAACTCCGTAGTATAATTCTAATATTCTTTTAAAATCAGCAGATATAAATGATATACTATCAAACCCAGATTCAGATTCTCTATTACCTAACATTTTATTCCAACTAGAATTTTTCTTTTGTAATATTTTTTCAGTCTTAGGGTCAGATTTAATATCAGCCATACCTTTATCATTCCAAACCATCATACCTACTTTTCTTTTCATAAAACTCTCAAGTAGTTTTTTATCAGGGCCTGTTGTATTAGATATTAATTGTTGCATTAAATCTTTATCCATCCTTTTAAAAGAAGGAGTATGGTATAAACTAAACCTTTTACCTAATTCAGCAAAATCTGAAGAAGTTCCATCTACAAGCTTTATAAATTGGTCTTTATTACCTTTACCTGTAACCATTCTTTTAATCATAATACTTCGAGTAGCATCTTGATGTACTTCACCCCAAGAAGAAGAGTTATTTAAAGCATCCATCATAGCTTCAATTTTATCTTTTGCTCTTGTTGAGGTAGTATTTTTAAACTGATCATATATTTCTAATTTAAACAAGTCTTTTATTTCATTGTAACTAGTAGTAGGAACAGCTAAAGCATCTTTTGCATTACCCATACGAATAATTTGTACACCTTTATGAGCTGTACCTTCCCAATTATGTTTTTGTATTATATCATAGAAATTATTACGAAGTTTTTGTGCTTCACCTGAATTAGAATAAGAATTTACGTGAGCTGGAGATTCCATTTCAAATACGTTTATTTCATTTGCTCTCATTCTATTATTAGCATAATATTGTGTATACATTGATCCATCTACAAATACAAATGGTATTTTAGTAGATTTAAAAAAGTTTAAGAATGGATTCCTTTGCATGTTTTTTTGATTAGGAATAATTTCTGATTGATTTACACTTATAATATCTACTGTTTCCGTTCCTTGTCTTAGAACTAATAACTTTTGAGTATCATCTTTTAATTCTTTTAATGTATCTTGATAACGTTTTTTTGTAAGAATATCTTTACCAGCTATAAGTTGGTCTCCAATTTTAACTTCCATACCCTCTATTAATGTTTTTGCTGGATTAGAAGTTAATAAAGCTTGGTCTATATGTACTTTTTGTGCTTCTGCTTCTTGAAATTTAGTACCTAAACCTCTAGCGTCAGGAAAGTATTTTTCAAAATATTGATGTTGAGTCATAGTTCCATGACTATTAGTAAACTTTTTATCAATAATATTTGATATTTCTTGATTTGCTACATCTATATTCTTTTGTATTTCATTAGTACTAACACCAAATTTAGTAATCCATTCTTCTAGTTTATCTCTAAAAGGTTCAGACTTATAAACTTCTTGATTTAAAGTATATTCTATAATACCTTTTTTTTGTTTAGGAACAATTAATCCTTCGCCTTGTAAAAAATTAAATAAAGCATCAGGATCATTAGAGCCTTCTAAGTATTTTTTAATTGCTATACTCATAGGTTCTGTAGCATCCATAGCTGTAACAAAGTCAATTAATGTATTTTGAGCATTTTGCTGAGATTTAGTTGAAGCTCTTCTTAGTATGTCTCTTAATACTAAAGCTTCATTTTTGCCAAATTCTCCAGCTTTAAAATTTATAGTCCTACCTTGAGATATTAATTGGCTTTTACTTTTTGTTGAAGTACCTCTTTTTATAAGTCCATCAACATATTCATTATATTCAGTTACAGCTCTATTTTCACTAGTTCTTCTATCTTTTGGCACACCAATCATATCTATTTTTCTAATAGTAAATCCTGTGCCACCATCAGCTAATGTTGAATATTGAGCCATTGGTATCCCAAGCCCTGCTAATTGATTTAAAATAGCAATATCTTTACCTTGTATTTTAGAATCTCTAGCTATTTCAAAAAATATTTGTTGTGTTGTATTTGCTCTAAAAAAGTCTAACAATTCTTTTTGTGTAGCAATACCTTCTCTGTTTAAAAACTGTTCTAATCTTTGTAATTGAGCTACAGTTACATCATTTTTAGTAGCATTATCTCTTCCTAAAGACCTATTACCTTTAGCTCCTAAAATCCCTAATACTGACCTTACTATAGCAGATTCATTACCACCTTGCCAACCTTCTGGCTTAATAATGTTAATATTATTTGCATTTAATAAATTGTAGCCAGAAAGACTTTCAGGATTTCTTACTATTAAACCTGCAGCTTCTAATTCTGGTAACATTTTTTCGTTCCATGTTGGGTTTTCAGTATCGCTAAACTTTTTACTTAATGATTCATTACCCTTCTGAACTCTTCTTTGTAAAACAGGTAAAGTTAAATCATCTAAATCTGGACCATACTCAAAAGTTCCACCTCTTTTATGAATGTTAAAAGTTTTAACCATATTACTTTCACCAAGATTTAATATGTTCATAAGCTCTTTTAACTGACCTTCTGTTTTAATAACACCATTCATATTATTAGGATTTTCTGATGCATTACCTTTCATTACAGTCTGTACAGTTTCAAGGACTTTTTGAGCTTTGTTTTGATATCTCATAACATTATCTATAGTTATGCCTGGTATTTCACCAGATTCTGCACGATTTAATAAATTTTGGTCTATAATTATATTTTTAGGTATTGTTCCTAAATTTTCCATATCTGGTGTATTAGTAGTGCCAAATTCAGTCAGCTTAATCATATCATAAGCAGTTTTAGTAACATTGTATTCAACATTGTCAATAATTTTATTAGATATAGATTGAGCCATCATATCAAAATCTTCAGCAGTATTTATCTTTTTACCATCAAAGTCATTAGCTCTTATTTCTGTTTCTATTATTTTAGCTTCTGCTTCAGTAACAAGAGCTTTAGGTTTTTTATATTTTGCTGGATGCGCAGATTGCAACCAAGCATAGTACTTGTCAAATAAAGGAAAAGCTCTTTGACTTGCAGCTAAAGTAGGAGAATTTTGTTCTTTAGAATTAGTAGTTTCAACTTTTTCTGTAGTATTAGAAACAAGACCTATTTCTTCAGCTTTATTATTTATCTTTTTAAAAGATCTATTTGTTAAAGGGTTTATGTTGCTAAATTGATTTTCATGCAATGTAGGTGTAGTATCATATATTCTTTGTTGAGGTACACCATAAGCATGCAATCCTCTTCTAATTGATTGCATTTTAGCCATATTCATTTCAGGCGTTAAAGGAATACCTTTTCTGTTTAACCATGCTCCTATCATTAAAGATGTCATAATATCTACAGGATCCATCTCATGACCTTGACCTATTTGAACTGCAGTTCTAATATTCATAATACCTGTTCCAAGTAATACTCTTTTCCAATTAGCTAAAGTACTTTTGAAATCTTCTTGAACAGATGCTTTCATCATTTCTTTACCGTAAGTTACTCTTTCTTGACTTAAAGCATCTTTTAAATTTTTATAAGCTTCTTTTTTAGTTACAGTTCCTTGAGAAGCTATAGGGTTAGTAAGGTCAATTGTTTTACTACCTATTTTAACAATATGTTCACGGCCATTTAATTTAGCTGTATCACCTATTATTTTAGCATTCTTTTCTAACATTCTATTACTCATAGTTTTATAAGGATTTTTAGAAAATACAGCTTTTACACCTGATTTAAAATCTTCACCAGTAATAGATGATTTACCTGCTGCTGGTAATAATTTTAACAAACCAAATGCTCCACCAACACCAACACCCCATAAAGGAGCAGTCCAATCATAATCTCTTTCTTCTGCAGTAGAATGTACATATTCCATTCCAGCATCAATCATACCAAACATTGCACCTTCATTAATTATACTACCTACTACAAATCCATATTTATTAGGATGTCTAGACATAACAATATCAACAAAATCTTGCATTGGTCTAGCAGTAACATTTTTACTGATAGTTTCTTTTAATATATAACCTTCTTTAGCTGTTAATGTTTTTTTAGCAACAGCATCATCTACTAAATTACTTACTGCATTTGTAGCTCTTTGGTTAAAGTTTTTAGCAACACCTTCTCCCGCTTTATCCCATCTATGTGTATGGCTTAAACTTGATACTGATTTTTTAACATCTTTTTTAATAAAGTCCATTTTTGCTTTAGTTGCAAATTGGTTTTTAGCAGACTTAGCAGCTACATCATCAGCAGTTCTTTTGATAACTTGCTCTACAGTTTCGCCTCCTACTTTTTTAATAAAAGGTTTAGCAAGCATTTGTGTAGCTTTAGCACCTAATTTCATTGGAGCACCATATACAAAACCTGCTGTTCCACCAATAGCAGAACCTACTTTACCTATCGATGTCTTTGGAGTTAAGTAATCTTCTTCAATTTCATCAGGTATTAAAAGACCTGGAACATTAAAAAGAGCTGTATCTATAAAAGAATAAGCTGGTAAACCTAATGTTTCCCAAACAAGTCTTCCTGCATCTTCTGATTTACTAGGTGCTTCTAAAGGCTTATAAGGACTGTCTTCTTTTAAAAAGGGGTCTTTTATAGGCTTTAATGGTTGTGAATTAAATATGTTTTCTAAAGAGGATGTAACTGCATCTTCAGGATTTATAGGTTGCCCTAGTAGTTCTTCTAATGTTGCCATATAGTATTATTCCTGTGTGTTAAATTTTACTATTTTTTCATATGCTTCTGCTGTATTTTTATAATCTTCTTCCATACCTGAAATTCTTGTTTTAATACTTTGTAATACATCAAAAGTTTTAGAATTACTGTATGGAGAATCAGCTGTATAATATACCTGTAATTGCTTTTCTAAAGGCAATATATTTGAATCTTTAAATTCTTTTAACTCTTTTCCAAACGGGCTATATCCTGACATAGCTTGATAAGGTCCTGCGCTAGGATCGTTAAATTCATGAAGTCCTGCTTCTTTACCGTTATCTATTAATTTTGAGTAATCATTTTTTACTGACATTAATTCGTTGTTTAAATCTTTATACTGAACAAGCATCTCTGCTATACTATTTACATTTAAAGTATCTTTTAAATCATCTCCAAAAGTAGATTTTAAAATAGATTTTTCTTCTTCACTTATAGGAATGTTACTTAATTTTTTACTTAAATCATCAGCTTTAATATATAGGCTCATAGCTTTATCTTTACCATAAGTTAAAGTATCAGCACCTTCAGCTGTAATGTCTATAGGAGGAAGGTTTCTTTGTTTCTTTAGTTTATTATCTAATTGAATTGAGGCAGCTATAGAATCTTTTTGAGCTGTTATTCTATTCAAACTATCTAATTTTTCTTGTTTATCAATTATTTGTAAAGAATCTACAGCGTCAATTTTATTAAATATAGCTGCATTTAAAGAATCTAATTTACTCATACTACTCCTTACTATTTAATACTTTGATTTAATTTATAAGTTGCTTGCTCTAAATCAATCCAATTTCTTAATTCTTTTATTTTAACTTCGTCATTACCATATAAAGCCATTAATTGCTCTAAATTACTTTGGTATCTTGTAAAAATTTGATTGTATTCATCAGAATTGTCGTTACCAGAAAGTTCTAAATTTCTTAATGTTACTATGTCTTTACTTATACCATAATCTCTTAAGTCCTTTTTAAAACCTTTAGCTACACCAACAGTTGGCTCATTACTATAATACGCATTAGTTTTAGTTGCAACATTTTGTATTTTAGACCAAGTAGACCAAGCACGTCTTATTTGTCTAGCCATACCTTTTTCATTACCTTCTATAGTTTCTAAGTTTCTTAAAGCCGTTTCTCTTCTCTGTTCACCCATAGTACGTAACATTTCCATAATTACTGGCATAGCAGTAGCATCACCAACTAAACTTGTCCTTATTATATCTTCAACATCTGCTTGTTCACTTCTAAATGCTGGATTTTTTTCAGCGTAAGCTTCAACAAGTTCAAAAACTTCATTTACGCCTACTAAATTATTGCCCCAATTAAAAGCAGGCTCATTATCTACCATTACAAAACCAATTTGACCAGCATAATTTGCAGAATAATTATTAAATGCTTGAGTAGCGTTTATAACTCCTGGAGATCCTGCAATTTGAGCAGCTCTATTTATAGTTCTGTCTGTTATTGCATTTTCATGATTAATATAATCAATATTGCTCATATAATTAATATTTTTACTAATACCATTTTCCATACCAGTAATCATAACATTAACTAATTCTGTATTTTCTGGATTTAAATATTGCAATCCATTATTGTCTACTAAAATTTCCATATTAAATGGAATAGCATTCATACTTTTTAATGTTTGAACTGCTACAGCTCCTAAAACTTTATTTCCTTGACCATCGTCTACTAAGTTATTACCTATATATTCTTTTATATCTAAAACATCATTAGACGTTAAAAACTCAGAACTAACATCACCACCCATAGTTAAACTAACATCAGGATTTAAAGTAGCTCCTGAAGCATTTTTTGCAATATTAATACCTATATTAAACATTCTAAGTCTTTCACTTAATTGTTCTGAAGTACCTTCTGAATCTAGTCCAAATTCTATAAGTTTGTTATTTATAGATAAAATATTACCTTTTTGATACTCTGTACTTTTTGTAAAATCATAGTTTACTAAATCTGGATTCCCGTTTTCAAATTTAACTCCTGGAAATTGAAAAGATATTTCTCTTTCATAATTAATTTTATCTAATTCTATTTTATTTTGTTTTTCAATTTCAACTCTATTTAATTCATGACTTCTACTTAATTCAGCTTGGTTAGAACTAAAATCTCTACTTAATTGTGCTTGTGTACTTTTAAAATCTCTTTCTATAGCATTTTCTTCTACTTGCAAATTGTTTGCATGTATACTAGCTGCCGCATCTGTAAATAGACTTAATGCTCCTAAAACTGCATTTACATTATCTCTTTTGCTCATTATACCATCCCATCATATTGGTCAATTAAAGTTTCTAAGTCAGTCAAAGCGTTTGAATTTGTATATTCCATTTCAGTAGAAGCAAAATAATCTAAAAGTAATTTATTTTTTTGCTCATTTGCACGTTTAACAAAATCTTTAGTTTGGCCTATTTTATTTTCCATAACTTGACCTGTTTTTCTTTCTTGATCTTGTACAAAATCTTGAACTAAATCAGTCATATTAACTGATGAGTTTGAAAAACCTTGATTACCCATAGTATTTCTTGCTTGATTCATAGTTGACTCTGTTTGCATAGCTGTTGTATTTTGAATATTTCCTATTTCTCTTCCTGCGCTTTTAGAAATTGTTCCATCAGGACCTACTTTATCTTCTAAATCTTTTTCTATTGTTCTGATTCCATCAGTAGTAACATCATATATTTGTTGATTAAGTCTATCAGTCTCATCTAAACCCCATAAACTTCTCCATCCTGATTCTATTTTTCCACCCCAAGGGTCAAAATTAAACCAATTTCCACTATTACCTATAAATTTACTAAACATACTATGTGAATCATATCCTGTGTTAGTATTTGTAGTAGCAGGACTCATTGCTTTTATAAAACTTTCACCTTTTTTTCCAGTCCTATCAATTAAGTTTTTTTCAACTTTCATAAGATGAACTGGTTTATTATCTATAATACCTGCTTCAGTATCACCATTTTGACCATTTAAAGCTATTATAGCTTTTTCTTGTGGTGTTAACATTAACTCTTCCATAATAACCTTTCTATGTAAATATTTTAGCGCCTTTATATATTAGATTGCCTGCAGCAACATATGGATTAAATAAACTTGCAATACTTAAAGTTGTGTCTAAAACAGACTCTTGTTTTTCTCTTGCATTTCTTTCATCCCAGTTTGAAAGCATGTCATAAGCAGAATAACCTGCTCCTAAATAACCTATAGTTTTACCTAAACCACCTTTAGTAAATTCTTTACCTGATTCAACGAGAGTTTGAGAACCTTCCGAAGTTGCTTCTGTAGCAGTTTTTGAAAAATCAGTAGCATCATTTATATCTTTTATACCTACCTCAGTTCCAGCACCAGCAACATCATAATCTGTAAACTTACCTGTAATATTTCCAGTTTCATCGTAAGTATTAGCAAAAAAATCATCTCCCTGTGTTAAATCAGGATTGTCTTTTAAACCTTGTTCATAAATTGAAGCTGCTTTTTTATAAGATTCACCTTCATCAGTTAGTCTTACTCTACCTGCTGCTGGAACAAATGTTTTAGAAATAAAATCTTTCTTTTCAAAATTAGGATCTATTTCAAATATATTTTTACCTGCTATTTTTTTATTAAGCATTCTACCTGCTTGAGCAGCAGCACCAGTACTATACATTTTCCAAAGATTACTAGTTAATTTAGAAACATTAGTTAAACTATCTTTTTTAGCATTTTCCATATCTTGCTTTTTTTTAGCTAAAATAGACAATTGTAAATTTGAATCACTTAAATCTTTATACGCCATTTTTACTCCTAATTTTCTTGACTTATTGGGTTAAATTTCCAACAAAATAATCTTATATCTCCAGAATTTATTTCTTTATAAGAGCCACCAAAAGTAGCTGTATTGTCATGATTAAAAACAAAATCATCAGCAATACCTATATTAATAATATCGTTAGTTTTCATATGTATAGACAGTCCATGACTTGCATTAGAACCTTGGTCTTCATCAGATAATGAATGCAGATTAAGATTAAACACTCTATAACTTCCAAGCATATATCTAAAATAACCTACTATAAATAAAAACTGAGTATTTAAATTATGATAAAAATCATAGTTACTTCCAGCACCAGATGTTACACTAACCCAACCACTATCATAATTGGGGGTTGATAACAAACTTTCATTAGTGTCAGTTTGATCAATATTTGAAAGATTTTTTTCATTTGAAAATTCATTACTATATATTTCATTTTTATATCTAACATATTCTACAATTCTATTTTTTATAAATCTTTTTGTAGACTCACCTTCTTTTAAATCATTTAATTTTACAGGTGTAGATAATATACTATTACTTTTATCACTTTTTGTAATCAATATCTTTCTAACTTCTTCTTCAAGTCTATTATTTAACATACTCTACTTAACCTATAATATAATATACATTTAATTTTATTATCCATACTTATTTTACGTTCTTTACTCTATAAACTATACTTATATCTTTTATTGAAAAATTATCACTAATACTTCCAGGTGAAGATAAATTAAAATCTATTGCAATACTGTAAATATTATTTGCTTGTGATGAAGTTGTAGGAATTAATGCTATAGTTTGCCATTTAGAAACATCAGCATGATCTGTTAAAGGAGTATTATCACTATTAAATTGATACATACTACCTTGAGAATATTCTCCATTTACAGCATAACGAATAATAAGATTACTTAAACCAGTTCCTTTATAAGTAATATAAACTTTATATACTTTTTTTCTTACAGTAGGTAATCCAAAATCAATATCTTTTGTTCTTAAGTCTATATATGATTTAAGAGGACTATCATCCCATATTCGATGAGATGTAGAACCTGATGCAGGAGTATGTCTCCAATAAAGCTGTCTATCTTTATCTAGAACAAAGTTACTAAAATGATTACTTTCATCTAATCTATCATCATGATTAACCCAACTTTGATAAACCATATCATAAATAAATACTCCGCCAGAATCTGAAGAATCATAACTATCTAAAACAATTAATTTTCTTTCTCTTGGTAAAAAACCTATACCTGGATTTGTACCAATAAACGTAGACCAATCAGAATTTTTTATAAGTTTTACACCTTTTCTTTCTAATAGATTCGTAACTTGTTTACCATCGTACATATAACATCCAATTTCATTAACCCAAGCAACACCAAAATCAGTTTTACAAACTGCTCCAGGACCCCAAACTCCTTTATCTTCAAAAGTTCCTTCTAAAAATTCAAAATCTTGAGAAACATTAATAATGTGCATTTTAGTAGTTTTGTATTGCAATATTCTATCAGCATAGTTTTCTAAGCATGTAATATCATCACCATCACCAACTGTAACTTCAATTGTATTTGATGTAGGTAAAACATCATAACAGTTAACTACAGATTTAACCATAGCATCTCCGTTTATAATTACATCATCTTTAGTTCTATGTAAATCAGCATTTAAAGTAACTGATGTTCCACCTTTTTTCTTAGTATCAAATCTAGCTATATTACCTGCATACAATCTATTATTTACTATTGTAAAAGTTTTATAAGCTGCATATATAGAAGTTTCATTATTTTGCAAACCAGATAAAGCTTCGTATGTAGGACCTGTAGGTTCTGTTTTAAATCTTAACATACCTGATAATTCATCTTCAAGTTCATCAATATCACCATTATCATCTTTAAAATAAGGTGCTCTTAAAACCCAAGGTCTATTATTAATATTATTATCTCCACCTTGACTTGCGCAATCATGCCAACCAGACCATTCTTCTGCTAAAAAGTTTTTAACTCCATGTTCTAAATCAAATTCAAATAATAAAAATAAATCACCAGTCTCTTTTCTATCACTATCAACATCTCTAAAGTAAACTCTACCACCTGTTATTCTTGGGTTTAATGGATACATTTCAGCAGTAAGATCATTTTCTTCTTTAAATTGTTTGTAAGTATCTTTTGGTCTATGATAAAGTCTAAATTCTTTTATAGAATCTTCCCAAACTTCATCTAAACCATTAAACGCAGAAGGCATAGATTCTTGTACTCCATCATATATAAAAGTAATATAATATTTTTTAAAACCTCTCCAGCCACCTTCACTAGTTTTAGTATATTTTATAGATAAATGAAACTTATTATCATCAGGAAGAGTGTTACTATAATAATTTGAAGCAATACGTTCATCTTGCTCTCTTATTTTCATATAACCTATAAAAGGTTTTTCATCTAAAGAGTTATATGTTTCAGGAGCATAACAATGAGCATCTGTACTATACCAACCTTGAAAACAAGGTCCATAATCACCATCAAAAGCATATTGAGGAGGACCAGTTAAAGTATCATAGTCTGTATTTGCCCATCTATTTCTTTTTATAAAGCCCAACCAAGATAATCTATATTTTTGTCCTGAGTCGCCAGTGTTACTATTTGTTATGTTATCAAAATTAGTATCAATAACTCTTGTGTTACCATTTGCTGTAAAGAATATATGTTTAGGTATATGAGCTGCATTAAATCCTGCTTGAGTAAAACCAATATAACTTGCTACAGAGCCTGTTTCAAATGCATCATCATCATAACTATAAGCACTAATTTTTGTATCAGTACTATTAGTTAAAAGAGCATATTCATTAGGATTAGCTTCTATTTTAGTAGCAGTATCTTCTTGAGAAGGATAATGATCTGCTGAAGTTAACTTAGGATAGTCATGTTTAAAAAAATGTAAACCATATCCAGGAGAAACTAATCCATTTGTAGGCCCTCCAGAAATAGTAGGATGAGCAACATCTGCTCCTTGAAATTGTAATTTACCTGGTTCACTAACACTCATTCCTTCGCATTTATGCAATTCATTATCAGAAATAGCTCTAGGATCAGAATTTTTACTTATTCCACCTTCAAATTTATCTATTTTATGTATTTGTCTAGGCATTATTATATCATAGGGAGAGGTATAGCTAAATTATGTCAACTAAACTCAAGCCCCGTGTAACCTCCCCCTATAATTTACTCTTTTATTAAAGCTTCTTTTACTGTATCTTCAACACTATCCCAAATAGCGTCTAAGATTTTAGCTTCTGTTTTTTCTGAAATAAATGGAATGTCTACATTCTCATTCATTTTTTTTATCATTTTTTCTTTCATTTCGTCATTGAATATATATCCAGCGACTATTTTGCCAAATCCTGACATTTTTTCTCCTTTTTTATTATGCTATTTCTGCTACAAAAATTTCCATATCACAACTACCTGTATCAGCATCAGCTGTGATTGATTTTAAATCTCCTAATGATAATGATAGCGCACTATCTTTAGCATCCATCACGTCAACCATACCACCTGAATTATCACCATTCATAACAAAAGTCTGACCAGCATCTAATTTAATAGCCATTTCATCATCATTTTCATTAGCAAATGTTAAAACAATATGATTAGTATCATCAAGATTAGTAAATCTAATATATTTAACTTTTGCAGGAACATACTGACCTGCACCCATAAGGCTGTCAAAAGTCATAATTGTTGCTTCTGCAGTAGTTACAGTAGTTATTCTTCTTTGAACATTAGATATAGTAGAAAATGTATGAGTTTGAGTACTACCATAATCTTTATTATTTAATGTAATAGATTCTTGAAAAGTTAATGTTAGTGTTGCAGCTGTATAAGCTGATTTTCTTGACATTATTTATCTCCTTTTTTACAACTGCATTGGTTTACACTGACTACAGTTTCAATTATTTTTATACGATTTTCTAAATTTTTAACTTTATTATCTAATTCATTGTCATCAAAAACATATTCAAACATCTTATCTATTTTAAATTTATCTTTTAAAACATCTGTAAGTTTATTTAGTAAAATTTTAGAAAATATCATTTGTCCATCATTATTTCTTCTAGTCTGTCAAATCTATTATCAAGCTGTGTTTCTATTTTAGCAACACCTACTTTTAAATCTGTAATATCATTTTCAGCTTTCTTAACTCTTAAAACAGTTTTTTCTTGTTGAGTTTCAAGTGTGTCAATTTTAGTAGAATAAGTCCCTGTTGTAAAAAACAAAGTACTCGCTACTGTTATAGCTGTAAATATATTACCTATACTTATAGTACTATCAATCATCTTTCATGCCTCCTTGTTCCATTATTCTAAGGAATTTATCTTTTAAGCCATTACCAGACAATCTAGCGATTATTTCTACTTGAGCTTTAAATATTCCGTTTAATTTTTTTTGTTCCATTTGCACTAATTTTTGTTGATCTATTAATTTAATAATAATACCTTCCAACCTCTTGAAGTCTTGGTCTAGTTCTGTCATAAGAGTAGATTGGATGAATCTGTTTTGTTTCCAAATAAAGAATCCGAACGCCATTGCTACTGTTACTGGTATTCCAAATTGTTCCAATATTTGAAATATATCCATTACTCATTACCAATCCAGTCTATAACTCTTGCAAGAGTACCAGGTTTATTTAATAAATATCTATGTGATGCTCCACTTGTTTTAGGCCCATATAAACTATCTATTTCATTTTCACTATCTAAATAGCCTATATCTTTTAAAAAAGACTGTATTTGAGCAACTTCTTCTTTTTGCCTAGGTTGAATACCACTTCCAGAAAAAACGCCTAAAATTGAAGGATTATTATAATAAACTTTTTCTATAACATTTGCCATATCATAATCATAGTTACTAACATCTATAGAACCTTTGCCCTTAGGCTTTGTATCTGAATAATAAGTTCTTTTATTTCCGCTATAGTTTGCCATTAAAATATATTATCCTCTTTTGACATACTTTGAATCATTTCCATAGGTTCAAAATCATAACTTGGTGCAAGTGGAGTTACATTAATATTTTGAGGTTCACTCATTCTTTGGGTTAATGAATCAGTAGAAGTCATTCCTGGTTCATAAGGACTAGGTAAAGTTTCTGGAACTTGCCATTCTCCACCTGAAGGGTCTTGAGGAGTTTCATCTCCTACTAAATACTCAGTAGCTTTGTAAGCTCCAAATATACTTGCTGCTGTTGGAATTAACTTTGGATCTGCTGCTAAATCTTGAGCATAACCTAACATACTGTTATCTACATTATAAGATCTAGGCGTTTTAAATGGTGCACTAACACCCATTTCATTAAATTCATTAAATAATTTAGCATCTACTCTAGGAAATTTTGCTACTACCTCTCCTGCAGAAGGGTTTTGCTTTGCTATAATTTCTTGTACTTCTTTTTTAGGAAAGTTTCTATTTATCCAATTGTTTATATCATCATATTGAGATTTTGTAAGTTTCCTTTTTTCAAAAGCGTTACCTGCTATATCTTGCATATAACCTCTCTCACCAATTGTAGGAAACCTTCCAGCTTTTACACCTGAAGTGTTAAAACCTTCAAAATTAGGTGAAACTCTAGGATTAACATCTCTAGGGATTCTACCTTTTTTTAATTCTTTAGCTATTTGTATGTCAAAATCTTTAACCATCTTAGTCCACTCTTTAGTATTATTAACGCTAGATCCTTTTTTTACAACTTCCTCAGCCATTTCTACAGTTGCCTTATTTTTAACAGCATTTGGATTTCTGAAAAAATTACTCAATATTTTCCCTAATCTTGGTGAAGTTTTTACTAATGTTGTTGCAGCCTTTGGAGTTAAAACACCAGACATAAATAAAGGTAAATATTCAAAAAGCATCTCATAATTTTGTTGAATACCTTGATTTAACTCTTGTCCTCCTGCATAAGCTTTTTCTAAATCATTTAAATTTGAGTTTTCTGATGCAGGTGCAGCTGTACCATAATTTGATTTCATTTCTTCTGCCATAATTTTATCCTTCTATCAATTCTCCCCATAAAGAGGTTTTACCATTTATTATCTGTATTATGTGAACTGTAAAAAGTCCACCTTTATAAAAATCTACTATTGCAAACGCATGTGCCCAGTTTATCGGCCTATGTCCAAGCCAAGTGTTTGCTTCGTGTCTCATATCTTTTAAACATCCAATACTCCATGCAGACTTAGGTCCATCTTTATGAGTAACTGACATTTGCTGTAAATCATGCCAGTGC
>TARA_R110002012_G_scaffold212287_3_pt1 | contig 22342 bp, 36 predicted proteins | sample TARA_R110002012 | Tara Oceans TARA_R110002012 (sample SAMEA4396515) | marine metagenome | biome: Westerlies Biome; feature: [DCM] deep chlorophyll maximum layer (ENVO:01000326); material: water (ENVO:00002006), including particulate matter (ENVO:01000060) such as... | depth 40 m | reverse complement strand
ATGTATAAGCCAAGCACTTCATCATATTCCTTGCTCATTCTTCGCTCTCCAGTTCACCAGCGAGCTTCTCAAGCTCTTCTATTACTTCGGCGAAACTAATATTTCCCGGCAAGCCGTCTGGAAAAGTACGCTCTGCTAAATGAAAGTTGTGGGGTATGTTAACAAGGCTTTTTCTAATGGTCTCAGCTTGGTTCCTCAAGATACCCGCAATAATAGAATTCATTCTTCGTCTCCCTGTCTACATACATTATAGCCCTTCTGGCGGGCTAGGTCAACACTTAAAATGTCAAGAGAATGTGAGCGCCCGTTGCAGGACTTGAAAGTGGCGACTCAGGTAGGACTCGAACCTACAATCGGTTGGTTAACAGCCAACTGCATTAACCATTATGCTACTGAGTCTAAGGGTAAAGTATCGGGATAGCTGGATTTGAACCAACGACCCTCTGCTCCCAAAGCAGATGCGCTACCAGACTGCGCTATATCCCGATGATAGGCAAGGTCGGGTTTGAACCGACGACCGCTTGGGTGTAAACCAAGTGCTCTCCCACTGAGCTACTTGCCTTTAGTGGAGCCACCTGTCAGACTTGAACTGACGACCGCTCGCTTACAAGGCGAGTGCTCTACCACTGAGCTAAGGTGGCTATTTCAAATAAGTACCAGAGAAGGGACTCGAACCCATACTCCCCTAGGGGAAGGGGGTTTTAAGCCCCCTGTGTCTACCAATTCCACCACACTGGCTTAATTTTGAAGCGAGTAGTCTATCTCAACTGATCCTCTTCTTTCCTTTTTCTTAGCCTGCTCAACAGAGCCTGTCAAGTGTGGATTGTGCAGAGGAGCATGGAGAGGGATGCGATTGTCGCGCTGCGACCTTTCCCTTCTCTTCATCTCTTCTATCATCCAAGGCTTCATGTCAAGACTCCGCGAAAGGCTCAGTTCCGTACATCCACATGAAATACGCCTCTGCAGTTATCTCCCACTTTTTCCGTTCTAGGAGACTGCGCAAAATTTGGTTCACCTCTTCGATCATATCCAGTTGGCATTCCATGTATTCTTCTATCTCGTTGTCTGACATGTCAGAAACTTTCTTATACATACTTTAATTAGTCTCCTGTTTGCTGTCAAGAATCAATTTTGATTACCCGTTCATTAGTCTCGAAATACCGGCGCTTATAATTTGCACTGTTAGTGATCCAAATTCGCTGGCACTTGGACCGTATAGGTTTTGGAGCTAGCATATCTGTGATAATAATGTGCCCATCAAAACATCGCTTATTTACATATCGAGTAGGGGCATCGAAGTCCGTGCCTCCACGACCAACACGCTTCCACGGACGTTTCTCGCCCTTCTTCCAAACATAAACCTTGTCCTCGACAACCCCGTGGTGGAAGGGAATAACAGTGAAAGTCGCGATAGTCGATAGCTTGTTCAAGAAGGAAAAAAAGACTTGCAACATTTCGTCGGAAACAGACCCAGACTGGTCGATGCTAATTGCAATATTTGAAACCTTATCCCGTCTGTATCCTGGATGGATGTATGGGTAACGACGGTTAATTCTACGAATGGTAGTGACCCTGCCAGAATTGACGGAAGTTTTAATAAAGTAACGCAGCACCTTCTCTGGAGAAGTTGTTCGTGTGACTAGTTTACTAAGCTCTTTGCGAAGACTATGGGGGACAGTGCCCCAACCCTTGGGGTTGTCGATAGTTTCCTCAATAGCTTGCTTTGCCATATCTTTCAACTTCTCTTCCAAGATTTGTGACTGCGACTCTTCTTCTTCTTCATTCTCCCATACAGTGTGGTCATCCATAGAGTCCGGCGCCTGGAACTCTCCCTTGTTGTTTCTCTCGTATGGCCCTGTCTGCTGCTCCTGGTCCTGAAGAAGCATCTTGAAATAAGCTTCGGCAGACTTCCCAAGAGGATAGCTCTCAAACATTCTCTGGCCGGGGATACAGGCTAACTCTGGCAATTCCCCTCTTAGATGCGAGTTAATAGCTAGGTCTGTCGCCACATTCCACGGCTTCTTTTTCCCTGGGTCCTTCGCTGGGTCGAACGGCAACCGAGCAGTTAGATGCTTAAGGATAAGGTGATAGAACTCATGCTTAATAACGCCAACTTTATGTTCATCAGTCAGGGAGCCCATAAACTCCGGGTTGTAGAACAAAGTGAACCTCTGGGTTCCCCTGTTGAAACCTATTGCTGCTCTCGGTATTGTGGTTGTGGAACACTTCTCCACACGTCGTGAGAAAGCTGCGAAGAAAGGCTCTTTTCGGAGAAGCCTATGCAGGTGGAAGTTGAGGTCAAAAGACATTCTGTTCTCCTTCTGTTCTTTACTTATCTGAAGTCTCGTCTCCTGTCAAGATTTCCCCGTAATGCTGGGCGACCTTAAGGCCGTTGAACGCGACGGTTTGACTAAACCCAACAAGATTCGGATTTTGAAAATTCTCTTCCTCGCTGCCGCAAAAGAGCACCCAGAACTTAGCAGCAACCTCGGAGGGCAACATCACAAAATAATTCGCTACATTCTTTAGCTGTTCCGCCGTTAGCTTATCGCTGAGGATGCCACTATTAGAAAGCTTTACTGTCATAGCAAGGTGGTCGTTGATGCCCCAGTCCTCCGTTCGTCTATACTTTCCGTTATCAACAATATCTTCGACCGTCAACTGAAAGTCGTAGTTCATAACAAATTCTCGGAAAGCGACTGCCGTGCCTAGTCCAAAGAAGCCCATGGATAGGTTCATCACCCTGTCTAGCTTGGTCGCCATCTCTTTGTAATGGCGACCCCTAGCCAACACGGAGTTCAATCGGACGACGGAACGTCGTGAGGGATAAATCTCATTAGGTTCGAAAGGGCCCTTGTGCTCAAGATGGTCCCTGTTCTGGTTGATGAAGTCCCACATTACAGGGTGGATCTTTTCCCTAGTGTAATCGAGCCAGTCCTCGACAGTAGGCTCAACATCGTAGATAGTCCAGCGGTTAAGTTCCGCAGGGTCCATCTCCCCAACTTGGTACTCGGCACCATACTTGCCGCCGTTTACCGCAGCAACGATGATAGTCTTTGGGTGCAGGGTCTTCCCAAAGAGCTTGCGACTGTCTGTGAGTTCCATGATGCCCTGCCGGATAGCGGGCTGCCCACGATCGACTTCGTCAAAGAAAAGAATGCGTGCGTTCTCGCAACAGTCGACAAACCAACCAAAAGAGTTGAAGCTAGCATACTCTGTACCTTGGTCTGTCAAACTTGGGGCCTGCTTGGGCATGCCAACAAGGTCCCCCTCCTGCATTTGTGATGCGCGTCGCTCAACAACCTCCAAGCCTAGTCGTTTGCCAAGCTGGTAAACCAACTGTGACTTGCCGATACCGTGCCTGCCACGAATCATAATTGGATAGTTTGCAAGTGGGTTGTCAATGTCGATAAGGTCAGGGAGGATAAGGTTAAGAGTCTTAAAATCCATTTTTAATTCCTAAGTATGTTCATCATACGTACAAGTAACGTTCATCGTTGTCTCGTTCGGTAAACTAACCCAGCAGAACGTCTTGTCAAGCCAGGTTGGAGATTCGTATATGTAACCATTATGTTTTCTTATTTTAAAAGGTTGTCCATGGGAGCTGAAGTCGATTTCTAGCCTGATGACGTTTTATCATGTCCAGTTGGAGACAAAATGAAAATGAAAAACCCTTGTGGTGAGATTCCTCTAGGTTTTCTCTGGCTTTCCTGCCTCTTCTAGACTTTAGCCACCGCTCTTCGATTACAACACCATGCGGGTCGCCAATTGGCAGCACAAGATATTTCTTAGCGCCCTTGCATGAGTTCTCAATAGGCTCAGCGTTGGCACGCAATATGATTCCGCCTCTCTTAAAGGTTTGCCTCATTGCATACGGAGGCGGTGCCTTGGAAACCAAGTAGACCTGCTGCCCTACCTCAAACTTGGGCTCCTTGTAGTGCTCCGTGAGAACCTTTTGAGCGTACTTGTTCTCACAAAGCTTATGGTACTGACTCTTGTTAGGAATATAGTTATCATCGGATAGGATCTTCTCTACGAGAGCCAGAAAGTAAGAACCCTGTGCCTTATAGTACCTTGCGATAATCATAAGATCATCTAGCTTCTTGTCAACAAAGCCAGCCTCCCATTCCCTCTTCTCCATAAGGGCGTTCTCTGTGTAGTTAGAGGCGATACTGTTGTAGAACCTAACCTGCTTCTCCGTGAGGTTGCCTCTTCGATTAGCCTGGTCGAGCATAGACTCAAGAACCGTGCGCTCGTAGATGGTGATCTCATTGCCATTTAGTAGGGCTTTCATCCCCCTAGTGACGGTGTCTAGAATCATGGTCGTCTCCATATGGTATTAAACAACTATTATCAATCCAGAATGGATCAGACTTAACTTCGCTACCCTTACCGGCAACGTAAACAACATAAGTAATCTCTGGCTTCGTGTCAAGGGCCATAGCCAAAGAACAGCGCCCCATCGCCATCCGAGTCAATTCAAAATGATCTGAAGGTTTATGGCTGTGAGCCCTACCGTTATTTAATTTCCTATGCTCTACCAGAACTAAATCACCTCTCTTGATCGACTGCCCACCTGATGTATTTGTACACTTGGTGTCGCCAATACCTTTCCCATCGAAACTCATTGAAGTTTATCCCAAGCTTATAAGCCAGTTTCTTGCCTTCTTCCCAGGCTTCTATCTCTTCTTTTATTGTGTCAACTCGACTTAACTGTGTTCTGCCTTCTTGGCTGACAAAAGCAAATTCTCTTTCAAAACCTTGCTGTCTTCTCACTATAGCATGCCCTGCTTCGTGAAGCAAACAAAATAACTGAAGTTCTACGGGTCGCTTTGTGTTAATGCCTATTACGTCCACTTCGTAATAGTAGGCATCAACTTCCGAGCGCCCGAATTCCACATGGATATCATATTCAGTTAGTAAATAATTTTCTAGATATTCTAAGTCTTCTCTCACGAAGAGGCCCCCCCTTCATAAAGTAAATATCTAAAACATCTAGAATTCTGCTATTACATTTGAAATTCTTCTTGTCGACCGTCCGACCAAGTTATGATCGTCTTATTGGTAGGGTGAGGGTTTATGTGAACCCTCTTGAAATCCTCAAGCGACTCAAAAATTGCAATTGACCCCCTGGGTGCTGGAGTTAGCCAGTGCAGCACAACTTGTCCTGTTGCGTACTGTACCCCCTCGATAACAACGCCAGTCCCAGAGACCCCACTCTCATCGCACTGTCGGCAAATGGTAAAAGTTTCGATTCCTCGGGGCGCAAATTTCGTTGGAGGCTTGGGCTTCAACTCTTCTGCGTCGGTTATAACATTCTCTTCGATACTCGCCTCTTCCATTGTATACTCCAAGTGCTCCTTCAATGAAGGGCATTCATAAGATCTTCTATGTCTAGATTGTCTATAGGTGTAATTAGTACGATATCTTCAACAATAGAAGGCATGCCTAAAAATCCGGAGGCCATGTCTACCGCGACCAGAACACCAAGAACCCTACCATACTCGTCTAACACAACAGACCCAGATGCGCCACCCCAAGCATAGGAGTGTAAAACGATGTACCCTCCATAAGTCCCAGCCACGTAACCTTTTATGGAAAGGTCCTCATAGCCATTAGGATTCCCCGTGTAAAAAGCTTCTCCAGATATGCGGGGCTTTCCTGTCCGCCAAACTAATGGCCTCTTAGTGAAGAGCCCCTCCACCTTCAGGATTGCGATGTCTGCTATATCGTCGCAGTAAACAACTTCTGCTATCACCTTTTCACCAGATGCGACCACAAGTGCTGTGTCTCTGCCTGTAACTACATGCGCAGCAGTTAATATAAAGTGCTTGCCTCTGTGCCTCATGTAAGCGCCAGACCCTGCTATGCTTTCTCCGGACTCACTAAAGGAAAGGACTTTCACAGCAGAGTTCCGGCTCCTCTTTACTATAGAAGTCGTCAGAGACCCAGCTAGGTAAAAAGTCTTCTCGGCCTCTTCCAGAGCTTTGTCTCTGCACGCATCAACAGAAACACAACTAGACAAAAAGAACAAACAAAAGCTCAAAAATTTAAGTAACTTCATCTCTCTACCCCCCTTAGTAATTAGGCAAGGTAGAAGCTAAATTATCTTTTTATCAAGCTTCGCCTACAGTTTTCATATTCCTAAGTAGTTGTTCCTGTATAGCTTCTTTCAGCATATCTTCAACAAGCTTTTCTGCAGAACCTTCCGAGTTCTTCAGTTCATCAAGCATCATCCACAGTTGTTCATTCTCTTCCTCCAGTGCTACAAGATCCTTCTTCAAAGAATGGTTCTCCTCTATCAGAGAATCTATCTGCTCTTGCTTACTAACTGATTTCATAAAAAGTATTTCTCCGGACGTAATTCTTTACCCGCACTATCTCTAAATAACTCTAGCATTTTCTCTGTGGTCGAAATCAAAGTCTCAACATCAAACTTAGCTGAATGCCATCCATCCGAATTTATACCCAGACTATCTGCAACAGTCCCCAGCTTGAGAGACATTCTCTTTTTCTTTTTCTTTTGGAGACTTTTCCTTATCCTTCTCATTTCTAATATATGCTGTGTGTCTTCAGTTGTCAACCACCTGTGCTTGTATCTTTTGGCTTCCGTGGCTACCAGTGCAGTAAAATACTTCTTCATAATCCTAAGCGTGTCAAGGACCTCATAGTCGTTATATGGATCTTTGTTTTCGTAGTACACATTATGTCTAGTATTAAGGTACTTGATGTCAAAAGGAGAATTGTGCGCCACCAATATCGGGTCGTCAAATTGATATAAGAAATCGTGCAGTTCGCCTAACACAACATGCTCTTTGATATACCCACGAGGTGTCTTCTCGCCATAATTAGTCATCTTCATAATGTCTCGATACGATATGCCTTTCCCTCTGAACGGGTGACACATCCTGAGCCTGGTTATCGACAGGAGTTGGGCCTTTTCGTGATAAGTGGAGACTTCTTCAAACTTCTTTCCGTTAAACCTAACGGCTTTGGCCGCCACTTCTGTCATCTGGTGCTTGCTTGGGTTAAACCCTAAGGTTTCCGTATCCAGGAAGACCCAGACCCTATCACTATTCTTGGCCAAGTAACTTAAGAACTCATCTGTTTTAATATAATCATCCATTAAATCTCCGTGAAAGAACGCCAGTTAATCCCATAAACTTTAGCCCCAGGTACCCCTTTCATCTCTAGTTCGCTGTTTATTTGTCTTGCTAGTGTGTCATAGATGTAGTTCCTAGTAGGGATGCCTTGAGTATTAAATTTTATAGTAACTTCGCATAACCAATAAGTCATTCTGTCTTGTATGGCCTTTTCTTGCTTTAGGGTTGTTACCCCAACTATAGACCTGACTTTATTAAAAGCCTGGCTGACATCCACATTGGCCTTCTTGTCTATCTTTATATAAAGGGTGATTTTGTAATTTCTAAAGCCCTCTCTATTTTCTGATTCTCCAAGCAATGACTCGCCAAGGAAACTCTTAAAACTGTTTAATATCTTTTTCATTTGTCGTATTATCCCCACAACTAATATAAATAGTTTTTATATCATCTACAGTGATAAAAACGTAATACTCTATGAACATCCAGAGCACACACTCTCAGCTTTCAGTTCTGTTGTAGTCATCTTCTAGCCTCACAACATCATCAAGCTCTGGTGTGCTGACCTCCAGCAATTTCACTGCGGAACCGTGCATAGGAGCTACAAAGCGATGAACTCTGCCGGGTGAAATATGAAAACTACTTCCTGGCTCAAGCGTCACCTGAACATCACCTTCGTCTAAAACAAGCTGGAGCGTCCCCTCAAGGACGTAGATGGCTTCATCTTTAATTTCATGATACTGCTCTGACAGGCGATGCCCAGGCTCTATGTGCAGGATTTTGCCAACATACTTATCAGTATGTGCCCATATCTTTTCATAGCCCCAAGGCTTAATAACAAATTTCCCTACACCTGGCTGCTTTTTGTACGACATTCTATCCTTTACCCCTCTGCCATTCTGGTTGTCAAGATATAAAGTATTAGATTTTCACAAAAATCATAATCACCATATATCGTCAATAGTTTTAAAAAAAACAAATCTATTTCTAAATCTTTGAGATTTATGTACCTTTCCTTAGTAAGCATGTTTGAGACCCCCCTCGTATTAATTAGGGGAAACGCTTGTTTTACCCCTTTAGCAATTTCTTGGCACCAGCGTAGATTTTGTGCTCTATAAGCTCGGGAGGTCCCAAAACAATCATGGACTGTACACGACTGTGGGGGCCATAATAAATTTCAGTGAACCTTTCATTCTGACTTATCTTTGCCGGAATCTTTTGACCGAGGCGCTTGCGACAAAAATCCGCATAAGAAAGTTCTGCAAAATGTATGATATTAGCAGTATTGACATAAGTCTCCCTAAGAGGGTCCTCATAGTTAACGACAGACACCTCGACCACCCTAATGAACCCCATATTAAAATTCCTCCACTAAACTTATGTTTCTTATGTTGACGCTCCAGTGGCCTTCGCCGTACTGAATGAGCGCCCACTCTTTCCTCTCGTCCAGATAGTTGATAAAAAGAGCCTTCTTCCTCACGCTTGTAAGGAAAGGCTTTATGTATGATAGCTCGCCATCACTCACGGTCATAGTGAGCGTGACATGCGACGGCACATGGACCATGTCACCCGCTTTCATTTCTATTAGACATGTTCCCATAAGCGGACAGTCCCTTAAGGTCTGGGCTTTCCGGCTCTTTTTCTGTATTGGAGAAAGCTTGCGCCACTGGCGTATTTAAATGGTCAATATATCCCGCCATTATATGGGATGATTCCAGTAGTCTTGTGTCTGCTTTATGCAAGTCCTGCCCAAGAGCCTCTATATTCTTCTTAATCGAAAGGTAATCTTCCTTCTCGATAGCCTCGTGTAAGTAAAACAAGGCATTAGAAACCTCTGTTTGTAGCCTCTCCAGTTCAAAAGATATAATGTTTACAACTTCCTGTGGAATGTCGTCGACATTCACAGAATAAGTAATATCTGCCCTCACTTATCACCTCCTGACTCGATAATCGCATAACCACTGGTAATCAACGCCCCAGCAGCAGAGTTTGCGTTCTGGAGGGCACATCTGGTCACCTTTGCAGGGTCTATAACACCAATAGAGAGAAGATCAACCACCTTGCCTCTCGTAAAGTCCCACCCACGATTGCCCTTTGCCTTCCTGACGGCTTCCAGGATAACATCGGGGCTGTCCCCCGAATTCTTCGCCATCTGCCTCAGAGGCTCACACAGGGCTTCCCACACGATGTTAGCTAAAGTATCTTTTGGACTCTTCAACTTATTCATCGCTCGAACTAGTGCGGTTCCACCCCCTGGCACGATACCTTCGTCCTTAGCTGCTTTTACAGCTTCTAGTGCGTCTTCAATCCGATGCTTCTTCTCAATCATCTCAACTTCAGTCGCAGCCCCAACCCGTATAAGAGCAATGCTTGATGCTAGCCGCGTAATCCTATCTTGAATCTTCTCACACTCATGCATGGACTCTGTTTGTTGCAACTCTGTCTTAAGTGCATCTATTCTGCGGTCCACATCTTGGTGGCTACCTTTACCGCCGACGATTGTAGTAACATTCTTTGTGATGTCGAGCTTTTTTGCTTGCCCGAAATCTGTCAACTTAACTTCGTTGAGCTTGGTGCCACCGGCTCTGGTAATATACTGGGCTCCTGTAGCTAGACATAAGTCCTTCATAATATTTTTACGCTCTTCTCCGTAGCGAGGGGCTTTTACAGCCGCAACCTTCATAGTTCCCCGTATTGTGTTCACAACGAGTGCTGCCAAGGCTTGTCCTTCTATCTCTGGCGCCACAACCACTAGCGGCCTGCCCTCTCTGGCTACGATTTCCAGAACTGGCAAGATTTGTTCTACCTTATCGATTTTTTCATCGACAACCAATATAAAGCAATCTTCATATACAACTGCGCCGCGCCTCTCGTCGGTCACAAACGCCGCTGCTGCATACCCGGAGTCGAGCCTAAACCCGTCGACTAGGTCGAGACTGGTCTTTAGAGACCTCGCCTCCTCGACAGTGATACTTCCATCCTTACCTACCCTTTCTACGGCCATGGCAATAAGATCCCCGATCTCCTTATCATTGTTAGCAGAAATCATCGCAATATGGCGAATGTCCTCAATGCTGGAAACTGGGACGGCCAAGTCAGAAAGGGCCGTGACAACCTGTTCTACCGTAGAGTCTAGGGCTCTTTTAATCTCGATAGGAGAGTGGCCAGAGGCAATATATCTTCTAGCATTCTTGTATAACGCTCTGGCCAGCACAGTGGCGGTAGTGGTGCCATCTCCTGCCTCTGAGTTAGTAACTCTTGAGGCTTGTTTCACAATTTGGGCCCCTACGTCCTCGAAAGGGTCTTCTAGTTCGACAAATTCTGCTACTGTAACCCCGTCTTTAGTTACGATTGGGTTGGACCCAGTCTTCTTGAGAATAACACTTCTGCCCCTAGGGCCAAGCGTTGACGCAACGTTATCAGCTAATTTATCAACACCAACAGCTATCTTAGAAGATAGGGCCTCATCACAACTATAAACTTTCATTAGAAAACCTCGTCTGCTATGCCTAGCTTAACCGCTTCTTCAGCAGTTAGGTAGATATTTGTGTTTTTCTTGAACATTTTTCTAATACCTTGCTCTGTCATGTTTGTTTCCAACGCCAAAGCAGATATATACATGTCCTGAATATGCTTGATTTCAGAATACTCGGTATTAAGAGATTGCATTGAGCCTGTAACTCCTCCGATCACGGAGTGCATCATGATCCTGCAATGCTTTCCGACCTTCCGTTTGCCTTTCGTTCCCGCTGCCAGCAAGAGGACTCCGGCAGACATAACCTTTCCTAGCCCATACGTGCTAAGCTCGGTAAGACTGCTTTCCTTGATATGCCGCATTACATCATAAATCCCAAACATCTCATCGGAAGACCCGCCATTAGTAGAGATATAAAAATCTATACTAGGCTTTATTGCTTGTAGGATCTCCTCAGCAATGACTTCTTCGGTGCCAGAGATAATAGAATTGTATTCCTTGTTCTGCTTCTCACTCATTAATAGGAGGGAAAAAATTATATCACTAGATATCTCTTCTGTAACATCTCCTACCAGCCCAATTGCACTCAAGCTGTCCAAATCTATAGTAACCTGGCCTGCGCCCTTGTCCCCTGGTGCTTCGCTGTTTTCGCTATTCATTTACACTCCTATCCTATAGTGTAACCATTATCTTTCCCCATGGCAAGGAAAAAGAAAAAAAAAGACCGCACATTATTCGTGCGGTCTTTTCGTGAACTACTCTTAGATGCTTATCGCTTTGAAGACTTGAGCATCTTACGAAGACGTTCTGAAACTCTGCGAGTGACTTCGCTGACTAGAGCCTTCTCGTCTATGATTTCTATCTCGTCTAAAGGCTCTAGATCCTCGTCATCGTCATTGCCCATCTCGCCAACGTCGGCCTTTGAATCGAGATCTGTGTCGAGGCTTGCATCACCCACATCCATGTCCATGTCCATGTCTGGGCTTTCGTCGCCCATGTCCATGTCTGCGCCGCCCATAGCAGCATCTGCAATTTGCATTAGCAACTCAGCAGCTTCCTTGGCTGCTTGGGCTCTCTCGGGCGTCACATCTAGCTCTAGCTCATCGCTGCCTGCAGCGTCGGGAGCAACATCGCTGTCCGTATCCGCCTTGTCAGCATCAAGGCCAAAATCAAGTTCTGCGCCTTCATCTTCCTCCTCTTCCATCATGCTGTCTCGCATGCCAGGATCTTCGTCTCGCATGCCAGGCATGCCACGCATACCTTCCTCCACTTCCTCTTCGCGCATCTCGCTAAGAGTTCTAGACCCAACAGTATCGAGGTTTGCGAGCTTCATAAAGCGTCGAACTGCTGACTCGTTTAGCAAATTTTTCTTTCCCATTCTAAATTCTCCTTGTAGAGCGGTTCACAGTTATAAATAGTATTTTGTGTTTAAAAAGACCTTTTTATGTCACAAGTCTGGATGTTCTTCTTCTAGCAAATCAAATATGTTGTCAAGTTCCTCATTCGATATGCCAAACTTGCGCTCTAAGTTTCTTCCATCCGAGATCAGCTTCTCTGCTATAGAGCGTTTCTTTTTGGAATAAGATTTGTTCTTCTCTCTCCATTCGTAGAGGTAATCAACAATCCTAGAATCTTTGTCTATGTATCCTGTCAGCACAGATCGGAAAAAATCAGTCTGTGTTAAATCGTCATGCTGTAATCTTATTTTCAAATCAGCGTGACGCTTTTCTGTGTCTTTAAAGATTATCCTCTTTTCTTTTGATACGCTCATTCACAGCCTCCCCCAGTTCCTTGACCAGATCAAGTGCTTCTTGCCAGCACTCTGGGCAATACAGTCTAACTACCTTCTCCTTTTCTTTTACTACCACCGACCATGTAGAAACCATATCTTTATTCGTCTTATCAAAAACCTTCTCACATGTCAAACACTGGTCTCCTAGCTTATGAAAGAGAAGCATCTTTTCTGATAGCTCTTCGTTGCCATTTTGTTTAGCTTGTTTAGCTGCCTCTCTGCGCTGCTTTCTATTCATCTTCCCGCCAGCATGGATCATGATGTTCGCCACGTTCAACAATAGTGGCTAGCCGATCACAGAATTCTCTACTTGAAGAGTTTCCTTTGTTGTGCTGGAACCAAGTCCTCAGCCAGACAGCGATAAAATCACGTTCTTTTTGTACAGCGTTTGCTTGTGCAGCTTCTAGTTCTGCACAACGCACTTCAAGCGTAGCCTTGTGAAGTGCAAGGCTACCATAGCGAAGGTTGAGCATGCGGTAACCATCAAGGATACCCCTAGTTGCGCTCTCAAGCATCGAAACATATTTAGATTCGGCGTCTAATCTCTGATCCTGTTCCTCGGCAAGCTGCGCCCACCATTCATCCGTATTCAAACTCATATCTGTTCCTCCAATAGTTTTGTAAACTTACTCTTTAGGAAAGTGCTGATCCCATCAGGGGCTCTTATCGCTACAGCCTCAGCCAGTCCAGAATCGTTTATCACTCTACACTGTTCTGGGCAATCATCCCAATGAACAGAAATGAGGTTTTCTACCAAGGTAGGCAGTTTGCAGTCATTATTAGTATAGAAGACCCCCGTTACTGGAAGGTTTAAAACTCTCACGAACTCCTCTGGGTTAGGGGCGTTGTCGACATGCGGCCCAAAAGATAGGCCCTTGGTCCTGGCAGTAACAATATAAATTCTATTTCTCTTGTCCTCGGCCAACTCTCTCAAGAGATCGATGTTCTCTTGATGTGGCTTGTCATAGACTGCATCTATAACATCACCTTTTGTGTTGTAAACATACTTATATCTAATGAGAGTGTTGTCATAGTCAAACGAATAATTCATGGCGCAGCCTCCAATGTTGCAAGTAGGGCCTCAGCTTCAGTGTCACCCTGTCCGATACAATCTCCGCCTCCCATTACCCAAGACCAGCGTTTGCGCTTAGTACTTAGCGATGAACCGAAGTAGATGTCAGAATCCCCCCAAGCTTCGCGAACCAACGCGAGCAGACAGCCCAGCGTGGGAGGGTCTGTGAGGTCGGGAAGGGCTGTGTCGTGGATGTCGCGCACCTTGCCAAGCACGGTACAGACCTGCACAGCGTCTCCCTCATCTGCATGTAGGACGCGGGCAGCATCCCATCCCAACGTGATCGCTGGGGGCACCACCTCCTCTAGAGTCAGCATCCCCGGCATCCATCGCCAATGTTTACAGGCAATAGCGCGGCGGGCTAGGTCGTCACTCATGGCGCAGCCTCCAGGGCAACGAGTAGTGCCTCAGCTTCCGTGGGTCCGCATCCGATGAGACGCTTGCCGTCCGGCGCCGCGTCATCCGGCCGCAGGACCATCCAGGTTCCGTACACCACATTGAACACCGACGAGATCCTGTCATCCTTCCACCGCTTGCGGACCTGTCCCAGCAGGCAACCCAGGGTCGCAGGGTCGTCCCAGTCGGGCACGTCTAGCTCATCTGCTTCTTCTTCGTACTTGCTAGTCAGCAGCGGCCACAGTAGAGCCCGCACATTCTCATATGGTGTTTCTTCTGTAATCCATATCGCTTGCGTGCGGTCGCCTTCTGGATACCGATAAAACCTGCATCCTTCTGCCCTTTCTCGCATAGGGGAAATCCAACTGACTTTGCCTGCATCGTGCAGTTCCAGCCACTTCTTATCTAGTTCCTTATTCATTGTGTGCCCTCCAGCGCAGCAACCAATGCAGCAACCAGTGCAGAAGCCTCGGTCGGGAAAACTCCCTGAGCAGGCCAACAGCGCCAGCCGTTTGCTGGTCCCAAGTCACTGACACAGACAGGATTGATACTCCAGTCATCGTGCGCCTCCCGCACCTGGCCCAGCAGGCAGCCCAGTGTCGCAGGGTCATCCCAGTCGGGCACACGCACACTTCGTGGGTAGCGCGACTCCTCTGTGTGCCGGTCACCGTCCCGGACAAGCATCCCCGGTGACCAGTAGGCGCGGTGAGACGCCAGCAACTCCCGCCACTTTGCATTCAATTCCTCAGTCACCAGTGCTCCCAAGTGCTCCGTCTCCACGATCACTGATTGTAATGGGGTACCATCCATAAAGATTATCTTGTACGGTCTCCAGAAAGCGAGCATGGACTACTGGGATAAGAACTGCTTGTGCTACCTTCATACCACTTTCAATGTATTGCTCTCTGCTACCAATATTATGAAGATTTACAAAGACTTCTCCGTCGTACCCGGAATCAACAACACAAGCGCCAACCATAAGTTGCTTCTTGGCTGCATTACCGCTGCGGTTCATGATTTGAAGCATGTACCCATGTGGGATACCAAACTTAAGGCCTGTTGGCAAAACGACACTTTCACCCGGACTGATTATATAATCTCCGACGAACTTAGTTCCGAGAAGCTGATTAGAGTCATGTTGTGGATTATAGCATAAGTCTAGCCCCGCATCGGAAGGGTTTGCCCTCACTGGCTTGTACTTACAGTGCGGTAGACAATAATATTCAAGGATCATCGGCTTCCTCCACGAATTGAATCATAGACCTTAACAAGCTGTTCAACGTCAACCTCTGACTTCATCATACGGTAAGCCTTGACTGCCATACTAATCTCCTCCTTAGACAGCCACTCTTGCTCCTTGAACTCCTTGCGAAGCTCGCGCTTCTGTTCCTTATAAGGCTCCATGGCCTCCTCAATGGCATTAAGGTTACGGATATATTCAATCATCTTCTCCGTCTTCTCGTCCTGTGCTTTCTCAACAATAACTGTGTTACTTCCGAACATTTAAACTTCCTTTGTCATTTTGATTAAACTTTCTAGGGTCATATAGCCAAACTTCCTATTCTGTTCTTCGCCATTCCGGACGAAGACAAAACATGGAACAGATCTTACTCCGTAATCTAATGCTATATCACGATGCTTGTCAACATTAATTTTTACTAGTCTTACCCCACTATTCCTTCTAAACTCATCTAGTACAGGATTCATGCGCTTACAGGGCATACACCAATCAGCATAAAAATCAACCAAAACACTGCCCTCTACTGGGATCATTTTACCTCCATGATTTCTCGTAGTTTAAAAACACCAACTTCTTTGTGTTTGCACTCGCACATTACATCAACATTTAACCCATAAGTCACAATCGGTTCCCAGTAAGAGTCAGAATGAGCTTGTGGCTTGACTTTCGGGTCATTGTGCTCTATCGCTCGACTCTGGGAGTAGTGGACAACTGGTTTCGTCTCCCCCCAGGTTGTGGAGGCAAGGCTCATTGCTTCTTCTTGGCTCAGTTCTCCAGTGCAGAAGGTATGATGGTGAACATCATGAACAATCGGGATCCCAATGCGTTGATAAACTAACTCATAAAGGTCCTTTGTAGAGAACATGCTCGCTTTGTCGTCGTTTTCGACGGTCAAGCGAGTCTTTACAGCGTCAGACAAACGTTCAAAATTGCGACAAAAAGTATCTGCTGCTTTTACTTTGTCACCGTAGGTTGCACCAACGTGGATGTTGATCTTGGCGAATGGTGTGCGAGGCAGGCCAATGAGGTCAAAAACCTCACCATGGTGTTCCAGGTCCTTGATTGTGTTTAGGACAACTCTCTCTTCAGGAGAACAAAGCTTGTTGAAAGGACCAGGGTGCGACGTAATACGCATTTTATGGATTTTAGCAATTTGTCCTGCAAAACTTAGCGTTTGCTTGATCTTATGATAATCCATTAGTTCTTCAAGCTGATATTCTGACGCCCATGGGAACAAATTCGAGGAAAGCCGAAAGAATAGGAAGTTATTCTTGATATTCCACTTTAAAATTTTTGGCAGATCTTGGCAGTTTTGTAGTGAGATTTGTGAAACATACGACAAGCCTTTTTTATCAAAAGTCTTACGTATCATGCTTCGATTAGTTGTGACTCTTTGGGCTTTCGGCAACTTGTTGAGACCCATATTGATACAGGCATAGCCTAGATTCATGCTTTCCCCTCTTGGTGAACTCAACTTATCCCACTCGCCTTGGCTGTCAAGCAAGCATCTTCCACTTGCTGGAAATTTTGCCTCTGGTGGAGAACCCCCACCCTTCGCTATAGTCTGGCCTTATTAGATATGGCACATTTATAGAGATATTATCCCCAAGCGACGGATCGATTCCCCAACATCTAATCGAAGTGATTACCGAATTGCTGTCGACAAGGTCAACCTGAAAATACTTGTTCCCTTTCACGGTTGTCTTGACCTTTACAGACCTTGGGACTGCCCAGCACACCATGAGGTCCTTATCAAATTCAGATATTGGAGGAATCTTATTGTTCTTCAAGCCCTCGATAACTTCTGGGTCTACGACCCTAGTAAAGGGGAACCTGCCAGTGAGGTTAACTAAATTCACAACTTCTTCTTCAAGGCTGAAGTGGCCCTCGGGAGCGTATAGATCGATGTTTCCGGCCAACTTCTTCTTGCTTCTTGGTCTGTCTACCGCGATAGCACTCCAGAAGTGCTTACGCCCGACAAACCTCTTGTCCATTAAGGTATCCAAAGCTTCGCTGCGAACCAGCGCGTCAATACATTTCTTATTCAATTTGGAGTAGATAATATCTGGATTAAATAAGAACTCTTCGATAGTATGGAAAGGCCTATTATCGACAATTTGGCTGATAGCTGCCTCTCCCAGCCCTTTGACAGAAGTCAGGGGCTGGATAAGGGTCCTGCCGTCTTCAGATATTCCCCAAACACGACCGGAAGTGTTCACGTTGAGTGGAGCGATCTGAAAACCGAACTGCTTAGCAGTTGATATCGCGGATTCTTTTCTGCTTTCCGGCTCTTTGTCTAGGAAAGCCGCCATCCATTCTGCGGGGTAATAAGTAAAGAGCCAAGCGCATTGATAAGAGATGATTGAGTAGCAGACCGCGTGCGACTTGTTGAAGCCATAGCCGGAGAAATATTCAAATGTGTCCCAGAGGCGTTGTGCCTGCTTCGTCTTCATCCCATGAGAGACCAAGCAACCCTGCATAAACTTTTCATACAATGCCTCCTTTACCTTTGCCGTTTTGCCGGTGCCCTTCTTCGTCAGAACCTTACGGAGTAAATTGCCCTCATCTAGAGACAGGTCTTTACCAAGCTTATGAGCAAGCATAGCAATCTGCTCCTGAAAGAGGAGAAACCCACTAGTTTCCTCGGTAACTTCCCGGTGTACATCATTAATGTACCCGACCATACCTGGGCTGCGACGGGCTTTCACAAGCTCTTTATCAACATTAGCAGATAGCGGCCCAGGACGAAAGGTTGAAGTAACAGAAGAAATATCAATGATGCCTGTCGGCTTGACTTGCTTACACAACCCCTGAACTCCACTCTCGGTAAACTGAAATGTTCCTGCCCAGTTGCCTTTATGAAAAACGTTCTCATAGACCTTCCGGTCATCGAGGTCGACTACATCAGGATGTAGATTTTTATTATAAAAGTTTAGGATGTCAGAGAACTCTGGGTTTTCGACCCCACAGTGGCGGCGAAGAATATGGGAGACCGCACCTTCGATCATTCGGAGAGTAGAAAGGCCAAGAAGGTCGAACTTAATAAAGCCCATTGGCTCAAGGTGGCGCACGTTCTGCCCCTCTGACCATGGTGTTTGGCGCACATTCTTGGATGAGATTAAAGGCATATAGTAATCAAGATTTTCCGCGATCACCACTCCGCCAGCATGGCGAGAACAAGACCGCACTTGTCCGTACAGTTCGTCAACGTGAGTCGCTACATCCGGATACTTGCGCAGAAAGGCTTGCAGTGTTGAGGAGTATTTCTTTACCTCTTCGAAAGTGGGGTTATAAACCCCTGCCTTAATCCCATGTGCCTTCTTCGCCGCACTTGTAGCTTCAGTCATCATTTTCCCTGTAACTGCATTGCTCTCTGTGAACGGAATGTTGTAGAGTTTAGAAATATCTTTAATAAGGGATTTTAGCTGAAGAGTGTTCCAATTTGAAATCGGGGCAACAGTATCATCGCCCCATCTCTCGATCAGAAGATCCTTTAGGATCATAGGTTCTGACACGTCATAATCGATATCGGGGTAATCAACTGCATCAGAACGCAGAAATCTCTCGAATTGCAGCCCAAACTTGATAGGGTCAACCTGTGTGATTCCAAGTGAGTATGCAACTAGTGAGCCAGCAGCAGAGCCACGACCTGGGCCTGCTAACATCACTTCGTTGGCAATCCTGCTAATCTCGTTCATGGTTAGAAAATACTTTGAAAATCCGCGATCAGCAATGACGTTAAGCTCATACTCAAGGCGACTCGTATACTGTTCTCCATTGTGTATATTCTTCGCACGTAGCCCTTCAAAACAGAACTTACGAAGGGCTGAGTCTGCAGTTTCCCCTGCTGGTACGACAAAATCAGGGAGTCTCACCGTGTTATCTGGGTAGAACTTCTCTATCCTCTCGTGCGCAATTTTATAAGTCTCCTCTATTGAGCCCAGCACAAGTTCATCACTGTACACGGCGCCACATTCGCTAGAATACTTCTTGTAGGAATCCCACATCTGGTTTCCGTTCTTTGGGTAAAGCTCGTAGCCAATCTCGTCAACATCGACTGGCAGCCCGTCATCGGTAGCCCATGAGGGTCGCCCTTTGCCCAACCACCCCAAGCGCTTGTATAGCTCTCTATCCTTCCATGCCTCTGGGTTTGGATAGTGTGAGTCGGCAGTTGAGATAAGAGGAATACCGAACTCCTCGTGCATTTTAATAATGTAAGAATTAAGCTTGTGCTGCTCTGGGACGTTGTTCCACTGTAGCTCCCCATACCATCTGTCTCCAAAAACCTCCAGAAACCGCTTCGTGATAGCCCTCATGGCAGCCAGAATAGCCTTCTCGCCTTCTTCGAAGTTCTCCCAATAGCACCCAGCGTAAACGCCACCAAGGCAGGCTGAAGATGCTATAATCCCCTCATTGTACTTCATAAGTAAATCAAAATCAATGCGCGGGTATCGATAAAAGTTTTCTGACTTATAAGATTCTGAAATAAGTTTAAATAGATTGTTGAGACCCTTCTGGTTCTGCGCAAGGAGAACCAAGTGTCTTCTTCGGTTTAGGATATTCTTCGAAGCTTTCTTCGATGCTCCCTCATCCTCTACGGTAGCCCCAGATGTTTGGTCCTTCTTCGCCGCACGAGCAGCCTTCTTATCTGCCATTGTTCTCTCGTACTCTTCTCTCCATTCCTTCACAGAAGGAATAAAATAGGCTTCACATCCATAAATAGGCTTAAAGTCCTTGCCTTCTGCCTCCATCTTCTTGGCATGCAAGACCTGCCAGGAAAGCCCGTTCATGTTGCCATGATCAGTTAGGGCGAGGGCATCAGAGCCGTTCTGGTGTGCGTAATCCATGTGTTCGTTTGGGTAGCCAAACCCATCGAAAATTGAGCCAGCAACGCTATGGGCATGCAGACCAACAAAAGGTATCTTAGTCACTATCCACTCCTATGTAATTCCATTCTCTATAAGACATAAATAAGTCGTTTGGCCTTGTAACTAGGCCGGCATGTTCAGATGACATAAACTTAGCATACTCTTGCCAATTGTCAATCGAGTAATACCAGGGCAAGTCGACAGACAGACCCTCTTCCACCTTCGCTTCGCCAAATATCTTTCCTAAAGTAAAAAATCTAGCGGAATACCTGTCCTCTTTCGGGTGTTTTTCCGTTGGCATCTGGCCTGGTTCTGGTCTTTTAAAAAGTTTCGTACCTTGCTTTCTGATGACCCTTCTGTATCTCACGAAATCGTCTTTATCGAAGGTAAACCCTAACTTTAGGCCATCTTTTATAGTCTTCCCCTCGTGGCGCAAAAAAAACCCCTTCTTACTAGCTATATTCTTCCTATACTTTCTTAGTATCTCAGGATCATAGATAGAATAAGGGAAGGACACATAATACCTTTCAGGTATCAACCATTTGCTGATTGCATCAGACACTTTAAACGCGGTTAAGGCTCCGTATATAATACTCCACCCGAAAGAATCTAGCTTGTCTGTGTGTTTGGGATGGATTGGCACATAATATATCGGTAAAGGCTTCCTGGAGAGAGAAGGGTAAGGATCCATGGCTCTTAGCCACACTGGGTCTTCTACTATTTCGCCTACCCTGTGTCGTATTAAGGGGGAGATATCATCATTGCAAACAATCCATATGGTGTTGCACCCGGCCCAAGCACACTCCATGATGGATCTCTCTATAGCGAGGAGATTCGCTTCAATTGGCATCATGCAGTCAGGCCACTGAAAACCGAAAGAATCATCGTTTTTATGGACTGGTATGATACCAGCTAAGTGAAAGTCTTTCATACAATTTTTGCCACTTTCTTCAAAAACCCGGCGTGGTTCTCCACTAACCGGTTAATCTCTTCTATGCTATCATTATTAAATTGTATATTCCCAGTATCTTTATAAATATTCTTTTTACGGCTTACCACTCTTCTATGGGCTGGATCTAGTTTTATAGCGTAGTATTTATACTTATGAGGATTTTTGACATTTCTCCCGTTTCTTCTACCTTTTATACCGTGACTCTTCAACACATCAAGCGTCTTGAATTTAGCCATTGTGCCAGAATATGAAAAGTCTTTCGTTTCGTCATCGGTGAGGTATGAAACCAAAATAATGTCTCGCACATTGGGGTTCCCTCCCCTATTTGAAGTGTAAAAGTTAATTGAATTTACAAAATCACTATTAGTTTGGATGATATCATAGTCATGGGTATGCCCGTTATGTACGTTAACCCAATCATAAATAATATTCTTACGGTCTACCTGATCTATCATATCTGGAAGCCCATTTACTCCATAGTCATCAAAAATAATAAGGTTTTCAAATTCTAAAGTTTTTCTTCTTAAATTCTTCCTGCCTACAGAGAGGGTATTCTTTTCTATAAATATTGATTGAACTGAATCTCCGTATATGACCATGCCTGACAGGGACAGCAAGAAATAATACTTTTGCCACTCCTTAGCTTTAAGCCTGCCGACTGGTATCCCTCCGTCGGGGGACTTAAGTATTTCTTTGCCGCCGCCCGTTGAACTGAACCTGTCTAGAAAAAAAGGTTCTAACGGCCTAGTGTAAATCAAAGGAAGGTTAAGTTTATAGGCATATGCGAGAGCCCTTATATCGCATCCTACCACGATTTTGCCAAAACTACCCATTATATGATAGTAAGCAGGATGCCAACAAAATTGTGAGCGACGTGAGCAGCAAAAGAGTGCCTTATACTTCCACTCTTCATTCTTAGCCACCCCAAGAAGAAGGAGATAGGCAGTAGACCAACAATTAAAGCAGGCTCAAGGTGGCACAGGGCAAAGAGAACTGAGACTTGGAAAAGAACCTGTTTGCTCGTAAAGCGCTTTTCCAAAAATTCCCAGAGTGCCTCTCGAAACAGAAACTCCTCGCCAAGAGGCAAGGCAACTACAAGAATAAAAAACGTCACATATTGCGATACCCCGAAAGGCATTTCGAAAAAACTCTGGACTTCTCCCGAAGCTTCAGACAGCGGGAAAATACTAAATATAGCAAGAGAACTTGCTATATTTATTCCAGCTGCGCCGAGGACCGGCAAAAGGTAGCTTCTCACTTCCCTTGGCCTCTATACTTCTTCTTATATCCCTTTGGGGCCGACCCTCGCGACCCAAGAGACTTGAATTTAGTCCCCTTTCCTTGGCCAATGCTAGTTTTCTTTGTCCTGCCTTGCTTCGGGGCCCATCCATTCTTCTTTGGCATTACAAACTTCTCCTAAGTCTTTTAACCTCTTCTCTCAAAACAT
>TARA_R110002012_G_scaffold59345_3_pt1 | contig 22384 bp, 34 predicted proteins | sample TARA_R110002012 | Tara Oceans TARA_R110002012 (sample SAMEA4396515) | marine metagenome | biome: Westerlies Biome; feature: [DCM] deep chlorophyll maximum layer (ENVO:01000326); material: water (ENVO:00002006), including particulate matter (ENVO:01000060) such as... | depth 40 m | reverse complement strand
ATTACTTGATAACCCATTATGCCTCCATAGCCAATAAGGAATCCTGCCAGCGGAGTTAATAGATTCATGGGTAGTTCTTACCCTTTCGTCTATTTAAGCATTACTTCTGCGTTCTTCAGCGTGATGCTTACGATGACAATTAGAACAAAGTAATTCTAAAGTATGTGCTTTATTTAACAAAGCATCCCATGAGTAGTCAGTAATCTGCTTATGCCTGTTGTCTTTGTATGATGGGTCGGTATGATGAACATCTAATACTTCGGGGTCATCTACGGAACAACGCTCACATACGCCTCCAAGTCGGGTCATAAGCCACTTTTTCTTTTCCAAGCGCAAATTTCTCTTATTATTTACTGCTTTACCTACTAAGTTGCGAGGTTCTCTGTTTTCGGCATACCATTTTTTATTATACTCTTTCATATACTGGCGTTTCTTTTCAGGGTCCGCATAAGGCATAATTAGGGATTCGCCCTTCTTCTATATAAGATTAAGTATTCAAGACCCTTGTGCATATTCTCGTCTAACACGCTGAATTTCAGATGTTTCGCTCAATCTTCGGCGTAAATTATATCCAAATCCTGTGGCACAAAAATTGATAAGATAGTGGGTAGTTGTTTGACCTCTTAAGGATTCTGGTTCTTCTTCTTCGGTAAATGGGTCAGGAATTAGAGGTGGTGTGGGGGTTTCATCTCCACTCCCTTGTTCTAACATAGAGGCGGGTGGTGTGGCGTTATTGTTTCTGATATATTCTATTTTAGCATCATTGGCTACATTAGGATTGTCCAAAAAATTAACTGCTGCATTTCCTGGTTTGCCACTGGGCCATCCTCTTCCGTGGCGAGATGGTGAATAATTGGAACTACGAGCCATTTTACATCACTAATCCAATAGAGGCTAAAATACCTGGGACAGTAGCCATAAATAATTGCCACAATCTTGAGGAGTATTTATCTATGTCTTTTTGAGTATCTTCAATTTTATTTTCAATAACTGCCAATCTTGTCAAGATGGGTGGTTGTCCGTTTCCATCAACCACTACTTTTAATAAACGGGCTAAATCTTCTTTGTGATTCATAGACTCATTTTTGAGCCTTTCTAAATTAACATCCGTAGATTGAGTGTTTTCTACGAGGGCTTGCAGGAGTAATTCTAAGTTCTCTGCAAACTCTTCGGGTGATTTAATCTCTTGACCCATCACTCATACCTCGCAAAATAATGAGGAGTTGTTTAGCCAATGTGTTGGTTTGTGCATTAGTGTTTCTTGTGGTTTTGAAGAAAAACTCCATTTCTGTGAGGGAGTGTTCGGTTTTTTCTATTAAAGATTCTATCCCACCAGGCAAGAAATAGTATGACTCCATGATTAAGATGGAACTTATCAGATACTTAAACTTTATCTTGGACTATTTCTTCAGACTTGGCTTCCTTATCATTGGATTCTTCTGTCCCTGATGGTGTAAAATCAATTTGACAAACATCATTATCACAAAATCTTTCAATAACTACTTCCTCGCCTGTGATGCGTCCAAAGGACAATTTTCCTAATGAATCTTTCATTTCGTGGTAAGTGGCTTCATCAATTGATTCGTAAGGCATTTGAGGGTAGGCTCCCATCTCCAATTTTGGAAGGAATGATACACCCTTTAATTGATATTGGAAAATATCAAGGGCATGAGTTAGTTGGTGGCCTTCAGTTTTTGGGTCAAATGTAACGGTGCATGAAACTTGATTATCTGCCCAGTATCGCTGTGCGAGTGCGGCCAATGAAAGTTGTTCCCACATGGAAACTTCTGAAACGGTTCTAACTCCTTCGCCAACATCAACAGGGATTTCTACTACTAAGGTAGTATCTTCTGACCCAAATGCGGGTTCAATTTTATATCCTGCCTTTTCCAATGGCTTAACCAATGTTGAGCCTACTCCTAATCGCATTCTGCGAATGTAGTGTCGGGATTCAGGGAAGTGGATTCCTGGTGTGGCTCCTGCCAACAAAGAAACTGTTCCTGATGGTTTAATTGAAGTAGTTTTGATAGAACGAGGAATTGCCATCCAATCAGAATACTCTTTATCTAAATCTTGAATGTGTTCATATCCTTTATCCATCCACTCTTGTAAAACTCCGATACCTCGGTTGGCTACAAATTGTGCAATTCCACTCATAGAACATCCAATTCTTCGGTTTCGTAGCATAACTCGGTTGGTTTCAGGCCAATGTGTTTTTCCTAATGTAACCGTTTTTGCATAAAGATAAGCATATTTGAGAGTAGTCAAATAATCTTCTAAGGATTCATGGTTGTGTGGGAAGGTTTCTACCAAACAACACAATTCATAACTTTCCAAAGTCTGCTCTAAACAAGGGTTTCCACCCATAGCACGATGGTCTTTGAAATCTGGTGCATCTGCCATTCGGCCAAAATCCCTCATGTTGTCCAGCCATGCAAAACCTGGTTCTCCATTGTAGCGAACTCTTTCTGATGAATTAGAGTAATCCATACCTACTTTAGCAAAGATAGAATTGTTAGATGTCCAACCATATTCGGCTCGGTGTGGATTAACCTCATAATTTTTCAAGTCAAGATATTCATCACTATCTGGTTCTCCAAAGACAATTTCAGCAGTTCGGCGAACATTACCTGAAACAACACACTTACCAATAAGATTCATAATATCTACAATAGATGTGATAGACAATGGGTTTCCTACCTCAAGGTCTAACTTTTCTCTAATGTGATTGTGCAAATCAATAAGTGGTTGTGGTCCTGATGATTCTCCTCCGAAACCTTTGATTGGAACTCCTGCGGGGCGAACATCGCTATAATCAAACTCCATAACTCCTGTGCCGTAAGAATAGGAATCCAAAAGTAGTCGGACAGATTCAACCCATCCTTCACGAGTGTCAGGAATTACAAAGGTTTCCATCTTTCGGGTGTTATTGGGGCCTTTTAGAATGATGCTTTCTGCTCCTTTGGTATCAAAGCCCACACCAACTCCTAACATTGATGCATCCATGAGGAAACAAAATGCTTTGGAAAAATCCGATGAGATACTTTCGGTGGAAACAAAGGCACAATTGTTAAGTGCTGCAAATAATTTCTTTTCTTCGGTGATGGCAGTTCCCATAGCCCAAAGTCCACGACCAGGCGGTAAAAACTTCATGTTAAAAATACGGTCATACATTTCTTGAGCCGAGTGTTGTGCTTTCCAAGCATTCCATCCTAATCCATTTGCGTCAATGTGTCGCTTTTGCATATTGAATGTTCCTTCAACTACACGAACTACGGTTTCCCACCATTGTTCATTTTTGCCACTTCCATTTTTGATTCTTGAATAGGTTCTGTTATAGACTAACTCTCCTAATCCGTTGAATCCGAATGGTGCTTTCTTGCGTTTGTATTTTGATACGAAGTTATCTGATAGTCGGAAAGGTTTGTCTTCAGCCATTTTATTCACCATGAGTTTATCCATACTTTCTTCATCTATTTAAGATTGCCGCCTTTGGTTTCTAAATCAAAAATTGGTAGTTAATAATTGTTGCTAATAACTATCCAATACGCTTGAATACGGTGGGACCTTGTGAACAATTCGGGCGAACCACCATGAAGTCTTTATCCTTCTTTAATTTCGCCGCAAGACTCCGATTAGTAGGGACTTCTTTCCTACCTTGAGTCATCATGCGGTCAATTATTGCTTTCGCCGTGATTTCTTCATTAACCGAAACCAAAAGTTTCGCTGCTTGATAAGATGTGGGTTTTGTTCTTTTTTTCATATCTATAACCTCGGTGCAACTAATCCTGTATATTCTACTCCCGTAGTTGGTGTCCAAGAAAATTCCATAGGACACGAAGCATCTCCTCCTCGCAAGAGCAGAGATTCTTTATTGGTAGCAGAAATTAAATCCAAAACTTGATTGGTAGTAAATAATTGAAGATTTTCAAATTCTTCTTCGCACTCCAATTCCAAATTAGGTGTCCATGTGATTTGTTCATCTCTATCTAAAGTTCTCCAAATCATCTTTTCTTCTTCTACTTGGACTTGAAATACAGGAATTTTGTCTAAGGTTTTGAGATAATCTCTAACTTCTTTGGAACTTTCAATAGTGGTGTTAAACTCATAGTCAAAGGATGGCATCTGTGGTAAATCAAAAACTAACTCCAATCTTTTAAGCCTAACGACTCTTTTCATATCATTAGCAACCAAACTAAATTGGCCTTCAGAAAATTCAAGTTTAAGTTGGTCACTGGCTGTCAAGGATTTGGTAATATCTTTGACTTTAGAGAGTTGAACTGCCAAGCGGTGTCTTTCATCACACTCGTATGTTTCAAATCCTTCGGGACTAACCCTTAGCCTCAACATCTTGGCTCGGATTGAATCTACGGTGTGAACTGTCAAACCATTGGTATTAAAATCTAAAATACAATCTTCGCTCACCGATTGCAGACCTTTGAGAATGTTCTTCATCAACGGAACTTTGATAGTTGCCTCTAACATGAGTTATGATTGTCCTATGACCTATTTAACATCTCGTTGCCCATGCGGGCTAAAATGGAATTTGTAATGAGCGGGTTTGTGAAGTCATACTTAACTCCTCTCACTCGCAAATAGTTAATTGATAAGTATTTATTATTGGCTCTCAATAAATACAAGGAACGGTTCATCATTTCAGGAATGCTCATAATTTCCCATGCATTTCCATTTGAGGTAAAAATATCTTTGGCGTAATTATTTAGAAATTGGGTGTAACTTATGTCTTGAAATCTTACATTGTTATTTATGTGATTGATAATTCGGTATTCTGTGCGTTGTGGAATTATGGTTTCAATTTTTTGTGGATTAAATTTATCTACATACTCTTTTGTGGCCTTGAATAAATTTTCAAGGGCTGCTTCTTTTTGTGCTGGTGGTAGGTAGGAACTACTATCTCTTTTTTGAACTGCTTGTCTTTGTAAGTTTTTGTAAATCAAATTACAAGTTTTACGGAAGTTGATAGAATGTTGATTGGTAGGCAACACATAAGAAGTTATTACAAATTGATAGCGTTGATTGATGGGTTGATAAATAGGAGTTAATCTTCCAGGCTTTTTTCCTCGCTTAATTCTTTTCCATTCCATCAGGCTGACAAACATCATGTTTCCACCAGTCCCAAAATAGAAGGCTGTCATTTCACCTTCAATATGGATAGGGACTTTGAATGCCATAGTAGTTATGATGCGTTCTACCTATTTAATCTTGACCTTTTTTAACAATGACTTTTGCTTCGGTGCTGCCCCATTGTTTGTTAATAAAATCATCTACGGCTTTCCAAGTTACACCTTTGGCTACATCACGATTTGATGCATCTTCCCAATTGGTTACAAAATCTTCTAAGTTATTATAGGCTTCATAAATTTTCTTAGCGGTTGTTCTTCCTACTTTGGGAATTTGCTCTAACATAGCATGATGTTTATTTCTTGTAGATGTAATCACAGTTACTGGTCTAACCAATGTATTAACTGAACCATCTTTAATCCTAAGTGAAATACTACGAATATATCGGATGGTTTCATCAAAAGATTCAGTATAAATTACAGGGCATACTTCTACACAAACACGATTAAAAAATGTTTGCAGCCCACGAACTGAATTAGCATCACCATAAACTTGATTGGGAGAACCTTCTACTAAAAGAACATAATTTTCGCAATTTTCAACCATGCGAGAAATTTGATTTTGTAATCTTTTATTTGTCCATGAAGAGTGTGCATCAGCCCAAGTTTTTCTTTCAAAAACCCAACGCTTGCCGTCATCATTTTCTACAATAATATCTCCTTCAGGAAGATTCTCAATTGTGGCATTAAGAAGCATTTGACAACTTGCTTTGTTTTGAGCAGATTCTTTAGAGTCCACAATGATTTTCATAGGTTATCATTATGCTACCTCCTATATGAACATTAGCGACAAGGAGAAGCGTTTCTAAAAATGGTGTAATACTCTTCGGAATCTATTTGATTCATTTTGATAACATTGAGGTTTCCTTCCCAATCATAATAAAATACTCGTTTGACTCCAGCGGCGTAAATGGCTTCAATACATTTGGAGCAAGGCTTACTCATACGAGGGGACACACCATCATAGCCTCCAAATCGGAAAAGCCACATATCGGCTCCTTCTGCTCCATTCTTTTGACGCACTACTTGTTTCAAGGCATCTATTTCTGCATGAAGAGAACTGGCTCGGTAGCCTCGCTTGTTAAATCCTTGAGCGATAACAGACCCTTTGCGAATTAAAAGTGCAGACATTTGAACATGACAATCTGAATTGACGGAAACTTCTTTTCCGATTCTTTTGTAGCGGTCTTCACGACCCAAGATTATCCCTCAAGAGATGATTGGCTAACAGCATAGCCACAACCGCATTCATAAGTATCGTTGCTCAATAACAAGTAGCGTTTTCCCCATCGGGTGCTACATGACGGACAGGCAATTTTACTCTTCTTCTGATTCTGCTTCTGGGACAACCCACACAGCCTCCAAGCCTGATGCCTTACGGTCCAAATACTTTTGGTATTCTTCATCCTCATCTGACGATACGGTAGATGCTCCTCCATTAGAGCGAATTAAAATAAGGTTCATATGACTTCGCCATGAATAACCCATTTGTAGCATATCTTTGAGAAATATCCATAAGGCTTTATGTCCTTGATTGTCTGGGTGGTTTTCTTCAATTAGTTCCAACAATACTTCTTCTGCAATATAATAATCTTTAACATCTTGCCATGACATGGTGCTCACATTTTAATTATGATACCATTACCTATTTAAGACATCTCAAAAGGCAACTTAATGATTTTTTGGTTACGAGAAACCAAACTGAAATAATCATGATGAATAAAACAACTGGCTATATCGGGAATATGTTGAAATAAATTATCATAGTCTTTCTTGGCTATTGTGCGAGATTTTCCTTTTTCCAAATCTCTCCACCAAGAACCAAATTCCTGCATACACGAACTTTGGGAACGCCCTTCTTGCTTACGCCATGCTAACATATTTTCAGCAATAGTTTCTGAATCTGTGGTTTCTGCAAACTGAAAATTACGGACAGGCATATCCGTAATTCCGCCATGTTCTGAAATCCATTCTGCGGCTTTCTTGATTCCTATGTTGGGAACTCCTTTGATGTTGTCAGAAGTATCTCCAACAATAGATTTGAAATCAACAAAATGTTCTAAAGGGATTCCATATTCTTCCGTTATTTTGGTGCGGGGAATTTCTTCAACAAAATTATGAATCTTAATTCTTTCATCCCAAGCAAAGAATTGGTGGGTATCTGCATCAGAAGAAAATACCCAAATAATTTCATAATCAGGATTTTGAATGGCTTCGGCAACTTTTATGGCTAACATATCATCAGCCTCTAAATTTTCATCATAATAAGAAATCCAATTTCTTCGCAAATCATCGGGATTGAACTCAATACCTCTTAGATATTCTCGGTAATCAAAAATGGTGTAGGTTGATGCGTCATAGATTCCATCCATAACTGCTCGGTTGGCTTTGTAATCTTGGTTAATGGTTCCACGCTGATTTCTTCCTTTTACTCCATCCCAACACATATGTATTTTTTGATTGGCTGATGGCATATACTTTTCGCTTCGCATACGAAACTCAAGATACTTCATATCATTGATAACAAGTTTTCTTTGTAGGTTAAAGAATTGCTTATAACTTCTTTTCCCTCTTTGAAGTTGGCGTTGCATTTTAGTGAGTGCGCCTCTTGGACCCCAATGCCTTCCTCTGCGTCCTATGAAGAATCCTGAATCTACAAAGGCCACCTGCATGAATGCTCATGGTGTTATGAAGTATTTCAATCTTCGTATCTATTTGAAAGAAATGCCACAGGAACAAGTTTTGGTAGCGTTTGGATTGCGGAACTTTAATCCTCCACCCATTAAAGAATCATCCCAATCAATTTCTATATCATTCAAAAGAGTAGAGTCTTGAAGTCTGATAACTATTCTGATGCCGTGTGAGATAATAACTTGAGTCATATCGGGAGGGGTCTTATCTAAAATTTGAACATCATACAAATAGCCAGAACATCCGCCTCCAACCACATTGATATATAGGTGCCAATCTTGGTGATTTTCGTTGTGAGCCATTTGCGTTAATGTCGTGGCTGCTCTTTCTGTAAGTGAGATATTACAATCTATTACTTCTGATGGTTTGGCAACATTGTAAATGCTTACTTCGCATCCTGCATAACCTTCTTCCATATCTATATTACCTCTGCGGTGTTATTTAAGGTTATTGGTTTTGCATTGGACAAGTGCTAATTCCGCCGATGCGGTAAAATGGACACCAACCAAATGCAGAAGTTAAAACACTCCAGACTCCCAAAGCAACAAAAGCCAATTCTAAATCTCCGCTGGCTATGAAGTCTATAACAACAATGATTAAACCTCCGATGAGTCTTATTAAACGGTCATACGCACCAACATTCATTACAATCCCTCATTACTTTTTTGTCTTCTTTTTCGGGGTCTTTTTCTTGGTGGTCTTTTTGCGACTCTTTCTTTTCTTAGCAGGTTTCTTAGGAAGGTTGGTATGAAGGGGTGATTTCTCATCGTCCAAATCCATAGTCAAACATTTGTGTCCACAGTAGTTGCGGGAAGTGACAATCTTATGCCACTTTTCTCTTTTGGTTTTCTTCCAACCTAATGAAATAATATGTCCTGCATCAAACTTGTTTTTGCAGACATCACATTCGGCTCCATCTTTAGAAGATATTCCGCTTTCATTATCTAACCAATTTCCCTCTTCATCTTGAAGTAATTCTTTAAGACACTTCATAGAGCAAAGGCTATCTATGTTAAGGTGTTCTTCCCAACGGCCATTAGGTAGGAATAATGTGTCAGACATAGTAAGGATTGGCTTACTTGCTTTGATTTCTGCCCCACACATGACGCAGACCATACTACTCATCCTCAATATCCAGTTCCATATCAAAGAAAACCCATCGGCTCAAATCGCCCATGATTCCTCCGTCATTGATTTGTTGAAGGAATGAATAAAGTTGTGGGAAATCATCAAACATAAAGTTGAAATCCATAATTCCAAAAAGCCAATTCGGGGCAAACTTTTTTCCACCTTCTATTACAACCAAAGTTGGTTTTCTTTGTGCTAATGAGTTAATCAGTTCGTGCGTAGTTCCTGTGGTGGGAATATCAGGGTCTAAATAAACTACAACAAAATCTGAAATATCAACCATTCTTAAATCCATGTGAACAATCTCTTTCATGCGTTGAGAAAGTTCAAAATAACGGCCTGTGTTTTTAAGACGCATCATACCGATTTTCTCATCATCAATTTCCTTGTAATAAGAATCAGGGATTGGCTTATCGCAAGGGTCTAAAACTCTAACTCCTTTTTGTTCAAGCCATGGCGTAATTTTTTGTCGCCATTCTACTCCATCATCAGGGGCTTGGTCAATTGGTCCTGCCAAATAACATCGGAGTCCTTTTAGTCGGTTCATGGTATATCATAATGTGATGACCTATTTAATGATTATCTTTTCTTTTGAGGGTTTGAAAACCTACATTAAAGAGATATAGAACGCACAACAGATAGATAACTGCTGCTATCGGCTCAAACGGATTGGTCATTAAATCCCTTCCACCCTTTTGGTTTATCTAACCATTGTTCCACACTAATTAGAGATTGATTTTTAGGGAGGGTTTCTTTGATAGCGGCGAGAAGGGCCTCAAATTCTTCATCAGACTCGTAAGCAATTTGTATTTGTATATATTTAGTTCTCATCTTTTTCACTTCCTGAATTATCCCATTCTTCAAAATTAGCACGGTCTTTTGAAAGTTTTTTAGAAAGTTCTGAAGGTGTTTCGTTGCTTTCATACCTCATTATATAGAACTCTCCTTCTTCATCATCCAGTTGGTAAGCAGGACAAAGGTGTTCTAAGATGTGGTTTAACTTTTCATCAAGTAGTTGTTTCTTATATCTGCCAAGATAAACGCTGGTCAAGTTCAAAATAAAATTAAGAAGAACCATAACAGCCAATAAATTGACGATAAACTCTTCCATCAATAAACATCTCCATTTAATCTGGACTTGTCATCTTCATAAGGTGCTGCTACTCTTCTATATAATTCCATTTTAGCACAATCTAAAACTCCAATCAATTCATTGATACGAGCGTAAGAGATTCTTTCATCATTTTTTAGGATGGCTCCAACCATACTGGAAATAACATAATTCAATCTTCCAGCCGTTCCGCCTTCATCATCTGTTTCTAAAAATTTAATCATGAGTTGGTCTAATTCTGACTCAATTTGCTTTCTCTTATCCTCTCTAATATAAGGCATACCTATTGAGAGTTGCATTACCTATTTGAAACTAACCAAACAAACGAGATAATTTTTCGTATTCTGGTAGGCTCTCCCAATATAGATTTTCTACACTCTCGGTTTTCCCGTATTTATCAAACAAAATCGTGGTGTTGGGGCAAGAGGATGCTAAGGCTGTATTTCTCCTTACCCAATCATCGGAACCAGTTAAGATTATATCAGGAGGTAAAAAATTATACAACAGATTTTCCCATTTTTCATGATAATTTATTCCTGTTAGTTCTAATATATTTGCTATCATAATTTTATCCATAAGCCAATGATTCCCCTTACCATAAATCGGGTCTGACAACATAGCAAAATTTAGTGTATCTTTAACTGCTGTTGCGGCATCAACATTTATTAGATTAGTTAAATTATTGATAGGGACTAAAAGAATGGATTTAATTTCTCGGCGAGCGATGAACCAATCTGCTAATGCTTTGATGCTTTTACCCAACCATTTAACGGGATTGTGAGAAGTAGAAAAGCCCCAACAATCTATATAAACGACCAAGGGATTCCAATCTGGCATTGAGAATTCTTCGTCCATAATACCAACATATTTAATTGGGCGGTATTGTTATTTAAGGTTGTGGAAATTTCTTTTCAAACCAAGCATAAAGTGGCATTAGATAAATTGTGGCAAAAATAGTAAATGCTCCAATACTTTCTAAGTAAGGTATTCCAATTATTTTACACCAAATAAATGCTGGTGGTTGTAATGCCAATGTCCCAAAAATAGGTCTATAAATATCTCTCTTTTCCATCTTAAGCACCGAATGAAAAGACAACTAAAAATCCCAAGATTGCCAAACAAATGTAAGGGAAATAGAGGGAGATTTGGTCTATATATTTCATTATATCCCAATCCTTATCATTCCATGGCTTTCTCGGCATAAGGTAAAATCATCGCATTACCTATTTGAATCTACTCACACCAATGCACTTTGGGCGGTAAGTGGGGTTTCTACTAATTCTGTCGTGCGGCCAATAGTTTGAATTTCAGGAACCCAATGTGTTGTTCTTTTATCTGGGGTTTCTTCTCGCACCACACGGTTCATGTAAGGGTCTGATGACTTAGAATAAACTTCAAATTGAAAAGCATAAGTGCCTACATCCCCGTCAGGCATAACATAATCTCGGAAGGTGGCTCCTCGGTTCGCAAAAGAAGAGTAAATAACTGATTTAATTTGCTTATTCAAATCTTTCAAATTATCATCGCTCAAATCTTCTACTTTAGCGTGAGGGTTGATTCGGGCTTTGTAAAGTGCTTCGGCTTTAATGTAATTTCCCACTCCTGCAATCACGGTTTGTTGCATAATGGCTTTACAGATGTTGTAGTGATTAACCTTGCGTAATTTAGTGAGAAACAATTCATCAGGAACTGGTTCGCTCAACATATCAGGTCCAAGTTTATTTAACTTCTTTTCTAATCCATCAGGATTGTTTTTGAAGAACTTAAAAGTTCCAAACTTTCGGGTGTCTTTGTAATTAGCCTTTTTGCCTTCGGTGTGTAGTGTCAATCGGATTCCTTTTTGTTTAGTATTTCCATATCTCCAAGTTCCACTCATTCCGAGCGTATGCCAAATATGCCATTCGCCTCCATCCAGAGTCCAATAAATGAATTTACCTTTGCATTGAACGCTGTCAATGGTGTGAGGTAAAGTAGCCATGAAATCATCTACTTCATCACGCATTTGATTGGCCTTATAACTTTCATCTACAATATCAATTTGAGTGATGGTTTTTCCAGCCAATGACTGATTAAGTTTTTCGGTAATCTTCTTTACTTCGGGTCCTTCAGGCATAATATCACATTCTTGCATTACCTATTTAACAATAGTAAGAGTGGCAATTGATAACTCTTTGGCTTTGGCCTCAATCATAACATCAACATCTTGACCATAAAGATTCATAGGGCCATGACACAAATCTGAATGTGCGGGAGATGGCTTGTCGCCACCTTGCTCTAAAACACGAGATTCGGAATAGTGGACAACGGGTGTGATACCGTCAGGCCAAGTGCTAACTGCAAGTGCAAGTGCCTCTGATTCGCTCAAGCCACCTGTGCAGAAACCGTGATGGTGATAATCAAATACAATAGGAATGCCTGTGGCATTGTGAACAGTCATTAAGTCAGCAACTGAATACATACGAGCCTTGTCGTCATTTTCTAATGTCAAACGGCTGCGGCAATTGGGGTCAAGAAGTGCGAAGTTATTGATGAACCGAACAATGGTAGCGTCATGGTCGCCAGCACCCGACCCGATATGAATGTTAATCTTGTTATAGTGAGATGGCTCAAAACCCATAAGGTCAAAAATACGAGAGTGCATATTGAGGTCATTGACGGTGCGGCGAACTGTGTCAGGGTTGGTGCTACCCAAAACATTGTAAGGGCCAGGATGTGTAGTAAGGCGATGTGAATGCTCACGAGCATAGTCGCCTACTTGAGTAAGTAATGATAATACGGTGTCAGCATTGGGTAAATCGGTGGGGTCATAACCAAGAGTTTCGTGCGACATGAATGGAAACATTTCTGATGATAGCCTCATAAATGTAATGCCGTTGGCTTCATTCCAGCGTAAGATGGTGAGCAAATCTGTAAGATTATCCTCAATCTTCTGCGCTACGCTGTCAATGTCAAAAGTGCGTTGAATACAAGTGCGGTTGGTGTAAATCTTGTGTTTGGCTTTGCCACCCAAACATTTGTAGCAAGCACCGCATCGGGAGCCTGTTTCTTTGAAAGTGCGGTCACAACTACCGCCGAGTGTTTGGTTGATACAAGCGTAGCCGACCTTCATAGTTAGTGATTGTAAGGCGACCTATATAACGAATACGGTCATGTATTTTTTCTCCTTTATATACTCTTGATTATATTATAATTTCATGAGCGACAATACGAAAAAGGATAAAGTGAACGAAATACGAATGCTAATGTTGGAATTAAACCTATCTCATGTGAGGGTGGATAGAGATAAAAGCATATTTGTGAAAATAAATCCAACCCCTATGAGGATGGATTATCATGGGTAATTTACCCAATCCTTTATATACTATGGGTTCACCCCCACGGGACGAGGAGAGGTATATGAGGATAGAAATTGATAAGGAAATAATAGCGGAAGCGAAAGAGTTGAACAGAGTTTTTCAAGAACAAAAAAGTTCTGATAAAAATGTAGCGGGAAGGCGTTCAAGAAAACAGAAACGGCAAGATGCTTGGATTGGTTTTTTGATGGAACTGGTATATGAGAAATACCTCAAAAAGTTAGGTGTAAGTTATGTTCATGTGCCTATGGTGAAGAGAGATTCTTCTCAACCTGATTTCATAGTTGAAGGTCTAACTATTGATGTGAAAGGAACAAGAAGTGGTGCAGGTATGTTTATGCAACCTACTTATTATGGTAAAGATAATCTCAAGTGGGATTTGTATGTGGGTTTCAGAACTTCGTGGTCAGGGCTTGGTAAAGTAGAAGAAAGAAAATTAGAAAAGATATTTGCAGCAGGTAAAAAACCATTTGTAGAAATTATTGGATTCAGCACTAAAGGATTTATGAAACATATTTTGGCTGGAAATCCTGTGCCTGATGTATGGGCTGATACAGGAAGAAAAATGTGGAAAGGAAGTGGCTTAGAAAAGAATGTTCCCTTTGATGCTGCTTCGGAAAATACTAAGGTATTCCCTCCAAGCCTGTTGTTTCAAGAACCACTATTGAGGAAGGCTCTGACAAGAACTGATGTAGTGGGTAAAGAGAGATTCTCTGTGTTATTCTGTGAATCATAATTAGGATAGGTGCTTCCGCACGAAAAACAATCCTCGTTTTTGGGAGGGGGTCGGTCAAGGCTTCAAGACCGTGATTAGGTCACTCATCTCTCTCATATCATCATCTGACTCTAACCAAATGTTATCACAAATGGTTCGGCGGAAGACTCCTTTATCTTTGACTTCGTGAGCATAATTCCAACCTTTAAGATGAACTGTTTTGTTTTTATCATCACCTGTGGCAGTAGTCCATATCACTATGGCATCATCTTTAACATAATGATTAAGTTGTCGTGGTGGAATGCATCTTTTGAATTTGTCCCATTGGTGAGGTCTTAAGCCTTTGATTTCCAAACTACGCCCATATAGGTTAATATCTCCTTTCAACTTATTATTGGTGAAATCCTCATAATTACGCTCTATGTCGTTTCGGGGAAATTTATTCCTCATAAGCCATACTTGTGTAGCGACTTCTGATTTGACTCCTACTAAGTTACTACTAACTTTGTTGTGGTTGTATGACCCTGAACCTTTGTCTCCATATTTCTTGGCGTAATGTTCAACAATCTTTTCTGCGTGTTGTTTGCACCACACAAGTTCGTGAGGTAGCAATTTCACTTTCGGCATATGACAGTCTTATCGGCTGACCTATTTAATGCTTCCGAAAACACTATACTACTCTAAAGACTCCAAGACCGTGGATTTGTGTTTTTTTGGTATAGGTTATGGTTTCAAGACCCTATGTGCCATTTTTGAGGGGTTGTAGTGGTTTGTGCTTAATGTGCTTAATTTGTGCTTAAATCAAGTATCTTTTGAGGTATTCCAAGCACAAAGTTGATAGGTCGGTTGTGTCCTCGTGTGAATTGAATGTTTAGATTGAGATATAAATCGTGTAATCCTACGCCATCTTCAAACATTAGGTGCTTTCCTACTGCTTCTACTGCCTCTTCGTCTATATCTTCAGTTGCTTCTGTTGATGCTGCTGCGGCTTGAGAATATGTAGTCCATTCATGGAGTCCTATTACCACGGGTTCCCAAGGAACTTCTCTTTTGAGTGAATAGGTTATTTCTAAATTGCCATATCCTGCCTCCATATCCATAACTATATCGGTAGGTGCTGTTAATAAGTTGTTCAAATTATTGTCATATCCTCTTTTCACTTTATCAGCAAGTTCTATGGGTCCTAATGGTAAGTTAATAGGTATAAATGTAGAGTCGTTGGAAGGATTTTCATTTACTTGGTGCGAGGCAATAGGAAATGTATTGGTGTGTGCGTAACCTCCCCATCGCATTCCAATGAGGTTATATTCAGGTTCTTTCCATATTTTGTCTCTTGAACTGTATTTGGGTATATCACTTTTTCCCAGTTTTAGTTGGTATGGTGCATATTGTTTAGAGAATGGCGAAGGTGCATGAATTTGGTGTGGTGCTGTATTTGGGTCTAAAAAGATGGAATCCTTATTGTATATCCATTTGATTTTGTTACCGTGGCCTCTAACTAATTCTTCATCACTCCAATTAAGGTCGCCTAAAAATTCTGAAAATGGGTAATCAGATTGAAACTCTTCAGGATAGTCCTCAAATCTTAACAACTCCTCTTCACCCAACTCTTCTTGGATGCTCTCGTTCCAAATCTCTCTCATGCTATCCTCATCCAAATCATCACTTTGATAACGAGATTCTATTTCAAACTCTGCTAACTCTAAAACTTTTTCGTCTAACTCAAAGATTTCCAGAATAAATACCATCTCTTTTAATAAATCATCTAATCTCATTCGGTCTGAATTTTTTTCCGTTTGTTCCAACAATCTAAGATGTTGAGGCTGAAAACCCATTTCTAAAGTTCCAATGTTTTGTAAAATGGGTTCCCACCCATTAAGAAGGTAATTCCAATTAGTTTTTGAAGGGTTACTTTTGATGAGTCTTGGTTTATGTGGTTTCTCTTCGGAATCAGCCCTGAAATAAGGTGGTGAGAATATGGGTGTTGTTAGGTAGGTAGAAACTGATTTACCTACATAATCAGTATCTTTTTGATTTTCAGCAATATCTAAAATTTCACGAGTCATCTCATCTCTATAATCTGTTAATGTTTTTCCATGATTATCTACCCAGTTTCCATCATGCAAATAAGATGGTAAATAACGATAAATTGGGTGTTGGACGGGGGAAACTTTGGTGTTTGGAGATTTTGCTTTTTCTTCATTTTTTCTTTTTTCAATAAAGTCAAGAGTTCGTGCATCTAAACTTTCTAAAAAATCTGTGTGTAGTGCTGGTTCCAACCATTCCATCTGATGTAGATTTCCAATGTTCCTTAATTTTCGGTTCATCAATTGATATATATTTCGTTTAGTTATATGTTGCCATCTTTGTAATGGGGTGGCGGAGGAATATGATACAGGATAAGAAAAGATAAGGTCTGTTGAGGCTACCATTAAGGGTCTTACTTTTGAAATAATTGTGGTATTTGCCCAAGTTCTTAAAGTAATCAAAAACTTCTCATAATCGGCAGCGAATAGCAAAGCCTCAAGTTTCTGTTGCCTATCCATAGTATTAGAAAGTCTTCCTTGTTATTTAACTGTTGAGTTTAATTTTATTTTTAACAACTATTCCAAGCGGTATGTCGGTTTTAATTTTGTATGTGGTTGGACTACTTAGATTTTCAATCGGAGGCTCTATCCACTCTACAATACCTCTGGCACGAAATAACTTAAGGATGTTTGCGGCAGTTCTACTGGTCATAATGGTGTTATTTGTGCAATAACGCTCTGCAACCCCTTTGGCGGAAATGGGTCCATATAATTTTACAATTTTTAGGACTGTCCAATGTATCATTCCTTTTTTAGTGGTGACTAATTCACGCCAACATGACTTGCTACAAAAATGTTTGTTCCCTTCTTTTTCATAGGGTGCTAATAATAGAGTTTTTTCGCAAGCATCACACTTAACTTCAATTTTAGGCTTTACCCATTGATTTTTATGGTGTTTAGAATCTGATTTTAATACATCAGGATATTTATCTGGGTTTTCATAATAGATTTGACAATAACGAGAACAATGTTTGTCATAAAGTCGGTTATGGCCTTGGCCTGGACCTAATCTGAATTCTTTGCCACAAGCACACTTGGTCATTTTAATTGCCTCTTGAGATTCAGAGAATCTTCAATAGTAACTTATGTTGCTACCTATTTAACCAAGTAGTGCAAATCCTATGTCATCATTATAGTTTGCTACATATCCATTCCAAAGCAAAAAGGCCCCTACAAACAGACAAACGCCTCCTAATGCTGAACCAAGTTGGTCGTATTTGATAGGTTCTGTAAAATTAGCGTGTGTAATAAATCCTGCCGTAAGTAGGACACCGCCCAAAATCATAGTTCGGTTCATAGCAACTCTTTCTGGTCGTTGCTACTTAAGTTTTGGGTTTCTTCCTCTTCGTGAAAATTAAATGCCTTCATTTCTCGGTTTTGAATGTTATAGACAGATAACAATCCCATTTTTGGCTTATATCCAAGCATCTGCATAAAGTCAGTTTCGCCTTGAAATGTAGAAGATACAACTAATGGGATTCCCCTATACCATTCCATTTGGTGTGCATGAGTATGTCCTGTCACGAAAACATCGGGTTGCTCCCGAATCAACATTTGGTCTTCTTCCTCTGGCGAAAGAGCGTTTCTTTCACCCCACATAGGAGCCAAATGCCTTTTCTTTAGCATTTCTTTCATGGCTTCTGCTGGACGCTCATAGGTGACATGAGCCATACGAGGAACCATGTCGTCAATGCCTTTACCGTGATAAGACAATACATCAATTCCTGATAATTCAATTCTGGCAGGGTTGCCTACATGAACTGCGGAATTAAACCTTTGTTGAATAAGTGGTTCTAATTGAGGTTGTGGTTCAGCAGGTCTAACTGCATCGTGATTTCCTGGTAATATAATCGGAGTAATATGTTCAGGTAATTCATCTAACTTTCTGGCACAAAACTCATATTGGTCATATACATCCAACATAGTAATGTTTTTCTCGTGTCCTGGATAAACGCCTACTCCATCAACAACATCCCCAGATAAAACAAGATACTTTATGTTTTTGGCTACATGGTGTTCTGAATTCATCCATTCCATCATGCGGTCCCAATCCTTTTCCAAAAATTTGGTTGAACCCATATGGATGTCAGAAGCGAATGCAATAGATACGGGGTCAAAATCTAATCCGCCCCGATTTTGGTTGTTTGGTAATACTTCAGGATATTGAACTCGGTCAGTCCAAAACATCCTTCCATCTTCGGAAAATTTACCTGTGACTCCGATAACATCGTCTAAAAGTAAAGTTCCTGCGGCTGGGTCTTCTTTTCGCACAAATACAGTAATTCTTCCTGTTTTGTCCTCTAATTCTACCATACGCCCTCCAGATTTTGTTCGGCGAATATCAACTATGATTCCGATAACATTACACGGCCTATTTTTGAATGCCATTTTTTGCTTATTCAATTCAGCAATTTTGTAGGTTCTTTTGAATCCTAAATCTTTGGAGATAACCTTGTGAAGATATTCAAATCTTTCTGAAAAGAGATTTACCATATCTCCGATTGTTCCTGTTTGGTCAGTTTGTCCAACACGAACTCCTGGATTTATCAAGTCAGGATAATCTGCGGCTACCTCAAACCAAGGTGAACGAATAGATTTATTCATGTTTCCAACCATGCTATTACATAGGTCAATGACCTATTTAAGTATGTTTATTGTGCGGATGTGGTGCTGTATGTGCGTCCACCGATTGTAATCTTGGTAACACGGTCTGTTCCAATGTGTCGGTATTGTCCTTTTTGCATATCAAAAACAGTCTTGAGGTTGTATTCGCTTGGGTCATATGCCATTCCACGGCCTGAAACACGAGGGTTGCTTGAATCTCCTCCAGGTCCTTTCCAAACTCCAGTTCTTGCGGTCATGTTGCGAAGTGTTCCATCACGCTTTTCAAATTGAATGCTAAAGATAGTGTTAGGGTTTTGACGAATTAGTTCCAAAACTCGTGCTTCCGACAAAAATTCTCGGCCTGATGTAGAGGGTGGTGCAGGGGCGTTGAAACTCTTAGTCTTTGGGTCGTAGTGTCGGTGTCCTTCACCTGCGAATGTTTGCTTGCCGTATTGAGTTAGATACCAATACGATGCTGATGCCAATGCTGCGGTAGAAATTCCACCTGCAATCCACATCAATGTCTTCTTTGCTTTCCATTGAGTAATGGTGTATTGTGCGACAATTGGCAAGCCAATAACTGTCCCTACTGCGGTTCCGACCATAAGTGCGTTTTGGTTCATGATTATACATAAACCCTACGACTACTTAAATTTAACTTAGAACTGCCGTTAGGTCTGCATCCATGAGGTCAGCAGCCCTGTTTGAATCTTCAACAGAACGAGTGCCTGTGATAACACACTTTCCGCTTGAGAAGATGAGGCAAACTGCCTGTGGGTTGTCAAGCCGATAAATCAATCCTGGAAATTGTTCAGGCTCGTATTCACACTTGTCAAAAGGCAAGGAAATAATGAGTCGGTTCAAGTCCACAGGTTGTTCATAATCGTGTGTGATGACCAAATTGGAAATCTCAATATCTTCTGCATCAAATTCGTTATCTGCGGTCAAAAACTCATTTTCCTTTAGAACACCATGCAAATGTCGGAATGCTGTTTCAACATCCTCTGCTGACTTGGCTCCTGTGGCTACTGCTTTTCCGCTTCGGAATAACAAAAGACAGACTTTCGGGGTTGCTACCCGATAAACCATTCCAGGGAACTGTTCTTGTTCATAATCAATTTCCAAAGTATCTGCTATATCATTGATGTCCAATGAACGGCAATACTGTGTTGAGGCTACCATATTTACTACTTCTCTCGGCATATTTATCACTTCGTATTTAAGTGATTGTAAGATTACCTATATAAGCATTAGTGGGTGTGGGTGGCTGGGTGTGGGTTGGGTTCTCCACAAGTTGTGCATTCAGGGGCGTAAATGGATGAAATACCTTGACACTTTTTGCACTTATATTGTTGGTTAAAACGAAGCATCAAATCTTCCATCTCATCCTCTGCATTAGGATTGTGGTTTTTCTGATTTGCCCTCCACGATTTGTCCTCTCTTTTGAAAGTTGTTTTCTTGCCATTCTTTTTTCCTTTATGTCTATCTCTATCTTGTTCGTCTGGGCGAGTCAAAATAATCACTCCTGTTCTTAAATATATTCTGACAATACATTGGAATCTTCGTAATGGCTTTCAATGAATTTCCATACTCTGTTGATTCCCAATACTGTGGTTAAAACCTTCATAACGAAATCATTCGCTTCTTCGGGGTTTATCTCATCCATCTGTGATTCTAAATAAAATTGAAGGTCTGATGCACAAATTAAAACACTTGACATGACATTATCCATGCTCAATATGAGTTCTCCTTCGGGAAAATGCTGTAAAATTATATCCATAACTTCAGGCTTGACACGGTAACCTGGTTGGTTATCGTCTTCCTGTGCTAAGAACAAAATTTCATAAATTTGTTCATCGTATTCATTGGACACAGACTACACCTTGTATTTTTAACTATTTGAATATGAGTGGAGGGGTGTGTGGATGTGTGACAAACGAAGAGAGGTCTTCCACGCACCAAACAGACAAAGATAGGAAGTGAGGATTACCTATGCTGCTTCTTTCCTCCATATTGTATGTATTACAATACCTATTTAACATAAAGTGTCGGAGGCAGGATTTGAACCTGCGAATCATTATGAACAGGAATTTAAGCCCTGCGCCTTTAACCACTCAGCCACCCCGACTTATAATAAATTCCACATACTGAACATATGTGGATAAGTGGGGGGCATATTGTAATTCATATTTTGACCCCTTGTGATATTGTGAATAGGTTAGCATAGGATTGCGCTACTGGGATTGTTGGTTTATCTTTCTTACACTACTCGTAGATTACCATTTTTCAATGTTTTTTACCCTTGCGAATCTTCACAAGGTCGTATTCCTATACTAAGTATTTTGTTGTCCACAGCCGTTGGTGTTATTCGCACGATTTGTCTGCTTTCAACTATTTAGTCTATCTCATTCTCCGTATTACGGCCCTCCATAGGGCTTACAAGTAGCAGAAATTGACTCTTTATTTTTTCACCCCTTGAGTTAATGCCAATTAGGTTTGTATCATTACCTATTTAACATCAACCATACATAGGGTCAAAAGGTGGGTCAGAAGGCGAAACTGTAAATGTGTTATGGATGACTTGTTGCACAAAATCAACTAAGAATAATTTGAGTAAATCACTATCAATTCCATCTAATGTTTCCATTACCCAATCGTGTAAATCTTCAATAATTTTAACAACGATTAAGGCAAATCCTTCTTCATCCAAGATTTTTCCTATTGGAGTGTTTTTCTGCACAATCTCCATAACTTCGGTTCGGATGGTTCCACTAAATGCCTCGTCATCCTCTTCTTTGTAGTCAGTCAATAAGTGTTTTTGTAGTTTGGTAAATTGTCGTTCTACCAGTGATTTAGGATAGTCTTTTATGTCGGACATGACCTATCATATGGTCTTTGTCTATTTCAATCTTACCAACGAATGCGAACATAACATTCTTCATAATTTCCTTCAGAATTTTTTCCTGATGCTTGAAGAAATCCTCTATCTCGTGCCACTCGCCAAACTTGATAAGTATATCTTGCATCTTCTTCACAGTAATGGATAACTTCTGCATAATTTCCTTCTGCCCACGCTTGCGGGGCGAATTTGGCCTCCATTAGTTTAGACTCATCTGCTCCAAGAACTGATTTGATAAGTGTTTGGAGGCTAAAGCGAACTCCAAAAGTGGCATCTTCTAAATATGTCTGCAAATCTAAATGCCTTTCTGTGATGTCATCCCCATCTACATATTGTTTAATTATCTTTCCTACTCCGCAACCTCCGTCTGCAATTGGCTTAGAAATAATTGGCAAGTCAAAGTTATTTCCATTCTTAGTAATTAAGGTATATCCATCATCCCACCAAGTCTGCAAATCCTCTTTTAATTGTTGAAAAGACATAACTGTGAATTTTTCCATCACTTCTGCGGGTAATGACTCCCATTGTGCATAATTAAATGCTCCTGCGGTGGGGTGATAAATTGATACACATGAAACTTCCCATCCTTTTGGATTTCCAAAGTCCAATCCTTCGGCTCCCATATCTAAATTTTTGGTTTCTATATCTAATGCAA
>TARA_R110002012_G_scaffold234_4_pt1 | contig 22397 bp, 16 predicted proteins | sample TARA_R110002012 | Tara Oceans TARA_R110002012 (sample SAMEA4396515) | marine metagenome | biome: Westerlies Biome; feature: [DCM] deep chlorophyll maximum layer (ENVO:01000326); material: water (ENVO:00002006), including particulate matter (ENVO:01000060) such as... | depth 40 m | reverse complement strand
ATAAATTAGGTGAAGATTATATGTTTAATAAAAAATTACCATTTTCAGCTGTTCCTGATAGAACATTATTTCTACTTCAAGATAATGATATTAAATATACTTTTAATGAAATGTTAGCAATCCAAACACATGATGGATTATATGATCCAGCAAATGATAAATATTTAAAAGGATGGATGCCAGAACAAAAACCTCGTACTTCATTACCTTTTATTTTACATCAGGCCGATATGATGGCTGCTCGAATTGAATTTGAAATAGAATGGTTACCAAAATTTAAAGAAGATCAAAGTAAAATAAAAAACAATTTTACTATTAAAAGTAATAAAACAACTAAATCCAAAGCACTTGGTAATTTATCAAGTCCAGGATTAAAAAATATGTTAGATAATTTATAATATGGAAACAATAATAATCTCAATCCTTTCAGCATTAGTAGTAGTATTAATATTTACTACATTAAATTTAATGAAAAAAAATGAACGACAAGAAGATATATTAGTTGAATATATGAAATATTTAAATAAAATTTCAAAAGCAATAGAAGTATCAGATGCACGATTAAAAAAATTAGATTCACAAGGAAGATTTAAAAGTGATGATGAAATAGGTTTTTTCTTTAAAACAGTTATGACAATACAAGATTTATTAAATGGATTTAAAATTAAAGATATATAACCTATGATACATGGATGATATAATAAGAGCAGCCAAGAAAAAGAGACAGAAGAGAAATTATTTCACACAGGAAACAGAAAATGCTATTGTTGCTTATAATATAAGTGATGATAATCTTTTCAAGAGTAATATATACTCCCAAGAAATACATTATCCTTTTTACAAGTTAACCCAAAACATAATTCATACCTTCAAATTTTATTATACTGATGGTGTGGAAAATTTAGAAGATTTACAACATGAAATTATGGTATTTCTTTTAGACAAAATACACTTATTCGACCCAGCTAAAGGAGCTAAAGCATATTCATATTTTGGAACTATTGTGAAAAGATGGTTAATAATTTATAACCAAAAAAATTATAAAAAAAGAATCGAGTCTATTGATATTGGGGATATATCTAAACATCAAAATCTAGATATTGGAGATAATAGTATTTTTATATTAAACGATAAATTAGAACAATCCTCAAAACATTTTACTGAATCCGACAGAAATTTTGGGGATGAATTATATACTCAGGGATATAAAGAAGGAGATAGATTATCTATTTTTATAGATTTATATGTAAAATATATGACTGATAACATTTATGGTTATTTTCCCAAAGAATATGATGCCCAAATAGCTGATTGTATTTTAGAGTTATTTAGAAAAAGAGAAGCTATTGATGTTTTTAATAAAAAGGCACTATATATCTATATTAGAGAAATGATTGATGTAAAAACACCTAAAATTACAAAAATAGCTAATAAATTACATAAAGTTTTTAAAGAGAAATACATAGTATATTACGAAAAAGGTTTTTTTCCATCTTAAAAGTTAAACTTTTCAATATTTATAACTAAAAATTATGGGACAATTAGATTCAATAATATTTGGTGATAAAAAATTCTCAGATATTCTTCATGAGATATATGACAACCAAACAAAGAAAAAAGAACAAATCGCATCTTTAATTAGTGAATTAAAACCATTAATTCAAGAAATAGGAGATGCTACACTTATAGTACCTTTAATAAAGGAATATTTAGAAATTAGTGTAAAAAATGATGAACAATTAATTAAAATGGCTACTATAATTCAAAGAGCAGTTAATAATACTAATGATGAAGGTGAGTTTGGTATTTCTGAGGAAGAAAAAGCTGAATTATTAGCAGAAATGGATAAATTAGAAAGAGTATCAAAAGATAATAAAACTAATGGCTAGAATACCTACAGGTTTAAGTTCATTAAGACCAAAATCCTCATCTTCACCTAAAACACAAGAAATAAAACCAGTTAGGGTTAAATTTGTTTTACTAAACGGAGATTCTTATCCTACAACTTGGAAAGAAAATGGGGAATATGCTGGTATGGGGGGTATATTATTTGAAGAATTAAATAATCCTGCTACATCTGCTATAGAGACATTAAGTTTTGCTCTTCCCCTCTATTCTAATATTAAATTTTTACCACTAGTAAACGAAATTGTATATATAATAAATTTACCAAACCCAAGTGCTCAACGAAATGTAAGCGGAGGAAAACAATATTATTATTTTCAAACAATTAATATATGGAATAGTATACACCATAATGCTTTACCTAATTCATTAGCAAATGAACCTACTAATGCTCAAAAATATGAAAGTACTGAGGCAGGAGTTGAAATACAAGCAGATGTTAACATAGATAATATTAATTTAGGTTTAACATTTAAAGAAAGAAATGGAATTAGAAATTTACAACCCTATGAAGGAGATATTTTAATAGAAGGAAGATGGGGAAACACTATAAGATTTGGAAGTACAGTTAATAATAGTAACCCACCTAATCCCTGGTCTAATAATGGAATAAATGGTGAACCTATTACAATAATAAAAAATGGACAAACAGAAACAGGAGATGATCCTTGGGTAACACAAGTAGAAAATATTAATACAGATAAATCATCTGTTTATTTAACTTCTAATCAACAAATACCTATTGAGGGAGCTGCTATAAATTATAAATCTTATGATACTCCCCCTGAAAGTCCTAATGAATATGTTGGAGAGCAAGTACTAATAAATTCAGGAAGATTATTTTTTAATTCAAAAAAAGATTCTATATTATTAAGTGCACAAAAGTCAATTAATTTAAATACAAATGATTCTGTTAATATAGATTCAAAAAATAAATTTGTAGTAGATACAAGAGAAGTTTATTTAGGAAGTAAAGATGCTACAGAACCTATTATTTTAGGTGATAAGTTTTTAGCTGATTTTCAAAAATTATTAACAAATATGATTTCACTAACATCAGCATTAGGGACAGTTGGTACACCTATTCCATTTACTCCTAATATAGCAGTTGCCCAAACCGCAACAAAAGTAGGTTTACAAGCACAAACTATGTTAACATCAATAACCTTTTATAAATCTAAAACATCTAAAACTTTATAATGGCATTAGCGGGATTTATATCAAAAATTGTTCAAAGTATAACTAGAACAACATTTCAATTTAATAAAACATTAGATGTATTAATTTCTAGATTTAAAAATTCATGTCCATCAACTCAGGAATTAAAAAATTTAATTCAACAAAAAAATGAAATAAATGGTGCTTTAGTACAAATCGAACAAAAAATATCAACTTTAAATAAAGTTGCCTCAACATCAGAAGCTGTAGTTACAGGAATTAAAGCAGCAGTAACTATTATAAAACAATTACCTATCCCTACTTCAGTCCCTCCTGGAGTTGGTATACCTGTAAATATAATTAATAATTTTTCTGATGCATTAGATAATTTAGGAACAATTATTGATAAAGAAGAAGGTTCATTAGATTCAATTCCTGAAGCTTTAGATCTAATAAGTAAAGATGTAAGCTCAGTTATCACTAAATTAAATGATTTAGATGTAGCATTAAATGATTGCTTAGAAAAAGATGAAAATATAACTCAGGAAGATTTAGATACTATTGTTGCAACAACTGGTAATTTTGTAGATGTTTTGACTAATGCTGAATTAGAAGCTATATTAAACTCTCCTCCAGGATTACTATATGGTGATTATTATTTAAGATTAAATTACATTGATACAGATTTTTCATTTGATAAAAAACAAATAATGGCTCAAAATAAAGAATCAGTTCTCCCCCCAGGAGAATTTTATAATGAAAATACCCCGATTGAAAAATTATTTGGTGATAAATCTTTTTCATCATCTAATATAGTTTTAGTAGACGAAATGAAATGGACAATTGATACTAAGGATTTAATATTTCCACCACCCCCACCAGCTGAAGATCCTTTAAAAGCTATTTATAAACAAGGACAAATAACTTTATTAATTGCTATATATGGGGCAACTCAAGAAGAAGCTGAAGAACTTTATGATTTAGCTTGGGAATTATCTCAAGGTAAGGGTCCACATGCTAGTTATTATGATACATTAGTTAAAGAAGCATTTGATAACTCAAGAACTATTTTAGAGCAAGCTGTTGCTAATGAAGGGTATGAATGGAAAGATGGTGATAGGATTCTGGATTCAACAATTAAAAAATTATTTTTATCAGGAGTTCCAGATAATAAAATTTCATCATATATTAGTCAAATACGAAACAGAGGAGAGAAATTACTAAGATCAGCAAATAATTTAGGAGGAAATTATGACTCTTCTACAAAAAGCTGGAATAATGATGGAGATTTTAGTACTATTGCTAAATTAGAGGCATATGCCGGCAGATTATATCGTACTGCAGAACAATTATTTAATGATAATAATATTGGTAATCAATTTCTAGATTTAAGACCGGAAATGAAAAGAAGAAAGAGACTTATGCAAGCGATTTTTGAGGAAGCAAAATACTTAAGCTTACAAAATCCAGATATTTCCTTTACTGATCCTTTATCTGATTATTTTAATTCTAAGGGAGTAGGATATAATACTCCTATTATTAATGGACAACCAATTATAGGAAATCCTCCTTCATCATTAATTACTGTTGATGAATTAGATACTTTATATGAATTACAAAAAGATATTGATGCAGAATGGTGGATATATAATGTAAACCACCAAGCAAACCCACCAATAACATCTAATGGCGTAACAGATGAAAATAGAAATGCTTATTCTAAAACTCAATTATTATTAAAATTAAGAACAGCATTAGGAAATGAATGGTATAATTCAAAAGCATTAGAAGCATCAGAATTATCCTTTTGGTATTTAAATACAGGAGTAAATCCAAATTCTGCATTAGCATTTGCAAATGATCCTAATAGACTTTTAGATCCGAGTGATAAATGGTATTTTGAATTTGGTAAAAATGGTTTACCTGTACCAACTGGCTCATAATTGACATAAAAACAAAAATTAACAATATTTATAATAAAACTAAAGATGAAATTAACAGAATTAAAAAAGATACTTAAAGAAACTGTTAGAGAAGTAATACAAGAAGAATTAAAAGATATACTTTTAGAAGCGGTTAAGTCACCAAAAGTTGTTACATCAGCCCCAATTAGAGAATCGTATAATCCAACAACTCCACCCGCACCATCTCCAACAACTCCTTTAATGTCATCTCAAGAAAAAAGAGATGCATATAAAAATGTTTTAGGAGAAACAGCAGCTTCTTTTACTACTAATAATGTAGCAACATTCCAACCAAATCCAGGAATGGATGTAGCAAATGGCACTCTACCTGAAGGGAATGTTGGTATGGATCAGATAATGAATTTAATGAACAGTAAATAATGGCTAGAATAATAAATAATGTTTTTCCAACAGTTAATAGTGGTAGTGTAGCTTTAGGTTTTAGTTTACCTATGTCTGGAAGAGCAGTATTTAATCCAACCTATACTTCTAGAGAAGTAGTTAAAACTAATTTAGTTAATTGGTTATTAACAAATAGAGGAGAAAGAGTATTTAGGCCTAATTTTGGTGCCGATTTAAGAGCATTGTTATGGGAGGGAATAAACGAAGGAACAACAAATGCACTTGAAAGTAGAATAAAAGATAGTATTGCATCTAACTTTCCTTCAATACAAGTTAAAAAATTGAATTTTGATAATCAACCTGATTCAAATATTATAAACTTTATTTTAACTTATTCAATTACAAATATGGGAGCAGAAGATGAAATTAATATAGCATTACAATAATGGCAAACTTACAAAGAAATATAAAATATACTAATAGGGATTTTAATACATTTAGGAATGCTCTAATTGATTATTCAAAAACTTATTTTCCAAATACATTCAATGATTTTTCATCTGATTCAACAGGAATGTTATTTATTGAAATGGCTTCATATATAGGAGATGTTTTATCATTTTATTTAGATAATCAAATACAAGAAACATTTATACAATACGCTAGACAAGAAAAAAACTTATTTGATTTATCCTATATGTTAGGTTATAGGCCAAAAGTAACAACAGCAGCAACAGTCGATATTGCAATATACCAACAACTACCATCAAAAGTAATTGGTACTTCATATGTACCAGATTTTGATTATGCCTTAAAAATACCAGAAAATTTTCAATTAACTTCAAATGAAAATTCCAATATTAAATTTATAACTGAAGATGTCTGTGATTTTTCTGTTTCATCATCACAGGATCCAACAGAAATATCAATTTATTCATTAAGTGGGACAAATCCTGATAGATTTTTATTGAAAAAAACTAGAAAAGCAATATCAGGAACTATAAATACAACAACGGCAACATTTACTTCACCATCAAAATACCCAGTTGTTGACATTAATAACTCTAATATAATAAGTGTATTAGATTGTTTTGATACTAGTGGTGATGAATGGTATGAGGTATTAAATTTAGCACAAGATATGGTGTTTACTACCAAAATAAATGCTAGTTATATGGATCCTAATGCAGTTCAAGATGATGCTCCAAATTTATTAAACTTAAAACAAGTACAAAGAAGATTTACATCAAGATTTTTAAATTCAACTACCCTTCAATTAGGATTTGGTGCTGGAACTGTAAGTGATACTGATGAAGATATAGTCCCAAATCCAGATAATGTGGGAACAGGTTTAGCTTTTTCTAAAGATAAATTAACAGCAGCATATTCTCCTTTAAATTTTATGTTTACAGATACCTATGGGATAGCACCTGCAAATACAACATTAACCATTAGATATTTAACAGGAGGAGGTTTAGAGTCAAATGTAGCTTCAGGTACATTAACTAATTTTGATCCTACTGGAGTAGTATTTGTAAACCCTAATATCTCAAACTCAGCATTAGCTAATATTATATATTCATCAATTGCAACTAACAATATTTTAGCTGCAGATGGGGGGCAAGATGCTGATACAATAGAAGAAACTAGACAAAATGCTTTAGGAAATTTTCAAAACCAACTACGTACAGTAACACAACAAGATTATTTAATTAGAGCTTTAAGTATGCCTGCAAATATAGGTACTATTGCAAAAGCATTTATTCAACCCACTAAAGTAGCAGAATATGGTATTGGAGAATTACCTACTATTTTGGATATGTATGTTCTATCTTATAATGCAAATAGACAATTAAGAACAGCTTCATCAACATTAAAACAAAATTTAAAAACTTATTTATCTGAATATAGAATGATAAATGATTCTATAAAAATAAAAGATGCTTATATAATTAATATAACGTGTGAATTTGATATAATAGTATTACCTAATTTTAATAATAATGATGTAATTTTACGTTGTATAAATACTTTAACTACATATTTTGATATAGAAAATTGGAATATTAATCAACCTATTTTATTAAAAGATCTAAGTATTCTTTTAGATAAAGTTGAGGGTGTACAAACTGTTACTAATGTTTTAATAAAAAATATAGCAGGAGCAAGTAAAGGATATAGTGATTATTCTTATGATTTAAATTTTGCAACTAATAAGGGCATTATTTACCCATCAGTTGATCCAATGGTATTTGAATTAAAATATCCTCAATCTGATATTATAGGTAGAGTAGTACCATTATAAACAATTAATTATGAAAGATTTATTAGAAATATATAAAAAATCATTTGTTACTAGAAAAGACGAAGGTTTATCAGGTCCTGGAGAACCAGAAAAATATCTTAATAATAAACCAGGACCTATGCCACCTAAACAATCTCCTATAGATGCAAAATATGAGGAAACTAGAGAAAATCAACCTGAAGATGGTACTTCAATAGATGGTGGTTCAACTAATGATCCTGTATCTGGATTTGTACAAACTTACACATCAGAAAATCCATATTACACAACAAAAGAAGGTGAGGTAAGAGCTAATATGAATAATCCATTAAATAAATCCCTTAAAGTAACAGCATTAGATGTAGAAAAACCAGAAGCTGGAGTAAAACAAGGAGGTAGTGGGGGTCCAAATAGAACAGCAGCAGCAAATGGTACAAAATCATCATTTTTAGAAGGGGGCAATTATAAAGTTTTAAGATACCCAACAAAAGCAAAATTTATAGAAACTAATGAAGGAGATGAAGATGCTGGAACTTTAGAAACAATGACATTACAACAGTATACACCTGATAGGACTTATTTAGAGGTATTAGCAGATCCTAGTAATGAAATTGAAGAAGTTATAGGAGGAGGATTAAACCAACAACCAAGTGCGGGAGGTGTACCAACATCTGTTGATGAGAGTATAGTTCCAGATTCTGCAAAACCATCACTTAACGATTTAAAAAACTTTAATATTTAAATAAATGGCAATTTATAAATTATTTCCTGAAAAAGACGCTACATTATATACTCAAAACCCAGCAATGAATACTGGATTAGATGAAATATTAGAAGCATCTACTTATTTATTAAATGATGCTGCTCAGACAAGTAGATATTTAATTAAATTTTCCTCTAATGAATTAACAGGGGCTTACACTAATTATGTATCAGGATCAGGAATAAGTTATTTATCTACGGGTTCAAACGCCTTATTAACATCTATAACCCAAAACCCAACTACTTTAGTTAATAAAGTTTATTCCGATATTGGGCTTACTAGTTCTTTAGGAACAGGTGTTGGAGGTAGAGCAGATGTAACAGTAACAGGAAATACAATAACAGCTATTACTCTTACAAATAGAGGTAAAAATTATAAAATTGGTGATACATTAAGAATTTCAAGATTAAATAGAACTAATGGTCAAGTAGCAACAGCATCTATAACTTTAAATGGTGGAGATTTTGTAACTAGAGAATATCAAACAAGTCTTAAAAATTACGCAGCTGTAGTTACTAATTTAAATTCAACATCTTATTTAAAAGTTTATCCTATTTCTCAAAGTTGGGATATGGGAACAGGAAGATTTGGAAATTCACCTATAACTACTAATGGGTGTAATTGGACAGGATCAACAGCTCTTAAAGAATGGCATCAAGATGGTACTGCTTATACTATATTAACTACTGCATCTTATAATAGTATTTATGGAGGAACTGGAGGAGGAACGTGGTATACAGGATCAACAACTCTAAAAAATATTGTTCAAACACAAACTTTTACATATTCAGATCCTATTGATTTAAATGTCGATGCAACTAATATTGCAGATATTTGGATTAGTCACTCTTTAGGAATTACTGGAGCTGATATACCAAATGAAGGATTTATTGTTAAACAAACATCTTCATTTGAATTTATACCTTCAGAATCATTTGCTTCAACTTTTAAATATTATTCAGTTGATACAAATACTATATATCCTCCTCAATTAGAATTTAAATTTGATGATTTTTATTATGGGACATCATCTCTTATGAACACATTAGGCCAATCAGAAGCATTTATTTCTACTTATAATAATGATGGGGTTTATTTCTCTGAAAGTGTACAAAGATTTAGAATTGCAGCAGTTCCACAATATCCTAAAAAGGTATTTCAAACACAATCAGGTTACTTAACAAACTATTATTTACCAAAAAATTCATATTATTCCATTAAAGACTCAGAAACTAATGAATATGTAATGGATTTTAATCCTAAATACACTCAAGTAAGTGCCGACGCAACTTCCAGTTATTTTGATATTTATATGGGGGGATTAGAACCAGAAAGATACTACACAATTTTATTAAAAACAACAATAAATGGTACTACAAAAGTATTTGATGAAGATATAATGTTTAAAGTAACGAATGGATAATGGCAAAGATAACATTAAAAGCACAAAGGTTTAATAAGGAGAAATTTAACGAAACAGTTAATAAAGAATTTACTCAATTAACTAATATTCCTGATCCTTCATATTTTGATAGGGATTTAGCTACCTTAAATGATTTTTGGTATCTTTATGATAAATTCTTTTATATTATACCTAAGCTTGGAGAAGTAGAATCTCATCAATATCTTGCAAAAACTAGTGGAGAATATTCTGATTTTGCTACAATAAATGATGAAATTAAAGCATTATTAGATGAAATTGCAGAGTTAAGAAGAGAAAATTTAGACTTAATACAAGATGCAACTAATTTAGAAGATGCTATTACTATTGGAGATAATACTATAGATAAAAGTACTTTAGGAGCAAATGCAATTAACAATGATTCTAGAATTAGATAAATAAAAATTAATAATGGCAATACCAGTTTCATCATCATTACTTCAGCTTAATGCTGAAACGTTTTTACAAGAAGGGTTTGAACTTAGTTTAGATGCTATAATACCTTCTATAATTTTAACTGGTTCCTTTAGTACTACTACGAGTAAAACTCAATTTTATATATATAATTATGCTAAAACTGTATTATATGAAAATTTAAATTATCAAGCTAATGGGTCATATTTAACACCAGAAAATGTAAATTCACCAACAAACTCTTCATCAAGTTATAACCAATTTGAATTAACTCCGGTTGAGGATGTTTATAATCAAGGATATTCTTCAGGTAAATATTATACTATTTATAATTTTATTAATTATGAGTTAGGATCTGAATTAATTGAAGACAATGAATCATATGAGGGTCATCCTTATTTTTTAAAAGATATATCTGGAGATAGAACAGAAATAAGGATAGCAAATAATTTTTTAACATCTCAACAAATTGAAACTTATTATAATCAATTTACTGAAAAATTAAATGCATTAGAGAATGCTGATGAGTTTTATATATCATTTGGAAATAACCGAAATTTTATTGGTGTAAATTCTTTATTAGAAACATCTACAATAGAAGGAAATTCTATTCTTATAAAATTATATAAACCACTTCCTTCTGATTTTCAATTAGAAGAACAATTACAAATAATCACAAAGGTAGGAGAAACTCAAGCATATGAGGTTGAATTTTCTCCAAATTTAGAATTTATAGATAATTTACTTTCTTTAAAAGGTCCTAATTATAATGTTGCTATTAAAGATAGAGTTAATAATTCTACAAATTTTAAAAGTTTAAATGATTTAATTAATACTAATAGTTCACAATCTTATTATCAATTTAGTCAATTACAAAATCAAAAAGGTATTATTTTAAGAAAAAATTGGGGGGATTGGAGTCAATTTGTTAAATATTCATCTGCAGAACAAAGATTAAATAACTTTTTTGACAAATTAGCATCAATTGAAAGTTCATCTGCTGAATTAACATCACTTGAAACTATTACAAATTCAACTACGGCATCAGTAGATTATTCTTCAAGTTATAATGCTATTAGTAATAATATAAATCAAGTTATTAGTAAATTTGATAGTTATGAATATTTTTTATACTATGTAACAGGATCAGAATCGTGGCCTAAACGCACAAATACATATCCTTATGATAATTACTCAGTTACAAGTTCAGCAGGACTTAATTGGTTTGGAAGTACTAATGAAACGAGTGCCTATTTTAATTCAGGAAAAAATCAAATTTATTCTGCTTCAAGGTATGATAATGATAACCAAGATTATTTATATTATCTAATACCACCCTTTATTACAGAAAATAATAGTAATGATCAGTATATTAAGTTTGTTAATATGACGGGTCAAGCTTTTGATGAGATGTTTATTTATACAGAAGCAGTTGAACAAGTTAGAAATACAAACTCACCATTAACAGGATCGGTTTTACCTTTAGGGTTAGCTGATGAAGTAATAGAATCATTAGGATTTGAAACTTATGCTAATGATTTTAATTCTATTGGGTTTAATGTAAATGGTGTAGGAGTATTTCCAGCGACAGGATCAGGGTTAGAATATATTGACCGTTATATAGATATAGCATCTGGATCAGTAATAAATTATTATGATCAACAACAATCAACATTAGGTTTTGTTATAGCTTTAGCTGATCCTTCCTTCCCTTACCCAATTGAAAATTCAGCACAGGAAATTTATAAAAGAATCTTTCACAATATGATTTCTCTCGTAAAGAGAAAAGGAACTGTTACTGGATTAAGGCAATTAATTAATATATGGGGTGTTCCTAATACAATGCTTCGTATAAGTGAATTTGGAGGAAAAAACAAAGATGATGAGAATGATTATGATTTATGGATGAATCGTTATAGTACTGCTTTTAATTCCTTCCCAACTCCAATTACAGCTAGTATCCCACAAACATTCTACCCAGCAAATGCTAATGCAATGTTTCCATGGACACCTCTAGCGGGTAATTATTTAGAAACAGCTACTACACCTGATGTAGCAGTTCCGGATTGTATACAATTTAGATTTAAAACAGCAAGAGATGTAAGTGGAACAACAAACTTTTCAGAATCTGTTTTATTAAAAAGAGGACAAAATGGTTTTGGTGGATCTTCTAAAGAATTAAATAATGGAGATTTTGGTATATATTTACATCAATCTGGATCTAATTCAGGTTCATACTCAGGTGCTAGTGACCCCCATTATAATACTTATGCAAGTATGTCTTTTGTTATATCAGGATCTATTGATGAAGGAGCTAGTTATTATAGAGATATAGCAGGTACTTTTTATGCAAATTGTTATGTAACAGATCCTATTTACTTACCTTTTTATAATAAAGGTTGGTGGACTGTTCAAATTCAAAGAATGACTCATTTATCTGCTTCTAATGAGGATAATACTCTTAATGAATATGAGTTAAAAGTAGGACAAAATATTTATGATGGTTATGATGGTAATCAAATAGGTTGGTTAGCTTCTTCAAGTTTAAGAATGATTGATAATAAAGTTTCTCAATCTATGAATGCAGCTTGGAATAGATTTTATATGGATGATGGTCCAGGAGATTTATATGATATTCATAATTATTTAGATTCTCAAGTATATCTTCCTGGAAATATAGTTCATCATAGTGTCTACAGAGCTCCTAATTGTGTAGGAAAAGCAAATACATATACTATTCCTGGTTTTAATTTAGGAGATACAATGTCTGGTTCTTTCCAAGAATTCAGATATTATAGAAGAGCACTATCAGCATCTTCATTTTTAGACTTAGTAATGAATCCAGAATCAATCCAAGGACATTCAGATTCAAATTATGGTCCAGGAAGCTCCTATGATTTATTATCTTATAGAGTACCACTAGGTAATGAATTAGAATTTAATAATCCAAATGGAGCCGCAGCCTATATGGATGCCTCTGGATGGGTTAATAATATAAGACAATTTGCATTTGGTCAATTAATTCCAACTTCTGAACATGCAGGTACTAGTGGTGGAGAAAGTGTTGGATCAGTACACCCATCAGCAATTAATTATGATAATTCTCGTTCTTTATTTACAGGTTCATTTTTCCAAAGTAATATGTCATTTGGAATAAATGCATCACAAGCTATACAACCTTATTTTTTAAATTTTAGATTTAATTCAAATCCTAATTTAAATATAACATCTTCTTATATTGTTCCAAACACAGAAATAAATTATATGGATCAGCCATCAGCTGGTATAAGAAATAGAATTAAAAATAAAATACAAGTTATTGATGGTAATGAATATGGTACTACATTATCTCCTTTTAGAAGCATACAACAAGAATTTGAGCAAAGTGCTAGTTATACTGAAGATTTAAATTCATTAGAAGTTGGTTTTTCTTTCCAAAATGAAATAAATGATGATATAATATCTACATTTGGTCATGGTGTTGTTTCTGATGTAATAGCAGATCCAAGATTAATATCAGAAAGTGGTGATAGATATCCTGAATTAACTCGTATAGCTGAAGAATATTTTAATAAATATCAAGGATTTACAGTTAATTCTCCTTTATATAATCCAGGGAATGTTACCGCTCCACCACATATAATAGAGAGAGAATTTGATTATAATAGATTAATTAAATTTTATGAAACATCATTATTTAAAGCAATTAAAAATTATATTCCTGCTCGTACAAGTTTAAGTACGGGAATCATCGTAAAGCAACATCTATTAGAACGTAACAGAACAGATATAGCGACTGGTATTAATATTGACACAGTTATAGCTAAGACGCCTGAAACCGGCTCAGAAAATGGCTTAAATAATGCTCCTCAAAGTAATAATAGTAGAATTTTTACACCGGGGGAATCAGGATTTAATTCTCCTATTCAACAAGAAAATTTACTTATAACTTCTAGTATACGTGTAGCTACTATAACAGGAAGTACGGGAGGTTCTTTAGATAGATATAATTATGATTCAACAGCATCTTTTGGTCAATATATTATTACACAATCCTGGAATAATTATATTGATACTCCGTTAGGTTTGTATATTGAAGTTGAAGATACTGAAAAAGAATTTTATAATGGGGAATTTAGTGGTAGTAATGTATCAATGATTCCCCCTCGATATAATCCTTATAGAATTTATGCTGATGGAAATGATAAAAACCCAGATACAAGCTTTTTATTCCTTCCACCAACTTTAAATTTAGCTGCAGGAGCTTATAATGCTACTAAATTTCCTGTAGTATCTGCAAATGCTGCAACAGCAACACCAGTTAGATCTACGGCTAGTTTAGTTCACCCTTCAGGTTCTGCTAATGGAGCAGCCCCTAGTAGTGATGCAATTTATATAGGTACAACTACTAATAGTCCTGGTGATCCAGTTGGTACTAGTGGTTATTTAGAATTAGAAGATTATTTAGGGAATTGTAGACAACTCTTTGTAATTGACAGTCCTCAAAATGGTTATGACGCAGCTGCTAATGGAAAATGGATAATTGGAGCTGATAATAATTGGGTTTTTGGTGATATAACTTCCTCTGGAGTACATAATCTTTGTAATGTAGGAACATCTGCTCCTCCATGGGGTAGTGGAACTGCAACTTTAACATTAACAGGAGGAACATCTGGTAAAGTAATAACAGCATATGTTAATGTAACAGCAATGTCTTCTTATTACTTTAATTGGATAAAAATTACTGATTGGAATCCTAATAATGATAATGATACAAAATGGGTTGATCCTACAGAAACATTCTCAGGATTTGCACATTCAGTTACATGGACTATTACATTTAATGCTACTACATATAATACTCATGATCAATCTCCTAATTTATTTATGATACAGTTAAATAATCCTGGGAGTCCTGCTTCTACAAAAGCATGGAATCTTTCAGATGCTATTATGTCTACTGATTCCTTTAATGGTGCAATAAGTGCTTCAGTTGATTTAACCACATTTGGGGGAGTTTATCCAAATGTACAATTATTTCAAACTGGAGTAGGAGTAGCAGGTAACACAGCTATAACTATTGGGCAAATTGGAGCTTATGATGCATTTGCTCCTAATGGTTTTGCTTTTATTGGTTTTGGAGCTGGGGCGGGTAATTATTATTTTCCTACTATTTTCCAAGGAGGTGTTGATGCTGTTGCAAATGATCCAAATGTTTATTTACAAAATTCAATAACAGGTCTTACACCTGGAGTAACATACAATATTTCTTTTACTGTTGCACAATATTCTTACGATGGGTTTGGAGGTGCTGCAGCTGTAGGGATGAGTACTCTTGATGCTCCTTCTTCTCTTGGTGGAGTGACAAATGGAGTGCCAGCAACTATTAGAGTAACTGGTAATGGAACTGTAACGGGACAATGGACTCAAGGTGCTGGAACAACTACAGCAATGTTTTTCGCTTCTCCTGGAGTTTCTGCAAATATATCTAATGTAAATATTATAACACCTGGATCATTATTAGCACCTAAACATTTATTTGAAAGGTCTTCATGGACTATAATGCCAACCCAAAGTCAAATATTTCAAATGTCTCCCTATAATCCTCTATTACATAATGTTAGCGGAAGTAGAGCAAATTCATTTTTATATGATATGGACTTCGATCCTATTACATCTGGATCAACTTTAATTGTTGGAAGACCAAATGATTATTCACTAACAGTTTCAGCATCTCAATTAGGTTGGGAAGGATCTCCATCAACAGCAGATGCATTATTAGAGTATGCTCAAGTACCAGATAGTAATTATACTACTAAAGCAATTATTAATCCAAGGTATGAGGGAAGTTTATTGCAAAGTGCTGATTATAATTTCTATACAGGAATACCTTCTGAAAGTTTAGCAGTAGGAAGATCAGCTACTAGTGGTATAATTGGGTTAGCAAATCCTCCTTATTTATTAACTCAACATAAAGTTAGATACATAAATAGTGAAACGGGCAGTTGGAGAGGGGATATTTCTTATGGTAGGACTGCCGTAATTGATAAACATCCTATATTTATGGGTCACTTTAAGCAATCTTTTAGTGAACCCTCTGTATTTAATACTACAACATTTGTTTTGGATCAATTGATTCAAATACCATTTGAAGAAATATTAACCGAACAATCTCCAATTATAACATCATCCTTAATAAATGGTAGTAATGAAAACTTAATACCAGTATCCTCTACTTTTGAAGTTAATAGAAAAGCATCAATATATTATAAATCTAATACAAAAACATTTGCTGAATTTGGTTTAACTCTTAATTATTCAAATGTAGGTATAGGTTCACATCTAATATTTGCTCCTGCTACTAATTTTATCTCTAAATGGTCTAATCAAATCACTCCAAATCAACTAACTACTATATATAGTTATTCTAGACCCCAATGGAATTTTAGCCCTAATGGAGATTGGTATAATGCTGGTACTTCAACAGTCTCAAAAGCAGGAGGTTTAGCTATAACGAATTTCCTTCCTACAGTGAAATTTGAAGAAGTTTCTCAACTTCAACTTCTCGAAATGGTGTCATCATCAGCAGTCCATATATTTACAACAGGAAGTTCTGATTATGCCAGAAGTAAAGGATTAGGTATATTAAATTTATTAGGCCCTTTTTCTAATACTTATGGTACTAATGGAATGAATATTGATATAACATCTGTAAGTACAGATGGTTATATAACTAGATTGGGAACAGTTGGACCTACTCTTGCACTTCATAATAGTATCAATATTAATACTAGAAGAGGAGACGCTGCAGTTTCATCTTCAATTGCAGGTAAAGATTATGGTGTTCCTGGAGTTAATTACCCAAGATTACAATCTACATATATGGCTTCAGAGGCATTTAACTATCAATCAGGGTCGAATTTTGGATCAATACCGGTTGTACCTCAAACTAAAGGATGTGGAATGGCAGGAGGATTTGGTCCAACTGGATTTACCCAACCTGGAGGAGATCCAATATTACCTGTAATTCTTGATACTGATGATAATAAAAATTATTGGCGATTAAATTTCTCTGAATCAATGGTAAATGATTACGAAAAATATGAAAAAGGATTTGAAATTGAAGTGGGGGATGAAATAAGAGTTTCATATAGATTTCCTAAAGAAGGATTAGAAACAAGTGGTAATAAACCACCTGTTAATTTTGAAATTATAACACAAGACTTTAAGGTAATAGAATATGAAATTGCCCCACCCGCTGTAGCAACAAGCCCCTTCGCATTTCCAGTTGCAGGTTTTACTCAAAATATGGTAATTCCAGGATTAATAACTTCATCAGGACCTGAATTTAAGGGTTATGCAACCCAAATTGATGAGTATTATAGAAGATTATCTATTGCTTCCCAAAATAAATCCTGTTTCTATTTATCTAATAGTACTGCTTCTTTAGAGAAAGACATTGGTAGTGGATCATTCGTTCATTCTTGTTCTTTACTTAATTATGTAACTAATGTTGATGGAGAAAGCAGACCAACTGAAGTAGGAGTAGCAATTCGTTTAAGTGGAGCATATTTGAAAGAACCTACTAATGGAGGAGCAGGAGTAAGCATTCCATATATATTTGGAACTAATATGTCAGGAGTTGATGATATTGAGAGAAGTAGGTTTGGAACAGGATCACTTGTATCTCCTAGACAATGGGGAGGAGGTTTAGGATTTAATTATCAAAGAAAATTATATTTAACTGATAATGAAGATACTACTTTAAATATTGCATTTGATGCAGGTTTTGTATGGAATAGATTAATAGTAGACCCAGATCCTGTAACTTTAAGTAAACCAATCCCATCAGGTAGTATATTAGCAGCTACAATTAGAAGAAGAACAGAATTAGATGAAAGAGTAGTATTAAATCTACCACCTCCTTCGGGATCCCATGGAATAAATACAGTATCAGGTGATGGTTATATAATTCCAAATGATTTAACAGAAATACAACAAAGAAATGTTCAAAAAATAATTAATAAACTTCAATCTGAAAATGTCTTTACTAACACAGATAATAATACAACACAAGATTAATATAAAAACTATATAGTTTGGAGTAGAAACTAAAAATACATATATTTATAATAAAATACAATAAAAATGGGATATTTAAATAACCAAGTAGTAACAGTAGATGCTATTTTAACTAAAAAGGGAAGAGAATTATTAGCTCAAGGAGGTAATGCTTTTAACATTACACAATTTTCTCTATCAGATGATGAAGTAGATTATTCATTATATAACCCTAACCACCCTTCAGGATCAGCTTATTATGGTGAAGCAATTGAAAACATGCCTGTTTTAGAAGCTTTTCCTAATGAGTTACAAACAATGAAATATAAATTAGTTACATTACCTAGATCAACAGCAGTAATGCCTACTTTAACAATTGGAACAAATGTAATTCAATTAGTAACAGGAGAATCTTCATTAATATCTCCACAAACTCAAACTTTTGAAGGTACTAACCCAGAAGCTGATGGTTACACAGCAACTTTTTCAAATATTACTTATGCTAATATAGTAGGAGCTGGAGCAGCTTCAAGTACAGAATTAAACCAACAAACTACTTTAGGGACAAATGTTTCTAAAACGGTAACAGGTAATACATTTACTTTATCTGCCACATCAATAAACATATTCGGGAATTTAACAGTATTATATGCAACTTTAACATTAGTAGGAAGAAGTACAGGAGCAAGAGTACAGGTACCAGTTGAATTGAGAAAATCGGCAGGAATGCAATAAAAATAAATAAAACAAAAAAACATGGCTAACGGAGCTTTTACTAAATTTCAACCAAGTGATATAATTAACAGTGTAGATTCTGCAACAGGAACGTGTTGGAGCAATAATGCTCCTAGACTAACAGAAGTATTTACATCTTCAGTTCAAAATGAATCAAATTCAGGACAATATTATGTTCATGTATATCAAACAGCATCAACTGATTCAACAGCAGCAGTTCAATTTGATATAGCTTATGCTGATGAGCAAGGTAGTGGTAGTTTACTTTATAATGCGTTAGTTAGTGGTAAATCACCATCATCAACAATATTTGGACAATATCAAAATATTGCATTAGGAGATGATACAGAACCTTTTATATTTGGTAATTTTACCTCTTCATACTTTTATGCCCTACCAGTTGAAAGGGCTAGATATAAAGAATCTTTAGCAATAGGTACTATGGCTTTATCTTTAAAAGGAACAGGAGAATTAACATTAACTGATAATAGCCAAATAAGCACCGGAAATGTGTATGGTAATGCAGGAAGAGTATATCAAGTAGTATCAGGATCAGAAGGAGTAGTTTATACAGGAACAAATTCTAATGGTTGGACAGCTGCATCAGGTTCATATGGTTTATTTCTACCAGATGTAGGTTTAGTATTATTAAATGCCGCAGCTTTAGATGGTCCTAATGCTGGAGGAGGAATTGTATTAGGAACAGTAAGAGGTTCAAATGCAAATAATGCTAATATGGGCAGATTATGGGCAGCTTTATCAGGAAGTACATATGATAGTAATAAAACATTTAGATTAAATTCTCAAGAAACTTTAGCATCTGATTTTTATTTTGTAAGAGCCCAAAATTCAGAATTTAATTACTCATCTAACCCTTCATTTGTTTCAGGATCAAGTGGGGCTTTGTTATGGAATACAATGCAAAATAACCCACAAACCTTTATAACAACTGTAGGGTTATATAATGATGCAAATGAATTATGTGCTGTAGCAAAATTAAGTAGACCATTAATTAAAGACTTTACAAAAGAATTACTTGTTAGAGTTAAATTAGATTACTAAAAATGTATGTCAGCTTACAAACAATTTACTACAAAGGATATTGTAATAACTCCTTTTTCAGCAAATAAAGGATTTTTATTTCAGAATAAAGCTGCAATGACAGCATCTAATGTAGGAATTGAAATATATTTTGGAATACAACCCCACTCAAATAAGTTAATATTTGAACCCTTTCCTAATTTTACTTATTGGACTCAAAAATCAACTTTTTCAGGTTCGCAAAATGCTACAGGATTTGTAAATAAACTAAATGTATGTTCTGTTTATTCAAGTACAATGCAGCTTTACTATTCTAATTATTTTGGTAGTGAATCAGGAAGTTTAATACCTACAGCTAGTATATTATATGGTTTAGAAGGTCCTCAAAATAATACATTTGCTTCATATAATAATATTGATTTAGGTCTTAGTGGATCTAATAATATTCCTATTGGAGCAGTTAAAAGTCCTCAATATGAAAATTATGAACAAAGTACTATTACTCAAACTAGAACAGCATTATTAGGGGAAGAGATTTATAAACCAATAGATTCAGTAAGAAATTTTGTTACTAGTATAGTAATTCCTTCTAAATTATGGGGTAATAATATTGAACCCCAAAGTTTTAGATTTAATTGGAGTTCAAGTACTTTAGGTGTCAATTATAGAATACATGATGATGGTAATGGAAATTTAAAAGGGACAGATCTTACAGGTGTTGATCCTACATTTCAAAATGAATATTGTGGAAATATAATTTATCCCCATGGAATAGCTATTCTAACTCCTATTAGTTCTTCCATTGATGGAAGTACCGGCACATCAACGGGAAGAGTCTTAGCTCAAGTAGGATCTTATATATTAGATAGAACTGATGGTTTTTCAACATTAAATATCAACCAAACAGCTTCTGTAGGATTTTCTTCATCTGTAACTTTATATGAACATCAATACAAATGTACTGTAAGAGAAAATGAATTCGGATATTCATTAAATCCATCATTACTATCAGGTAGCCAAGCAGCAGCTCCTTTATTAGGAACTAATTATGTCTATAAAGATTTTGCAACTGGATCTTATTTTAGTCCATATATTACTACAGTTGGATTATATGATAATGACAAAAATTTATTAGCTATAGGTAAATTATCAGTACCAACAAAAGTTCCTATGAACGCAGATTTAGAAATACAAGTAGCCTTTGATTCAAATTAATAGTTTTAATAACCATTAAATGAAAAACATGCCAACAACCGCTACCTGGATATACCAGGGAAGGGTTATAACATCAATAGAGGATATGCCTAAAGAAACTTATGGATTTGTTTATGAAGTTTGGTATAAACCAACAGATATAAAATACATAGGTAAAAAAGTACTTTATTTTGAAAGAAATAAAAAATTAGGAAAAAAAGCATTAGAAATTCTAAAAGAAGAAAGAGCTAAGCAAGGTCTTAGGGGACGTGTTCCTTTAAAACAAAAAGTTATTACTGAATCTGATTGGAAAGATTACTATGGGTCCCAAAAAGAAATAGTCGCTCTATCTAAGGCAGATAATGCTGGAGAAAATTGGGAAAAACGAATATTAAAATTTGTTTCTAATAAAAAATTACTTACTTATTATGAAACTAAATATTTATTTTTCGCTGAGGTATTAGAAAATAAATATAGTGCCCACATTAATGATAATATATTAGGTAAGTTTTTTACACGTGACTTTGGAGATACAAAATAATATTTGTATATTCCCCACATGATAAATGAGCTCCTAGTGAACTTAGTAAGCAAAGTATTGGGCCCTGGCAAACAGACTGCTCGTGGTAATAGAGCATTTCACTGTCCCCTATGTAATCATTCTAAACCAAAATTAGAAATTAATTTTACTGATAATAAAAAAGGACACCACCCCTGGCATTGTTGGGTTTGTAATGAAAAAGGAAAATATTTAAATACTTTATTTAAAAAAGTAAAAGCACTACCAGAATACTTTTCAGAATTAAAATCATTAGTAAAAACAGGCTATCAAGTTAAAGATACTGAAATAATTAAATATGATTTAAAATTACCAAAAGATTTTAAATCTATATCTATTAATTCTAAAAATTTAATAGAAAGACAAGCCTGGTTTTATTTAAAAAATAGAGGTATAACTCAAGATGATATTAATAAATATAATATAGGTTATTGTGAGTATGGTAGATATGCTAAAATGATTATCATCCCATCTTACGATAAAAATGGACAATTAAATTATTTTACAGGAAGATCCTTTGAAAAAGACCCATTTAC
>TARA_R110002012_G_scaffold120651_1_pt1 | contig 22425 bp, 32 predicted proteins | sample TARA_R110002012 | Tara Oceans TARA_R110002012 (sample SAMEA4396515) | marine metagenome | biome: Westerlies Biome; feature: [DCM] deep chlorophyll maximum layer (ENVO:01000326); material: water (ENVO:00002006), including particulate matter (ENVO:01000060) such as... | depth 40 m | reverse complement strand
TATGCCGTTACTCGACCATCTACGATCTCAATATCTGAGAACCCCACTCTCTCGGCAATTGCGATCCGTTGCGCTTCTGGGCTCATTGTTGCTCTCCTTTTGCTTTGGCTATGGCGGCTAGTGCTGGCTTACAGGATGCTTCTGGCGCGATGATTAGGATCGCTTCCACCAGTTCCTCCAGAGCCTCAAGCAAAGCAGGCGCGGCGGCTATTAGGTTGGCGTTGGCCAACCTTTCACTATCGCTACGAGTCACATCAAAAACATACCTGCCATCACTTTCCACCCTCGGCAGACCAATCGAGTGCCCGTACCACGGTCCCTTCGTATGCTTACTCATCGCGACCACCTTCCAGCAACATCTCTGCCGTCAGTTCCTTGTCGTGCTTACTATTCCACGCTTGAGCATCCTCAAGGTGGAATGTCGTTGTACATCCTGCACAGGTCAGGATCACTAGAATCATTAAGTATCTCATCACTTTCTCCTCTTGTTAAGTGTGAGTTGTACTAATAGAGCCTATTTGAGGGATGTCAAAGGTTGTAATAGAAGATTCTTGTTGTATGGTATAATTGAGCTAGGTTTAGCGGCTGAAAAGTGGGTAGTGTGACCCACCTGCTCATTCAATCTACCACACTTTTATCTCAACACACGGAGACTCTATTATGACTAAACCTCGCATACCTGAATCAGCTTACATCAAAGCAACCGAGTTATTGGATTATGACCCTGACAGCGGGTTATTCAAATGGAAGGTTCGGCATAGCTACCAATGTAAGAAGGGGTGGTTTGCTGGTAGTCGTACCGCTAGAGGGTACCTACACATTGGAGTGCAGGGTGTGAGGCTGAAGTCCCACCGTATAGCTTGGTATGCATGGTGTGGTGAGGTTCCCGATTACCTAGATCATATAAATGGTGACCGCGATGATAACAGGATAGCTAATCTGAGGTCTTGCACTAACGCAGAAAATATGCGTAACCTAGTTACCCTACAGCGAAACAACACTTCTGGAACTACAGGGGTATGCTGGTTCAAGCCTGCAGGTTTGTGGACAGCCCAAATAAAAGTTGACGGCACCAATCTAAATCTAGGATACTACAGAGATAAGGAAGACGCTATCAAAGCTCGCAAGGTAGCAGAGTTAAGATACTTTGGCGAGTTTGCCCCTACCACCCCTCCTGCCAGTCCCACTTCCTGAACACTTCCAAATGAGCATCCCAGCAACGTTTGAGCCTTGGGGATTGTAGCTTCTGTGCTTCACCTACGATTATACCTTGACCCCACATCATCTTCCGCTTTCTACTCATGTAGTCTCGGTCCATTTCAGCTAAAGTGCCGGGGTTTGCATACCAGTATCGTAGCGGTCTAGTAGGGTTCATCATAACTTGAGTAACAGGCTGAGTCCTATGCAGATGACCATGCACATACAACCCAAACTCGTTGCAGAAATACACAGCTTCGTGTTTACCCGCTGATGCGTTTGCCTCGTAACCATGTGAGAAACAAACCTGCCCAATACGATAACAACCTTTACGTCGGTCATAGCGATATTCGGTGGGAGTCAACCAGTTCTCGATCTCAGGTACGTTCTTAGTGTCGCGCCAGTCACACAACCCCCTCAATCTCTTGTCGATGCGGTTTAACTCAAGTAAGTTCCGGTCATGATTTCCCTCAAGGAACACACACGTAGCATCAGGAGCCGCGTTACGGACCTGATATAGCGTGTTGTTGAACGAGTCGAACTCTGTCTTGAGATCCCAGTCAGCTTCGCTAGGGAACCTTGAGGCACTATCAGCCTCTAGCCCGTCACCAAGATGTACAATGGTAGTAGGCTTATGCTCCTCGATCTTCTTCAGCAACCAGTTGATTGCTTCGGGATCTTCCTTGGGAGCATGTGTACATGAGAACGCAAGGAACCGTTCTGTGGTAGCCACTCTAGTTAGCTTCCGGTAGTGGGTTCTCAAGGTCTTTAGGGGCGGGGGGTAGGTCAGGTACGGTTATGACCTTCGGAGCCACTGTAGCGGTGCTATCAGCGTTCCCACTACCCGTTGCCGCGACAGACCCTTTGAGGGCATCAACAGACTGAGCTTTAGCCGCGTCTTGAGTTGACTCGAAATCTTTAATCATCACCGCGATCACTGCGTTGCCTGTGGCTTTGTTGACCATGTGGGGCGAACCAACGGTACGTACTCCAGTCTGCGTGGTGCAACCTACTAGGACCAATGCTAATGCTGTTACTGCTAGATACTTCATGTTCTACTCCTACTGTTGGGGGATGAGTTTGTCTTTAATCAACTTCAAATCGTCTGATATGTCATCAAGCTTCTGGTGGACTCCCACCCCATCAGCCTCTAAGGTACTGAGTCTCTCCGAGTTCTTGATCTGATGTTTCTTCAGATCCTCCACATCGGCCCTTGCGACTGCAACAACCCCTCCCGCAGTGAATATTGCTACTACTACAGCGAATATTGCCGCTTTGTGTTTTGATGCATATCGTACAAGTTGGTCAGCCATTAGTTATTGCCTTTAGATACCCTTTCATCGCGTGGGGGTTTTTGTGGGAGGGTAACTTAATCTCTGTACCCCCGTGTTTGTAGCGAAGTGCCAGAGGGACCATTGTTACTGGATCTCCCTGCACCTTATAACGATAGCATGATTCTACCTTCAATGCAAGCTGTTGCGAGAACCTACGGTCACCAACGCGAGGTGAGCCATACGTTCTGACGTGGACTCTAGGGGGACCAACCTCCCCGCTGTAGTAATACGCGGCTATCTGCGCTAAGGCTCCACCGTATGAGTGACCTATGAAAGTCACGCGGCAAGCTAACAGGTCCATCTGTTCTCTGAGGACTGCGTACATTATGGGGAGTACCTTCTGGAAGTCCGAATGCCAACCCCTATGGACCTTAGCACCACAAGGTAGCTTGGTCCTACGCACCCATACATGCCGCCACATATCCGCCCATTCATCAGTCCCCCTGAACGCCACATACACGTCGAGGTGCCCCCGCTTGAGTATATCAAACTGGATGTTGTCCACTGCGCCACTCCAGCAGACCTTGAGACCTGCTGGGGTGTCGTTGTCATAGACGCTATAAGCTATTTGAGCTTCTAGGGTTTCAGTCACCGTACATAAACCTCGCGAACTGGCGTTGCTATGACCTGCCAATTGGCGTGGTCTTGGGTGTTGTCGAGCTTGTCGGCAATGGCCCGCACTTCTGCGGCCTTTCTTGCGTCAAGATCCGCGAGTAGGTCAGCGGCATTTAGTAGCAACCCAAGCGCGTGGCTCTGCGACTCTGGGCGATCCAAGAGTGCATTTATCTTGCCCACCATGCCGCCACCTTTGCTTATTGCGCCCTTGCTCATGCCCCTCTCAATTGCGGCATCCAGTAGTGCCCACATATCCTCGCGGGCATCATCGTTGCCGTTGTCTGCCTCAATGGCATGAATTCGAGCCTTGTATAACAGATTGCGGATGTCTTTTGTGGTGCCTGCTTCTTGGCGTTCTAGCTTGCGTTTCTGCTTGGCGATCTTCTGCGACCGTCCGTGTTCTAGTGGTATTGGCATCTTTTAGCCTCCGGTAAATGCTATGTTTGAAATATTGACAGAGGATGCCGCGTCTGAGTTCGAGAAGGCCCAAATCCGCAACCGCGTGAGGTCGCCTGAGATTGTTTCTGTTCTTACCGTCGATCCGTTGAATTTCATGGCTAAACTTGTGCCCGTCCTCACCGCGCCAAAAGTGCCGCTTGACGACGACGAACCATGTATTAAAATCGGGGTGCCCGCTGACGAGACATATGTCAACTCGTCATCCGTTGCCCCTGGCCCGCCACCGTCTGAATGTAGTACTTCCACTTGGTCGCTTCCAATAAGGAGATCAAGTATAATCTGCCCCGCGTTGGTGCCGGTTCCTGCTGTGGTTACTAAGTTGTCGTATGTCACAACAACAGAGAAGTCAGAAGATCCAAACGGCTCATCTAGCTCTAAATATGCATCTGAGTTGCCGCCCGAAATCCCAGTAACTAGCGCAAGTTTGGTAGTCTCCGTTACAGTACCCGCGCCCGTCTCCGTTTTAGTCCACTTGCAGGTATCTACAGAGCTATCGTCAAATGCATCATCAAACGCGGCGAATGTAGTTGCAGCGCAATTGGCTGGCGTTGTTGGCATATACAGTATGCATGGCAACGGGCTGGTTGCCGCGCCTACGCTTAGTCCGTCGTTGTAGCATTTTACGAAGTCGCTACCATCGTGAATCCAGCAATAGTCATCAGTCGGCAGGTCTGCGAATTCAAACCGCGCTACCGTCACCAATCCCGTATCGCAATCAACAAACTCATAAGTTTGTGTGCTGGGGGTCAATACGCCAACTATAGTTTTAGTTTCTGCGCTTATGGCTTCCTCATGCCCGTTTGCATCATGCTCTTGCACGCGATCAAATACGACCATCTCGCCCGTAGTTGGGTCTACTGTCAGCCGTGCCACAAATGGGTGTTCTTCTCCAAGCGTTCCGCCTTGGTTGTCGCGTGCCCATGTGTCTGCATTGGCCGTCGTGCTTGTGCCGCTGTTTAGCGTATCCAGCGTGCCAGCCAACGCACCGTGGTACTCAAATTTATACTCATTGCTGTCTATCTGATTTGGGATCATATCAACAACTGAGTTGGTAGGAATGCCTAAACGCCCACTGACCTCTTCTGCGTTATAGGTACCAGTGCGGGTGGTGGTGGTGGTCCCGTCACCCTCTAGCTCAGTCCACGAATACGAGCCACTAGATTCACCTGTGATCTTCGCCAAAAACCTAAGTCTGTCATATTCAAAACGGTAGTCTGTGCCATCAAACCGCAACCAAACAATGGTCCCATTTGGTATGCCTTCTGTCTCGTTTACCGTGTGCGCATTGTTCGCGCCAGTAACCGCTGGCACCGTGTCCGTGGTTGCATTTGGGTCTTTCTGCTTCCAGCTATATGCGCCACTACTGTGCCCCGTGATCTCAACCCACGCTCCTATACCTGTTACCCCATACCCTAAGCGGTCAAACACCCACTCATAAGCAAATGGTCCCTCATCAACATAAGTGCCACTGTTGCTAACAATCACACGCACCTCAACAACCGTACCGACTGCGATACCAATGGTCCCGTTCAACTCGCGGATAGTTGTGAGTCTACTCAGTCTACTACCTGATACAGGTTGAGGTGCGTAATCTGGTGATCCACCTGTATGTACTACAACCTCAGTCGCACTATACACGCCCTCACCAACCTCGCTTGAGATCCTTGCGAAGGTTTGGTCCTCTGCGATGTGACTATCATCACCCCTGTATATGGGGTCTGGGTGCATACCCTCCACTTTCTGCACCGCTTCAGAAATTCTCCTAACCGACTCCTCGCTAAATCCGTGTAAGCTCATAACGCTAAAGAAGACCACTGCTGGTCATCAAACTGTACGAACCCTAGCCATTTATAGTCCGATGGGGTCGAGGTTCCACTTAGGGCTACACCATTACCATCTAGAGGGAGGGGTTTAGTAGTGGCAGTGCGGGAGGTTAGGTCAAATATCTTCCTGCGTTGAGCTGAGTCTGGGTCAATTTCTCTGAGCCCTGCATCCAGAACACGTTTAACCCATGCGTTCTTGTCTGCGGCTACGTATTCAGGGGTGTTAATGGTCCAATATGGGTCCGGTTTACGGATCGTAATGTTATAAGTAACTTTCCATACATCCTTGCCGGGGTTGTAAACTGCGGTGATTGACTCCATCAAGCCTGTGTAGGCTGAAATTACATATGGTGCGCCGAGGGGGTCTATGGATATATCATCACTGTTGACCGTGTTAACAAAATCAACCACATTACCGGGGTCGAATTGACCAATACTTGTACCACTCTGTTCTTCCCTCTCTACTTTAAGAGTCAGCATGTGTATGTCTTTAGTTAAGGCGGGGGAAAAGGGGTCACCCGCAGAGTTAGTTATAGGGAATGTATCTGGGAAACCTGAAGTCTCGGTGAGTACTTCGCGCCTCGTTTTAGTCCCCCAACTGTAAATTGTCAGAGGTTTATTAGTGTAGGTGACAGTTACATGCCAAACCAATCGGGTGGACCCTACTAGAGCGGCTTGCTTATCTGTGCAGAAGTTATAAGGGATCTCATCAAACTCTGACCCCAACGCTGGGAGTGTGGGCGAATTGAGGACATCATCCAATGGAGTATCCTTGTCATCTACATGGACCTTATATAGAACCTCGTAGGTGTCTTGGCTGGTGGATGAGTTTGCACTTTCTACCACCCTCACTTTATTTGTAGCTGTTACTGCCATTGCTAGATACTCTCCACTTGTATTAAGCTTGTCTCTTTCTTATTCATAAGTTGCTCGGTCATCATGTTTATAGCTTCCACAATGGAGCCGACCCCCCCAGAGAACGGTAAGAAGTCAGGGGTCTCCCCAGCTTCAACATTAGCCCTGAAGAACTGCTTGGTCTCAGCATCCTGCCTCTCGCGCTCCCTTTGTTGCCCCATCTGTGCTCGTGCCATGATTTCGACTGAAGCTTGGCTCCCAAACTCTGCGGCTTGAGTGAAAGACTGTAAAGTACGGGCTACATCTATCAACTGACCACTGGGGTTCACTGGTGGTATACCAAGCTTGAAGTTCATCACGCGATCTAGCATAGCGTTTATCTTATCAGTGAACCCACCCTTTTTGTTGGGATCGTCATTAAGTTTCCCTACTAACTCCTCAATGTCACCAGATAGCCCTGTAATGTCAAACATCTCCTCTAGCGATATTGATTGGGAGGCTAGAGTTCTAGTGTCTGCCTCAAATTGCCGTTTAGCTTGTATTAGTTGCCTAGTGTATTTTATCAGATGATCTGAAACCTTATCACCTGAGAATGCCTTCTCTATCATTATGGATAGTTTCAGCACTCCCACTTTAGCGAAATGGAAAATCTTCATCAACATAGAGTTGAACCCCAGCCATACTGTGTCCCATGTGTGCCTCATGGAGACCATGATAAAAGTACTCAAAGTACTAAACACTAACCCAAGATTCCTAGCCCCTACCGAGATGAAATGTAACATGCCAGTCACCCCACTGAGCCCTTCGGTCACCCCGTCCACACGGGATTCCCACAACCCAAAGTGTGCCCCAACATCTGAGACAACCCTTAGCACCTTAAAAACCGCCCTCATTTGGAGAGTTATCGCCATACCTAGCCCTTTTATGAGGTCAAAGGCTAATACTCCGACACTCCAGAACAGTTCGCCAATTGCCACGATATAGGGCATCCATTTTTGCAGGGCAGATATACCACTCCGAACCAGCCCACGAACCGCTTCGGCCATTGCAGGGAGATGTTTCAACCGGATGGCTACAAGTAACTCAGCCAACTCTTTGAGTCCTGCGCCTATGATCTGTGAAAACTCAGTACCAAGTCTTAACATAAGACCCTTAGCGGCAAGGTTCAACCTCACCACACTGTCATTCATCTCCTCAAAAACTCGGAACTCGCCCCTACTAAATTTACCGAGTAGATGCTCAGTCTCATTAGCCATATCCCGCATACCCACCTTACCAAGTTGAAAGGTGTTAATCAACTCCTGCCCTTGTCTACCAAACAAGGTATACACTGCGGCAGACTTTTGGGTCTGGCTACCTAAGTTCCTCATAGCTTCAGCGATAGCAGAGAACTGTTCAAAAGCCCCCAACTTCATTAGTTCGTCAGTTCTTAGTCCTAATTGTTGTATACCTTTAACTGCCTCCCCATACCCTTGAGCGGCCTCTCCAATACGCCTATTCATACGTTGGAGACCTTTCGTCATAACTGCGAACGAGGTACCAGTAATTTCGGATGCATGTTTCAACGCAAACATGGAGTCTACGGTGGACCCAATCTCATCAGAGAGTTTCCCGATCTTGTCAGCTTCCTTCATAGCCTCGTTAAATATACGCGACAAGCTGAAAGCACCGAGACCCGATAAGGCTAATGCTATACCAGTGATCCACTTAGTAACCCTCATAGCCCACCTACCAAAGTTTTTTAGTGACTCAATAGTACGCTTCATGCTCTTTATGAACATGGTAGAATCAGCCTTGAGCATGATACTTAGTGAGGATATTACAGACATTTTATTTTTGTAGTCCTTGGAAGTACTTGAATATTTTCTTGGGGTCAGTTAAAGCTTTCGGTTCATCACCAAACTTCAGTAAGAAATTCTCTAGTTTCAGCTTCTTTTTTGAGTGGGTGGACGCTACGGTGTGTGCGATAAGTGCCGACTGATATGCGGCTCTATCATTCCCAATTGGGTCTAATTTATCATACACCATCCAATAGGTAAACTCATCTGCACTTACTCTCTCTTGAGCCTCCCTGACACTCATTCCGAGTGTCAGGGCTAGCTTAAACCAAAATCTTAACTCAAGAGAGTTCGTTAGTTTCCCTCCGCTTCCTCTGCGGCATCTATACCTATCCCACTCATCTTACAAGCGGCTTCAAAGATCGTCTCCAAAGGTGCGGCGGCTTTCTCAGCTAGCCACTTTTTGTCTGAAGTCGAAAACATTGGTGTACCATCGTCTTTAACACAACAAGCGGTGACAATCATCATCTTGACGTCCCCATGCGGTGCGTTGCTCGATACCTTCTGTTCTAGGTTACTACGTAAGCGGCCTGACATACTCTTGACCAATAACTCTCCACCCCATTCAGGGACTTGGACAGTTTGGGTCTTGATGTCGTCTACGCTCTTGATTTCGTCTAGTGTTAGGAATGCCATTCTGATTGCTCCTCAATCCTCCTCAGAGTTAAAAAGAACCCCCGCCTCGGAGGAGAGACGAAACGGGGGTTAGTGTCTGCGTGGGCAGACTGGGGGAGATTACACTTCGTCTGTTAGGACACCAGCACCTGTCCATTTTATAGTGATACTACCTTCCATACGTTCCTCTAGGGAAGCTGTAGCTGAGTAAGAACTGACATACCCGTCACACACCCAATCACCCTTAGTGGTGGAGGCGGTTACGAACGGGAAGGTGATCGTGATTTCTTCGGGTGCCGCGCCGACAGGGACGACAACGCCGGGCTCGAACAGGATGCTCATCGTACACTCACCAGCATCAATAAGTTCGCTTGGTAGGAACTCACGAGCCGTAGAAGCTTGATGCGTACATTCAATGTCCTCAACAGACTGTTCAAAAATGGGGGCGAAGTCCACAACATCAGCAGTGAACGTGCTGGTTGCGAATGCGATTGTAATTCCGGTACCGACTGAGCAAGCCATAATAAGACTCCTATGGGGTTGATGTGCGCGTGTAGAAAACTTTGAAGTCCATTTGAACCTCGAAGGTTTCGGTTTGGCTTCCGTTAAATAATGTACTTGTATCTCTCTCAGAAGTCAAGCTGACCCTAAGAATCTGTATGCCTGATTCTGTAGCACCCTGCCATCCGTCCATAGCGGTTCGGATAGCTTCTGAGATTGTATAGGCTTCAGATGCACCAACAGCGACCACATTGATCTGGTACATAGCTTCAGCAGGACCGCAGGAACCAAGCTGGTATCTGATAGGGACATCAGATATGCGGTCAAAGGTTACATAGGGCTTTGATGCCGACTGTGGTGCATAGCTAGGGTAGACACCCCCAGTTTCAGCGAGCCCATTTAACTTAGAGAATATTGCGGCATGAGCACTCATAGGTTGAGCCTCCCTTTAGGGTAATATATTTTCATCCTCTTGCGAGCCTCCTTAGCGAAAAACCTTGTAATATTCCCTCGCTCGGCTTCAAAAGTTCCCCTCAAGTAGGGTCTAGGTTTGGTGCCCAGTTTACTAGACCCATACTCTAAGAATGCTGGGTAGTATCCCGGATAATCATCAGGTATGCCTAAAGCCTCCCTAGTCGGGGTGGCTACTAGGCGACCAACCCTTTTTCGGGAACGTTTGAGAGCCTTCACCTTCAAGGTTTTCCTCAAGGTTCCCGGAGGAGTAGTATGGGATATGGCTGGAGTAGACAGCCCTAGTTTAGGGTAGGGAAGCCTGAAAACGTCGGTACTACGAGCGTTTACCTTAGCTTTGACCGCAGGGAGAACAACCTTTCGTGTAGTGGCATTGAGGCTTTGGGTGAATACCTTCTTCTGAAGCTTCACATCCAGTTTGCCAAGCTCCGCTACTAACCGCCTCAATTCAGCTTGGTCAAATATGACTCTGTTAGCCACTATTGCTCCTCGACAGCGATTACAGACGTTACGTGGTCACGCTCCCATTCATTCTGTAGGGACACGATGCCAAAGATGCGCGTGCCATATTTGAGTCGGTTGGAGATCGTCAGCCCGTCATAGAATCGCATGACTATCTTGACTGTGTTAGAACCCTCAAGCTGGTCATGGGCTTTACGCTCATCAGCAGACAGTTGCTGAATGCTACACCACCGCGTAGCATCTGTGGACCAAGTATAGTCAACACTCCCAAGGGAATCTTGCGCCTCGGAAGCTGACTGTACCTCAATCCGTTGTCGTAGACTACCGCTCCGTAACCGGGGCATATTCAGCCTCCCAAATTCTCTCAGACCATAATAGACTTTCGACAGCTAGGGGGAGCGGGTTTGTGCCACTACCGATAACCACAGCTTCACGGTTTTCATACCAGTGAGCAACGAGCATCTTGATCGCGGTGTTTACAGTTTCAGGGACGGATACGACTGTTGAGAAATTCACTTGAACTTTGTGACGAATATCGTTGTCTAAGTTGGGCCATGTTTGATCTGGAGCCAACCAAAGTTTCTGGGGGATCGAGTATTGATCGAAGGTGTAAACACTGGACGCAAGTGTTTGTAGAACAGCGTCAGTGTCGTAGTACTTGACGTTGTTAATCAAAGTAACGGGGTTCCGTGGGAGGTTGAACGTGTAGCTATAAGGCCAATCGTCCATGTACCACGTGTAGGTGCGATCAATGAAATCGCGGCGGCAGATAGATTCTGCCATAACTCTAGCGGCTGTTACAAGGGACGCGATCAAGGTATCGTCATCCGCTATATCAACTCTAGCGTAGAGTTTTGCTTCTGCGGTTGTTACTGGTTCAGTACCGTCTACAGAATCAACTTTTAATACTGGTGCGCCTGTCATCAGGAAAGAAAGGGTGGGCTCCCGAAGGAACCCACCCAACCTATTAGGCTACCGTATCAGCGGTGACGTCTTCATCAGCGAAGCGAGCACCAGTACGAATGTAGACTACAACAGCCTCGTCCGTAGCAGTGTCAACTGTCAACTGAGCAGAGACGTAACGAGCACCGTCAAGTGCTTGTGCGATGTCATGAGCATCAATCTCAAAGAAGACATAATCACCAACAGCGTCTGGGTCGCTGGCGATGGTCTTAGTTGCTACCGTGACAGGGCTGGAACCATTAGCGGAAGCCGAACCTTGGATGGTGAAGGCCGATAGGGAATCGCTTCCCACGGTCTTGTAGTAAGCAACGGTTAGACCGCTGAAGTCACGCATGTCAACCCAAGCTACGTCAGTAGCCGTGGTTGCATCGGGATCGAAGTCATGGAACGTGATAGAGTTCTTCGTAAGCGTTTTGTTAGCTGACATAATGTATCAAGCCTCCTATTAAGCGCGTTCTGCGAGGGTGACGAATGGGCTAAGGGTATTAGCACCTTTCTTAGGCGTAAGTGCGCTGGACCACCAAGGGGTACCTGCGTTGCGAGTCCAGAACTTGAACGAACGCTCATGCGTAGAGAAACGCACATGCATAGATTCAGCAGACTGGGTTGGCTGGTACGTACCTTCGAGGTACTGACTGAAGTTGTAACAACCAATGTCGTTAGCATCACCAAGCGTCTCCATGTTCTCCGTATAGAAGATTGGACGACCCAAAAGCATGTCAGGAACGTCCTCACGTGCAGATGGTTGGTAGATGTGGTTGGTACCGTCATTGATAGCAACGAGGCTAGTCATGACATCATGGTTTGCCAACCAAACAGCGTTGTTGTAACCCCAAACACGAGCGCGCATCTTGATGACGTTCTCGAAGTTGACGGTATCAGCAGTCTGCGAAGTTTCCTTAGCGACCGTGACCAATGCTGGGCTGTTATGCACACCCAAGAACTCACCTGCGCCAGTACCATTCAAACGCTCATCAATCAAACGAGAAGCGAACTCATCGTTGTAACCAGCTTGGATAAGAGCGGCAATGGAGATAGAAGAGTCGGACAGCATTTCTTCGGTGCTGTGAGTCAAACCAAACAAGCTGTTAACGTCAAGCTTAACTTGCTCGAACTTCATCTTGCTTGAAGTGATCGTTGCCTCTTCCTTGCGGCGATAGACTTGAAGTCCACCCGAAACACTGGAACTATGGTTCTTGTCAACGCGAGCGTTAAGGGACAAGCTAGTAGTGCTTAGTGGTACATTCGTGGTGCGACCTGCGATAGGATCGAACTCGGCTGGAATCTGAAGGACATCACCAGCTACAGCACCTTGAGGGACTATGAAGCCCCCGTCTTGGTTGTTGTAGGTGTTCTGACCATCACCACCGACAGCATATAGCGAACGTAGATTGTCCGACATGCGCTCAGGGTTGTAACCAGTTGCGGCGGCTCCACGAACTTGCATCAGGAAGTCATGGTCTGACGTAAAACCTTTCATTGGGTCGTTTTCAAACGCAGGTTTGACAGACTCAACTTTAGCTTGTGCAGGTGCCGCTGACTTAGGGGCAGGTACCACAGATGCGGTGTCTTTCTTCAGGCGATCTAGAACGTCGATCTTAGCCTTGAGAGCTTTAGCTTCGTCTAACTTACCTTCGATAGCAGTTAGTTCTTCAGCGGTGATGTCGCGACCAACAGCAGATGCACCAGCTTCGATAGCTTCGGCCTGACTTAGGAGCGCGTTGTATTGTGCGAGAAGGTCCATATTAGGATCTCCAAATTAGGATTAAGGGTTCCACGTCTCTGCGTGATGAGTATACTCTAACGCCTCTGACGAGCTATTGCAACTCTCGCCTTAGCTGAACGGGATGTTTTAGGGGCAACCTCTTGCGAGAAGGACTTCAAAAAACCTTCAGCAGAATCAACTGCATCTACCAAACCATTAGCCAAAGCTTCAGGAGCGTTGAACATTTCGCCTGTGTGGAGGGCTTTGCTGGTTTCTTTGTCAAACCCGCGGCCGTCCCTAACAGACTTAGCGAAAAACTTGTTGACGAAATCCACCCGCTTCTGTACTGAGGCAACTAGCTCAGGGGTAACTTTACCGTCTGCGCCAAGACCTTTCTGTTCGCCTGTACTGACAACGGTCATCTCAACACCATCAGCTTCGAGGGCTTTTGATACGTCCTGCAACACTGCGTACACACCTAGAGACCCTGCTTCTGCCATAGGAGCAATCGTGATGCTCTCAGTGGATGCGGCGGCCCAGTAAGCGGCAGATGCGCCTGTGTTCTGGATGTAGGATCGGATCGGGGTGTTAGACGCAGACAGGTCAGCGGCTAGTTCTTCCATACCCGCTACATGCCCACCGGGGCTATCAATCATCAAGGCGATACCGTTTACTTCAGGGTCACGGTTGGCTCTAGCCACTTCGCGACGTAGATCGACAGTGCTTGTCCCCTCATCAAACTTAGACTGACCACGCATCATTACGCCTGACACTGGGATCACTCGGACACCATTGACATCTTGGATCTTTTCAGATAGGCTGGTACCAGCATTCTCTTCGCGAGCTTGCAGGAGCCCAGAGCGGATAGCGGCAAGGCGAGTTTGGCAACTTACGGACTCCATCGCCCATACTCCCATGTGGGAGGCGAAGCATTCTGGGGTGTGTGGTATAAAAGACATTATTGGGATCTCCAGTTAGAGATTAAGTAGGATGTGAGTAGGTCAGCATCATAGAGAGACTCGACCGAAGTCTGGTGAGCTTCTATGGTGCCGTTAAAGGCTTTGCAGATGGGGACAATCTCTTGGACAAGGTAGGTGGCTTGAGCATGGTAGAACTTACCCAACCACTCATCATCACGTTCTCGTTCGGTAGCTTTTAGGGTCTTACGAACCACCCGCTCTGCGGCGGCACGCAGGAGGATGGCTCTAGCTTCCTCGCTATCATCCTGATCGGGAGTATCCTCTGGTGCTTCCGATCCCTCGTCTGCTTCCTCGTCCTCTCCCTCTTCACCCTCTTCAGGGGCTACATGAGCGGGGGCGGGAGGTGGCTCAGGGGGGTTGACGATTAGTTCCACAGTTGTCATCGCTGACTGCATAAAGTGTACATCGCCGTCAGGCCCAATCGGGTTCAGGTTCTCCTTAGCCCGTACTTCGTTTATGGTCATAGAGCCGTTGAACAACATGGTGTTGTAATAAGCGGCACGAGCGGCTGAGTCACCTCGTAGACGACCCTCCACATCATGCATGACCATGAAGCCTTGATTGATCTGGATGGCTGAGAACAATTTGTTGGTGTACTCTTCCTCGATCCGCTTCAACCACGGCATCAGGGTGTCAACAACATACTGTTGGTCCTGAGACTCAATGTTACTGTAGGTTGCGTTCTCAAGTGCCATGATCTTGTGAGGAGGCATACGGAACCAACGCGCCATCTCAACAATAGAGAATTGGCGTTGCTCTAGGAACTGTGCGTCCCTTTGAGGGATCGAAAGTGGCTTCCAGTCCATGTCCTGTTCTAGGATCGCAGGTTTACCTGCATTAGATGAGCCTTTGAACGCCTCACCCCATGATTGTCTCAAGCGGTTGAAAGCGTCAACATTCATCTTCTTAGGTGTAGTCAGTACTCCGCTTAGGGAGGCACCATTACCTAGAAACTTGCCTGTGAACTCTTGTTCGGCCAGCGAAACACCTATGGACTCTGCGGCGGCTTGCAGAATACTTACTCCCGTGTACCCATCAATGGTGAGCCCTTTAGTGTGTAAGACATCCTTGGATGGAAGCTCCACATTGGTCGTACCATAGACTTCGTACCTGTGGGTCATCACCCCGTCAACCAACTCCACTTTCTCTCGTACTCGGGATGGGTGGATAGGCCAGAGTTCGCGAGGTCTGCCTCTTTGGTCCCGTACAATCTCAGCATAGGAGTTACCCCAGCCAGCTACGTTCGCCATTTGACTTTGGCGGTATGAGAATGATGTCATCAGCGGGTTTGGTTTACGCTGGAGTAGTTTGTAGATGTCGTTGTCCTTACGGGGGTCCACAGAACCATCTTTCTCATCCTCACGGACGGTCATGATGGGTAGGGTGGCTACATCCTCTGACAGGTTGCGTATACAGGCGAAATAACCTGATAGAGTCATGGCAGTCCGTTCAGATACATCAGTACCTGCGGAGGTTGTACGAGACTGTAGTTGGGGCATCCAGAAAAATGGGTTCTGTTCCTTGGGAAGTGAGGAACCAGCCGAGAAGATTTTGTCGAATATCATTTGATGAACTTAGCCTCTAGAATGAGGAACAGACCAATACCCATAAGAGCGATCGGTCCAAATTGAAGATAGGAGCCAACGGTAAAGACAGCGAGCCCTGAGAGTGCAAGTATGGATTTCACAGGACCAGTAGCCCCCTTTCGTTGTAGACGCATTCTGAATCATCAGTGAACATAGCGCGGCCAATGGCAATAATCATAGCGACCACCCCGTCAATCTTTTGACTGGAGGTTTGCTTATCGGGTTTGATGTTACCGGAAGGGTCAACCTTTGCGCATACGTTGCTGACCATCCACCGGAGAGCGGGGTTTCCACCATGATTGAGCTTCTTTTCAACTATCAATCTCTCCAATGCTTTTGAGGGTTCATTCATACTTGCGAAGCCTTGCCTAAACTGTACCATAGGCAGACCATCATCTTCCTGTAACTGTTGTGCGACATGTGAAGCGTTCCAAGGGTCATACCCTATATCTTGGATACGATAGGTCTCAGAAGCTTCAACAATTGCGGCACGAATCCAGTTATAATCTACTGCCTCACCTGCCGTGATGCAAACGTGTCCCTGAGAAACCCAGTTACCATATATGATATGGTTCCGTTTTTCCTTCATCCTAGCTTCGGGCATCCACATCTGGACCTTGACATAATTGAGATCGGGCCAGTAGAGAGCAAAAGCGGTTAGGTCAACAGTGCTCGATAGGTCAACGCCACCCCAACATGGGTGGTCTTGTAGTTCCTCTTCAGTCGGAGGTTCTTGGGGGCATTCGTCCCAAAGGTGCATTTGGAGCCACCTTTTGTCCTGCTCGGTCTGTACATTCAGATGCAGACGCTTGAAAGTGTTTTCGTAGCTAGGGTTCTCTTTCGCCTTGCGGCACTCGCGGTCTAAGTAGTCCTCCGCAATGGAGACCCCCATGTTCGGGTTAGCCTTAGCCCATATCTCGCGGTCGGTCCAATCGTCTTGGAGGGTTGCCTCATAGATGACAGGGAGGAAGCTAGAGTCTTGGAGCAAACCGTCCCTAACTTTCTTGGCGTACTCGTAGATGTCGTTGGCAATACTCTCACGGCAATAGTCAGCAGTGGTGATATAGATTATCAGAGGCTGTTTGCGAGCCCCTGTGGAGGTTTGGATGACTTCCACCAACTCAGCATTAGGCTGGGCGTGCAACTCGTCTATAATGGCTAAGGAAGTGTTTAGGCCATGCTTCGTAGAGGCTTCAGCAGACAGGGGCTTGTAGATACTGTTGGTTGTCGGGTTGGCAATACAATATTTGTGAGCAATCAGATGCTTCTGTAGCTCCTCATCCTTCAATGCCATAACCTTAGCCTGATCGAACACTAGGGCGGCTTGCATTCGGTCAGCGGCGATGGAGTATACCTCTGCACCTTGCTCGTGGTCTATGGTGAGACCTGACAGCGCGAACCCAGCGGCATAAGTTGACTTACCATTCTTGCGGGGGACTAGGACATAAGCCTCACGGAACCTACGAGTGCCATCAGCCCGTTTCCACCCATAGATGCAACCATTGATAGCCTTCTGCCAATCCTCCAGCAGGAAAGGTTCTCCTGCTAGCTCACCTTTTACATGGGTGAGGAACAGTTCAAAAAACTTAACTCCTCTCTCTGCGGCTTCATCATCAAAGTATTCACCTTCGGCGGCTGTACCTTTTACGTCATAGCCACCGGGGAGGAGTGTGAACAGATGGTCCCAATCAAGTGCCAAAGAATGCCGCCTTCTCGCTGACAGGCATGTTCTTGTTCGCATCAGCTACGTTCAAGTGGGCTCGGCTACTCGGAGACAGGCCGAACTCCTTACCTAGTCGAGAGACAATCGTGTACAGTTCCTTAGCCATACGCTGTTCAGGTCTAGCCCGTATCATGCGTATGGTGCCATCATCGGCGTATTGTGTGTAGGTCAAACCCTCTTCGTTGACAACTCTCTCACACTCAGCTAGTCGAGCTAGGGACTGGCAGTACAAGCCAAGACTGTCACCATCGGCCATAGTCAGTAGGCCCATGCCTTGAAGCAGGGGGACTAGAGCATCCCAGTAACCAGAAGCTTCGCCAGATAGGAAGTTAGGTTTCTCAGGTACACCAGCGTCAGGTTCTGGTGCGTCCTTATTATCGTTTACACGCCAACTGCCTGAGAGTTTCTTCAGTGCTAGCGGCTTCGCTGGTGGTCCTCTGCGTCCCATGATTTACCTCCTCGGTTACCATCTAATGAGTGTGATGCTAAGGATACTGTACACCCTAAACCCCTTAGATTTCAAGTATCTGCGAGTTTCACGGGTCGTGAAGCCTGTAGCGTGGGATTGCCCCTTGCTAGTAGCGACCTTTACTCTACTTTCGATTCGGCGCAAATCACTCGGACCCTTACAAACCTTCTTACTCTTACCTTGCCGAACTTTTAAGTCGGTCAACTTGCGTCTATGGAACTGGGATAACTCTCGTGCGTCTTCGGCTTTAATCATGGTACGTCGCTCACTATATCAGCTATGGTCATGTTTGTCATTGTAAAATCAGCTCCACCAGTGCCACCAACGTCGGCTAGTGTGGGGAAAGTATCACCGTCCCCCATTCGCCACCAGTGTGCAGGCGATGGTGAGAGTGTAGATAGGTCAAAGGGGGTGCCGCTGTTGTATATAGAGGTCACGTTGCCACTTTGGTCGCTACCCCAGACGGAAATTTCATCTACCCTGCAACCGTTTTTAAGCCAATCGTTTCCATCTGCACGTTTGCCCACTTGGAGCACATCGTCGTCTATCCCAGAAGACCAACCGAAGTTAGCGTGCTGATTGGTAGTTGATACGCTAGCCCCGTCGACGAATATACCGAACCTACTATAGTAGTCAGACAGGTCACCACTGGACGAGCCTGTAGCACCACCGTTATAGGTGATGAGCACATGTGTCCACGCTGAACTCGACAGAGTACTGCTCGGCGTCACGAGTCGGATATAGTTATTTTTACTGCCGTACTCCAGAAATACCGACCCGTTTGAGCCTTTGTGATAAACCCAAACGTGGCCCCCGTTGTTGTGGTCTGAATCCCCAAAATAGAAAATTGTCTGCTTAGCGCCTCCTGTGTGGCTCCCCATTTTGAAGTATAGACTTATAGACCACGCATCAGAAGACCCGCTACCGTTGCCCGATCTCCCCAGCGTAGGGGAGAGCATTGAGGCCGTGGCGGAAAGATAGTCCTGTTGGACAAAGTCAATGCTCTTGGTGTTGCTGTATGGGGGGCTTGCTACCGTCAGTACTAAGGTCTCCGAATCCGCGCCGTTATAATTGATAGCTGAAACCGGTATATTGTAAGTCCCAACGGACAGCGAAGCCCCGCCGACAAGCTTACGTCGGTTGCCCTCTACATTTACAACCCCTGACACAGCAGATAAATCCCACTCGTAGCCAACGCCATAATCTGCGGTTAGCTCATAGTTTAAAGTTTCGCCCGCCGTTATGCTCGCCGATAGATTGGATGTAATGACGGGCAACTCCGCGCCGCTTGTGCCTGCGGATACAAAAACGGCGTTTAGGGCATTGGATACTGCAACAGCATCTCCACCATAGCTTACATCGGACTCGTCAACAAACGCGCTGTATTCTTCGCCTGTGACAATATCCAAATCCCTCGCGAGATCCCTTATGTCTACCTTGCTACCGTCAATGACAGCTTGCAACGAGTTCAAGAACTGGACTCCATTCGCATCTTCAATGAAAATAGCGTTTGCCGACACGTCTCTGTAAATTTTTATCATGAGTATTTAACCACTTGTATGACGCTACCAGAGTTGGTAAATGACCCGTTGGCGCTGAGGCTTAGTTGTAGAGATACGGGGTTTGATTGTGTGTTGGTGTCCCCCATATAGATGTAGTCCGTCTGCAAAGCAAAACGATACCCGACCCCCGAACCAGAATCCAACCGACCCACGATTTTTTCGAGCGTATACGAGCCCCCGCCCGCGCCAAGTTGGTACCTTAGTTTGAGTAGTGCGTTGTTGGTATTAGGTGTGACAGTGAAGTCATTACGGATAAATACGGAGTCTCCTAGACCAAGATCGGTGAAGTCGAACGCCCCAGTAGATACATCCAGCAAATCAGTTACACCAGAAGGTGCGTACGTTTTATTAGTAAATGAGCCTAGACCATCATTTGGTACACTTGTCCAGGTGTCATTAGTCATCGCAACCACCCCAGTAGTATCATTGTAGTCCATGAAACCACCAATAACACCCTCACCAAGTTCTGTGGTAGGACCAAAGTAGACTATATTTGACATTATAGTTGCACTAATACGGTCGCTGATTCACCAGAGTCGCATACCATGTAAATGTCGCTAGAAGCCTTCCAACCATCCAAGGACAACCATGCCCCTATCGGGAGATATATTGAACCACCAGATACGGCAGGGCTATTGAAGTTTAAAGTTACCGCAGAACCAGACTCGTGCTGTAGAATAACCTCCTCCCTGCCTAATTCCCTATAGATGGTGGGTGACCCGCCAGTGCTGTCAGTGATATTTTTTAACATATTGTACCTCAGTTAGTTTAGAATCTATTGATTCTAGTAGTTCACCATTGGTGCTACGCGCCTCAACAACCTCATCCTTGAGATCGCTGATGCCTTTCTTGTTACTTGGAGTTAGGATCGAAGCCATCTTAGAAAGCGCCCCCATAAGGTTGTTTTCGGGTAAAGTTCATTGTTCATCTGCTTAATTAGTTGGCGCACCTTCTCACTGTCTAGCTTGCCGCTTGCCACTTATTTGCCTTTGTGCCAGTTGTCGTCTTTGGCTTGTGACTTTGACTTGTTGTGCCCGTTATTAACCTTGTCGAGATGCTTTGCAAGTAGGGCGTCCTTCTTGTCGCCATTTTGCGCGCGTGCTAGGACAGTGCCGTTGACCGCCATAGCCCACTCGTTGCGGTCTGGGTGCTTGATGGGCCGCGTCATCAGCCCGTCAATGATCTCCATAGCTTCTGCGGCTGTTTGGTTCCCTTCTGCTTCCGAGTAGTCCACGGACAGCGTAGCCGTTCGCTCCGTGTAGGTGTCGAGGTTGCCGTTTTCGTCTAGGGTGTACGCCGAGAATAGCTGATCATATACATCGGCCATCGTTGCGCCATAGACGACAACAGGCAAACCTGTTGATAGTTGTTGGTTGGTTGCTAGGACGGCCTCGTGGTAAATGTCGTTCAACGGATCGCATGCAACAGCATAGGTCTTTTGCGCTGGGTGTGTTATTTTGTGCGACTGCATTATGCCAGCCCTCCGTCGGTAATGGTCCACGATGCCGTGCCTGTAAGGTAGTTGTGCGCGGTTTGGCCTGCTGTACTGTAGTTGCTGTTGCCACCGTGGAAACTTATGGACGCTGGGGTATCGCTGTTGGCTTCGACTTGGGCCTTCCAACCGTTAAGCGTTGCGTCATAATTGGCCGTGGACAGTGTACACCCTTGCATCATGCCGTTCATCGAGCCAACATTCGCCAAGTCCATATCCCCGCAGTCTTGATCAAATGAGGTATTTATGAATAGCATGTATTGGAGGTTACAGTTAGCCCCGAATGTCCAGCTATTAATACTATGGTTGAACGAGGTGCCCTGTAGCATAGAATAACATGTTGTTGCGCTACTCATATCCCAGCCGGATAGGTCAACATCAAAGCTTGAATTACTTTGACACATCCTAGAAAAGTCTGTGATATTGCCAACAGACCAATTTACCAGATTGTCGGAGTTAAAGCTTGGTATGGTGAAGAAAGCATACCCAAGGCTTGTACAGGTGCTTAGGTCTGGTGTGTCAGTGGCGGTTATGGTCAAGTTGGTACAGCTAGAAAAAGCCCCGAACATGCTAGACCAAGCAATATCACCCCACTGTTTCACATCCGTTATGAGAAGACGATCCCCGCCCGAATTGAAGTACACCCTCGGAAAATCTCCGCTGATCTCACAGGTATACGGGCTGTTTACACCATCAACCGCAATGGCCTGTAGTGGTGTCATGTCACCGTCCGTAAATGCACCCGTGGATACCGTGGCACCAAGGGAGTCTTTCCATGTAACTGTGCCTGAGTATCCGCTTCCCGTGGTGGGCATCGTCAGCGTGTCGGCTCCTGCTACGGTCCATTCGGTGATGAATAGGGTTGTGTCAGCGCCGCCGCCAGAACCAGTCTGTCTCACTCCATCAAGGAAGATCCCCTGTTTACCCGAAGTACCAGACACAACCCCATCCAACCGTTTATCGGAAGGTAGGCTTGCAGTTATTTGGGCCCCATCAGCGAAGTAGATCACTCTTAAATGTCCCCGTAAACAACCTCAAGACCCCAAGTGGAGGCATCAGTGTTTGTGTAGGTGAAGTTTAGATCGGACCCAGCAGACAGATGGATCTCTGTGTTACTGAAGAAATCTGTTACTGTGTTCATATCCTGAGATAGTAAGGTGGCATCATAAGCGGTGCCAGAGTCACTATCAATGGCAACAACGAAGTTCTCACTCGTGGCACCAACGCTGGACAGGTGGAGGGTGACTGACAGGATCTTAGTCGCTTTGTCAATCGTGATAGTTTCGCTCATAGCTCCAGTGCCATCAGCCTTGAAGTTCTTCTCTGCGAATGTTGTGCCAGCGGCATCTTGTAGTCGGGTCTGTGACATGAGGTTGTTCCTAGTCCAATTGTACTTTAAGTTTCGAGTCTTGCCCTGATTCACACACGGCATACACGGCTGATGAGGCTTTCTTACCTGTGAGGGTGAGCGTATCCCCGTCCTCTAAGACCAATCCGACCCCTGCTACAGGAGTCTCGTTGAGCCCAAGAGTGACATCACAAGGCCCAACACACCGTAGGATGATCTCATCTCGGTGGACCAAAGGGTCAATTATGGGTGAGTCGCCAGTAGAATCGGTGACAAGGTAGTTGTTGCCGTTAGCCATGTAGGGTGCCAGTTGGGTGTAAGTGGGGTGTTGCTCATAGGTACTATAGGTGCTACTTGGGGGCATGTCAAACGCAGGGTCGAGGTAGGTCGCGTAAAATAGTCGAAAAACTTGGGGCTAAATATGCAC
>TARA_R110002012_G_scaffold68422_6_pt1 | contig 22456 bp, 26 predicted proteins | sample TARA_R110002012 | Tara Oceans TARA_R110002012 (sample SAMEA4396515) | marine metagenome | biome: Westerlies Biome; feature: [DCM] deep chlorophyll maximum layer (ENVO:01000326); material: water (ENVO:00002006), including particulate matter (ENVO:01000060) such as... | depth 40 m | reverse complement strand
TCGGCAGCTCCTTTAAAGGGCTGGTGGAGCAAATTCCTGACATTGACCTGTGTGGTAATATCCTGGCGATCAACGAAAAAACTGACCATGGCTCTGTGTCTCTTGCTGGCAGAATAGAAAAGTCCACCTGCCATATAGCGCATTTCAAAAACATCGAGCTCAACACCGGCAAAGAGCACGGCTTCCTCTTTCCACTGATGAATGAGTGGTTTGAGCCTGCTGTGAAGTGGGCCAGAGAAGATTACCAGTAATATCACCGACGATGCGCCGGTGGGTGAAGACACCCCACCAGAACGGCGATATCATCCTGCATCACTTCAAGTACTTATCCGCAAAAATGATAAACTGCGCCCAATCGTAAAAAGTAAGGTCATGAATACCGGTGCGGTTGTGATACGACAACGGCCAGGCAATGATCGGGCTATCAGGCTTTGGGGGTGTGGCGGGCAGGTGCGACTGCCGATTGTAAAGGTTGAACACCGGCTCGGCGTTTTTCATGGCCAGGTAGGTGCCGGTGGGGTCGGCCCAGAGGTCTTCCGTAGCATTGGTGGCATAGACAGGACGAGGCGCTGCCAGGGCAATCAGCATGTGCTGATCGACAGGGAGTGCCGCTTCGTTACCGTTGTATTTTTTGTAATTGGTATTGAACCAATGCGGAAAAGCGGTATTGATAACCTCCACCGTTTCCCCAAAATTCCGTTTTGATAAAGCCGCTCCGGTATTGCCCGAGCAGTTGGTGACACACATGGCAAAGCGCTGGTCTTGCGCTGCTGCCCACAAAGAAGCTTTTCCCCCACGGGAGTGGCCGACTACAATAACGTTCTTGTGGTCGACGGTCTCCTCTTTTTCGAAATAATCCAACACCCGGCTGGCCGCAAAGGCCCAGGCCCCGATGGCTTTCATGCCATTGTCTCTGGCTAACTCATTCGGGAAAAGCCGCAGCAAACCATTCTGATAAGTGTTTTTGTCATCCGGTGCTGCATCGCTGACATGGAAGGCTGCAATGCCATAGCCCGCCGCAATTACCTGCTCGGCAGGCCAGAAGCCCATGATGGTATCTCGTGAAGCCAGGGTATTTTTCGGGCTTCGGTTATTGATCAGCAGAAAAGTGGGCACAGCTTTTTTCGCCTGCTGTGGCGTGAAAAGCACCACATGGATGGTGGCCTGCTGCCCGTTGTTGTAAATAGTCACATCGGTTTCCTTCAGGTGAGCCGCTCCCTGCATCACCCCGGGCTGGTCATTGAGGACCTTAAACGAGACACTATCGAATGTTTTCGGCATCGTGCCGTATACATTGTCTTCGAATAGCTGTAGTATTTCCGACCGTCTTGAGGTTTCCCACTGGCTCTTGTTCTTGATCGTTTTGCCATTGCTGTCTACCAGCAGCGGCGGTAAGGTGTAGGTGTAGGTGCCTGCTTTGGATTCGTCGTAATTTTGGGCCAGTGCAGGTTGGAAAACGAAAAGGATTAGGGCAATTAAGGTCAGTAGTCTGTTCATAACACATTTGGAAAGTGGAGGGTAAAAGGTACGAAAATAGCAGGAGGTTTACAGGATGCACATCACCGATCTGGAAGTCCCTTGAGCCGCCAAAGCAACAAGAAAATGAACAAACAAGGAGAATTGAGCGATTGCTCAATGTCAATGCTCAAACTTTAACACCCTAGTAATATCATGAATGACTCAAATTGTATTAGAAGAACAAGACAGTTCTTATATTCAATTTCTATTACCAATTCTGGCGAATGAAGAATAGCTTTTTGATTGCTTTGGGTTTGATGATTTTGTTTCAAGTTAGGGGCCAGCCAGTTAGGTTTATGTATTCAGATGCTGTAACTGATACAGTACACTATTTCACCCCAATCCTGAAACGCCTCATATCTGAAGGAAAAATTGACACTACTGAAAGGACGGATGAAAAATTCGTGTTCTGGTCAGACTTAGAGCGAAATAGAATCAGGCTTTTGCTTTTTGAAGAGCCAGTAATTGAGGAGGCAGAGTCCGTAATGCTTCGAGTTTGTTATTTTCCGTGCCACGACGTTAGCAGAATAGTTAGAATCGAGAATTCTCCAAATGGGTATCGGGCGGTGTGTAAAACCGAAGCTGACAATTCATATAAACTATCATACTTCAATCAGAAAAAACTAACTAGCCGGGAAATCTCAAAATTACGAAGGGAAATCAAAAAAATGGGAGAAGAAGTATGGCCAACTTACAAGAGTGACATTTTTAAGAAGTCGGCGATCACAGATTCTCTGAAATTTAGATTTCAGATGAGTGAATTTGTACTAGACAGTTCGCTATTTCGAAGAAATCTTGACCTCATGACTTATCTTAAAATCGGAGAATTAGACCCCTTCATTTCCGAAAATATGGAGATGTATAACCGTTCACATTTTTGCGCTCCCGATTGGATCCTTGAGTGGAGGGAGAATGGACAATACAAGGTAATCAAAAGGAGTAACCCAAGTTTTGAGCTAGAATCTCTGCTACATGAATTTTTTCGCTTTTGCGACGGCAGCAATTAGTTAGCCCAACAGTAGCCTAGAAAACCTGCAAAGCCGTTGGCCACCTACTCCGCCAAAACCTTCCTCCAAGTCCCGTGTTTTCCCTATATTGAAACCCTACTTACTTCAACTACTTATGACACGCCGCCCTCCCCTCTTTCTCTTGCTGCTTCTTGTTGTTTCCAGCATTTGCCAGCCAGCTTTTAGCCAAAGCGCTCAGAAAACCTTCGTTTACGGCGATGCCCTGCCCGATGCACCCGAGCTGTCCGTGAGAGGCAGCTATGCGGTGGGCGTGCAAACCATAGAGGTGGTGAACAAAAACCAGGTGGATGTGCTGAGCTATGCCAAAGACAGTATGGCCCGCTACGACCGAAAGCTGACGCTGGAGGTCTGGTACCCAACCACTGCACCGGCAGGGCTCATCACCTATGATGAAGTGATGGGCCAAAACGGTAATCCTGAGCGACCGATCATTCCTTTTACCTTTTCTGGAAGAGCTACCCGCAAAGCAGCACCGCTGTTGAAAGACGGCCCTTACCCGCTGATCATTGTATCACATGGCTACACTGGTTCCCGCTACCTGATGACCTACCTCACAGAAAACCTGGCGTCCAAAGGGTATGTGGTGGTGTCTATCGATCACATGGAATCAACCTTCAGAGATGCCGATGGCTTCCCCAGTACCCTGCTCAACCGTTCATTGGATGATCTTTTTGTGCTGAACGAAATCGCCAGGCTTAGCAAAGACAAAGGTTCGTTTCTGGCAGGGCTGGTGAATACCGGCAACACAGCGCTCGTCGGCTACTCTATGGGTGGCTATGGCGCCGTGAATGTGGCTGGAGGCGGCTACAGTCCTCAGGCAGTCGGACTATTTGGAGGTATGACGGGAGGCAGCAAGGCTTTGGCTGTTCGCATGAGAGGCAATGCGGCTTTTGAAGCGTCGATCGACCCAAGGATCAAAGTGATTGTCGCTTTTGCACCCTGGGGCATGGAACGAGGACTGTGGGATGCCGAAGGGCTGGCAGGCATCAGGATTCCATCGCTTTTTGTGGCTGGCAGCATGGACGATGTGTCTGGGTATGAAAAAGGCATCAAAGCTATTTATGAAGGCGCTGTCAATTCCGACAGATATATGCTCACATACATAGACGCACGGCACAATGTGGCGCCCAACCCACCGCCCGTGGAGGCCATGCAGCCAGGATTGAATATCAACGAGTACCTGCGCTACGCCGACTCCGTTTGGGACATGCGCCGGATCAATAATATCAACCAGCACTTCGTGACTGCCTTTCTGGGTATGCATTTGAAGGGGATGGCGGAGTATAAGAAGTACATGGATGTGCCTGTTGAGTCAAGTGCAGAGGTGTGGACGGGCTTCAAGCCAAGGACTTCCATTGGTTTGCAGATGGCGCACGATGCACCGGAGAAATAGGCCGTGGTGCCCGTGGTGCACACAGCCTTAGCTGGTGGCAACACATGCAGGGCTTTAGGGAGCGACTTTCTTGAAGTAGAAGATCCCTACGGGATGGCTGGAGTGGAGAGAACCGTTGTTACAACATCCATTCAGATCCATGATTTTTATTAATCAATAACAATTTTCAAAAGAGACTTGCGCAAGTAAATGCTTGCGAATATATTTGCAAGCAAACACTTGCATATTATGGAGGCCAGACGAGACGTATTTCAGGCAATAGCAGACCCCACCCGGCGTGAAATCATTGGCATGGTGGCTCACCAGTCGCTCAATGTGAATGCCCTGGCGGAGAAATTTGATGTAAGTCGGCAGGCCGTGTCACTCCATGTAAAGATTTTGCAGGAGTGCGGGCTCATTTCCATCCGTCAGCAAGGGAGGGAGCGCTACTGCGAGGCCAAATTGGAAGGGCTTGGGGAAGTGTCGGCGTGGATAGAGCAATACAAGCAGTTTTGGATGAGCAAATTCGATTCTCTGGATAAATACCTGACCAAAATTCAATCAGAAAAAAAGATTGACAAATGAATGCACCAACAATTTCAAACAAAGACAAGCTTAGGCTGTCTTACGAATTCAATGCTCCAAAGGAGATGGTTTTCAACGCCTTCAGCACAGCCGAAGCCCTGAACGAATCGTGGGGGCCTGTAGAAACGAAGAACAGCGCCATTAGCCTCGATTTCAGGCCAGGTGGCGTGTTCCATTTCAGTATGAAGTTTGGCGACCATGTAAACTATGCCAGATTTCTGTTCAAAACCATTGAGCCATACGACCTGCTGGCATTTACCAATGCATTTGCCGATGAAAAGGGCAATCCTATTCCGGCTCCTTTCGATGTAAAGCTGCCAGTAGAAATTTTTTACAGCCTTCGGTTTACCGAAACAGGCGGCAAAACAAGTATCGAACTAACAGGAGAACCGTTCGATGCTACACAAGAGGAAATTAACGGTTTTAATTCCATCGCCGAAGATATGCAGCGGGGCTTTGGTGCGACTTTTTCCAAATTGACCGACTTTCTTAAAAAATAACACCATGGCAAAAGATCATTTAGATACTTCAGACAGAGAGCTACGGATCTCCAGACTGTTCAATGCCCCCATTGAGCTGGTGTGGGAAGTGTGGACTGACCCCAATCACCTGAAAAACTGGTGGGGGCCGAATGGCTTCACAACCGACATCAGTCAAATGGACGTGCACCCCGGCGGACAATGGTCGCTGGTGATGCATGGGCCAGACGGCACCGACTACCCGAACGAAAGCATTTTCAAAGAAGTGATCAGGCATAAAAAAATTGTGTATAAGCATGTCTCTTCTCCATCGTTTTTAACGACGGTTGAGTTTGAAAGTCAGGGCAAAAAAACACTGATGCACTGGCACATGCTGTTCGAAAGCAGGGAGCAATTCATAGAAGTAGTGAAAAAGTACGGTGCCGACGAAGGCTTGAAACAGAACATCGAAAAACTTGCCCAATACCTGACAAAGTTTGTCGCCAAAAAATGACAACTATGAAGAATTTGTCTCAACCAATAATACTGAGCCTTGGTGTGGCAGTTGCCCTGCTGGCTTCATGCAGTACAAAAAATAATGAGCCGATGGAATCAGCAAAATCAACTGAAAAGCCTGCTTACTTCAAAAGCGGTTATTCGGACGTCAACGGATTGAAGATGTACTACGAAATACATGGTGAGGGAGAGCCGCTCGTACTTATCCACGGAGGCGGTTCTACTATACAAACCACGTTTGGCAATATTATCCCCGAGCTGGCGAAAAACCAAAAGCTCATTGCCGTTGAGCTACAGGCCCACGGCCACACCAGCGACCGGGATGCCCCGGAAACATTTGAGCAGGATGCGGACGACGTGGTTACACTTCTGCAAAATCTGGGTATTGCCAAAGCTTCCTTTTTCGGCTTCAGCAATGGAGGAAATACCACGATGCAAATTGGCATCCGCCACCCTGAAATAGTAAAAAAACTGATCATCGCTTCAGCTTTTTTCAAAAGAGAAGGCATGTTTCCAGGGTTTTTTGATGGCATGGAGCATGCCAGCCTCGATAATATGCCGACCGACCTGAAAGAAGCGTTTTGGGCAATCAATCCTGACTCTACTAAACTCCTTGCCATGTTCAATCATGATAAAAATCGGATGCTCGGGTTTCAGGATTGGGATGTGGCTTTGCTGCAATCTATTCAGGCACCATCGCTCATTATCAATGGCGATCAGGATGTGGTGCAGAACAGTCATGCCTCCCTTATGGCAGCGCTGATTCCCAATGCCAGGTTAATGATACTACCCGGCAATCATGGCTCGTATATGGGGCAGGTGGAAGGATCTTATCAGGGAAGCAAAACGACCGAGTTGACGTTGTCAGTGATAGATGAGTTTTTGAAGAGTGAGTAGCCCGGATCGGTGGTGCCGACAGCCCTTGCCGGCCGTAGCACAAAGAAGGAATCAGGATGGCCATTCGAGGTGCATAAGATTCCTTTGTGATAGCTGGTGTGGAAAGACTGGATGCTCATTATGCGCTGAACAAAAAAATACCCCTCTGGTCCTATCATAGACCAAAGGGGTTTCTTGCATTCCTCCTGGGAAGTCTTCTACTAAAATCTATAGCCGGCTGAAAGGCCAAAGCCTGTGTTTTTGACGTTGGTTTTGTCGTTGGCGATTCTATTATCGTCGGGGTTGATTTTCACCATACCAAGTTGCGAGTTGAGCTGAAAAAACAAACCACCAGCCATCTCATAGCCAAACAGAATATTTCCCCCAAAATCGAGTGGCTTAAAATAGGGGGTTAGCAATGCATCGCCGTCATTCACTTCATTGGTGAATTCAATGTCATTGTTGACTTCTACAGAACCAGACACATAGGTAGCCTTGCCACTAACAGCATACCCCACGTAAGGCCCAAAGCCCAGCATAATATAGCCATTACCCACCTGGCTTTTGTACACCAGATTCAAAGGCAGTTCCAAATACGAGAGTCTGTAAGTACTCGTCACTTGTCCTGTTGTATTTTTGGCTCCCTTGGTGCTGAACATCAGCCCTGGCTGAAAGTAAAACTCAGGAGCAATGGGTATTTGGATATTAAGGCCAGCATGAAAACCAGCCAGTAGGTCATTCTCAAGTTTGTCTCCGTTAAAATCTTTTCCATTAAAGTTCTGTAAATTAACCCCACCCAGAATGGCCACACCGTCATTTTCTGATGCAGTGCTTTGAGCCATGGCCGCTGACGCAGCAAAGACCAGGGCAAGGAAGATGTATAATTGTCTTGCTTTCATTTTAGTTTTCTTAGATTGTTTGAATTAGTTAGAGGCTTCTTTGGCAGCTTCTGCCTTCATTTTTTCGTTGGCAGTGATCAGGAATTCCACCCTACGGTTTTGGGCCTGTCCGCTAGACGTACCGTTGTTGTATTTCGGCACCGATTCACCAAACCCTTTGATGCGCACCCTGTTGTAGGCGATTCCCTGGCTCCTAATGTAGTTTGATGAAGTACTTGCCCTCCGTTCCGACAAACCCTGATTATAAGACTCAGATCCTTTGCTGTCAGTATGCCCCTGCACTTCAATGTCCGTGTCGGGATAAGCGTTGAGCACTTTCACCAGCTTATCCAGCGAAGTCTTTGATTCTGACGAAAGGTCAGATTTATCAAACCCGAAGAGCACGTCGCTACTAAATTCGACCACGATGCCCTCTCCTACTCTTTCCACTTTTGCATCGGGAACGGTTTTTTCCAGTTCAGCGGCCTGCTTGTCCATTTTGTTGCCAATCAAAGCGCCGGCAGTGCCCCCAACGGCGGCTCCGATAATAGCACCCAAGGCTGTGTTTCCAGAAGCCCTGCCAATAACGGCTCCCATGGCGCCTCCACCAACTACGCCAACAGCTGCCCCTTTCTTAGTTTTATTGGCAGCACAGCCTGAAAAGACCAAAGCCACGCTTAAAAAGAAGATCAAACTCTTACTTGAATTTTTCATACTTAGCTACTTAATGATTGATGTGGCAGGGAGTCACCCCGAAGTATTCAGATCGGATAAGGCCCACCTTTTGAGAGAAGGAATATTTTTATCAAAAGTAGACTCCATGAAGCCGCTGCGAGTTACACATCTGTCTATATGAGTTGCATAAATCACGCATTGGCTTAGAGGTTCTGGCGCAAAACGGAAAAGGGAGGAAGGGCTGATGCCTTGTTTGAAACCGAAAATTTGTAATTTATCGGCAGGTTGCGTGTGCACTTTCTTTGCCAATGGCAGACCAGTTCTTTCACCGTGCCAGCTGCCTTTATAACCGCATGTAATGAAAACCTTATTTACGTTAATTTTCACAATTGCCGCCTTGCCTCTCTTTGCACAGGACACTGAAATAAATGGAGTTGTGTTTCACGATGTCAACGGCAATGGCAGAAAAGATGTCAAAGAAGCCGGGCTCCCCAACGTTACCGTGTCCGACCAGGCGATTACCACCGTTACTGACGAAAAAGGCGAATTCACACTGACGTCTACCACCGATTTTCCTTATGTTTTCATCACACAACCCACAGGCTATACCGGCAAGTACTACTACCCAAAGGCTGCCACTGTCACGTTTGCATTGGCAAAAAGCAAAGACCAGAAGGAATTCACCTTTATCCATGCCTCCGATACGCACGTGGACTCACTGAACCTGCTCAGGATAGCCAGACTCCGGCAAATGGTGGATTCCATTGGGCCAGCTTTTGTCATCGTCTCTGGCGACCTCATCAGGGATGCCCTCCGGGTCAACGAAGCTACCGCCAGCAACTACTACAAAATGTACTTGGCGGAAATAAGTAAATTCAGCATGCCGGTATATAGCGGCGTGGGTAATCACGAGCTTTTTGGCATCGAAAGAGACAAATCTTTGGTGAGCAGCGAACACCCGTTGTACGGCAAAAAGATGTTCCGACACTTCCTTGGGCCTGACTATTATTCTTTCAATTATGGGGGTATACACTTTATTTCCATCGATGGGGTGGACTATCAAAACCTGTACTACTTCGGAGGAGTTGACTCGCTTCAATTAGCCTGGCTGGAAAATGACCTGAATTATGTGGCTCCGAATATGCCCATCGTTACGTTCAACCACATTCCCTTTGTCTCACCAGGCTTTTCTTTCCAGGACTATGACAATGACGTCTTCTATGGGCCTAGTTTGTTGATGCAAAATGGAAAGCTTGAGCATCGGCATATCGTTTATAACTATAATGAGGTAAGAAAAAGAATTGGCCAGAGACCGTATCCACTGGCCTTGTCCGGCCATTACCATGCCGCCATGGAAGGGGCAATGACTGGTGATCAAACCAGATTTGTGCAAACTTCAGCCATTACCCGACCAGGTGAGTTTGAGCATGAAGCCGGTTTTACAGTGCGTTCAGGATTTACGGTGTACAAGGTAAAGGACGGGGAAATTGTGTCGAGTGAGTTTGTGCCTCTCAATCTGCGCTAGCGAACCGGTATGATCGACGGGTCATACGTTTCCCCTGCTGCTACTTGCACCATGGTAATCCGTACTTTGGTTGGGAAAAAGTGCTCCGGGTCGGCTCGCCTGTGGGCGTGGCCTTGTCCTCCGCTGTCGTCTTTGATCACGAGATCCATCTGCTTGATGCCCTCACTCCAGATGATCGACCCATTCTCCCAGAATTCAGTCATAGAAACGTCCTTCTCAAAAATCCCCTCTTCCGTGTAAAGGTCTGTATTAGTACAGCCGTAGCCGTTGCCCTGGCCTTTGTTGGGAATGTAACACAGCGTCCACTGCGTGGGGTAGCCTCCGGCAGGCTTTTCCATCACTTCCAGTCGAATGTGCACCGTTCCGTTGCGGTAGTCAACAGGCGAAGTCCAATCGGTAGGCCGCCGGGTATTGAGCATATCGCCTTTTACGTAATAGTGCGACTTGCTGGGTGTGGAATTGTCTGCGTTCTGTTTGCTGTAAGTGAATTCTGTGTCGAAGAGAAGAAACTGCTTGGGCTGCTGCGCCAGGAGCAGCGTGGGGAGGGACAGGACAAATAGGAGAGAAAGCTTTTTCATAGGATGCTGCTTAACGAAGTAATGTGTGAGAAAGATACTCAACAGAATTGACAGTTGGGTTAAAAGAGTACTGATGAGCAGAGCAATCGCCGCTATTTTATACCCAATTGGGTATATTTATCACTTTCTGATAGAAATTATACCCTAAAGGGTATAATTTAATAATTATTCGATCATTTTATACCCTTACAGGTATAATCTAAAGATTATTGACTATTTTTATACCCGTAAAGGTATAATTCTAAGGTATGGACTTAAGCCAATTCGTTAAAGAGAAAAGAAAGTCGCTCGGGCTGACCCAGGAGGAGTTGTCAGTAAAGGCTGGCGTGGGGCTGAGGTTTGTGCGTGAGATGGAGCAAGGAAAACAAACTTTACAAATGAGCAAAGTCAATCAGGTGTTGAAACTCTTCGGGTATGAACTCGGGCCAAAGGCAATCAACAGAAGTACGCTACTCAATGAAAAAAGCTAAGATATATATGCACGACAAATGGGCTGGTGTACTTACTGAGGACAATGAAGGCTACCATTTTACTTACCAAAAGGAGTACGTGAGTGAAGGAGGAGAGCCTATAAGTCTGACCATGCCGCTCATAGACAAAGCTTATCACAGCGCAGTGCTGTTTCCTTTTTTTGATGGCTTGATCCCTGAAGGTTGGCTGCTGGAAATAGCCGAGAAGAGCTGGAAGATCAATGTCCGAGACAGAATGAGCTTACTATTGGCCACCTGTAGAGATTGCATCGGGGCCGTTTCTGTTGAACCAGTAGAAGCTGAGGCAAATGAATAGGAAATCATGCCTCTATTGCTATCAACCTCTCAGTGGGGAAGACCTGGCGTCTCAAGCAGGGAAAGCTGGTTTCCATCCATCTTGCAGTAAGAAATTTTTTGGGAAGACCTCCCCTCCCGAACTGCCGTTCACAGAGAACGATATCTTAAAACTTGCTGAGCAGGTTATCAAAAGCCACAAAGCAGTCACTGGCGTCCAGCCGAAGCTATCTCTCAGTATTGAAAACGTAAAAAACAGTCAGGTTCCTGAAAGGTTTACCATAGTCGGTCTATGGGGTGAGTACATTTTGAAGCCACAGACAGAAGCATTTAAACACCTGCCGGAGAACGAAGACCTAACGATGCATTTGGCAACGCTATGTGGAATAAACACCGTGGAGCACTCGCTAATAAGTCTCAAATCAGGGCAGTTAGCCTACATCACCAAACGAATAGATCGAAAAAAGGTATCAGGAAAAAGTGTCGCTGCCAGGAAACTGCATATGGAAGACATGTGTCAACTGACCGAAAGGCTAACCGAGCACAAATACAAGGGGTCTTATGAACAGATAGCAAAAACCCTCCTCAGATACTCGGCAAATCCCGGCCTTGACGTCATCAATTTTTACGAGCAGGTTATCTTCTGCTTTCTGACAGGCAATAATGATATGCATCTCAAGAATTTTTCATTGTTAAAAGCCGACAGAGTGAATTATAATCTTTGCCCCGCCTATGATCTTGTAGCATCGGCCCTGGTATTGCCAGAAGATGATGAAGAGCTTGCGCTCACTTTAAACGGAAAAAAGAAAAAACTGAAAAAAACTGATTTCGACACTGCCATGTTATCTGCGGGAATCGAACAAAAAGCCATGGACAATATTTACAGGAGATTTTCCAACTCGCTAGCCAGATGGGAGGATTTCATTGACATCAGTTTTTTGCCTGAAGACATGAAGGTGAATTTTCAAGAGTTGATCAACTCGAGATTTGATACGCTCGGACTGTGATCCGGAAAGCTGCTATGCTACCACCCCATCCTTTTCTTTAGCTCCGTAATGTGCGCCAGGTGGTGCCTGCCATGCCAGGAATACATAGCTAACACAGTGGCCAGCCTCGAGGTCTTTCCGGACGCAGGGTGCACAAAAGTTCTTTGGTAGTCTTCTTCAGACATCGCCTTTAATAGCACCACCCATCGCTTGTGGAGCATTTCAAGCAAATCGAGAGAAAGATCTATTTCTCCATGCACTGCATCGGGTAGCTCAGCCCATAGCTGCTCTTCGTAAGGCCTAATGGTCGGGTTGTCCTCTGTGAGCGCCAATCTGAAGCGCATATACGAATTCATATGGCTATCAGGGATGTGGTGCACTACCTGCCGCACCGTCCAACCGCCGGGGCGGTAGGGAGTTTCCAACTGTTCCTCAGAAAGGCCCACGACTGCCGTCCTCAATTGCGAGGGCAAATGGGCAATGTCTTCTATCCAATGGCTACGCATCGCCAGCGATGTATCTTTTGGTGGGATAAAATCACCTATCGGGTATTTGAGCGCTTCGAGGTTTTCCATGGATTCGTGTTGAAAAAATTGAAAGATGAATTTAAAAAGAAAGCAACCAGCTTAGCAAAATATTTTATTAACCCTCCAAGGATTCAAACCCATTGGAGACCTCAAACTTCAAACCACCTCCTTCTTCGCAATTCCCTCTATAATCACCTCCGCATGTACCCTGGAGTTTTCAATAAACCATTTGTTGGTTTTCAGGCCTCCACAGATGACGCCTGCCAAATAAATGCCTGGCACGTTGGTTTCCATGGTCTCGGGGTTGTGCACGGGAGTTAGAAAATCGTCGGTACCAATTTCGATGTTCATACTTTTCAGAAAGCTGAAACTAGGCTGGTAGCCCGTCATGGCCAGCACAAAGTCGTTTTCGAGGGTCTTCATGCCCTCCGGCGTCACGATGTCTACTTCCGTTTCTCTAATGGCAGTCACTTGTGATTTAAAATAGGCCTTAATCGACCCTTCTTTGATCCGGTTTTCAATGTCCGGCTTCACCCAGTATTTTACCCTTTCGCCGATCACATCATCCCGGATTACCATCGTCACTTCCTTCGCTCCTTTTCGGTAGGTTTCCAGTGCCACATCAACCCCTGAGTTGGCCGCCCCAATCACCAGCACCTTCATCCCAAAATAGGGATGCGCTTCTTTGTAATAATGCCTTACTTTGGGCAAGTCTTCGCCGGGCACATTCAGCAAATAGGGCAAGTCGTAAAAGCCGGTAGCCAGGATCACATTGCGGGCTTCAAAGGTGGCTTTGGAGGTGGTGATAACAAAAAAATCACCCTTCTTCTCCACACTATTGACAGGCTCATACAGTCGCACATTCAATTTCCAGGAGCTGGTCACCCGGCGGTAATATTCCAGGGCCTCCGGTCGGGTAGGTTTAGGGTTGTGAGAAATAAAAGGCACCCCCCCTATTTCCAATTTATCCGAAGTCGAAAAAAAAGTCATATTGGCCGGGTAGTTATAAATAGAGTTGACCAGGCAGCCCTTATCCACAATCACATAACTCAAGCCTCTTTTCTGAGCTTCAATTCCGCAAGCCAGCCCAATGGGGCCCGCACCTATCACAAATACGTCTAACATCAGTAATATTTAAAACCTAACCTTATGCCAACCCCAAATTCGGCCAACAGGTTTCATCTGCAACGTTCAATTAGCTATCGCCATAAATTTTATAAACACCCTGCCGCAAGGCGTCGCCTTCCTCAGAGCAAATGAAGCCAATGGTCTTGGCAATCTTTTCTGGTTTTACCCATTTGCTGAAGTCGGCATCGGGCATATTCTTTCTGTTAGGAGGCGTGTCGATGATGCTGGGCACCACGACGCTTGAAGTGATGTGTTTACCCTTGCCTGATTCGTTGAGGATGTCGGACAGGTTAAACAACAAGGACTTCGAAAGTGCATAGGGCAGCGTGTCTTTTCCAGCCGCAGCTTGAATGGCCGGCCGGGCACCTACAAACACCAATCTACCTCCGCCTGTTTTTGCCATTGCTTGAAACGCTGGCCTGGCTGTGAAATAGGCTGTATAAAAGTTCAGGTGGAGCATTTTGTCGAGATCAGTACCATCAGTATTTTCAATATTTCCCATGGCAAAGCCACCGACCAACATAATCACCGCATCGAGGCGTCCATGTTTGGCAACTACCTTGTCTATGGTGGCTGAAGCCGCTTTCTCGTTGGTCAAATCAGCCTCGACAAACTCAGCTTTAGTTGATCCCTTTGGCAAATGACCGGGCACGGCCGTACCCACCACCTTGTAGCCCAAGCTTGAAAACTCGTTCACAACTGCCTCGCCAAGATTTCCCCCGGCTCCTGTAATCAGCACAATTTTCTGCATAACATTTTCTGTTTTGCCTGGTCAAAATAAGATATTGCAAGATGTAATATTTGAGCCTCCTATGCCAGCAGACAAGACGTCGTTTTTCCAGGATGTGTACGAAGTGGCTCGACTGATCCCCAAAGGTCGGGTAACAAGCTACGGTGCTATTGCTAACTATCTTGGCACCAAGGGCAGTTCCCGCATGGTTGGCTGGGCGGTGAACAGCGCTGGCATGCCCGACGACGTGCCAGCACACCGGGTGGTGAACCGGGTGGGAGTACTTTCCGGCAAACACCACTTTGGAGGCTCCAGAATGGAAGATCTATTGAAGGCAGAAGGCATTGAGGTGAACAATGACAAGATCGTGGCGTTTGACAAGTTATTCTGGGATCCGATGAAAGAACTAGAGTAAACGGGGAAGCACCAAATGGCAAAAGACAAATAGCAAGTAAGCTCCAAGTGCTAATTGCTGAATTTCAAAACACCAACGCCTCCCTTCGTATCTATACGTCCACTTTCTCTAAGCACCAAGTGTCAAAAGATAAATAGCAAATGAGCTCCAGGTACCAACTCCTGAAATTCAAAACCATCACTCCTTCCTTTCTTGCCACCTGATGCGGCTTTTGAGCAGCCTTAGCTGAATACTAACTTTTGTAGTAATTTATTCCAACATTTTTTGCATAATGTTTTAGTATTACTAAATTTGATAGCAAATACTACCGCTATGAAAATGTTCTACAAAGTTCAGCTTCCTGCGTCACAGCCAGTGGCTTCTTATGTACACCAGTGCAAGCTGTATATACAGCAGAGAGCCGGGAAGTTCAAGTTCATGACCTCAGAGGCGTTCATTTCACTTTTTTCCTTTGAGGCTGAAGTGGCCGACGAGCAGCAATTGATCAAGGCACTGAGAAAGGCGGCAGCTTATCTCGATACTTTCGATGTGTCGCTTAATGGCTTTTCTCACTTTCCACAAAGCCGCACTCTCTTCATAAAAGTGGAGAATGCCAGAACGCTGAAGGAGAGAAATAGACTTTTTCATGATGCCTTTCTTTCTATCACAAAAGACATGGGCATCGACATCAGTAATATGACGTTTACCGATCATCCACATTTGACAATTGGTGCCGATTTCGACAGCAAAATCTATGGCTCTTTATACAATGCGTTTGTTCAGCATCGTTATCACCAGGGCTTCAGAGCCGAAAGCGCTTTACTCGTAAAGTATATCGGTAGAGGAAAAAATAAAGTGCTTTCTAAAGCGCCCTTTCAAAAAGTTTCCAGGCATCGGCCTCCTTTTATTGAAGCACCAACCGCCTCAAAGGAAAAAGGTCAAATGACATTGGAATTCAATTAGCTGTGTTAGTACCAGTGTGGGGAAACTCACACTGGAACGCCTATTTCTCTCTTGCTGCTTATAGCCCACAGCCCAAGGAATGTAAGCAGCCCATTCAAAAGCAAAATTTCAAATCCGAACTTATATCCCCACAGAAGGCTTTCGGAGCTAATGTTGATGAGGTACGACAACAATGGCGACAGCACGCAAACTACCGGCACATACTTGTCTGTTAACGGGCGTTTAGTGAAAAGCCCAAAGGAGAAGAGCCCGAGCAGGGGCCCATATGTATAGCCAGCCGCTGTAAACACAGAATTAATTACGCTCGAATCGTTGATGGCGTTGAAAATAAGGATGACGAAAAAGAGCAGAAAGGAAAAGCCCAGGTGAACGAGCATCCTTACCTTGTCGTTGTTTTTTACCTCTTTTTTTTCAAAACCCAAAAAGTCGACACAGAAAGAGGTTGTCATGGCGGTTAAAGCTGAATCAGCGCTACTGTACGCAGCAGCTACAATGCCCAGGAGAAAAAGCACTCCTGCAAAAGTATTGAAATGACCAAGCGCTAGCATCGGGTACAGATTGTCGGTACGGTCAGGAATAGGAATGCCTGTGGCTTCCGCATACATAAACAACAGCGCCCCCAGGCTCAAAAACAAAAAATTAACGATGACCAGCACCACGCAAAACCAAAACATATTTTTCTGGGCATCGCCAATATTGCGGCAGGTGAGGTTCTTTTGCATCATGTCCTGGTCCAGACCTGTCATCACTATGGCAATGAAGGCTCCTGCAAAAAACTGTTTGAAAAAGTTTCTGCCACTCTGCCAATCCCATTCAAACACCCGGAAGTACTCGCTTTTCACAACCGTAGATCCTATGTCTGCAATTCCAATATTCAATTCGGTACTGATGAGGTATATACTAACAACTACGGCCAGGATCATAAAGCCGGTCTGCAGAGTATCGGTCCACACAACGGTTTTTATACCTCCTTTAAAAGTATACAACCATATCAGCCCGATGGTAATGAGCACGCAAGCCCAAAAGGGGATACCAAAAGAATCAAAAATTGCCAACTGCAATACACCAGCCACCAGAAACAGCCTGAAAGACGACCCAACCACCCTGCTGAGGAGAAAGAAAAAAGAACCTGTTTTGTAAGAAGCCACACCGAACCGCTGTTCGAGATAGGTATAAATCGTGACCAAATTGAGTTTGTAATAAAGAGGCATCAACACTGTGGCAATGATCAGGTACCCAGGCAAATATCCCAACACTACCTGAAAATAGCTGAAACCGCTATTACCCACCTCGCCAGGAACACTGATGAACGTAACACCACTCAATGAAGCTCCGATCATCCCAAAGGCCACCAAATACCAGGGAGATTCTCTGTTTCCCGTAAAAAATGTCGACGAAGTAGCGCCTCTGGAGGTAAAATAGGAGATAACGAAGAGCAGTAAAAAGTAACTTCCAATGACGGCGAGAACAAGAGTAGGTGTCATATCTATCGGGATGTCAGTTTATTTTCTTAATTTTGCGGGATATTCAAACCAAATTAACGAACAGAACATCACTCTGGCAAAGTAATTCATCTGGAATAAAATAAACGGAATACTAAAATGGACTGCCTTCCAGAAGCATCCAAAGATGGCAACTGAGACTGGAAGAACCACAATTCTTTTAAATCACAAAAGACTATGAGTTATCAACCGCAAAAAGAAGATTTGGTTGAGGTATTGGAAGACCTTGAGTCAACCGATTTACAGGACTTAATTGTCTACAACGACGACTATAACACATTCGATCATGTGACCAACACACTGATCAAGGTTTGTAAGCACGACAAGCTTCAGGCGGAACAGTGCACGTGGATCATCCACTACAAAGGCAAATGTGGAGTAAAAAAGGGCTCTCTGCCTGAGCTGAAGCCTATGAAAGAAGCTATTTTAGAGGCTGGCATCAACGCTGAAATTCTTTAACAGCCTGCATGGAATTTCCTTCTAAACTCATTGAAGAGGCCGTAGAACAATTTTCTCAATTTCCTGGTATTGGCAAAAAGACAGCATTACGGCTGGTGCTCTACCTTTTGAAGCAGGAAAAAGATCAGACAACCCGCTTTACAGAGGCACTTGACAATCTCAGGAAAAACATCCGCTACTGTGTCGAATGCCATAACATATCAGACACCGAGGTTTGCAGCATTTGCACCAGCCACCGCCGTGAGCGCTCGCTTATTTGTGTAGTAGAAGATATTCACGACGTGCTGGCCATAGAAAACACATCTCAATACAACGGACTTTACCATGTACTCGGTGGCATCATCTCACCCATGAACGGCGTGGGGCCCGATGAACTGAATATTCAATCGTTGGTAGACAGAATTGCCGGAAAAGGTGGCGAAGTGCAGGAAATCATTCTGGCACTGAGCGCCACCATGGAGGGAGACACGACGTCGTTTTACATTACCCGAAAAGTGAGCGATAAAGGAGTGAAGGTTTCCACCATTGCCCGTGGCATTCCATTCGGTGGCGAGCTGGAGTACACCGACGAAATCACCCTTGGACGAAGCATATTGACCAGGGTAAATTATGACCTTCCCGCATCATAAAGCCCGCCCATTACGAGAAGCTAAATATTAGCCTGCTTTCGAAAGAATAATTTCGATAATCTCAATCGATCTGCTGCATATTTTTGAAAGTCCTAAAAAAGCCCGGGCGCTTGGCATAAGCGATTCATAATCTTTAATTTGCGCCGCAATTACACCCGATCAACATGAGTTTCTTATCTAAAAGAGTAAATGCCCTGGCCGAATCGGCCACGCTGGCGATGGCTAAAAAAGCCAGAGAACTGAAGTCAACCGGCGTTGACATCATCAGCCTAAGCTTAGGCGAACCTGACTTCAAAACTCCCAAACACATCCAGGAGGCGGCAAAAGCAGCCATTGATGAAGAGAAGTATTTTGCCTACTCGCCTGTAGCCGGCTACCAGGATCTCCGTGAGGCCATCGCCGCTAAATTCAGAAATGAAAACGGCCTTGAGTCGAAGGCAGAAAATATCGTTGTGTCTACTGGTGCCAAGCAGTCGATCTACAACCTGATGTCGAGCATCCTCGATCCGGGAGATGAAGTGATCATTTTCTCTCCCTACTGGGTGAGCTACTCTGACATCGTTCAGCTTTGCGACGGCAAGTCGGTATTGGTGTCGGGCACAATCGAAAATGGCTACAAGCCCACTCCGGCACAATTGGCAGCTGCCATTACGCCCAGAACAAAAGCATTGCTTTACTCCTCTCCCTGCAACCCTACCGGATCGGTTTTCAGTAAAGAAGAGTTTGAGGGCTTTGTGAAAGTGCTGGCCAAGCACCCACAAATCCTTATCCTGGCTGACGAAATCTATGAGCACATCAACTACGTAGGCAAACACATCAGCATCGGCACTTTCCCTGAAGTTAAAGACCGCACGGTGACTATCAACGGGATGGCCAAAGGCTTTGCAATGACCGGCTGGAGAATTGGATACATCAATGCACCCAAGGAGGTTGCGCAGGCTTGCGAAAAAATTCAAGGGCAGGTAACGAGCGGCACTAATACGATAGCACAGAGGGCAACTGTTTCTGCGCTGACTTCGGGGCTCGAGGCAACTGAGAAAATGTCAGCCATCTATCGCAAGCGCCGGGACATGGTATATGACCTCCTGAAAGAGGTTCCAGGCCTGAAAGTGAACATGCCGGATGGAGCCTTTTATTTCTTCCCGGACGTAAGCCACTATTTTGGCAAGAGCGACGGTGAAATGACCGTAAAAGATGCTGATGATTTCTGTATCTACATTCTGGCCAAAGCCCATGTGGCATTGGTAACTGGCAGTGCGTTTGGCGACCCAAATGCGGTAAGACTTTCTTATGCTGCGTCAGAGGCCGAACTTCAGGAGGCAATCAAGAGAATTAAAGCGGCGCTGGCTGTTCTGAAATAACATCTTTTGAATACAATTGTCATCTTGAGCTTGTCGAAAGAGATTATTGAAACCAAATCGTCTTCGACAAGCTCAGACTGACATCCCTTCTTTAAAATTTCTTTTTTAAACTTATATATTTGGGCCGTTAACCCAATCATTTGTCCATGCCCTTCTCCTCCATTCAGGAAGTTTTCAACGCTTTTGAAAGCCTCAAAGTACTCGTCATCGGTGATGTGATGATCGACTCGTACATCTATGGCAACGCTGGCCGGATCTCTCCTGAGGCACCTGTGCCTGTTGTCAACGTCAATAAGAAAGAAAACCGACTCGGCGGTGCCGCCAATGTGGCGCTCAACATCCAGTCGCTGGGAGCCACCCCCATTCTTTGCAGTATCATTGGCGACGAGCTGGACGGCGAAACATTTTTTGAGCTGTTGAAAGCAAGAAACATTTCTTCCCAGGGCATCATCAAAAGCAGAGAGAGGATCACAACAGTTAAAACGAGAGTGCTGGCTGGCTCACAGCACATGCTCCGGGTCGACAGCGAAACCGACAAAGCCCTAACCGCTCTTGAGCAGCGTGCACTTATGGATCATATTCGTAATCTGGCAACAGGTTGCGACGTCATCATTTTTGAGGATTACGACAAAGGTGTACTTAACCCGGCCATCATTTCACAAACCATCAATCTGGCCAATGAGCTGGGCATCCCCACAGTAGTGGATCCAAAGAAAAGAAACTTTCTGGCCTACAGCGGTGCTTCGCTGTTCAAGCCCAACCTGCGAGAGCTGAAAGAAGGCCTGAAGCTGGAGTTCGATCACCACGACCTGGATCAGCTGTCGTCAGCAGTGAACCAGCTCAATGCTCATATGCCGGTTGAAAAAGCGCTCATCACGCTATCAGACAGAGGTGTTTACCTTACCGACCATGTGCAGTCCATCCACTACCCTGCCCATATCCGCCGCATTGCCGACGTATCGGGTGCTGGCGACACTGTGGTCAGTATTGCCGCACTTTGCGAGGCACTGCATTTGTCGCTGGAAGTGCAGGCAGAACTTAGCAACCTGGGCGGCGGCCTCGTGTGCCAGCACCTGGGTGTAATGCCCATCGAAAAGGAGAGCCTGCTTCAGGAAGCGCTGAAAAATGAAATGATTTTGAAGCATTTGAAAGACTAGCACTGAGTTATTTTTAGTTCTAACCTCTAGCACTGCGCCAGCCCGGTTCACGGCATCCTGCTTCAAAAGAAATCCTTCAATGCGCTGAACCCAATCACTGAAATAACGCAGGAAAAGACGAACGCCAGCACCAGCCCGGTGTTTAACAACCAGCCTGCCCGGTGCTCACCCATTACCTCTTTTCTATTGATCATGTAAATGATTCCGCCAATGACCAGGGGCAGCACAAACACACTGGCCACCTGGGTGGCTATTTGCGCTGCGATGGGATTAGCTCCTAAAATAGGAACCGAAAGCCCTACCACGCAAGCCACGGCTGTGAGTCGTTTGAAAAGCTTCGACTTCAAATCAAGCTCGCCGTTTTTATAATCAGAAATCAACAGCGGCGCCACCATCAGGATAGGAAACACCGACGAAAGTCCTGCGCTCAACGCCCCGGTCATAAATAGCGCCACAGCAAATTTTCCTGCCACAGGCTCCAGGGTGTACACCATATCAATCACCTTGTTGATTGTCAGCCCCTTGTAGTAAAGAGCACCCATGGCCGTAATCATGATAGCGGCGCTTATGACAAACATGAGCAACGCCGACGACAAGGCGTCTCTCGACTGCATAGAGGTATCCTCCCTGGCCCAGCCTTTGCCCTGCATCAGCAGCGGCCGCACCACAAAGGTAGGAGCAGCCATGGTGGTGCCCACAAAGGCAGCCACAAGGAGACTTCCTCCCTCTCCCTCAGGAATGGAAGGGATAAAGCCCATCACTATTTCGCCCGGGGGAGGCAGCACAATGAACATGGAAATGAGAAATGACACGCCCATGATGGTCACAAAAAGGATAAGAACCTTTTCAAAAAACGAATATTTGCCCACTATCAGCAGAAAATACAGAATGGCAAGGATGACGACAGCGATGGACAATACGGCCCAGTAGCTTTCCGCTGGCAGGCCGGGCAGACACAAGCGGGCAATCTCATAAAGGGCGTTGGCCGAAAGCCCCACGATGCCCGACAGCGAATTCCACTGGCCAATCACAATGCCGACGATAAGCACTACCGCCAGCACCTTGCCAAACTTCAGCTCTGTTTTGAAGCTATTGACAGCCGTTCGGCCAGTCACCACTGCATACCTGCCATACGCCTCCATCAGTGCCCATGAAAAAATACAGCTCAGCGACAACACCCAAAGCAGCTGCGAGCCATACTGGCTGCCAGCTTTAGCCATGGAGGTAACACTGCCTGTGCCTACCGTGTACCCTATGCAAAAGAGCCCAGGCCCTATCGACAATAAAAAAGCGGCGATCCTCTTCATACGTTTCTCTTACCAGTTGGTGAATGATCCGTCAGCTCTCCTGAAGCCCGGGTGGTTGTAGTCGCTGCCTTTGGTGATCTCGTTGACCAGCTCAACATCCGCAGGATTGAACTCCACACCAAGGCCAGGCCTCTCCGTTGGGTACAGCTTCCCATTTTTGAAGTTCAGATAGTCGTCGTTGAGGTAGTCAGTCTTCGTTGCGGCATTACCCAGTATCTCAGTGAGCACAAAGCCCGACGAGGCACCCAGCGTATGCACAAGGGCTGCCGTGGAAATCGGCCCGGTAAAGTGAGGAATGAGCCCCACATAGTGTGTTTCACAAATGGCGGCAATTTTCATGAATTCGGTAATGCCCCCGGTATTGGGCAGGGTTACCCTCGAGAAATCGATCAGGTGGTCTTCCACCAGCTCGTTGATGTCCCAGCGGTCGCCAAACTGCTCGCCAACGGCTATCGGCACATTTACCTTGGTTCGTAAGGTTTCGTAGATGCCAGGGTTTTCCGACCGCACCAGGTCCTCTACAAAAAGTGGCCGGAGCGA
>TARA_R110002012_G_scaffold110498_4_pt1 | contig 22483 bp, 7 predicted proteins | sample TARA_R110002012 | Tara Oceans TARA_R110002012 (sample SAMEA4396515) | marine metagenome | biome: Westerlies Biome; feature: [DCM] deep chlorophyll maximum layer (ENVO:01000326); material: water (ENVO:00002006), including particulate matter (ENVO:01000060) such as... | depth 40 m | reverse complement strand
TTCCCTTTGCTAGTATATTCGATAGTAAAAGACTCTTCATTCTTCAATAAATAGTCCAAAACAACTTCTTTTGCCTTTTGGCCTCTTGATACTTTGATCCCATTTAGCTTTCTTGCTCTAGCTGGTGAGATGTGAGTTGGACTGAACCCAAAGATGTCGTGGCATAGCCAAGACAAAATTCCATTAAAGGCCTGTAACTTGGCCATTGTCTTAGCTGTTGAGCCGCCTGCTCGGAAGAATGCAAATGGTTCTTCAATGTAAACATGCTCTATAGGATAGTTAAGTTTTATTTCCTTAAGCTCTTCCTTAATAAGCGATGCTTTACTATAGAGATCTGGAAAGTAACGTTTGTTTCTTAAGTCCCATGCTTCACATTTTATTATTTTAGCTTCCTCATCCAGTATCGTGTAACCAGTTATTGAGGTGCTAATATCTAACCCTAATATCATATATCCAACTTGAGTTTAAAAGTAAACTCTCTGTCTTCCGTCTTCTTAACTGGTTTTGCAACGGTTGTCACGCCAATTAAATTTTTATTTTCGTCATAAAGTCCGATCTTGGAAATATATGTCTCCTTGGCAAAGCTAGCAGTTGGGTTGTTGAAAGAGGAGCTTACAATATTGACAACGGGCAAGTCCGGTTCGCCATATATAACAGAACTGGTTGTGCTTGAGTAATAATTCGTCGCTGTGCTGCGGCTCAAGTAAGTTGGATTGTTAGAGTAGTTTAGTTGGCCCTTGGGAGCATGAGTCAGCATGGTAATAACCGGAACCTCATTTGATCCTGAGAACAGCATTGAGTAGCTTGCAGATGCCCTTGTGTCAGCACCATGACCGTCTGTGGGTATACTATCATTGGCCCCAACAGCAAAATAAAGCCACGATGAAGTCACGGCAGTACCAGTATTTTTATAGTTTAGCTTTGCATCTGCCGATGGGCCGGTTGTCTGTAAGTCCCAACTGCCGGTTAGAATAACAAACCCTTGCTCATAAAGAGCGATCCCCGCAACACTTCCGGAGCCTGTGCTGCCTTCTGGCCCTACTTGTATAAGTTCGCCGTTCCTGTTCTCGTCTTTTAGTTGGCCTATTAAAGTACCAGTCAAATAATATTTTAATTCTATAGTGCCTCTTTCTATTTCTGAGCCATAGAAAATGCTTGGAACACTTATTAGGTTAACGGGGACTGCGTCTAGGTCTCTGCTATAGCCGGTACTAAACGTAGTTGAATATTGATAGTGGGGGCTCATGAATGATTTAGAGTTAATTGAACTTTTTAAAGCATTTATATGAGATGAAGATAATAATCCTTTTAATCTGTCGAACCTATCTTTACTCGATCTCGCCACCACACCAAGACTGGTAACGATATCTGTAGTATTATAGTCGGGCAGCCCATCCCCTGTCGTATCGCCGCTTTGCAGAGACATGGGGATTCCTAAGTGCTCGGCCCTATCATCATTAATAACAGTTTCGTTGTTAGTCCTCATGGTCGCAAAATGATTTGTATCAAAATACTCCCTTGTTATTGATGCAGACAAAGGATATGTAGCTCCACTGATATCCGTGCCGTAATCAGTAGAATAGAAATCGCTGGTAGAAACGGTCTTGAATGTTGTTAAGGAGCTATCCTTAGTTATAAAAGGAAATATGAGACCAGTGTCGTCTGCTGTTCTATCAACATTTAGCTCATACAAACTAATGTGACCAGCAGGCACATTAGGCACATTCGTTGTGAATGCCCCTGCTATCTCGCCCCTATTGTTATAGAATATTTGTGAGTTATAAACATCAAACTTGCACGATGGGTTTGTGTCTAAAAAGTTTACAAATAAATCATTTTCGGTAAACTTATAATAAGACATAGAGTCCTCCTAGTAATCTAAGCGGACTCTCAGCGTTAGCTCGTTGGACGGATCCTTCTTTAATGGTTCAGAGACTTTCGCAACCGCTAACAACTCGTTATCCGCTGAATAAAGTCCCACTGTGGTGATGTAGCTGTGAGGGTCAGACCCTACTGAGCCGTCCTTGACAACAATCTCACTCGGCCCACCAGAAGAGGTTGACAGATAGGTTGGGTTAGCACTGTAGTTAAACTCCGAGTTGTTAACACGACAGAAGTAGATTGTTGAATTAAGCTCTGTGGTGTTATTGAATTGAATATTATAGATTCTGTTTCTTAGGGCATTGGCCATCACATTAACCGTGGAGCCAGTAATAATTTGAAACCCATTATAAGTTGAGCCAACATTATCGATCATTTCCATTGCATCATTGTTGGTGGTGTGCAGAATACCCCCCAGAGCGGCATCATTGAAGGCAGAACCCGAAATTACGGCCACGCCTGCTTGATAGAATATCAGTCCACATGCAGGGCGCGTTGTAGCAACAGACGCATTTGACGTAATGGTCTCGACATTCAGCAGGGGTGTACTTAGAGTAGCATCACCATCTCGTGTTGTTTGGGCAAATAAAACACCGTACTCTCCAGCAGGCGAATTAACAAAATACCCATCCGAGCCGCTAGAATCTGTTATTTTAATCCTTTTAGAAAATATAGCATCAGTTTGGCTGAAGTCGCTGTTGCAGCCTAATTCTAATTCAAATGTTCCTTTCTTAATTTCATCTTTGGATAAGATACGCGAAAAGTTAATAAAGTAACACTCTTTCAGCTTAGTGCCGCCAGCAATAATATCGCCGTCCTCGTCAAAAAGACGAACAGAGCCTGTCTCATCGTAGCCCATGAGAACTTGGGCCATTTGATTGTAGATGTTAATTTTTTTAGAAATCTGTGAAGTTGTTGAAGAACTTAAAGCACTCGAATCCGCGAAGCCAGCCGTAATATCAAAAATATGATTAGCTGAGGAACTTAGGTGTGGATAGTCGTAGACACTCTGGAACATTCCATGGGAGTAGGTTTTAATGTGCGGCTCCGACCCCAGAGCAACGCCGTCACCCCCGTAGGTACCAGACACAATACTACCAGTGACAGGAATTGACTCGTGCAGGAGAGTTCTTGTGGAGGTCGCATCTCCCGATGCTAGTGATTTAAAACTTGATGCCATTGTATGCCTTCCTTTATATCTTAATGTATCTTACTGGAATGTCAATACTGTAGCCAGTGGTGACACCAGTCACCTTGACAACAGAGTCGATATGCTTGACCGAATTCGTAGCCACGGTTGACGTGCCACCAAGCCTCGTAAATAGTGTGTCACTACCATTTAAGTTCAATGATGCCTTGATTCTAAGGTTCAGCCTTGTGCCTCTTCGGCCATTTATGGAAGAGCCAGCCGAGGTAAGGTCCGTAATTAAAGAAACGATTGGTGAACCCTGGGAGACAAAATACGTGGCCATATTGTCTTCATCCACAAAACTTACTCTAGCGGCAGACCCATTCATACTAGCCAATGTGCCAAATCTATTATCCATTTGAACCTGGTACTGGGTTTCAAGAAGATCCCCTGTGAGTTGTGCGACGGCTAGATTACCATTCGCATCTACTCCTTGGTCGACTCGTATAGTTGTACTATTAGTTGAGTCTGTGTTCTCACCATAAACAACACCCGCTAGTGTGCTTATTCCTGACGTGGTCTCTGTAGTCGCGTTAACGGCCACTAAAAACGCATTTGTTGTCGAATCTCTAGTCGTACCAGTAGTCTCAAACAACTCTAGTATTGGCAAGTAAAGAAAATCATTCCTACTAAGTGTGACAAGTCTATGGTGCATTTGTGAAGTTTGATTGGTAAATGCTTCGAGAACAGGGGTTTGTAGGATTTCTAGGTCGTAATACGCAGAGCCACTAGCATGGCCTGGTGTATAAAGGCGATAATTAATCTCATCGTCCCCTAGGGCAAATTTGGCAATTTTAAAAGTACCATCCCCCCGCGCAAGTCTGCGCCTGCCAGCATCAGTCAATACTGCATCTAAAATTATATCACCACTGTTGTCTAAAAAGGCCATAGTCTTCCCTCTCTCCAATCTTTAATTAGTGCATACTATAAATAGTTTCTATTTACGAAGTTTTAATTCTTTTGTCTTCTTTATTAAAAGTTACATTAAAATCCAATTTCTTTCCCGTCTTTTTTGATGTTAACCTTATCTTGAATGTTTTATCCCATATCCGATGCTCCGCATCTTCAATACTACCAAGCTCCACCGAGGTAAGGTCGCTGGGGTCACTGACCGAAGTATTCACGGGAATGTCCGCCGTTACCTGCGACAACGAAGGAATAATCTCTATAAACTTTTTCATGTCTATGGAAGGGGTGTCGTTTGTGATAACAGGGAACTCATGTGTTCTGACCAATAGATAAACAGCGCCCGCGTCGTCAACTAACTCTACTTCATATACTGAGGTCGGGTTAGAGAAATTGCCATGGTAATCTATTGACCTAAACATATAATAATATTTTACATTTGGCTGTAGAGTCTCATCGTGTGCGATGGATGTTGTTCTAACAATCTGTTCCTTGTTGGGAAGAAGTGTCGACAAAGTATTTCTAAGGCCACCAGCAAAGTCTGAATAACTAGTCGGGGGCGTATCCATCCTATAAACTTGAAAAAAGGCCGTGGTATCATCTTGAATAAATTTTATTTTCCCATCAAGAGAGTTTTGTGCGTTTAAGTGCATGTCAAATATTTTATCTTCCCCTTCCTCAATCGGGATAGGATACTGCTCAACTTCTATGTTTGTTGAGGAGATGCTTAATAATAGAGTGTCATTAACGCCCCTATATGGTGTTATAGAGACCTCCGGGGGTGGCGGGGGCTTAGATAAAACTGCGGTCGTGGTTGTAAAATATGGCACTTCTATAATTTCGGCCACTGGTCTCATATTTAATTCGTACTCTGCTTCGTAGCCAGTCAATTCTATCGTTGAGGCACCAGCACCAGGCTCGACTTTTTCAACTGAGCCATCTAGATACACAATCTCGGGTTCTGAGGTCATGTCTGCGGCGTTATCTACTGAGTAAGAAGATAAGGTCTCAAACCCAGTAACTGCGTTCGCCGGTATTCTAAAATTCCAACCGCCAGCAGAGAATATGACACTAGACCCTGCGCCGTAAACGTGATGAGCGGGGGGAAACCCCTGAAGCGACCCAGGGTCCCCAAAGCTAAGAAGTGTATCCGAGCCCGCTCTATGGAAATTTTCCAATCTATACCTAAAAAGCCTGCCGTGCCCGTCAGCAGTTCGGGTTGCCCCAAACCACAAACTTAGCCATTCCTCTATGGTGAACATCGCTGGGTCTAGCACACTTATTCTGCTCGAATCCCCGATATACATTGCGAGTTGAAATCCTACCGACATACCAGCGACTGGCGTGTCAGAAGTAATTTTGTAGTCCTCTGACCAAGCAAACCCAAATATATTTGACCACGACGGGACTGACCCCGCATGATCGTTAAGAAAGGTCTGCTCGATAGCGCTACCAACCATGGGATTCAAGTTCCATGAAATCTCTAGAATTTGGTTTAATCGCTCGATTGATAGATAATATGCATTTTCTTTGTTAAATCCGGGCGCATTTTCTGCGAGGTCCCCTGGAGTGTAATTATACGATGGGCTGTACAAATTAGCATAGGTTGCCCATGACGGGTCTGGTGAGCCAGGTATGTCTGCTATAGCTGCCTCCCAATCGTCAAAAAGGTTAGCAAACCCAGCCCACTTAACAATGTAACCTATAATTATTCCTTCGTCGTCCAAGACAGTTTCAACAACAGATATTTCTGGCTCTTTCGTCCTCCTGTAATCATACTTCAGACCAAAAACATACTTGAGAGCGCTTACTTGATATGTGTACTCTTGACCATATTTAACTTGTGAGTCGATATACTCTATGCCAGAAGACAGGTCTCCAATTTCGCTAGGAATCCATATATTTTGGATTGGCTCTGCATTAGTATCCGTCCCCGCGTATTTTGCAATTCGATACATAACTGTTTCGTTATGGGCAGGAAGCCCATCTTCAAAAGACTCCTTGTAAAGTCTCCCTATGTCTAGTCCTTTCCCGTCCCGAACCCTAAAGGACTCATTAGCTTGGTTAACCAAGCCCGCAGACGCCCCAGGACCGTAAAACGTTGAAGCAGGGGGTGCAAGTGGCAACGGCGTAGTCATTTGAGTAGTTTGAAAAACAAAGTTATTTATCGCTATAGACTGTACTGGTATCGGTGCTGTCGGGTATTCTTCCGATAGCCGCAGAGCCAAATCAGTTTCAAATTCTGGAACCCCTACATCGACATCAATAAACAATTTGTTGTCAAGCGAAAAACTTGTGACTGGAGATGGTCCAGTTGCAGCCCCTGCTATGCTGGATATGCCGTGATATCCGATAGCCCAGTTAAAGGATCCAACTGCGTCAGGACTCAAGACATCGGAAGCATGATTCATATAATCATGTAATTCGGGAGATACCTGAAACAGTGCCTCTTCGGAACTACTATTGTCAAAGAAGGTTCTTGCGCTAAATGAATATTCTGGGGTGCCAAGCGCACCAGTATCCACGTAATCAGCGCTATAGACGCCTGCTATATGTGAGCCAAATGTAGAGTATAGCAGATTTTGATATAACTCGGAAGCTATTGATTTTACCGAAGTCCCGGCTGGGGTATATAATTCTCTATAGGTCTCGGGGATGAAACCAACCGCTGCATAGAACGGCAGCTTGTCCTGGGTCGGCAACGCACTAGTCGTGGCATCCCTAACTAATGCAGTCCCCATAATCCCAGAAAAAATAATATTTTTGCCCTTATTCTCTAAGATCGTTTGGTTTTCAGAGGTAAGATCAACATACCCGTCCGACCAAGCACTAAAGTAGTCAAGGTATTTAATATCTAAAGTTTTGTCTAAGTCCGCTAAAAGAAACTCTTCTAACGACAGGCCGGTCTCTGCGTATTCGGATTCGATATATGATTCCGAGAAAAGACCTTGGTCCCTAATGATGGACAACGGATCTAGGGGATCGCCTATAGAACCAAACAATAAAGTGTGATCTATTGTATCCTGGTAGGGCTCCATGGATGGAAAGGAACCAGGAGTTGACACCACTAAGGACGCGCCGGCAGTGCTTTCAAATTTAGCCTCGTCACCCGCCCTCTCTATGATACTAATGTTGTAGTGATTGGGCAAAACTCTTTCGTTAACATTTCTTGTTTGAGATTCATATGTCTCTACTAAATAATTGTACTCTGAGACTGATTCAAAATCTGCGGCTTCCGGGATATTACATTCAAACGTTCTATCATAAAACAGGCCGTCTCCATCTTCGGGATTCCTAAAGATGTAGTCTAAATCTTCTGTGAACCTGCCAATTGAAGCGTAATTCAAATAATCAGCACTAATTTTTAGTTTTAACTTCCCCAAACCTTCAACAGCCTCCCTAGATAAACCGAATTCAGATGTAGGGAAAGTCTCGGCATTTGGCATCCTTTTTATAGTCAACGTCGTAGGGGCTTGTCCCGGCTCTCTGCCCTCCAAGGTCACAGGCTGACCTCCAGCTGAAGATGCTAGCGCCCCTGGGTCGGGTAGTTTAAGTGCATCAGGATTCCACCCAGCTGTGCCGTCGCCATTGACGATATAATGCTGGCCCATGAGCTTTCTAAAGTTATCACGTATTGTTAATGGAAATACGTCCGGACTTATGTATTTCTTAATAGCCATTGCCCCCTCCATCGGATAGTCTTCTTCTTACAAAATATCCCTGCTGCTGCTCGGATGTGGCAACTGGTGTTGCCGAGACCGCGACTGTTGGTAGCTGTTCGACTGCCTGAACTGATGTAGCCTCCTTAGGGGGGTCTTGATAGGTCTGGCCAGCTTCGGGCTGTGAGTCTTGCGTAGGCGGGTCTACGTCGTCTAGTGGGTCCACTGAAGGCTCAGTCTGAATAAATTCACACTCTTGGGTTTCATAATTGTATTTATAGCCTTCTGGACAAGGCTCTTCAGTGGAAATGTTCTGGGTCGCTTCAGGGACCTCCTGGGTCACCATCTCGTCATCACACGGGCCATCACCCTTGAGCTTCTCTTCGCTTACCTGGCTGCCTGTAGAAACAACCAAACCGACAGAATCATTAATTAAATAATTTTGATCACTATTGTCGCCTGTGGCCTCTAGGACATAAATAACCGAGTTAGAAGACTGTGGTATTGCACTGCTGTAAATTGGATTCATGCCACTATCAAACCCACTAACATACCTTACGGATATAGTAGTTTGACCTAAAACATCAATTTCCGATTCTTGCTGCTCTTCCAAAGATTCTCGTCTTGACAATTTTATATATCTTTCTTGAAGGCTGTCCTGTTTGTCAATATCGTTGTTTCCGCTCGTACTACGGGGCCCCCGGCCCAAAAGGGCATTTCGTATCTTTTCTGCTGTCGGATCGCCAAGTTCATCACTTGGCGGGGAATCTTGCCGGGAACTTTTATTGGGGGCTTTATTTGTAATATTAGATTTTGCGCCAAAGTAATCAGATGCATCTTTTACTATAGAGTTGCCCATATTTGTCGCATCTCTTTTTTTCACGACTGCGCCCATCCCACTTAGCAGCTCTGTCGTCGTCGATCCGGCACTAGTAGTTTGATCTTGTCCTTTCAGGGTTTGTGCCGCCTTTTCGTAAGACCCAACATTTTCCCTAGAGACAACAATATTCTCTCCTCTCGTCTCCACTACAGAGGGGGACAGACGAGAAAAATATATCTTCCTGAACCCCTTTAAATCAGGATTTGTTATTTGATTCTCCCTTTTGCCAATTATTTCGGGAAAAAACTTACTTGCCTCAACATTAAAACGATTTATCAATGAATTTCTGTTTACCCTAGCCAAACCATTCTCATTGCGACTCAGTGTTCCTTGAAGATAGTTTAAGCGATACCCGGCGTTACTGACTTTCGTTTTTCTCCACGGCGCTGTGTCAAACAATCTTTGAGATTTTAATATATTATCTTTTGCTTTTGCCCCACGCTTGCCAGATGATCTAGACTTCACTTCCGAAACTATGACTTCGTGCTGGCTTATTTGTGTTATTAACGAGTCTAGTAGGGACACAAAACGCTCAACCCCCTCTAGGTTGCCCGTAACCGGGTACAGCGTCTTCTGTAGCGCCTTCTTATCAGCTTTTGGGATCCTACGCCCCAGCAAGGTCTCCAGCGCGTCAAAGTACATTTTTGGAGCCAATCTCCATGGGGTATACACCCGCTTAGGAGCCTTCCCTTTGGTTTGGACATCAAGATTATATACCTTCTTTAGGTAACTTAAATATTCGTATGTAAACTCACCTGTGTTGTTGTTGAAGTTACTTACATGTCTGGCTTCTTCATAATATGAAAGGATTACTTTTCTTGCTTCCCGCAAGGCCAAAAGCTGAATATTAAGCAGACTAACTGTCGGATCCTTAACTTCAATTTCGGCACCATAAATATAAGTTCCGCCATCAACTGTCGCCATGTCGTGGTCAACGAAAGAAAAAGCCCTCTTGTTTCCTAGCCCAGATACCACCACTTCCTTAGCTGAGCCTATTGTTTTCTCTCTAATGCCATCTCCGTCATCATCGACTACATTTGTAGTTGTAGGAACCCTCGCATTTCGAGCCTGTCGTGAGATATAGGTCGCCAATACTGTTCTATCGGGATTTCTTTTTCCTATCACATTAGACTCAGCAGTCTCTCCTGCCTCGTAATCATTTATCCTGTCCCTAAAGATAGATAATTTCTGTAGGTGTGTTAACCCCATTAGCTTTTTTAAGTTTCTTTTCTTAATTAACCCGCTATACTCAGCGCTATCGGCTAAAAATTCGACGTAATTAAATGCAAATATACCCCTAACAGAACCCGCCGAATCTCCGCCTAACAATAGGTCAGAGTATTTCCTCTTATTGCTATGTTCATTAACTAGCGAAAGACCATATTGTAAATTTAAAAATTTATCAAAAACCCTCATATCATTAAGTTTGTTCTCGTGTTCTATTACTGTTAGAACATTATGTGACTCTTGGGTATGGATTTTGCCCTCCATTACACCGCGACCAGAGTGCAAATGCACTGGACCCTTCCAGAGGCTGCCATCGGGTGAGTAGTAGCTATAACTTCTAGTATTTAATTTACCGCCCTCAAGGACCTTTTGTGAATTCTTCGCCCCATATATAGGCGGCAGGTCTGTAAACGGAAAAGCAACAAACCCAAGGTAGTTGGATTTTACAATAAAGTCTTGCCTTATCTTTATGGTACATAGCGTATCATTAACTCCATCTATTTGTCTAACGGCATAATCGCTTAAATCTTTTTCATTTGGCACACTAATGACTCTCTCTCTCACATGTGCTCGGATAGATTCGGGAGCACGGGCTATATCATGAAAGCCAGAAGAGCGAATTAAGTTATAAGCTTCTTTACTCGTAGCTTGGAAAATTTTTATTTTCATTGTAGTACTAGCTCGCGTGTTATACCAATAGCCGTTATTTAGTAAATCATTTATAGATATCTTTAAAGACACTTTATGTACTAAAGTATCCTGTCTGTTTTCTAAAGCACCTTCTTCGGCAGATAAATTATTGGTGCCATATTCATTTCTAACAAACGTAGGTTCGCTTGTCTTAGCCTCCAGCGTATCTTCTGCTAGCATGGCGGGAGCTTTATCCAGAACAACAGACTCTATGAATACATATGGCAGGACTTCCCCGATCAACTTTTGCCTTATTTGTGCTTCTGTTAGCATTAGTAAACAGTCCCCGGTGTGTCTTCACATGGATCATCTAAGTCTGGACAAGGCTCGGAAGCAGCGTCCGTACTATAAATATCAACGAAAGCAATATTTTTAATGTCTTCGCACTCGAAATCAACATTGATATACTTGCCAGATTTCTTATTTTCCTCTATGGACGAGCATATCAATTGTGCCCCTATCTGGCCATCGACCTTGACGTCAAAATAGTACTGAACGTGGTCAGGGGTTATTGGCTCATTAGAAATAAAGATCTCCCCTTCATCCAATAATATACCGTCTTGAACTAGAGACGGAGTCTTTCTAAATTTAAGAGGACGTAACACTTCTACAGTAGCCGTCGCCGCACCAGCAACACTTTCAGTTGTTGTTTCAAAAACCTCAATTTCAAAATTATCTATAGAAAACTCTGAATTTATTTCTTTTATCTGCGCTATTAATATCTCTGGCTCGATATCAAGTATCTCTCCGTTGTCGAACGACACAGCCAACTCGGTGTCAGAAACAAAGTTTACGTCCGAGATCACATCAATTTTGTATGTTAACGTTACATCAAGTTGTGGGATGTCAAGAGTTGGTCGATGGGGGCCTGACGATGAGGAGGAAGCGCTGGTTATTTCTCCCCTAATCATAGAGGCGGACCAGGCAGGCGCATTTGTAGCTAATTTGTCGCTTGTGCCTAGAGCATATTGGGGCCCATAAAAATCTCTTTCAAAAACATAAGAGTCTTTTAAGTTCGTCAATTCCTCACTAGTCTGCTCTATGTCAAGCGCTATAACGGGCGGAACACCAAGCCCCTTGTTATGGAACACATCTCTGCTGGAGAAAATCACTTGGGTCTCCAACTGCGGCGTTTCTTCTTGAATTCTTGGTTCTATAGAATTCTGTTCTCTTTCTGGTGATTCGCTGGGCCTGCCATATTGACTTTCATATAAAATGTTATCATCAAAAAATGCATAGTATTCGGGCTTGAACCTCCCAGTTGAAAGCAGATATTCGCCGTAAGAGGTTAATAATGTGTCCAAAACTTGTTCTTTTTTATTTAAAAACTTCATCTATTCATCCTCAGGCAAATCTTCTTCGTTTCTAAGCATGTCTACTTGTGCTTCTATCTTAATTAGCTCCACCATAGAAAAGAAATCATAAGGCCAGTTGTAACTATAGTCTATTTCTTTTGTTCTTCCGGCTACCTCGAACTCAAACTTAAACCTCTTATCATCTAAGTTATCACCGTGTTTGGATGCAACTTTAGAAAAATAGTTTTTAATAGCCTTTTGTTTAATCTTAAAGACCATCCATTGTAGTTTTGGAGGCATTCCATCCGAACCCAACAACTCTTGAGCTAAAAGGCGATGATTTATAGAAACTTCTTTTTCCTGCACCTGGTCTACAGATTTGGGCGGAAGGTTTTGCCATATATGAATTAAATCGTCTCTATCAAAATCGTGCTCAAACTCAAAAACGTACATTGCAAAAGGCTTTATGTGCTTGCATGTAACGAAATCCATCCTAGGAGGTAAAACATAATTTTTTAACTTAGTAACCATGTTCTGAACAGAATTGCTATCGTCCAACTTCCCGGCCATTGCGGCCCGAAACACTTCTTCCGATATTTCAAAAAACTCTTTTCTAGACCCCTTCTCTATAAATGGAACTGCTATAACTGCTTCTTTTACAGTCTTGCTTGTTGCAACCTCTCCAAGTCTTCTGGGCGCTTGATCTAGCCCAAGAAGATCAACAAGCGATTCAACATCACCATTGTTGTAATACGTGCTGCCTACCCCTGGGTGGGCATCCATCCAGTCTTGTGGAATATCAGTTACTTGCAAGAAGATGCCCTGGTCTGGCTTTTCCGGAGGCAAGCCAAATTGATGCCACATCCCCCTTGGCATGGACTCTGAGGCGTATGTAGGGATTGTTAAATTATTTTGCGAATCAACCAAAGAATCGCCAAAATTAAACATCGGCGTTTCCCATTTCGGCTGTATCACATATGCTACATGATTTGCGTCTGGATCGTCGCTCACTGTAATTGGGTCACCCGTAACTGGATCATAGGTAACAGACTTTATTCTTGCCCTACCGTCTGTTATTATTGTGTCTGCTAAATTTAATATGTTGCTCCTTAAGACAGTGTCTCCTGTCCCGTCTGCGTAATATCCTCCGTTATTGCCAGGGTTGTGGTTATTCCCCGCCCTGTCAAATCTAATTTCTAAAGTGCCGTCAATGCCTCCCAAAATCTCTGCTAAGGTATACTTTTTTGTTTCGGTGGCAGTAAACTGCATATCAAGCCACGCCTCCCCGTGATAATACGGTGGGGTCGCAACCCAATTATATCCGCTATAGCTATCTAGCATTTGTTGGCTGTAGTTTCCGTCATGGTCAGTAGCAGCCGTAATCGCATTCCGACCTGTGACGGCGTGGAAAAAGGCCGAGGGCCTACTATACATTGTAAATGTTTCACGAAGATTGGTTTGCAGCGGATTATCTTGTGGTAACTCTAGACCAATGCCATCAGCAGATGAAGAGCGTGCCATGTTCATACTACGATACATCTTGATACGCATGTTATAAACATTTCCACTAACGGCATTGCCGAATCTTGGATCACTTTCGGGCAACGAGGTAATTGTAGTCATATTGCCCTGCGGGAGGAAGAACTCTGGCACTTCGCCAAAGAAGTTGTGGGCCATCATACTATACAACGGATCCCCCCGACCATCCCACGAGGCTGTTAGGTTCAGAGACGCACTCGGGTGCGGAGCCATATCAACCAGTGGTACTTCAGATAAGTATTTCTCTGGCTCCACAGCAGCTTCAAAGTCTATCATTCTAAAATTGCTGCCATTCGCACTGGAACTAATGGCATAATAAGAGCCTAGTGCTTGGGGGCTGTAACTGGCGGTAAGGACCGGGTACGGGACACCCACACCAGATTTAATAGAGTTGTAAACAATCCCAGGGGCAAACATGGGCTCCAAGAAGGGCCTTATCTTAGCATTTTCTAGAGTTGAATCAGCCCCGGAATAATCAACATGCTCAGCATATGAAGACGAGAATTGAGTTGCCATTTGTAAAGTTCTTTCGGCGGGATAGAAGCCATTATATGGCAGGAACTTCATATGAGCTTTACACTTAAGAGTTATTGAGTGATCAGAAGCGATGCTGGTATGTTCTTCTCCGACAACATCAAAATATTTTAAAAAATCACTGTTTGAATAAACATTGTAGAATTGCTCTTGTGCGCTATCTGTCGGGAAGTCAGACGACACCGTTGCCCCAAAGATATCAAAAGAGGCTGTGTTTTCTACATGAAAGTCGCCACTATTTATTGATATGTAATAAGGCAGGTGGTCACTGATTCGGAATTCAGGGATTATGGAATAATCTTTGCTTCTAACCCTCAGCTCCTCAGCATAGTCACTGTATGAGTCGTAAGCTGGAACTTGCCTATTTGCGGAGCTTGTAACGAATGCTCCGTTCTCGATACGGCCAGCCATTTCCCCAGCTTGCCACTTGGCATTGCCGCCTCCAACACCAATGAAGCCAAATATTCTATCACCAGTCCCAGCAGCCGCGCCTGCATTTGTTATAGAGATGCCAGAACGCGCTGTTGCAGATGATGTTGTGGCAACCCAATGCTTGAGGGCATAGAGTGCCGAAGCGGTTAGCGCTGTCTTTGTTCCAAAGTGCCCTTGGGTAGAGTAGTTCTGAAGCTCCCCTGTGGTGAAGTTATCACCTTCTTCGTGGTTTTCGGCTTTTATTCTTGACTCAGCCGATTCAATCTCTAAGCCAGACGCCGTCGAGTAGAATCCATCCATTGCCCAAACACTGTATTTGTCAAGGCCACCAAAACTAATCTTATTGGTTCTGTTGGCAGTTCTGGTCGCCCTGTCAGAGTGCCAGTAATTAATTGTATAGCCTTCTCTTTGGCGAATTCTATTGTCGTATGCATTCTTTTCGGCAGGATAAATTGTCTCTGCGTAGGTAAGGCCAACAAAGTTATCATACAAATCTTTAACTTTATCATAAATCTGCTGCTCCCGGTGGGCAGGAGCATAGTTTTCATCTAATTCTTGGCTAGAATAGTGGCTGATGTTATTGCCATAGCTAGAGGCAATATCATAATCGCCGATTGTTTGTACGATTGGCTTGTACTTAGAGATAATTGGCGACTCTCTAAACTGTTTAAAACTGCCATATCTTTGTGCTGGCAGGACTCTTCCCTCTGGGGTGTAGGATTGCCTATCAGGCACAAGCACAGAAACAATATGGCTCTCTCTAAGTGCTTGTGCGACAGGATGGTCATAACCTCTTATTTGTTTCCATGTGCTGTAGCCATACACATAACCACGGTTGTAGAAAATAGCTGGGGATATAGCTTCCAATACAGTGCCTTGGTCGTTTATTCTTTGGGACGTGTTATGGTCGACTATAATATATGGGCTATCGGTTCTACCCACATGTGTCCCTAGTGGGAAACCCAAAGTTTGTGCTGATGCTGAGACTGGGTCTCGAACAACCAAACCTAACCTAGACGGTGAAATATTTATTTCCTCGCCCAAGCTTGTATAGTGGCTCTCAGAGTTAAAAGTAATTGCGTTTACATGGCCGGCAGACGTGGAGACCTCAAAATCTCTTGGCGTATAACCAAGCATCGTTCTGCCGCTAGCACGAGTACCGCCGATAGGAGTTGACTCATACGATGAAGTAAGCCAAGCATACTGCAAGTCACTCTGTGGAATAGGGCGGCTTATGAATGCGTTGTCGTTGACAGATGCGGTGGCAACAGTACCTAAATCACCTGTAAAGGCATTACTATATTTTATCTGGTTAAGGGTATTTCTATTCACCTTGTGGAAGTTAGCAACACCGGAGTAGCCTGTTGATGCTGCTGTAACGCCTGGCTTAAACCCAAACTGCGAAGTTGAGGCTGACAGCAGGGTTCTAAGTGGTGCTCTGACTAGCAGATTCCTAAAGGGTAGTGCGTTATACACACTAAACTGCGATGTTGCAACATCCAAACTGCCGTGAGATGTGTCTGGCCCGCCAGGTGACGAGAATCTTGTTATCATCATATGATTAGAGCCTGAGGGGTGTAGTATTTCTCTATCTGCGATGCCATCAACATGAGTAGATGTTATGTTTGTAACTGCGACACCCTCGTTGGCAACAAACTGGCTGTCTCCGCCAACCTTGCCAGCAACCTGAACAACCTCTCTAATATTTGTATAGTTTCCTAATGTATCACTACCAGTGGTTATCTGTAGGTTTTCGATGTTAACCGGTCTTTTAACTTTTACATTTCTCGTGAAAACAGAGTATGGCCTTGTTGCACGAGGCCATAGGCTGTCATTCATACTCTGGAATCTAATACCTGATGCCCCTTGTTGAGCGTAAAAGCTCTCTGCCCTGGTTGTAGCGTCATCAGTGCCGTCTGAGACATTTTGGTGTCTTGATAGGAAACCCCCAACAAACTTTTCAGTAAATGGGGTCTGCATTGGGATCTCCCCGCCTAGATGGTAAGACTCAAATGAATGTACGTGAACAGCTTGGAAATCACCACTCGAAAAGCCAGAGTTGTAGCCACTGTCTAGATTCCCACTTACATATCTCACGGGGTGGTAATTTTGTGCTTTTGTGCCTTCAAACGCGAACAAAGTGTCTTTGTAAGTAAAATATTTTTTGTGCATAGGATGAATAACATCGTTTATGTCTCTAATAGAGTCAGTATCGAGGGCTAGATTAGATACCGCGTCTCCATAGGCTTGTGTATACGAGTCCATGAAAGCGCCGGGCCTGGTCATTGGAGGCAGATTAACACCACCATGAATAACTCTGCGACCTGTGCCGAATCTTGACACTTTATCTTCTCGGTCAGCCTCAAAAGTTATCTTGACCGGGGTCGCCTTTCTTCTATCCCGTGCAAACCTCTTGGATGCTATAATAGCTGCTCTGGTTTCATTTACTCCTGCATTGCTAGAAGACAGGGCAGGATGAGTAGCCTCAGCGTAGGACCAATAAACTGTATTTTGTTCTTCTTTATCGTCACCCCCGGTAAATCCAGCAAGCGTAGTTTGACTTATATCATCAGTAATCGCAATATTTCCTAAGTGACCTCCAGTACTTTGAGTTAATGTAATGAATTGTGCTCCATTCGCCTCAGTAGGAACCGCAGAAACTACGATTTTGCCAGCGTGACCAGCGCCACTTTCTATCGCTGCCTTAAGTTGAACTAAAAAGTCGTTTTGAGTGGCAGCAGTCCCGGTTGTATTGATAGCAACTGCAACGCTATTTGCGGCAACCTCGGCTCCGGCGGTAAAGGTCGCCGCGCCGGCGGTCATACCAGTTACTAAAGTTATTGCTGTATTTCCAGCAATTCCAGCAGTATTTTGAGTTAGTGTAAATGATGTTTGTGTGCCAGTGTCGGTTGCGGGGACGGCTGTCATATCTAGCTCGCCGGCTGCAATTGCGGTCAAGCATGCAATATGGAATGCTTGAGTGGCTTTTCTGACCTCCGAACCACCACTAATATCTCTGGTGTTAACTACCCACGTATGATCGCCTCCATCGTCAGAAGTATCACCAAAGTTCTTAGTAGGATCAGTGTGGAAGGTTACAGTTGAACCGTCAGTATTTGTCAATACTATATTTGTGCCATCGGCGTTGTTCAGTGCAGCAGTTCCTATAAATGTCGCGGTTGCTTTTGTTCCTGCTTGGTTCGCTCCAGTATCGGATGTAGTTGCTAATGCGGTGCCCGTTGCAACAGTTGTCGCATTATCGTCAATGACCACATAATTCCTTGTTGTTCCGTCTGTTGAGACGATCGTCATACTTTCTTTTTCAACCATGCCACTTGCAGCATCACCGTCAGCCACGGTTATCGTAGCAGTAGCTTTGGTTGGGACTGGGGTTTGTGTAAAGCGGTAATTAGGGAGTTCTTCCGGGATAAACTCATGAGCACCAGCTACGCCGCCTATCAATGTAAGTTCAGTGCCAAGTCCACCGCCCTTCAATCCAATAGTGGGAAACTTGTTTTCATACTTAGCTCTCTCAAGAACATGGCTTTCAACCATTGTTCTAATGTCCTCAGATGTGTTCGCAGAGGCAGGTATTAACTGGTTTAATATAACTGATAGTGACGAATCTATCCACCTATAAAAATCTACATATTTGTCAAGATCTGGTGTGTTCTCAACATTTTCAAAGAACAGGCTCCTTAATTTGCCTAAGTCTTTATATTCCTGGCGATACCTGTTAGCTGGCTCTCCAACTAGATTGTTAAAACCAACAATTGTTGAGAACATATTAAGCATTTCTTCCGACACAGTTTGGTACATGCTCTTCTCAATTGCAAAGAAATGGTTTATCGTCCTACTGTCTCTGGTGAAAGTTTCGTCATCAAAATCAAGTATTCGAGTCATGTCCTCGCCTGTGACAACCTCTGGTGGCGTTGTAACGGCTGTTTGAACGTATTCCACAGCTACAGAGTCAGTACTGCTGGCGGGGAAGAAGAAACCTCTGCCTGTGTATTGGTTACCCACGGAATGCCCAAAATCACCCCGGTATCTGGTTCTTTTATCAATCGAGCCAGAAGAGAAATCGTTTACTAAAAATTCACCATTGGCATCCGAGGTCGTTACGTCATCAAGATTCCAGTGCAGGGCTAAAGTTTCTATCCTAGGGATATCCTCATCCTCTAGGTCTGTGTCATATAAATACGCGCTCTCGTAAGGCCTTAAGAGACCATAAGAATTAGTATTTTTAGCGTGTGCAATAACTTCTTCATTACTTAAAAAAGTGTTCCAGTGGCGTAATGAAGTAGCTTTCACATCTGAATCAGTGACAACTGACCCGGTGAAATTCGTTCTGTTAGCGCCGACATAGTATCTTCTTGGGTTTGCTAAATATCCATTGTTGGTGCTAGATTGTGCCAAGGTAGAATTAATTGTAAATTCGTTTTTTACAACACCAAGCTCTGTGTTGACTCCATACAACTCAAACACGATATTAGACTCGCCGGCTGTGCCAGAAGAGCCGGAAACTTTTTCTGCTGAATCTTTTTTGTCAAGATAAGTTCTTATGGCAAAATTCCATTTTGTGTCATCATACACATTCTGATAAATGCTGCTGGTTACAAAAACACTCTTGTTCGGGTTTTGCAGAACAAAATAAACGTCTTTTGAATTTTCAAAAGTACGAACTGCGTAGATTTGCAAGCTTCTGTCCACTGCTGCGCTATAGCGCCCAAAATCCTGTAGAGCCCTGGAAGTGTTGACCCTGTGATATCCAAAGACCGAAGAGCTTAAAAAATCAGTCGAAAAATAATTCTGGTCAGCTGGTTTAAACTTCTTTGGGAATATGACCTCTATCTCTGCTGTCGATGGATTAGATGAACAAGAAAGGTAGGTAACATCCAAAGTATTGGTATTAGTGCTTGATGTTTGGTGTGTGATTGTAGCGCCAAACCTAGTAGGGTGGTTAAAGTCAGCAAACTTTCTTCTTGTAACCGAACTTCTAAAGTTATCACGAAGTTTGTGAGTTACATTGTTGCCATACAGATTGATCTTGATAAGCTCGTCATCTACCCCATAACATCGTATAACGTTCCTAAAAGATTTCTCAGTTCCCTTAGACTTGTAGATATAGACAAGATTATTATAAATATTTTGATAGATTAAGTTCTTTATCTCGGATAAGTCTTTTTCATAAAATGCAGTCTCGCTTTGGCCCTTAAACTGTTCCAGTACATCGGCATCAACAAAGATTTCTGGGGAAAACAGCCCGCTTGACTCTAAAGATCTGTTTGAAAACGGGTGAGGCTTGTGACTAGAACTGATATAATTAATATTTTTTAGTTTATTAACCTCTTTGATCTGTGAGTGGAGAGTGTCGAAATAGCTTCCCATTATCTGGGTTAGATTTAATATCTCACCACCCTTTTCTTCTTCCTCCTCGATGATCCACGAAGGAAGGCTATAGTATATGGAAGAGTTGTTTTGATAGTCATACGAGGAGCCGCTAAGAACAAGTTCTGCCCTCTTAGCAGACACTAGGGGGTGATCTGCATAGATGATGGGGTCTTCTACCTCAAAAGGTGCTGCACTGGCCGAAACGATCGCAGAGCCAGAGTTTCTAGCCCCAGAGCCTGGGTAGTTGACCCATGTCCCATTAGTTATCCTTCCAGAATAGTCAAGCACGGTGGAATCTGTTGTAGCGTTGCCGACAGTCCCCTCGTTAAACTTAAAGTATACACCAAGTTCTGTGTTGGCTATGTCCGTATTTGCGCCACCATCGACATGTCTAAAATAATTCTTTGCTACCTCTTCATGAGTTCTGGCCGTCTTCCAGTATCTGAATTCGTCTATTGAGCCGGAGAATGGGCTGAACGGGGTAGAGTGAGCAGTTTGGGCGGTTGTGTTAGCGCCAGAAACTGGGGTCTGTCCTGCTCCAATATGAGCAATTAAGGAACCAGTTACCTCTCCAAGAGCAGCGATAGTTGTATTGGTTTTGGTCTCGTGTAAGTTGCCATTGACATAAAATTTAGCCTCTAGTTTGGAGGAGCTAGATATAAACGATAAAGCTATGTGATTCCATGTATCTTTTAAAGAAGCGGTAGTAAATGTTGTGCCACCAAACCCAACATCCCAAATGTTTGAGCCTGATCCCAAGTGGACTCGAATTGGGTCTCGCCCAGCAAGAGAACTAGCTTCACTAGACGTTGCAAATACTAAAAACCTTCCGTAGCCAGCGCTCGATGACACTGTGCCGTTCCACTGGTCATACAGTACTTGGTTAACGGGCAACCCGCCCCCAACCGGCCAGTCACTGTTAAAGTTTACCCAAAATTCTGTAGTGACGCCCTTAGACAAGTCAAACTTAAGATTTGATTCTCTCGTGCCCTGTTTGCCAAGCGATAAAACACCTTCTGTATCATAGATGTCTGAATCGTAAATATTCGATGCACTAAACTCCGAGTGTATGGTACTACCGGCCATCCCATTAGACGATGTATGTGGGCCACCGTATATCTTAATATATTCAATTGTTGAGGCACCACTAGTCCATCCAGTTTTTGTTGTAGCACTTGTAAAATCCGCTGAGCTTATTGCAGTGCCATCGGGATCATCAGCAACAGCAAAACTGCCGTAGCCAGTTGTAGTTGGGTACTCATTATCAAAAAGATGTAAATCTAAATAAGATGAGTTATTAAAAAATTCCTGTTTCTCGGCACTAGAGCCATCATAGGGGTACTCGTTAGTAACTCTGTCAAAAGCTGTTTCATAGTATTTCTTTGCAGAGCCATACCGAACAAAATTTGATGCAGAGGCAAAGTCCACATTTGGCACAAACCTATTCTTATCCGTGACTTGAGCACGGATGTTCCTGTACGACTCGGCGTCTTGCCCAAGGGTGGCAGGGTCAACCGAAGAAAGCACTTTATAGGACTTTCCCTTATCAAAAAGATTCTTACTGCTCATTTTTCAACCCTGAACTTAAATATCTCTGGCTGTTCCACCCAGTCGCCAATAGAGTTGTTGTAGTAAGTAAATTTAACCCCATACATATAATCTTCTTCAAGCATCGACAGATCAAGATCAAAGTAGTTTCCTGACATATCGTAACTCATAACCGTATGCAAATCACTACCAGTCCCATACGGTATAACGTCAAACTCATCAACCACTCTAAACACTTTATAAGAACCGCTTTCTATTTCTGTGTTCTCGGCTACCCTTGAGGCGACTGTGTAAATGGTCGGGCACCAGTCTTTTTCTCTCACAAACACTCTAAATCTAGCCGTCTCTGACGTGGAGTACACGGCTTTAAGGTTTGTAATGTTTGTTGCATACTTGTCCGAGGGCGCAATATTATAAGATTCTAGAGTCTGTGGCTTTATGGAGCCCGTCTGGTATCGCACCGTGCCAGGAGGAGCCTGTCCCACCCCACCACTAAACCACACGTCGTACACCGTCGTTAGAGGTGTTGTGGCGGCTGTTAGGGCGACCCTAGCCGTGTAGATGCCAGTTGAGGAGTAGGAGCCTGTGACGACCGTGTTACGGCTCGCATGAGTGACATGTGTACCATCCACGACCAACAATAGTTCACTCCCAGAAGGAGCTGAGTCGTCTGCGGAGCCAGAATAGAAACTAACATATATATTTCCTGTGCCTATTCCAGGGATGTTACGAAGCTGCCCACGAAAATAATTGTATAAATAAATCTTATTTAAATTCTCGTCGGCAGTGGCCAAAGAACTACTATAAATGAAATTGCCCCTATTGTCTAACTCCCTAGAATCAAACCTTGCTTCAAGCACAGGCCTCTTAAAGAAAAACTCTGAACTTCTGGCAAAGAACTTTTTAGTATAATAGGATCTATTTTCTGCTTCATGGCTTGATGACAACATAACTCCCAGGCCATAATTATTTTTAAAACCAGTTATTCCTGGAGCGCCTGAGTTTGCTGAAGAACTTAGCCATTGTTCAACTAATGGCGTGATATCAACTTCTAAGTCCTCTGTTCCGTTGCCAAATACCTGTTCAAATGAAGAGGAGAGATCTGTATCTGGGTTGGCGTAATCACCGCCTTCTGTGGCCCACGCACCTCGTCCACCAGTAAAATTAATGTTGCTAAACCATGGGCCGGCTCCACCGCCATCAACGCATGTAACAGTTGTATTTCCGCCTAAGCCGGCTGTTGCTTGGGTTATGGTCACTGCGGCACCGTCAGATGTGGCTGTGAAAAGAGAGTGATGATTTATAGCTGTTG
>TARA_R110002012_G_scaffold72709_8_pt1 | contig 22510 bp, 17 predicted proteins | sample TARA_R110002012 | Tara Oceans TARA_R110002012 (sample SAMEA4396515) | marine metagenome | biome: Westerlies Biome; feature: [DCM] deep chlorophyll maximum layer (ENVO:01000326); material: water (ENVO:00002006), including particulate matter (ENVO:01000060) such as... | depth 40 m | reverse complement strand
CCCGCCACTGTTGGCGTAGTAACTGTTGCTCCTCCGTCCATGATGTTAAGCTCGGCTGCTGTAGAAGTGACCGCAACACCATTTATCCTTAAACCTGAAGGACCTGCTGAAATACCCGAGCCATAAATTATACCATCGGAGTCGATATGTGGAACTCCGCCTGTGTTGCCTGCAAGAGCGGTTACGACCAATCTTGGGGTAGTGACTACGCCCGTGAATGTAGGAGAGGCAACGGCAGCCTTGGCATCCATCTGAGTTTGAATAGCAGAACTTACACCGTCTACATAATTTAATTCTGCAGCAGATGCAGTGATAGCTGTTCCATTGATTCTGAGGCCAGACGGACCAGCAGAGATACCTGAACCATAGATGATTCCATCTGAATCAATATGTGGGACTCCTCCAGTATTTCCAGCCAGTGCTGTTACAACTAACCTTGGGGTCGTAACAACGCCAGTAAATGTTGGGCTGGCTGTCGTAGCATAGTTGCCGCTTGGTATAGTGTTGGTTCCAATTCCGGTGACATGCCCATTGCCGTCTAGCGTAATATCCTGAATAAAGGTGTTGCCACCATTATCTGAAGTACTAGCGGCGCTTATACTTGGATGGGATGATGCTATCGTGACGACGCCACTTCCAGCTGTATCGTTTGTCAAGGTAACCGTCACATTATCACCAGCGGCAAAGAATAAACCTGAGCCATCGGTGAGGCTTTCTTTAGTTCCCTCTGACATGGTTGTCGCGCCGAGGTGCAACTTGCTCATCGTTCCAGTACCAGAAATGGCATCAATCTGCGTTTGAATATTAGAGCTTACTCCATCAACATAATTTAACTCTGCGGCAGATGCAGTTATAGCCGTTCCATCAATCCTAAGACCAGAAGGTCCTGCAGAAATTCCAGACCCATATATTATACCATCTGAATCAATATGTGGGACGCCACCTGTGTTTCCTGCAAGAGCAGTCACGACCAACCTTGAAGCTGTAACCTCGCCAGTAACGGTAGCATCGCCATTGACTGTTGCTTGTTCGGTTGATATGCTTAACGTATCAGCACTACCACTAGGCCCAATGCTAATATATCCAGCTGATGCAAGGGTTGATATCATCAGGCCATGGGTGCTATGAGTTGGGCATATGAAACCTCCCTTGCCATTGTTTTGATTCGAAGCTAGGGCACTATCAAAATTTCGTATGAAAAGAACGGGATTTAAGACATTTGAGACTCCAGGCAGCGCTGGTCTTGACATCGGTTTATTGCTAAATTCTGAAGTGAAAGCGTATCCTGAGCCAACAACATCAAGCGTACTCAAAGGAAAATCTGCTGAAACAGAACCGTATATATTGCTTACGCCAACCCTATTGTTTTGGTCGTCGTAATACAAACCACTGGCACCAGCAAGATGACCTGCGTTGTTATATTGCACCCGTCCGTCTGAACCGGAAGCAGCATGCGACTCATGATGCAAAGCATCAAGCTGAGTTTGAATATCTGATGTAACACCATCAACGTAGTTTAGTTCAGTTGTGCTAAGAGTAGCCCCATCGAGTATTTCTAATTCGGTCTCGCTGATTTCAGCGCTACCTATTGTAATCGTTCCAGTAAACGTAGGACTTTCTACCGTAGCATAATCTCCACTCGCTGAAAATCTTATCGCTTTGCTACTAGCATCAGTATCTAGCCTTATACCACTTCCAGCAATTAGCTTTAACGTATCTGCATCATTTACCGCTACGATATCGTTTTGACTTGTCCAAGTATAACCAGTATCTCCACCGGCAGAAATTGTTGTGAACGCATTTCCACTGGTTGCAGTACCACCTCCGCTTGCGGTTGAAGCAAAAGTTATCACGCCAGAACCACCTGTGTTTGTCGCGGTAATAGTCATATTATCACCAGCGGCAAAGAATAGTCCTGAACCATCTCCAAGACTAATCTGGTTTGGGTCAACCTGTGTCGTAGAGCCAATATGGAACTTACTCATTGTTCCAGAACCAGAAATGGCATCAATTTGTGTTTGAATATTAGAGGTTACGCCATCAACATAGTTCAACTCAGCAGCAGTAGCCGTTACTGCAGTTCCATCAATTCTTAAACCAGAAGGACCAGCCGCGATACCAGATGCTTCCAGAACACCCCAAGCATTTATGTTTACAATATTATCTCCAACGCCATTATAGAACTCAGCCAAAGGAGCAGTCTGCCCAGCAGCACCTTTAACATATAAGGCTTTAGTCGTTGGGTGTTTGGGAAAAACTTGTAAGGTGCCAGAGCCTGTAGACAGTGTTTGGTCTGCCGCACCAACAGCAAGAAGCTTGTGGCTAAAATCACCCTTAATCAAAGTGCCTTCGTTGGCGGGTGTCTCATTGGCAATAAATAATTCGTTGTGGTCACGAAGAGTATTGCTTTCGTTTCCGGCTTTATATCCTATATAAACGCCACCTTCAATCGACCCTCCTCCTGACTTACCTCCACCGGCATAGCTTCCAATAGCAACAGTATTATCTCGGTCTTGGTATTCTAAGGCCTTGTACCCAAAAGCAACCGAATAATCCCCGCTTACTACGCCCCAACCAACATGACTTCCTACAAACGTACTGGCTGTTGATTCAGTTGCATTACTACCGGCAGAATAGCCGATAGCAATGGTCGAAGTGCATGAAGTACCATCAGATAAAGCATCCAACCCAATAGCAACTGCATTATTACATATAACCATGTCCTCCATAGCATTGCTGCCAATTACTATGTTTCCATTCATTACCGACCCATCAGTACGAACAGTATCACTTCCTATGATGACATTCTGTACAAACTGAGAAGCATCGGGGGCGACAGCAGCATGAGCACCGATAATTATATTTTCTGCTCGATGATAGAAAGCATTTCCACCGGTGACGCCGGAGCCAGCCTGATACCCAACGAAAGTATTATCGTATGCATAAGCAGAGCTAAGTTTATGACCGGCCATGCTTCCAACAAGTGTGTTGTGGTGTCCTGTTGTTACTCCGCTACCCGCACACCATCCTATATGGGTGTTGCCCCCAATGGCTACCGTACCATGGGTCTCAGTATTGCTACCATCCCCAGGGGCAATGTTGCTGTGTGTTTGGTCTCCGATATAAAGGCCGCTAGCACCATTATCAAAGAGCATCAGTTCGGCGGCTGTGGTAGTACCACTAACAGCAACGTCACTTAAACCGTCTAAGTCACTCAGGGTTGAAGCAAAGGTTAGAATTCCGCTTCCCGCATCATTCGTAAGGGTGACACTCATATTGTCACCAGCGGCAAAGAACAATCCTGAACCGTCAGTAAGAGTTTGGCTGGTTCCTGCGGGCATAGTTGTTGAGCCGAGTTTTAATTGGCTCATTGTTCCGCTACCAGCAGCGGGAGCAGAGAATGTAATAACACCACTTCCTCCAGCTTGATTAGTATAGCTAACTGTTAGATTGTCTCCAGCAGAGAAGAATAAGCCAGAGCCATCACCCATTCTCGCCAAAGGAGGACCATCGGGAGGGCCGTCACTAGCTCCTATATGTAGATGACTCATCGTTCCTGACGAAAGAGTCGAGTCGGCACTAATAGTTAATAAGCCGGAGCCATTGTTCTCATTTGTCAAAGAAACATCAATGTGAGTCCCGCCTGCAAATAACAATCCAGAACCATCTTCAAGAGAAAGAGGAAACTCTGCGGTGTCAGCCATAACCTTAAACTTACTCATCGTCCCACTACCCGGAGAAGAAAAAGTAAGAATGCCGCTGGGGTAATTATTTGTCAACTCAATGGCCATATTATCGCCCGCAGCAAAGAACAACCCAGAGCCATCTCCTAGCTGCTGTGGCTCAAGCCCGTCTTGAGCACCAAGCTTAAGACGACTCATGGTTCCAGAAGCAGAAGCAAGGGTAACGTCATTAGTTCCAATGGCTGTTATATGTCCATATGCATCAAGCGTAATGTCTTGAATAAAAGTATTAGTACTATTGTCAGAAGAGCTAGCGGGACTAGTAGCAGGGTGAGTAGCAAGAGGAAGCGCTCCACTAACAGAAAATCTTATTGCATCGTTAGTTGAATCAGTATCTAATCTAATTCCTGTACCAGCAACCACGGACAGTGTGTCGGCATCTCCTTCGGCCACAACATCATTTTGACTTGTCCAAGTGTAGCCAGTATCTCCTCCAGCAGAAACGGTTGTAATCGCATTTCCACTTGGGAGCGTTGTAGAGAAAGTGAAAATACCGGAGCCATTAGTAGCATTACTATCAAAGTCAATACTGATATTATTTCCTGCTTTTAATAGTATGCCCGAAGCGTCTTCTAGAGTAACAACACTTGAGCTTCCTCCAGAGTCATGTCCAAGCATCAACTTAGACATTGTGCCGCTCCCATCGGCAGCATCAGCTATATTTCCACTGACAGATATCCTAATAGCATCATTACTTGCATCTGTGTCTACTCTAATGCCTGTTCCAACAACTATAGATAGAGTATCAGAAACAGCATCTGAAACCAAATCACTATGGCTATTCCACGTATAACCACTATCTCCTCCAGCAGAAATTCTTTTAAAGACTTGTGGGAAGGCATTTATCGTAAAAATACCAGAACCAGAAGCGTCCTCAAAATCAACAGTTATATTATGACCTTCTTTAATTATAATACCTGAGCTATCAGTCAATGGGACAACGCTGGAAATTCCGCTCCATGTTTTGTCATACCCAAGCATGAGCTTAGACATAGTACCGGAACCTTCTGAATCTATTGTTATAGTTCCAGAGCCATCCCCAACCTCAGACAATGTTGTAGTTATACCATCTCCACCAATAACCCTAATTCCAGAACCAGATTGTATAGCCAAATGACCAAGTCCAGCGTCAGTCGTCACATTAAAAAGACTTCCAGAACCAGCGGTGGTAGCAAAAATAGTGTCTACGGTATCTGTAGCAATATCACGAAGAATTTTAGCTGTAATCAAACCACTAACATTATCAACTAAGCCAGTGCCTATAATATTTAGTAAGTCTGAGTGATTTCTACTGACCATTTTTTTCTCCTAGTCCTCTATAGCTAAGGCGCCTTTAATTGTTACTTCAGGGTCGCTTCCCTCGAAAGAAGAAAAATCGGGAAAAAGAGCACCTATTTCTTGTGCAGAAGTCATGGTCTCAAGTTGGTCGTCTAATGTATTTGTGTATTCAACTACACTTTTGCACCAATCAAGCAAGCCTTTTATGTATGTAACTCTATTGGTTAAGCCAAGCGCTACCGCTTCTGTAAACAGCGCTTGAAAAAATTGTTGTCTGAAAACTGGATATTTTTCTTCTATAAAATTAAAAGCCCTTTTTGCTATCCTCTCAGACTTGTTTTTTCTTTTATCTTTTAAATGATTGTTTTCGAGGTCTGATAAATAAGTTTCATAAGCAGAGTCTAGAACATCTTGCGAAACAGTCACAAAAAGATATTTACCATTATAGAAAACGTTTTCAGAACCTGCTTCATCACTAGTATCTAAACCAGCCAACTCAGTTATCTTTTTAACGCTGTCGTATGGTGAAATTTTTATTCGTGCTAATTTTGCCTTAGCCATTTAATATCATCCTATTAGAACTGTGTATTTGGACTATCATAAGGGCCTCCTCCACCAAGAACCTTGTCAAAATGCTTACCAACTCCAGACGGGTCGGGATTAATTATTTCTTGTACATATAATGAGGGAGTCCTGTTTCTAGCGGTTGAAGTCAAAACGCCATGGCCTGTGGTTATATAAGCTACCATATAAACAAAATCACCAGGTTTTAAATATGCCCAGCCAACACATGGAGCAGAGTAAGGATGATTGTTATTTACAGCCTGCCCTCCTTCATCAAGCCAGGCCATATTCATCGCTACTTCTTCTGGGTCATTATCGTGACCATTAATAACATAAATTCCAACTTGCTGAGTATCTGAAGAATCAAAGTTGGGACCTAATGAAATCTTTGCTTCAGCACGATAGAATCCTTCTCTCAAAATTCTAATACCGCTTCCAATTCCAGAGCCTTCTGTTGCTCCTGCAGCCCAGCTAGGTTCGCTTGTTGAGCTAGGAAAATCTAAAGTATACGCAGCAGTTGGGTCATATTCAGTTATAAACATCCCGCTAGGAATAGCCCACATAGCAGTATCCATATTTATCTGTGTATTTGTTGAATCAGGAATTTGCTGCGTGCTTGTTCTTTTTTGCACCAATGCGCTATGCGGAGTAAGGTTTCGGTCGATAGTGTACCAATCATACTTTTCCTCAACCCCAGTACCACATATAAATGTCATACTGTCGCCTTTAATCCAAAGTTGTTCTTCTACCTTGTATCTATCAATCTTTCCTCCCTTGGTCTGAATTCTTACGCCAGAAGGAGAATGGTCGCTTAATTGAATTGTATATTTTCTACCAAAATTACTAGAACCTGCAACCGGAAGCTTAACAATACCACTTCCAGAAGCGCCTCTATCTCTTCCATCATATAAAATAACATTGTGGTTGTCATTAAGGTCCACGCTAGAACTACCATTTCTTCCAGCAAAACCACTTACCGCAACAGCCATACTACCAGCAAGAGTTACTCTCGCTTTAGGCAAATTAGTTCCTAGTCCAATTTTATTATTGACTCCATATAAAAACGGCTGTTGCCCACTGGCTCCAATATGAATTACGTCATCTTCTCCATAGAGCGTCTGTATGGTTAGCCCACCCCCATAAAACGGTGCTATAAAACCTCCTCTTGGTGTAGCTGCGGCCCCTCCTTCGTAATGACCTTCTATAAGAATAACGGGGTCCAAATACGTAGCTTCCGTATCTGGCAATTCGGGCCTTAATGCAGGAGCAGAAGAGTCATCATAAGGAGCGCCAGCTAATCCAGTGCCAGAAATATGAAGATGGGTTAGAGGAGCCGTTGTTCCAATTCCAACTCTATTATTGGTATCGTCATAGTATAAACCACTAGCGCCAGCGAAAAAGCCTCCGTTGTTGTATTGAAGCTGCCCGTCTGAACCAGAAGCAGCCTGCCCACCACCTCCGGCTGAACTAGAAGTGGCGCTCGTTAATGCTGTTACATGACCAAATTCATCAAGTGTTATATCTTGAATAAATGAATTGCCAGACTGGTCAACAGAAGCTTGTGAAGAAGTATTTTTATGACTTATAGTGATAATACCACTACCTGGGGCGGCAGCAGAGTCCGACAAGACAATCTGCATACCATCTCCCGCTTCAAAAAATATTCCAGAACCGTCTCCAAGTTGGTGCAGCAAAGACCCTGTGTCTCCATCCTGCGCCCCCAAGAAAATCCTGCTCATAAGACCTGTTCCAGCCGCTACATTTCCACTAAGGGATATTCTCATAGCATCATTAGTAGCATCAGTATCAATTCTTATTCCAGTCCCCTGTGCAAACTTAAGAGTTGATGCATCTGATTCAGCTACAATATCGTTGTGACTAGTCCAAGTAAAGCCTGTGTCTCCTCCGGCAGAAACAGTAGCAAAAGCATTACCACTTGCGCTTCCAGCCGACACACCAAAGTTCGAATTTGCAGCCAACCCAGAAACAGAAATTTTTCTTAGAGTATCCGCAGAAGAATCGTATAGTATTAATTCGTCACCATCATCAGGACCAGCGTTAGGAGACGCAAGGGTGTGTAGGTCTGCCAGACTATCCACATCAATATTAAATTGAGCGCCTGTGCCAGTGTCTGGAATCAGCCTAAGACCAGAGCCCGCTGTATATGAAGCCGCAGTTATCGTTGCAATACCAGAACCATCAGAATTTGAAAGACTAACTGTAGTATTGTCGCCGCCTCTTATTAATATTCCAGAGCCAGTAGCCAAAGAAACAGGACCAATGCCAGAATCTTTGCTCTGGTCAACATTGTCCGCACCAATTGAAAGAGAAGTAAAGACACCAGATGCTATTAGCGCTTGTTGAACACCGTAGGGAGTAATTGCCACTCCTGAATCGGAAGTTACGTTGTGTGAAAGCTTGGCTATTCCAGCGGTATCGTCCGTGGCTGCTTCGGAACTAATGGTAAGACCATTGATATTGATACCGGTTCCTGCAACATAATTACCAGCATCAATAGTAACAACACCAGAACCATTTCCTGCATCGGTAAGGGTGGCAGTAACATTGTCTCCGCCCTGAATAAATATTCCCGATGATAAGCCCATTGTTAGAGAAGTAAGACTAGCAGGACTTCTAGTAGAAGCTGAAAGAGTTATATTAGAGGCTTCAATGTTCGGTACATCAATTGTAATAACGCCAGAGCCCAACGCAGTGTCAGATATACTGGTGATAACATTTTCTCCACCAACTATATATAGACCAGAACCAACACCCAACGGAAGCTCTGTAACTCCTGAATCTGCTGTTAAATATAAAAGATTGGGGTCAGTAGATGACAGAGAATTATCACCCCAGTAAAGAGTTCCATTTACATTATAAAGCCTGTTGATTGTGGTATTTGGTGCGCTAGGTTCTTGGTCGATGAATATTCCACTTCCAGCATGAATACCGGAGGCTCTTATATCGCCTTCTACCCATAAATAATAGTTTGTATCAGGAGAAACACCGCTAGTTGTTGGGCCGACAGCAAGATTACCACTCGGGTCTAAGAAGACAGCTTTTTGCGCAGGATAAACTGCAAATACATCCTTTGTTCCCGCAGCAAAATTAATGAATTGATTATCTGCGGAGCTACTTTGTAGAGAAATATTTCTAGTTAATACAGGAGCATCACCCTGAACTGGGAAAAGAGGGTCTCCAGTAGTAACGACACCATAGCCAATTTCCCATTGCTCTAGAGATTGGTGTGAGATGGCATAATAAGTACCTACGCCATGGCCGACTCCAGATTGAAAAGTATCAAATCCGGAAGGAGAAATATTACTTAGCTCTATCGCTGAGGTTCCGGTACTGGTAGTAGTTTCCAGTATCCTATCACCTAATTTAAATGCCATCCTCTTTAATCCTTGTTAGTGGTCCGATAATAAAAAAGGGGAGCGGTAGCAGCAACTGCCACCACCAACTCCCCATTTTTCGAAAGAGGCGATGCTCTTACAGGGCGCCAAGTAGAACTCTGCGGTTATCAAGAACAGCAAAACCTTGCTCAGCCCATCCGTACCAACCAGCTCGCTTCTGTCTGTGCAGATTATCGTCTTCGAAGATTTGCACTTCTTCACGAACAGGCATGACAAAGGAATCATTGCGGGTCAAATCTAGACCAACAACTATTTCCACGTCGCCACTAGGTACAGAACCACCCAGTTCATTGGAGTAGAACTTTTGGTATTCCTGTCCTTCTCCGAGTTCATCGACATCGTGAAGATTGACACTAAACACTCGATTGATAGCACCGTCTTCAGCAACATAGATTTCTCTACGTGTTACTTCGTCAACTTGGTCAACACCCCAGTTGCGGATGTCTTCCATGCCTTCAGGACTAACAAACAAGTCGCTCAAACGACCACGGTTCAATGAAGTTGAATTACCACCGCCATTACGACGCATGACAGTCTTCATCAAACTAACGAGCCGCTTGGTGAATTGACCAGCAGCAGCATCGCTATCATAAACAATGATGTTACGGTCAACGCCAGCGCTCAAGAGCGTGTGCCAACCATCATCATTCATCTTCTTGGTAAATTGCGCTTCCATTACTTCCATAGCACGACCAACGACATCCCATCGGGCGTCACGGGCATACTTCAAAAGATAATCAATCGAAGCACCAATATCATACGTTGGGACGATGACGTAATCGCCTTCAACGTGTCTCTCAGGAATCCGTCCGTGATTAGGAATTGTATAAGCTACAAAATCCTTTTCACTACCGGGAGAGATGAAATCCAAAGGAAATTCGGTGGCTGCACCGGGTTCCATTCGGATGGCTTCAAAGATGTTATTCAGGATATCACCTGACATCAAGCCTCTTCTTAGGGGCAACTCAAGAGCTTTTGCAAGCTCGGCAGTTGCTGCCAACGCAACTTCTTTATTATGAGAACCAGAATCACGAAGGACTTGGTTCATTTCAGCGGTTGGCGTAAAAACATTATCAGCCATTTTTAAATCTCCTTAATTTATAATTAAGCTATGTCGATGTAAACTTTGGCATAACCATCAGCATCTTCGGTGCTTAAGAATCTACCAACTCTAGTGGAGTGCTGTTCAACATCACTGCCACGACCAGCATTAGCATCTGGATTTGTAGTAGACAAAAGTCCCGACGAGGCATAGTAAGCCGCCGCGCCAACCGTAGGTTTCGAGTTAACTTCTAATTTATTGGTAACAATCCAACCCTGCTTCAACAGAGTGACCTTACCACCTTTTTGAACTTCGTCTTGATGCTGATTCAAGTGCTGACGAGTTAGGTCAAGATTAACCATATCGTTCAGCAGCAATCCAGCAGGAAAAGTCCCAGAGGCGGTTGTCGGAACCGTAACCAAAGCATTAGAATCATCCATAGCGCTACCGGAACCGGCAGTACTATGAGCAACAATCACTCCGCGTTCAGCGGTTTCGTTCATGAAGAACGAAATATCAGTGACTACTTCATGTCTGTCTGCTTTAAGAGCCATTCTAAGGTCTCCTTATAATACTAGTTAATTAGTGTTTAAAAACTTCTGCGAAATAAGCTCACTTAAGGCTGCTCGCGTGTTTTCCGTTTCATCTCCTTCACTACAAGCAGAAAGCGCAACTTCATCAGAAGCTTCAACTTCATCCAAGTCAACCTCATCAGCAGCTGCTTCAGCGGCATCTTCAGTGATATCCTCTTCAGAGGATTCCTCTGCTACTGCTTCATCAGCTTCTTCCTCATCGGTTTCTTTTGGAGCAACCATTAGTGCGATAGCATCAAATTGCTCATCGTTAAGGTCAGCGAACTTTTCGATAGCTTCTTCTGCTTCGGCTGCTTCAAAACCAGCTTCAACAAATTTAGCAATACGACTAGCACGAACCTTTTCCAATTCAATAGCATCAAGTTGACCTTGAAGCTCTGCTTTGCTAGACTGCTCTTCTGTCAGCTTAGCTTCAGCTTCTTCAATCTTAGTTTGAGCTTCGGAAAGCTCTTCTTGAAGCTTGGAAATCTCAGAATTGAAAGATTTAGCCTGCTCTTGATTAGCTTTGGCCTCTACTTCCATCTCATTAATTCTAGCTTCATACTCTTTAGTACCAGCAGCAGCAAGCTTATCTTCCAGCTCCGTCTTGGTCTGCGACAGAGACTCAACAGAAGCTTTAAGCTCGTCAATCTGGTCCTTGTAGAAATCTAAATTAACTTCAGTCATTTTCTTCTCCTTTATTGAAGAACTCTGTGCAACCATAGAAGGTAGAAAGATTTTCAAACTACTCTCTGATGGCGCAATAAAAGGATTATATTTGTCAAAAATTATACTAGAAGGATTGGCAGGTCTTTCAACTAAACCATGCCCACAAAAAGCAATATTCTTTAACAGCCTTCCAACTTGGTATCCCTCGTATACACCACCCCCACCATATGCACGCAAATGCTTGGTGAGAAATGCGCTCTCATCATCCCTTGCTAAGACATGCGTAGAGCCGTCTTCAGACTTGAGAGCATAGTCAAATCCTGCAAATAGACACTCCATAGATACAAATTTATTTCCGGCTTCTATTTGACCAATTAAATCTTGTGTTCTATTAACTAAAATAGGGTCCGTCCAATGTCTATATATTACAGAACTAGTAACTATATGAAAAACCTCCGGAAGACTATCTTCCGAAGTTGTTTCGCTTATTACCCGCCCGTCTGAATCAACGGGCCAGTTTCCAGTTATATGGCCAATTATATGATGTTCATCGTGTTCAATATTAAATGGTTTATCTTCAGGTGTATGCCTAGCTTTCCAAGCTTGAGCCTTATCAAAAACATCATCGTTATTATTCCAGCATGTTGTAACCAATACAGAATCTATATAGTATAAGTCCTGTTGGTCTTTTTTACTTGCGGATGATTTTAGGCGAGCGATTATCTTTGACTTCTTATCATCGTCAGGCTTAGCGGCACATAATTGTGACACATAAGCTATCGAGGCATTAGATTGTATCGCCCCTTCAAGACCATCGGCTATTTCTTGTGGAAAAACTTTCACTTCATGCATACCCTTATTATACATCTATTGGCTACTTAAAGTATACACCACAAAATAAAAAAAACACACAATTACTAGGTTTTATACTCTGAGTATACATGAGCCTGTATTTGACGACGCTCATCTACGGTAGGTCCTCTGTCAGCATCTTTCACAAATTCTGCCATAAGATTAGAATAAGCAGTAGAGATATAGCTTGGAAGACCTTTCTGTAGGGCGTCTTGTACTGACTGAGGGTCAATACTATCAATTGAGTCAATGTTGAATAAAACTCCAAACTTAATTCTCTCAGCTTGTTCAGACTGAGAAGTACTTAGGCTTCTTAGATTCTTTTTGCCGTACATATCCAAAATTAAAGGATTTATTATATTTGATATTTCCTCTTGAGCAGACCTTGCTCTAGTTTGCAGAACAGCGCCACTTCTAGGATTGACCACCTTTGTTTTACGAGGGCCTGTGTCTTTAGAATTTTTAGGCCTGCCTTGTTGGGGAACTCCATCTGGTTTTTTCTCAGGTCCTGTTATGCCGGTCTTTTGATGTTTATTCCTAAGTTCAAGACCACTTTCCTCTCCCTCTTTCCTCTCCTCAAGCTCAACCCCAACCTCACTAGGAGAAACAACCTGTGTCTGAAGAGCAATTTTCTTAAGACCTAATTCCCCGTTTGCATCATGGAACGGACCAGCCTTAGTTGGTTTACGACCCAGTCCTCTATCCTTGGTCTCACGATTAATTCTAATTTTTTCCATTTCTGGGTTGTCTCCAAACTTTCTTTGTAGTGTTTCTTCACTAACTAAGTTTCTATCTGCTAATTGTATTAGCAATGCCTTTTCAGAATCTTCATTTGCTAGTGTCATCTTATCAAATTCAACATGAGCTGGAAATCTAAAGCCCATAGATTTTTGTATTTCTAATATTTCATGTTCCCAGAAAGAAACCAAAACATTTCTTCCATACTCTAGTCTTTCAACTAATGTTTTCAAAGACATAAAATTATTAGTAAAACCTCCTCCTGCACTACTTAATCCCGTAAGAGTCGGAGGAATACCAAGACCAGCATAGATTGCATTTAGAGTAGGAACGTATTTCTCTTGGCCAAGAAATTGATGGACGGCAGTTCTTGATTCCAGAAGTTCTATATCTGGACCCCAAACCAAATCAGTAGTACCTCCGCCGACATGGTTTTCTAATATATCAGCCAGCTTAGAAGCAGCAGCAGGAGTTGGCGCTATCTTGTGCTCCAAGTTTCCTAGCTTAAAAATTCTAATGTTAGAAATAGCACCATCAAGGGCAGCAACGTCAGCCAGCTTTAATTTTTCTAACAAAAACACATCGTCTAATATCGCATAAATCATAGGATGTGCCCATGATTGCCAGTCATCTTTTTTATAATTAAAAACAAGGGTCTTATCTTCTGGTAGAGGGTATGCTTTCCCTGACTTGGCTGCCTCTATTATTTCTTTTGGTAATTGTTTTATCAGTTCTTTTTGTACATCACTACGAGGAGATGTGATTATTTTCTTTAGGGTAGATGGAATCTTAATAGCATATCTCGGAGACCCGATAAAAGCAGATAGCTCTCCCCCAATAACACTGATTGTGCTTGGGTCTAGAAAAATATAGTTCCAAGGAATTTCTTTTCTTGGAACCTTAAGATGTTCAATTTGTGTCTCTGGGTCGGCAAACGTTTTAAAGAGCTGCTTTTGACTTCTAGAATTAATTTTAGCTGTTTGTTTTCTGATAACAACATTGCCGGTTCTATAAAGATTGTTCAAGAATCTTTCTGAGCGTTCTTTACCCTTTATTCTCTTGAACCAATTGGTATAAAACTTCTCTATTCTTTTATTGGGATGTGTAAGACGAATTCCCTGACAAGCAAAATCTCCCATTAAGTCAATAATATTTCTAATAAGGCCAACTCTTTGGTATGCGCTATTAGCAGCACGTATAATTCCTGCATGACTGCCGGGAACTGCTTCCTCTGGTCTAAATGCGTCATAATCAGAGCGAAGAAGGGCAGGACGACCCGATACATTTGTATCTAAGTCCTTGTAGCTTTGTCTGTATCTAGCAGTAGAATGCTCAACAACCCTATACTCACCCAGAGCCTTGCCAGACTGAAGCATGGCGTCTTTTCTTTCGTCTTCATTCGCCCATGTAAAATATGCAACATCTACTTCTTCAGGACTTTTGCTCATTTCTTCTTTGCTAGAATATTTTCTTTTCGCCATTCTGGGTCTGTCCTATGTAATTGATTTGTAATAGTATTGCAGTCGTATTACTATACACCGATACTAATTTCTTCTATTGATTCCCTTGCAGATGTTTTGACTGACCCCTTTGACATACCAATCGGGACCGTTATACATATTTCCACTATTATCTTTGGAAAGTGTTTTAGACGTTCCTCCTATCAGACCGTACTGAGGAGGAGGTGTCGCTCTCATTATACTTCTGGCTACCATATTTGCTATCAATATAGCACTATATCTATCTTTTCTTAGGCGACCCTTCTTACCGTTTGGCATTTTTACCTCAGGCGTATCCCATTTGTCTCTACCACTAATGCTGGTTTTCGTCATGACGATAGTAGACAGCTCATCCTTAAGCTCTTCTATTTCCATAACACAGTCTTCCAGAGAATCATAAAGTCTTGTTTTGTCTCCCCCTGCTGCAGCCCTTTTGTCATCCTCTATAGCCAGTCCTATAGTAATTGGGTCAAATCTTGGAAATAACAGAACACTGTCTTCTAAATCTTTTCTCAGTCCGTGATTTGCTTGTCCAGTCCATTCCGACCTAGCAAACTGTACCATTTCTAATATATGCAATCCAGGCTCAGTGTCAGTATCTTTCTTTTTACCGTCTTCTATTATTTGCCATATTATTTTTTCTCCAGTGTGTAGCTTATCTGGGTCATGAAGAGCCTCTTCAACTGCGACACCTCCTCCTTGCGCATCCATGCCTATCCTTTCACATGGAAATACTTTCATAAGATTTCTTATCTTCCTAGCGCAATAATGATAAAAATCATGTTCTATATCTAGCCCAGCTTTCTTAGCATCTTTTAATCTTTTTTTAAATTGAGACCTATTGGTAGACCATCCATAAACAACTCTAGTATGGTCAGGATGTAATTCAAGAACTACTAGACTAAAATTGTCTTGCTCAGACGCAGGGTCAATGCCATACACATACTTTAAGCTACTACTACCTCTGGTAGCAGCATCAAACCAAACAGGTCCTGACGGCAGCATAACAGGCTCCGCATCGCTTGTGACACACCTCTCAATAAGACTTCTTTTGAAAAACCCTTCACTGTCGGCGGTGAATACTGCTCCGTATTCCATTTGGTATATACCATTGTGTATTGTTGCCTTTGCTCTAGCAACGTTTTTATCGTCCATGAAACCTCTTGGGATTAGCTCATAAGGAATTCTAATTACAGAATAATCCCTCCAGTCAAAACCCTCCGGAATCTCTTCTCCAAAAATCTGAGACAGATTGCGTTCTTCCCCCTTACTCTCAACTATAGATTTATATCTTTTCCAATAATCTGCAAAGTGCTTGAAATCATAGTCTGCGGTTCCGGAAATTATAGCTTGGTTTGTTCTTTTGCTTTTATACCTGTCTTCGAGCGACTGTGTCCATAGTCCCTGTTTTTTTAACTTTTCTCTTTTAGCTGCTTCTTTAACATTTTGTACAGGAGAAGCAGACACAGCAGCAAAGCCAGCAACAACCGTCTCGTATATATCAGGAGGAATAGAGGCAAATTCATCCGCTATAATAGTATGAGCACGTAAACCACGAATTTTTTGACCATCTCCTAGGGGGACGGCAATAGCCCAGCTGTTATTAATTCTTATTGTGCATCTATCTACATCTCTTCTTGGCCCACTATTGCTATCACAAATACTGCGGAGTATCGGAGCATTTCTCCATAGCGTCTCCATATACTCAAAAATAATTTTAGACTGCCTAAATGCAGCTCCAACGATTACAACTTTCGTTTCTGGAATAAGGGCGCATTTAAGCATGGCGTAGACAGACATTAGCCACGACTTACCAAATCCTCGGCTTGCTACAAACATCGGGAAAGGCCTAACCCAAAGCTCCCTTAGAACTGCTATCTGAACAGGAAGAAGCTCTATGTTTAAAAGAACTTTTGCAGCGAATCCTAAATACTTCGGACCTCTCATTAGACGAAGAAGATGGAGGTCTGGTCTTTTTATCTCGTCATGAGTTCTGTGTATTAAGGGATTTTGTAGGTCTAGACTTTGTTCGTCCAACCCAAGCCACGCTGCATTCGCTGAGCCTATTGTATCAGCCATTTGAATCAAAAACCCTTTTCATAATACTGTTGGCCATGTTCCAAGCAGACAAGCTATTTCCGCACGGTACAACATGAACACCATGTTCGATTTGTATTTCAGATAATCTTTTCAAGATAAATCTTCCGCTAATCCTTATTTTATTCCACGCCTTCTTGGGAATCTCTGAGCCGACAGGAAAAGAAAGTATGTCATCTACGCTAAATTCCAAAATTAAAAACTTATATTTAAATTCAGCCATCCTCTGTAACTCTCTATCAAATCTTTTATCAACAATATTGTTTGCAATTTCAGAGACGCAGCCTTTTCTTTCTATGCATAAAATATCCTCAAGGCCCTCTATGGAGTAATCCCCAGTGTCAAGCTTGTTCTCCAACATGCCCTGACAATAATCCGTCTCTTTAAAATACCAGCCGTTTTTTTCTCTGGTATCTCTTATTACCGTAAACTTATTTGTCATTGTCCTTTCCCATTGTTTTTGCAAGCAGTATCTTAAAGAAGAACTGTTCGTATTGTTCTTCTTTGTTTTGAATATTTTTATGACATCTCCAGCACAACGTAATCCCATTGTTGACTTCAAAACGAAGAGAAGGGTTATCAGCCCATCTTTTTATATGGTGGGCGTTCAGCCGCCCTTTTGAATTACAACCAGGCCATTGGCAGCTATGCTTGTCTCTGGCGTAAACCTTTTTCCTCCAGTTAACATATATAGGGTCTTTGAAATTTCTATAGTTCATTAAAACCCAAACTGAAAAAAGAAGAATCTTTGAGGGTTAATCTGCAATTGATAGAGAACTCGCCTTTGATTACACGAATGACAGTAACAATGCATGAGATGTCCGTAGTACGGCCTAGGATAATAGTACCTTACAGAAGGAGGGTAATAAAAGACCTGTGGTCTTAAGGGAACAGTAGTGGTACGTTTATTTTCCCACCAACTTGCCTTACCTGTACCATATCTAAAATTTTTCAATCTTGGATTAGCTTTTTGTCCAAAGGCTGTTGTTGCTATAAGACAAATAACGATAGCTAAAATAAATCTCATTTTATGACTCCTCTAGCTCTTTTCTAGCCTTTCTTACATCAGAATCCACCATTCTTTCCACCAGCGTTGTAAAATCTATCTCTCTCTTCCATCCAAGCTCATGCGCGGCACGAGCAGGAGAGCCTCGTAAATAATCTACCTCTGCAGGCCTATAAAATTTTGGATTTATTACAACGTACTTAGACCAATCTTTTATATCAATTCGCTTAAATGCCCTATCTAAGAAATCTCTTACGCTATAAGTTTCTCCTGTAGATAAAACATAATCATTGGGCTCATCTTGTTGAAGCATCAGCCACATACCCCGAACATAATCTTCAGCGTGTCCCCAATCTCGGTGAGAGTCAAGATTTCCCAGCTCTAAATGAGGAAGGCTATAATAGCTACCGTCTTTCCCTTGCCAGCAAACACACTCTCTCGTTACGCTACTTTGAACGCCCGTGTCAGTACCTCCGGTATTGTCTAGCTCACACTTGAGAGAAGCCACGTAGTTTGTAATCTTTCTAGTGACAAAGTTCTCTCCTCTTCTTTCACTCTCATGGTTGAACAGAATCCCACAGCTTGCGTGAATTCCATATGCTTCCCTGTATGTAAAGACAAGATTGTGGGCCGCCACCTTTGAAACAGCATAGGGAGAGCGAGGTTCAAGGGAAGTGTTTTCATCTTGAAATCTATACGGTGTCGCTATGGTTCTCTTTGCGTCGGCAGGCTGACCATCCATTTCGCTATAATTATTTCCAAACATCTCGCTTGTAGAGGCTTGATAGAATCGAGTATTATGACTCCCTGTCCTTATGGCCTCTAATATATTCAATGGGCCGATTGCATTTATTTTGAATGTAGTTTCAGGCTGTTCAAAAGATGTTCCTACGTGGCTCTGTGCGGCCAAGTTATAGCATTCGTCTGGTCTGTGCGTATTTATTATTGAATACACAGAACCAGAGTCAACAATATCTCCACAAACTAATGAAAAATTAGGATTGTCTTTACAACAATTTAGTCGTTCTGTTGTGTCAATACTAGACCTTCTGTGTACGCCAATAACCTTATAATCATTATCAAGTAAAAATTCCGATAGGTATGAGCCGTCTTGCCCAGTCACACCAAAAATAATCGCGCTCTTCATTCTTCGTCGTCCTTTTCTAAAACAATTTCCGGCGTAAGCATCGGTCTATCTACTGTTCCATCGTCGTAAGTATGATACTCGCCAAGTTCCTGTAACGATTTATCTGCAGAAGCGCTCATGATTTCCATATCTAAGCCTTCTCTTTCACGCATTATTTCATCCTCTAACATTCTTATTAATCCTATCCAACTTGTTTTACCATCTTCAATTCTTTGCAATCTTTGGTCTCTAGTCGCCTTGAGGTCCTTTGCAAGGTCTTTATATTCCTTAGACAACTTAGTATATTCAGTCGTGTGTGTACTTTGAGCACCTCTCACCAAAGACATTTGTTGTTCTAAGTTCATTATTCTATCGGTATTTCTTTCTCCCAACGGTCGCGCATATTCTTCTATAAGTATGCTATCTAATCTTTCAACCTCCTCCAAGTTTCTCTTTCTTTCCACCATGCAACGATTCATTAATATCTCTGTGGTTATAAGCTGTTTGATTTGAAGCTCTTCCGTAGGAAGTACGTCTTCTCGAAATTGCTGAATAAGCTGAATCCAGATAGCTACAAAATAGTCTATCTCACCGGGCGTGAATTGGCGATTAACCTCCGGCCAATATTCTTTTGAGTAAAGCCTATTTTTTAAAGATACCTTGTCATATTCATCCGGAGACATGTCTCTATGGCTCAAATTTAAGCTGTCTACGAGTTTTTTAATCGTCTTGGGGTTTCTGTCCAAGTATCTAGCAAGGTCTTCTATGCTCTTCTCGTGAGCGTTTTGTTTGACGAAGTTAATTTCTTCTTCGCTAAATTTTCCTCTTTTACCCATTGAGACCATTCTCCTTGAGAATATCTTTTATCTGTTGTATTATGATATTCCTTTTTGGCCTAGGAAGCTTAAGGCCATTTTTTAATCTGAGATAATCTAATCTTAATTCTAATGGAATCTTTTTATCTATTAAATTTAGAAGTTCTTTATTGGCTATATTCTCTAGTGGAGAAGAGCTAGTATTCATATTCTTTTCTCCATCGTTTTTAACTTCAGATATTCCAACGGGACTCATTAGATTTTTCTTAGTAGAATTTCTGCTAAGCCAGCCTGCATACAGCTCGCACGAATGCTTGTCCTCAAACTCCTCGCATTCATTCCTAGAATTTTTACACGAGGGGTCATAGAACGGACAAGAAAAACAAGGCTTATCAGGTCTTTCAAAGTTATCCCTCTTGTAATTAAAGAGTCTATTTCTAACGTGAGTCCAGAGGAAATTTTCTAGCGGGCGAGATTCATCGTAATTGTCCATCCCCTGTATGGCGAATAAGCGAGCCTGCTGCTTCATGTCTTCAACATCGTGATAACCAAATTTAAATTTATAACATAGCTTACTTGCTATCTTATCAATTATCTCCAGAACTTCCTTCTCTGTCATGTTCTTTGGTATCTTCATTAACTTCCTTTAAAATAGCGGCAGCTTTCTCTGGCGAGGGGTCAGGAATATTTAATTCTTTTGCCACTTCTTCCTCTAATTCTTCGGACGCCGTTGTAAAAAGCACCGAAGGAACAATATTTTTATCTGCGGGCATTTAATTTTTCCTTTCGGATGTACAAAAGTGGAAATGTGGACTATAATATATTATACACGGCTTATCAAACAATTGCCATACTTTCGAGTGAAACAAAGATATATGAGTAAAAAAGACGCAGGTAAGCCCTTGCCGTGCCCACGGGAGCCTGCAATTGATAGAAATTTTATTCCTTACAAAAACTTTGAAAAGATAGAAGATAGCTGCCCAAGATTCAACTTCAATGCTGAGGGACTTAAGCACTCAATAGGGTTTCTTGAAGATAATAACATGTGGTGGAGACACGACAGAGACGGAACTCTCTGTCTAAACGTAGAACAAAAACAACAGAAGCAAAGAACAGCAAGTCTTAAATATGTAAAAAGCTTTGGGACAGCAATAGATATAGGTGCTCATATTGGATTTTGGGCCAGAGAGCTGAGGGAAAGATTCAAAAAATTAATAGCGTTTGAACCACAGCCAATGTTTAGGGAAGCATTTGTTCACAACGTAGACATGTCAAATGTTACGCTGTATCCATATGCATTGAGTAATGAAAGCTCCAACCTTACGATGAACAACATGGTAGTAACAGATAATCAAAACGGCCCCGTGGAAGCGAGGACACTGGATTCATTTAATATACAAGACAAAATAGATTATATAAAATTGGACATAGAAGGATGGGAAATATATGCGCTAGAAGGAGCCAAGGAAACCTTGTTAAAAAACAAACCAATTATTATTCTCGAACAAAAAAACCGACAAGGAAGATTAAATCATGGCAGGCCATTGGAACTGGAGAGGGGCTTCAATGCCGCAAAGAAGTATCTAAAACACATGGGGTTCGAGATGGTTCAAATAATACATTCAGAATTTATTTTCAGATGGAGAAAATCTAAATGAATAAAGTGTGGACAACAGAGGAAAAGGAATTTATCCGCAATAATGCGGGGCAAATGACAGATAAAACATTATCTGCAAAACTTTCCAAAATAACAGGAAGAAACGTAACATTGCAAGCTGTTAGAAAACAACGCCAGAAAATGGGCATTGCCAAGCAGCCTGGTCGGGGTATCTGTGCAGTAGTAGAAAAAGACGCTAATGCCAAAGAGTGTTGTTTGGAAAGTGATTCTGGTGGATGTACAGAAAATTGAATATCAAATAAGAAAATCCGAGAGAGGGTTATCGGTTTTATTGATGACAAAAAAAGGAGTTACTGCACATACTAGGAAAGAACATGAGTACGCTATAAAGAGTTATGCAAATAGAATAGCTGCACTGAAGAAAGAGTTATATGAGAAAACGGGTCGTTGTACCCCCAATATACCAAGGTGGCCAGTATGACATGGGAAGAGCTTCATTTTAATTCTACTACTGTAGATTTACACGCACATCCTACTATAAAGTCTTTTATTCTCTACGGAAATTTAAGAGCTAAAAAAAGAGGATTGTTATCAAGAATATTTGATAAAGGATTCTGGCCGTTTAGTGGTAGGGTAACGTTTCCGAAAATGGAAGAAGGTGGGATGGATGTATTGCTATCAACCGCCTACACGCTGGAACAGGGATGGATAGATGATATCTCCCTGATTAGATGGCTATTTAGACTGTTTCCCGGCGTTAGAAGAAAGGTTGTAGACCCAACTTACTTTGATGCCACGAATGCCATGATGGACGAGATGGAAAACCAAGTAGAAAAATACAATGCTTCAATTGAAGGACAGGAAGAGCGGCGACGTGCTAGAATGACACTTAGTCCCGCTGAGCTAGAAGAAGGAATCGCATCAGGTGATATGTGTATCGTTCATGCGGTAGAAGGAGGGCATTGCCTGCAAGGAAAAGTAGGAGCAAAAAGACTACAGGACTCAACAGCCAGCCCACAAGAAATAGAAGAAGAGATTATGGAAAACCTAGAGTCTCTTCACGCAAGAGGAGCTGCCTATCTGACGCTCGCACACTTCTATCCAAACCACTTAGCGTATCCCGTCTTTCCCTACCCTGAGTACGCAATGTCTCATATGAAGTGGAGAGAGGCTCTTGGTAAGTGGGATATGAACATGGGACTTAGTGTACTTGGTGAAAAAGTTGTAGAAAGAATGTTGGAGTTGGGCATGTTGATAGATGTCTGTCATTGCACCCCGAACGCAAGAAAACAAATCTATGATATCGTCGACCACCACAAAAAGAAATCTTGTGTCGTTGGTACTCATATGGGATGCTTCGGAATCAACAGAGACCCGTATAACCTAGCCGACTGGGAAATCGAATGGATTGCGAATAACGGCGGTGTGATAGGTGTTATCTTCATGAACTACTGGATATCTCCCGTAGATAGCGG
>TARA_R110002012_G_scaffold37798_4_pt1 | contig 22544 bp, 24 predicted proteins | sample TARA_R110002012 | Tara Oceans TARA_R110002012 (sample SAMEA4396515) | marine metagenome | biome: Westerlies Biome; feature: [DCM] deep chlorophyll maximum layer (ENVO:01000326); material: water (ENVO:00002006), including particulate matter (ENVO:01000060) such as... | depth 40 m | reverse complement strand
ATTTCTTCTTTTGAATTATAATTTCTGAAAGTTGCGGAAGCATTTTCCAAATCAACACTTTCGCAGGAATGATTAAAAATGATTTTAACGTTCGGCATTTTTTCGGCTTCATCCAATAAAAGCATATTCAATCCGGGCCGCGAAATGGAATTGATGTATTCATCTTTTCTGCCACTATACGGACTCAAAAAAGTGTTTCCAGCTTTGTCGTGAATCATACGTCCGTTCATCGGGATGCACAATTTTTTTGCCTGTTCTTCAACGCCCGCCAAACACAATCCGCGAAGACCTCGATCACTTAGTGCAAGATTTATGGAGCGGCCGGCGTCTTGGTTTACTTTTCGTAAATCTGGGCGTTTTTCAACTAATTTTACCTGAAAACCATGTTGCGCCATGCGCAAAGCGAGTAAGCTGCCGCAAAGGCCAGCGCCGATTATTAGGATGGTTTCTTTATTTGTCATTTTTAATTTGCAACTATTTTAATGTTTTTTCCTTTGTTCAGTTTTCTAATCCAATATATTATAAAAGTTCCACCAATAATCCCAGGAATAAACCAACCATAAAAGCTGGGGAAAAAGTTGTTGACGACCACAAATGCCGTGGTTGCAGCAATGTAACCACCAATCATATTGCCCAAATGTAATTTTAACCAACTTTTATTTAGCTTTTCTGGATTCTTATAAAGCTTTAGATTTCTAATTGTAAAAATTAAAGCCGTTCCTCCGAAAACCGTGAGAACAATATTCAACACACCTTCTAAAATGAGAGGGAGAAGAATCATTCCTACAGCAACAAACATCATTGTTGTAGATATTATCCTCTCAATTTTTGAAGACGTATTTTTTCTTTTAAAACGAATACTTCGATAACCAATCAGTAAAAAATAAATGCTAAAAACACCGATGAAAAACAAAAATGGACTGTGATGATTTGGAAGCGTAGAAATTACAAAAGCAACAATAGCCGATGCTAACATTGTATAAAAAAATACAATTCCAGATTTTTTATGAATTTTTCCGCCCTTTTTTGCACTTAAAGCAATGCCGCCAGCTAACAAAGCAATCCCTCCAAATCCCGCGTGGATAATTATTAAGATTTGAATGAATTGTTCCAGTTCCATTTGGCGTTCTAATTTGCTAATACATCTTTTAATTTTTCAGAAAACCGATACACATCTTCGAAGCTATTGTAAAGTGGGGCAGGGGCTACCCTTATTACGTCAGGTTCGCGCCAATCGCTGATTACGCCAGCTTCGGTCAATTTTGTATGTAAATTTTTATCGGCATTTTTCACCTGTATCGAAAGTTGGCAACCGCGTTCTTCGGGATTTCTAGGTGTTATAACATTAATAGCATCTTTTTTCATTTCATCCAATAAAAATTCCAAAAAGCCAGTCAGCTTTTCTGATTTCTTTCGAAGGTTTTCAAAGCCCGCTTCTGCAAAAGTATCCAAAGACGCTCGAATTGCGGCCATTGATAAAATAGGCGGATTGCTTAATTGCCAACCTTCAGCGCCGGGCAACGCATCAAATTCGTGACGCATATTGAAACGCGTTTTTTTGTTATGGCCCCACCAGCCTGCAAAACGGTTGAGGGTTTCATTATTTGCATGACGCTCGTGCACAAAGCACCCCCCGAGACTTCCCGGGCCGCTGTTCAAATATTTATAGGTACACCAAACGGCAAAATCGGCTCCCGTTTCGTGCAAATTTGGCTGAATATTTCCAGCGCCATGTGCCAAATCGAAACCTACCATGCAATTGTACTTATGGCCGAGTTCGGTTATTTTTTTTAGCGGAAAGGATTGCCCCGTGTAATAATTGGTACTGCCAATCATCAACAAGGCGATTTCGTTTCCGTGGTTTTTCATTATTTCCTCCAAATCCTCAAAGCGGCAAAGTTCTTCGCCATTTCTGGGTTTCCAAAGAATTAAACCATCTTTGGGGTTGATTCCGTGAAATTTTAATTGACTTTCAACGGCGTATTTATCACTTGGGAACGCATCGCTTTCCACCACAATTTTATATTTGGTTTTTGTGGGTTGGAAAAAGGAAACCATCATTAAATGAAGATTGGTCGTCAATGTATTCATTACAACTACTTCTGAAGGTTTTGCGCCCACGATTTTTGCCATATTTTCTGTAAGGAATTCGTGGTACGGAAGCCAAGGATGTTTTCCTTCCACGTGGCCTTCAACGCCTAAGTTGGCCCAATCGGTAAGTTCTTCCTTTATATATTCTGAAGTGATTTTTGGCTGTAGCCCTAGTGAATTTCCGCAGAAGTAAATTAACTCTTCTCCAGAAGCATTTTTTGGAATATGGAATTTATTTCTGAAAGAGGCCAGAGCATCTTCTGCATCTTGCATTTTTGCGTATTCTAAAGAGTTTTGGAACATTTGGTTGTGTTGAATTTTATCGGCTTTTCACAAAAATAGGAATTAAAATTCGTTTAATTGGCTGTTTCTTTTTTAACCGAAATATTACTGAAATACAACTTAAAACCGCCAGTGCTATCCTTATGCATTTTTGCAATTTCAATTCCGTTGAAATTTTCATAATCTTCCCACGTAGTGCTCATAGAGGGAGCCTTTGTATTTCCCTGCCTATAGTTCCATTCTTTTATTTTATAGTTTTTATCATAAAAAAAATCATAAGCATCGCCTGGTGTATAGCCGCCTTCGTTTCCGTAGACAATCGTCAATTGATTTAAAGTGTCCTTGGAAATTGGTGCAACGGCATTTTCTTTTTCCGAAAAAGTAATTCCTTCATCCCAAACCATTTGAAAAGGAGCCAATAGCCAATATTTATCGTTTATGAAGGCAGCGTCGGTTTTTAGGGTTAAACTGTCCATTTGTGAACGATTGTAGCTTATGGTGTCTGCAGCAGAAAACATTGAAACAGCTCCTGTTTTTGGGTTCCAAATCCATGAACGGTCAAAATGGTTTTCACCGCGATCTACATTGAAAGTAAAAGCTATTTCTGAAACATTTTTCCAGTTTTCATAACCGTTGGCGTTTGCTATTTTATGCCTGATGTCTAAATTTTGAAGGGAATCTTTTTCTTTAATTAATTCAACTTCCTGAGATTTTTGGTTGTTATTACAGCTTAAAAGAACTAAAAATGCGGTCAGTATGGTATAAGTGATTTTCATATTAAGTATGTTTTCTGTAAAAGTAAAGAATACTTTTGGCTTTCATATTTTTTGTATTTTTATTGTATGCAACCAAGTTAACTCCCATTGCAATGCGAGTGATTGATAACAAAGAAACTAATAGATTCGAGGCTGAAGTTGATGGCCATAAAGCTTTTATTGAATATTCCGTGCAGCCAGGCATTTTATCATTAAACCATACGGAAGTTCCCAAAGAGCTTTCTGGACAGGGTCTAGCCAGCGAGATGACAGAGAAAGTTTTGTTGCAGATAGAGCTTCGCGGTTTAAAAGTAATTCCCGTTTGTCCATTTACAAAAAAATATATTGATAAACATCCCGAATGGAAATCTATTTTAGCAATATAATAAAATATAAAAAACCCTTTCAATTATTGTTGAAAGGGCTTTTTATATAAAATATTTAAATTAAAATTAATCTACTGCGTCTTCTACATCATCCGCAACATCTTCAATTTCGTCTCCAACTGTTTTGTTTTCGCGGCAACTTGTAAAGCTCGTAGCCATTAGTCCTGCTGCAAATAAAACTAAAAATACTTTTTTCATATTAGATTGTTTTTAAGAGTTAATAATTTTTGTTTTCTTAAGGTCTGCGGCCCGTTGCCAATCGATATAAAATACCAATAATTGCTAAGACCAATAAAATGTGAATTAGGCTTCCAACGGCTTCACCGAAACCAAAATAACCTACTAGCCATCCAATAATAAGGAGTACTACAATTAACCAAATGATGTCACCCATAATAATAGTTTTTAAAGTTAGTGTCATTAAAACTACGATAAAACCTTTCTTATATTAGGATATTTAACCCATGTTTAACGAAATTATCAATAAAATGTCAATAATGTTATTAAATGTGTTTTTTGAGTTAATTGGCTATATTTGGAGAAAAGATACTAATGAATTATTCTGAAGAATTTGAAACCAATCGCAAAACCTGGAATTCTAAAGTGGCTGTTCATGCTGAGAGCGAATTTTACGATTTAGAAAATTTTATAAGCGGAAAATCATCACTACATAAATATGAAATTGAAGCTTTGGGGATTATTTCCGGAAAGCGTCTTTTGCATCTTCAGTGTCATTTTGGGCAGGATACGTTGAGTCTTGCAAGGCTGGGGGCTAAATGTACGGGGGTAGATATTTCTGATGAAGCAATCAAATTGGCAAAACAATTGAATGCGGAATTAAAACTTGATGCGGAATTTGTTTGCTGCAACGTATTGGACACTTCAAAATATGTTTCAGAAAAGTTTGATATTGTTTTTACAAGCTACGGAACGATTGGTTGGCTACCCGACTTAAAACCATGGGCACAAATGATCACTGAAAGATTAAAACCCGGAGGCTTCCTTTATATTGTAGAATTTCACCCCATTGCTTGGATGTTCGATTATACCGTTTCACCTCCAGAGATGAAATATGGCTACCAACAAAAAGAAGCTATATATGAAGAATATGAAGGAACGTATGCAAATAAAGATTCAAAAATAGTGAGTAAAGAATACGGTTGGAACCATAGTTTGGGTGAAGTAATTACAAGTCTTTCCGAAGCAGGTCTTCAAATTGAATATCTAAAAGAACATGATGCCTCTCCTTATAATATTTTTCCAGGATTGGAAAAAAATAGGGAAGGGATGTTTGAGTTGGGAAACAAAATGTACCCATTGGTTTTTGAAGTGAAAGCAATAAAAAATTCCACACCCGAAGCTGTGGAATCTTGATATTTTAAATATTTACTAAGAATTAGTGCGTTGTCTCTTTTTTTAGCAACTCTGGAAACTTCTCTTTAAATCTATTTAAACGCGGAATAGAAACATTCTGAATATAAGGGTTTCCGGGATTGTTCCGTTCGTAGTTTTGATGGTATGCCTCAGCTTTCCAAAATTTTTGAAAAGGCAATACCTGTGCGGCAACTTTATCCCCACCCAGTTGTTTGTTTAAGGCAGCTACTTTTTCGTCAATAATCTTCTTTTCTTCATCATTTTGATAAAAAATAATAGAGCGGTATGACTTACCATGGTCGGGCCCCTGACCGTTTACTTGTGTAACATTTTGTGAACCGAAATACACATCAACCAACTGGCTAAAATTTACTATTTCTGGATCATAAATAACCTCTACGGCTTCAGCGTGATCTGCGTGGTTTTCATATGTTGGATTTTTGGTTTCTCCGCCGCTGTATCCTGAAATAGCTTCCTTAACACCATTCACACTTTCATAGATGGCTTCAACACACCAGAAACATCCGCTTGCAAAATATGCTTTTTTCAAACCATTCTCAGTTTCGGTCTGTACTGGGGTTTGCTCTTTTTGTGCTAAAGCCTCTGCTTGCTTGTTGCTTTTATTGGAAGGTTTGCATGCACCTTGGAGCGAGAAAAGAAAAATACTGGCAATGATAAATGTGGCCTTTTTCATAATATTTATATTTTATTTTGAATTTTGTCTTCTTTAAACAATAAACCTTGCACTTAAAGTACAAAAAAAGCCCTCACTATTTGTGAAGGCTTTGTTATAATTGATATTTGTTTATTATTTAAGCTTGGCAAACTTAGCTTCCATTTTTTCACGCTCTTCGGCAGCTAAATCTGGATCAACTAAAATTCGGCCACTGTGCTCGTCAGTAATAATCTTTTTGCGACCAGCAATCTCCATTTGTACTTGTGGTGGAATGGTGAAGAAAGAACCTCCCGAAGCACCGCGCTCTACAGCAACAACAGCCAAACCGTTCTTAACGTTATTGCGGATGCGTTTATAGGCCTTTATAAGTCGAGGCTCAATTTGGGTTTCAAAATTTTCCGATTCCTTGATTAGCGTTTGCTCTTCTTTTTCGGTTTCTTTCAAGATTTCGTCAAGCTCATTTTGTTTATGCTTCAAATGCTCAGAGCGCTCGTCAAAACGTGCTTTTGTTTCTTCAATTACTTGATTTTTTTGCTCTATTTGTGCGCGATATTCTTTGATGTTTTTCTCGGCAAGCTGAATTTCAAGCTCCTGGAATTCAACTTCTTTGCTTAAAGAGTTATATTCACGATTGTTGCGAACGTTGTCCTGTTGCGCAGTATATTTTTTGATAAGTGATTTAGACTCTTCAATGTTGTTCTTCTTTTCCTTGATTTGGTCTTCAATTACCTCAAGGTCTGCCTTAAGCTTTTCCAAACGAGTGTTCATTCCTGCCACCTCGTCCTCAAGATCTTCCACTTCCAGCGGAAGTTCGCCACGAACGCTTCTTATTTCATCAATTCTGGAATCAATAAGCTGCAGATCATACAGTGCTCTTAACTTCTCTTCAACAGTAACTTCGGTTTTTGTTGCCATAAATTATAAATAGCTAATAGGATTGGTATTTATTTGTGATAAAAGGACTGCAAAATTAGTAATTTTTTTCTTAAGGAAAGAATGTAAAAGGTCTTTTGTGTACTGTTCGCTTTCATAATGTCCAATATCTGCCAAAAGTATCGTGTTTTCGGCCTTAAAGAAATCATGATATTTAAAATCTGCTGAAATAAAAGCATCCGCACCTGTACTTTTTGCGGCTTCTATACCAAAACTTCCGCTTCCGCCGAGAACCGCCACCTTTTTAATTGGTTTTTGCAGCAATGTTGAGTGGCGCACACAATCTGTTTTCATGGTTTTTTTCAGAAATTTCAGAAACTCTTTTTCCTCCATTACTTTTTCCAATTCGCCAACCATTCCCATTCCCAAATGTTGGTTTTGGTTTTCAAGCGTGGTAATTTCATAAGCAACTTCTTCGTACGGATGCGCTTCAAACAAAGTTTTTAATATATTGCCTTGAAGATGTTTTGAAAACGTAATACCAATCTGTGTTTCTTCCTCAAAATGAACTTCCCCTTTTTTACCAATTACAGGATTGGAGTCTTCATTGCCTTTAAAACTGCCGTTTCCCTCAATATTAAAACTACAGCTTTCATAGTTGCCAATATTGCCAGCACCAGCTGCGAAAAGGGCATTTCTGACTTTTTCAGCATCATTTGAAGGTACAAAAGTGATGAGTTTTTTTATGGTTTCAGTTTTGGGAATTAAAACCGTTCTTTGTTTCAGTCCAAGCTTTTCGCAAATCATTGCATTCACGCCATTCCAAGCATTGTCTAGCGCAGTATGGTTTGAAAATATGGCGATATCGTGCTTTATTGCTTTTTGTACTACACGCTCAACATAGGTTTTGCCGGTAATTTTTTTCAATCCCGAGAAAATAATTGGGTGGAAACTAACAATGAGGTTGCAGTTTTTTTCAATTGCTTCATCTACCACTAATTCCAGTGTATCTAGCGTCACCAAAATTCCCGAAACAGTTGCGTTGGCGTCGCCAACCAACAAACCTGTATTGTCAAAACCCTCGGAATAGGAGAGTGGCGAGAGTTCTTCAAGCAGTGCAATTACTTCTTTTACCTTCATTTTTTACATTTTCAGTAAAGATAACAGTTTATGGAATTTTCAGGCGCTTCTATTTTTATTTTAAAGCAATCCTCAATTTCTGCGGAATTAGTATTTTCGTTAAATGAATTTTCTGCGGAAGTTATTATTTCCTTTTTCACTCTTGTACGGAGGTATTACTGCGCTTCGAAATTTGCTGTATAATAAAGGGTTTCTGAAAAGTAGCACCTATGATTTTCCAGTTATCTGCGTGGGAAACCTATCCACGGGCGGTACGGGAAAATCGCCAATGATTGAGCTTTTGGTTTCTTTTTTAAAAGACAACCATAAAATTGCAGTTTTGAGCCGGGGTTATAAACGAAAAACTTCAGGCTATCGCGAAGTTTCCACTACTAATGCTGTGGAAGAAGTAGGCGATGAGCCTCTTCAGTTTAAAAAGAAATTTCCGGAAATAGCAGTTGCTGTATGTGAAGATCGCAGAACGGGAATTGAAAAATTGCAAAATAAGGCAGATGTAATTTTGCTTGACGATGCTTTTCAGCATAGAAAGGTAAAAGCTTCGTTGAATATTTTGCTCACATCTTTTGATGAACTGTATGCGGATGATTGTATGCTTCCCACGGGAAACTTACGGGAGCCAAAATTTGGAGCAAAACGGGCTGATGTGATTGTTGTTACTAAATGTCCCGAAAATATTTCTGATATTACAATTGAAGCTATAAAACGAAAGCTTAACCCGAAGCCGCAACAGGAAATTTATTTTTCAAAAATTGGCTATGCTTCCGAAATAAAAAACGCAAAAGATGAAAAACCGCTTTTATCCTTGAAAGACAAAGAATTCCTTTTGGTTACGGGCATTGCAAATCCAAAGCCTTTGATAGATTTTTTGCAGAAAGAAAGATTGAACTTTAAAGAAAAATCATTTCCGGACCATCATAATTTTAATTCCTCTGAGATTGAAGAATTAAAGAAACATCCTTTAATACTTACTACCGAAAAAGATTTTATGAGATTGGGAATGCTTTCAAACACAACGGAGATTTATTATTTGCCAATAAAAACCGTGATTTTAAACGGTGAAGAGGAAAAATTTAAGAGCTGTATAAAAAAAGCAATAAAATTATAAATGTTGTAATTACTTCACCAAAAAATCATTGCTGCGCAACACTCTGTTTATCTTTTCAAAGAAATCTTCGGCATTGAAGGGTTTGGGGATAAATTCATTAAAACCTGCTTTGTAGAAGTCCTCCAAGTTTTCTTCAATGGTAATTGCGGTCAAAGCAATAATTGGAACTTTTTTATTGAATTCACGAATTTTTTTGGTAGCCTCAATTCCACTTATTCCCGGCATATGGATGTCCATTAAGATTACGTCAAAATCTTGTTCTTTTGCGTACTTTATAGCGTCCATTCCATTATCAACCACAGTACAGGCCATTTTTTTCTTTTCAAGAATTTTTTTGGTAATCATTTGGTTGATTTTGTTGTCTTCAACAATCATGACTGCCTTGTTTTCAAATATATCGTTATCCAGCACAACCTCCATGTTTTTGGGATCGGTTATGTTGGTTTCAGACTCTGCGATGTCATAATTTATATTGAACCAAAACTTGGAGCCTTCCCCCAGTTTACTCTCCAAAAATATTTTGCTTCCCATGAGTTCCAAAAGATTTTTCACAATAGAAAGACCTAAGCCCGTGCCGCCATATTTTCGGTTTATTTGAAGCGAACCTTGTGAAAAGGATTCAAAAATGGTGTTTTGTTTCTTTTTTGAAATACCATCTCCAGTGTCTTCTACTTCAAAATGCACAACAACTTTCTTGGCAGTTTTTTCTGCATTTTTCACTCTTACCCAAATGTCACCGTTTTCGGTAAACTTGATAGAATTGCTAATAAGATTGATGAGTATTTGGGAAATCTTCAATGAATCTCCCATCACTTCACTTGGTAAAGTTGGGTCGTATTCATAATGGACATTGTTATTTTTTGCCTCTGCAGATTTCTTTAAGGCAATCAACACACCGTCTATTCGTTTTTTGAGATTGAAGGGGGCTTTTTCAATTTCTACCTTATTCGCCTCTAACTTATTGAGGTCTAGTATATTATTAATTAACGATAACAAATATTCACCTGAAAATTTTAGTGAATTTAGATGTTCTTTTTGTTCGGGTTTCGGGTCTTCCTCTAAAAGTAGGTGCGTTAAACCGGTAACCGTGTACATAGGTGTCCGCAGTTCATGGGTAATGGTTGAAAGAAATTGCGCCTTGGCCTGCGATGCCTTTTCGGCATTTTCTTTTGCTTCCTGTAGTTCTGTGTTTTTGTCCTGTAGCAGTTCGTTTGCTTTTGCTCTTAAATTATTGTTTTTATAAAGTGAGAGGGTCAATAGTGATAGTATCAAAATTAAGGCTATGCTGAGCCAGCCAGTCAGTTTTCCAAAAAACAAAGATTTTTCCTGTTTGTTAAGGTCATCCTTTTGGTTTGCTATTATCTCATTCAAATCGCCAATTGCAGATTCTGCTTGAATTCCGCGTTCAATTGCTTTTAAATGAATTTGCCGGAGCGAATCCTTTCGGTTGAAGTAATATTTAAGCTCTTCCTCTGCTTTTGAATTCATCTTTTCCGCAATCAATATCTGTGAATTAATACGATGGCTCTCCACAAGATATTTTTTAAAACTTTGCGAATATGAAATCTCTGATATTTTCTTTAGTAGCTGCCTTGCTTCTTGCAATGGCCGAGGGTATATTTCAGGGTTTATAAGTGAAAGCGCATCTGCAATACTGCTATATGCACCCACTTCTTGATATAATAAACCTTGCTCTTGAAAACTTTCTGCAGCTGGTTTTAAAAACGAAATGGCTTTGTCATAATTGCCCAATCGAAGCTCTAATAGTCCTTTGCCATACAGAACATTAGCTTTACTTTTTTCATCATTAAGCTCAGTGTAGATTGAGTCAGCTTTGTTTAAGTATTTTGCGGCTATTTCAGTTTTACCATTTGAAACAAGAATAATCCCATAAAGATTATAAGCTTTTGCCAGCTTATAGAAATTTTTATAGGTCTCACCGTTTTCAATTACCTTTTTTGTTTCATTAACGGCCTTATCAAAATATTCCAAATTATAATAAAGCTCTGCAATACTTAACTCTACATCTGGTTTATAACTTCTATATTTTGGAAGCATTGCCAGTTTGTTGGCATCATTTAGGTTTTTTACCGCTTCCATAAAATTTTCAGTCTCCAGGGCTTTGCTTGCTGAATACTGTAGCTGTTTTATGGTAACAATGGTATCCTTAATTTGCGCTGAAAGGGAATTGACTGAAACCAGTAAACACAAAATAAGGGGCAAGAAAATCTTGTATTTTAAAATCAGTTGGCGCATCGGTTAGTTTAAAAGGGCAATAAATATAGTTATTTCACAGAAATTCTATCAATTAAATCAATAATTCTGGATGAATATCCAATTTCATTATCATACCATCCTATTATTTTTACCATCTTTCCTACAACTGAAGTCATTCCCGCATCAAAAATGCATGAATTTGTATTGCCTACTATATCTATGGAAACAATGGGGTCTTCCGTATATTGAAGAATTCCAGCAAGTGAATTTTCCGAAGCATTTTTAAAAGCATTGTTTATCTCTTCAATTGAAACTTCTTTTTTAACATTTAGGGTTACGTCGGTCAAGGAACCATTCGGAACTGGAACACGGATTCCACAACCTCCGATTACTTCAGAAAGTTCTGGAAAGATTTTGGTCAAAGCCTTTGCGGCACCCGTAGTCGTGGGCACAATGGATTGTCCTGCAGCGCGTGCGCGGCGTAAGTCTCTGTGAGGTTGATCGTGCAAACTTTGGTCAGTGGTGTAAGAGTGGACCGTCGTGATATAGGCTTGTTCAATACCGCAAAGTTCGTTGATTATTTTTAGCATTGGCGCGGCATTATTGGTGGTGCAAGATGCGTTTGAAATAATCAAATCTTCAGAGGTGAGGATGTTATCATTTACGCCCAACACGACAGTTTTTATATCATCTTCCAAAGGCGGAACTGAGAGTATTACCCTTTTTGCTCCGTTCTTTAAATGGTTCTCAAGTTGCTTTTTAGTTTTGAATTTACCCGTGCATTCCACAACGATGTCAACATTTCTCCATGAAATATCTTCTATATTTTTTTCTGAAGAAAATTTCACATTTTTTCCCGCAACAGAAACTTCTCCTTCGGTATATGCAATATCTTCCTTCAAAACTCCGTGAATACTGTCGTATTTTAAAAGATGGCTTAATGTCTTGGTATCTGCAAGATCATTTACTGCTACAACTTCTATGGAAGGATGATGGAGCAATAGCCTAAAAACATTACGGCCAATACGGCCAAAACCATTGATGCCGACGGTTGTCTTTTTTTTCATTTTCTGAAATTAATTAGGTAAGATGCTTTTGCGCTTTGTATGAAGACCGCACCAAAGCACCACTTTCCACGTGGCGAAAGCCCATTTTCAAACCTATGGTTTCATATTTTTTAAATTGTTCCGGAGTAATAAACTCCTTTACTGGAAGATGTTTTTTTGAAGGCTGCAAATATTGGCCAATAGTCAATACATCCAGCCCAACATTGCGTAGATCTTCCATAGTCTGGATCACTTCATCTTCCAATTCTCCCAAGCCTAGCATAATTCCACTTTTTGTGCGGAGCTTACCGGTATTTTTTAAATAATTCAAAACTTCAAGGCTACGCTCGTATTTCGCCTGTATTCTTACCTCGCGAGTCAACCGTTTTACAGTTTCCATATTATGGCTCACAATTTCTGGTCTCACGGCAATAATGCGATCTATGTTTCGTGTATTTCCTTGAAAATCTGGAATTAAGGTTTCCAGTGTGGTTTCGGGGTTCATCCTGCGTATTGCCTTTACGGTTTCGGCCCAAATAATGGACCCCATATCTTTTATGTCATCACGGTCAACAGAGGTTATAACCGCGTGCTTTATCTTCATTAATTTAATGGAGCGTGCAACTTTTTCAGGCTCATCCCAAGCAATTGTTTCTGGCCGGCCGGTCTTTACGCCGCAAAAACCACAGGAACGGGTGCAAATATTTCCTAAAATCATAAAGGTCGCAGTACCCTCGCCCCAACATTCACCCATATTAGGGCAGCTGCCAGAGGTGCATATCGTGTGTAGATTATACTTTTCAACTACCCCACGCAGTTCAGTATATTTTTTTCCTGTGGGAAGCTTAACGCGAATCCATTTTGGTTTTGGCGCGGGCTTTTGAATTTCCAAAGTTTCTGTGCTCATAAGGGAAACAAAAGTACGAAAAAAAGACCCCTAACCCCCAAATGGGAAACTCCATTTTTTTTGTTGGACTGGAATTAGTTTTACTTTTAAAATTCTTTTTTACCCTTGCAACGTAATGATTTCAGCTAGTAGTTTTCTTGCGCGAAGTAGTCTTACTTTTACATTGTTTAAAGGTTCTTTCAGAGCTTCGGAGATTTCATTATAGCTCATTTCCTGAAAGTACCGTAAGTTTATTACTTCCTGATAATGCGGTTTTAGTTGTTTTATATAACGTAAAAGCTCAGCCAAGTTTTGCTCCCGAATCAATTTATCTTCCGGAGTGGGTGAGTGGTCCACAATTTTCTGAACCTGCTCGTTGGAAGCATCTGTTGTATTGGAATAGATGGAAGCATTTTTTTTACGCGTTTTGTCTATTTGGATGTTTTTTGAAATGGTAATAAGCCACGTTGAAAAGGTATAGTTTTCGTCAAAAGTCTCAATTTTGTCAAAAGCTTTTGCAAAGGTTTCAATGGTTATATCTTCAGCTTCGTGCTCATTCCGTACTCTTTTCATTTGAAAACCGAATACTTCGTTCCAAAAATGATCTAACAGAAACTTGAAAGCGCCCTGCTTGCCTTTTTTTGCTTTATCAATATGTAGTGCTATTTCTTCTGAAGTTATTTCCATCGCGAGTTTTTTTCGCCACTGTTGGAAATAAAGATACTTAATTGTGTGAAGACTAAAAACAATTCATAAAAAGGAATAAACGGTACCAAATCCTTTTCTTTTAGCTTTTTTGCGGCATTTCCAATTATAATGTACTGAAAAACAAGGCGTATAAAAATTATGGCCAACCCAAAATACCAGAATTCCGTAAACATTGTGGCTATTGCCAATAGCCAAAAAAATAATTTACTCAGGTAATAAGCTCCTAAAAGAAAGCGATGTTTGGGTTTATAGAGTTTAGCTGTTGAGTAGTGTCTCTTTTTTTGAAGGAGCCATTTTTTCTTTTTCTTCTTCGGAAGTGAATATGTAAATGCTTTTTCATCCGTACAGATAGCCACATTGTTTGCGGTAGCGGCTTCGTTCACAAAAAGGTCATCATCGCCCGATGGTATTTTGATGTGGCTCATAAAGCCATTATTGTCATAATATAGGTTGCTGGTATAAGCTAAATTACGCCCCACGCCCATATAGGGATTTCCTGCTTTGGCATATGAAAAGTATTGAACTGCCGTCATTAAAGTTTCAAAACGTATCATTTTGTTCAAAAATCCGGGCTGTTTTTCATAAGCGCCGTAGCCAAGAACCAATTGTTTTTCATCAGAAAAATTTGAAGCCATCAGTGTCAACCAATCATCGGAAGCTGGGTAACAATCGGCATCTGTGAAAATCAATCGCGTATTTTTTGCGCGTTTTATACCTAAAGTGAGGGCGTATTTTTTGTTGGCCCAGAAGGCTTCGTTATTTTTTACATTCACAATCTGTATGCGTGGATCGTTCTCGGCAAAGCGTTCCATTACTTCCAAAGTTTCATCTACCGAGGCATCGTTTATAAGAATGATTTCAAAGTTTGAATATTGCTGTTGCTGCCACAGTGGAATGTGTTTTTGAAGATTTTCAGCTTCATTTTTGGCACATATTATAAGGGAAACTGGATATTTCTCCGAAGTGGTTTTTTCTGATGTTTTTAAAAAAGCAAATTTCGAAAAGAGAAGGTAATAAGCACAGTTAATCAACGCAACCGCGCCGAAAACGTAAAGTAGCACCATAGGGATTTACAATTGTAATTTTGTGAATAAGGACGAAGTTTTTAATTAACAATTAGTTGGAAGTTGCCTCTATTTTGTGGGTGTCTTCTTTACAAGTATCAAATTGATCTGGGGTTTTTCCGCAGAAACCGCATGATTCGCCTTCTTTATTTAAAAAAGGACTTTGGCTGGCACAGGTTCCGGCAAATTTACCATCCTTTTTGGCCCATAATTTTATGGCAATACCGGCAATGGCAAGTAATAATAAAGCTAATGTGATAAGTAAAAGTTTCATCTCAAATATTTAGGTAGCAAAAATACAATCTTTCTTTTTGTTGTGCTCAGATTTTAAGTATTTTTAGCCTCAATTTTAAATAATTTAACGATGCTAAAACCTACCAGTTTTTTAATACTTTCCGTATTTGTCCTTCTTAGTTTTTCCTGTAAAAATGATACCCAAAATTCAGAAAAGATAGAATCTGAAACTGTTGCTGTTGATACTGCATCAGAACTTCCAAAGAATAGGGCTGCCAAAAAAGATTTGACACCACAGGACATTGCGGTTATTAAAAGTGTGATGGCTCGTGTTATGAATGATGGATATCTAAAAAGATTTGCAAGTTACCTTGTTACGGCAGAATTGACCGATCTACTTTCCAGTCAAGATGGTCCTTTCACTGTTTTTGGTCCCACCGATACCGCAATAGAATCCCTAGCTGATGAAAAGAGAAAGTTTTATTCAAATCCGGAAAACAAAGCGAAATTGGTAGAGATGTTGAAATCACATATTGTTGAAGGAAACTTTGACAAAACAACTTTGATGCAAACCATTGCTAAAAGTGGCAATGCCAAATTAAAAACCTTGGCCGGTATTACTTTAACGATAACAAAATCTGGTGAAGATCTCATAGTCGCTGATGGAAAAGGTGTAAAGGCAGAAGTGATTAAAGGCAGTGTAGAAGGGTCAAATGGTTCGGTTTACGTTGTGGATGCTCTACTGAATGCCAATTAAAAAACGTTTACTTCCGGTTCAATAAAAATCCCGGTCATTTCCTTTACCTTTTTTTGGATTTCCATCGCGAGCTCCCAAAGTTGTTTTCCGCTCGCCTTACCATAATTTACAAGTACTAAGGCCTGGTTTTTATGTACTCCCGCATCACCAAAACGTTGGCCTTTAAACCCAGCTTTTTCGATGAGCCACCCCGCGGGAATCTTAAATTCAGTAGGTGAAACTTCGTAAAAAGGAGCCTCTGGAAAATTTCTGCGGAACTCTTGAAAAGTTTCAGCGTCCACTACCGGATTTTTGAAGAAACTGCCACTGTTTCCCAATATTTTAGGGTCTGGAAGTTTGGATTGGCGAATTGCAATTACTGCTTCTGAAATGTCTTTAATGGTAGGGGTTTCAATTTTTTTATCATTCAGTACTTTCTGAATATCGCCATAAGAAACACTGGTTTTGTGATTCTTTTTTGTCAATCGAAATGTAACACTCGTAATTATATATTTTCCTTTCGCTTCATTTTTAAAGATGGAGTTTCGGTATTCAAAAGCGCATTCGTCTTTTGTGAATTCCCGTTCCTTTAAAGTTTCTACTTCAATGGCGTTGGAACTTACAAAAGTATCTTTCAGCTCCACTCCGTAAGCACCAATATTTTGTATAGGAGCCGTGCCAACATTGCCTGGAATAAGCGAAAGGTTTTCCAAACCGCCAAAATCGCTCGCAATGCAATATTGAACAAACGCGTGCCAGTTTTCACCAGCCATTGCTTTTACAAAAACCTCGGTTTCGGTTTCTTTTAGGATTTCAATTCCTTTTAAATTTATATGAATAACAAAGGCATCCAAATCGCCCGTAAGAAGCATATTGCTTCCGCCGCCAAGAATAAAAAGTTCTTTGGAATTTTTCTCGGAAAGCGCCTGTTTTAATTCTTCGATACTTTCAACAGAAACAAAATAACGTGCAGTGCAATCTATGCCAAATGTATTGTAGTTTTTAAGCGATTTGTTTTCTTCAACCCGCATTAATCCTTGTATTTTTGAAGCGCAATTTTTAGAATTTCAACCGCTCTAATAAGGCTTTCCTTTTTTAAAACATATGCAATGCGCACTTGGTTAAGACCTACCCCGGGACTGGAATAAAAACCTGCAGCGGGCGCTACCATGATTGTTTCGCCATTGTCGTCAAATTCCTCCAAAAGCCATTGTGCAAAGGCATCACTATTTTTTACAGGAAGTTGTACTATACAATAAAAAGCACCCTTTGGCTCGCCAACTTGCACGCTCGGAATTGCTTTAAGTGCCTCAACCAATGTGTTTCTTCTGTCCTGATACTCGGTAATTACTTCGTCAAAATAACTTTGAGGGGTCTGTAGTGCCGCCTCACTTGCAATTTGCGCAAAGGTGGGTGGACTCAATCGGGCTTGTGCAAACTTTAAGGCTGTGGCAATAACCTGTTTGTTTTTCGAAACCAAACAACCAATTCGGGCGCCGCACATGCTGTATCTTTTTGAAACCGAATCGATAATGATTCCGTTCTCGGCCAAACTTGGCTCTTCAAGTATAGAGTAATGTTTGTAACCATCATAGGTAAACTCACGGTACACTTCATCTGCAACCAAAAACAAATCGTGTTTTTTTACAATTTGGGCCAAAGTCTGTATTTCCTCTTTTGAATAAAGATAGCCTGTAGGATTTCCAGGATTACAGATAAGGATAGCCTTGGTTTTTGGAGTGATAAGTTTTTCAAATTCTGAGATAGGGGGCAAGGCAAAATTGTCTTCAATCTTTGAAATTACCGGAACAATTTTTACATCAGATGCCGTTGCAAAGCCATTGTAATTTGCGTAAAATGGTTCAGTGATAATAATCTCATCTCCTGCATCGGCAATGCTTCCCATTGCAAATAATAGTGCTTCACTTCCACCGGTTGTTACAATAATATCATTTGCTTCAACTGGTATGTTATTTTTTTTGTAATAATTCGCAATTTTTTCACGGTATTCCTGCGAACCTTCAGAGCGGGTATAGGCAAGAATTTCCAAATGGTGGTGCGCCACGGCATCCATGGCAATCTCTGGCGATTTTATATCGGGTTGTCCTATATTAAGGTGGTAAACTGTTTTATTTGCTTTATAGGCTTTTTCGGCGTAGGGAACCAGCTTTCTAATAGGTGATTCCGGCATGTTCTTCCCTTTGTGTGAAACTGTCGGCATAGTGAATTTGTTTATGGCAAAGTTGCAAAATATATTTTATAAAATCACGATGCCCCAAACAACATTCGGCTTTTTTTTATATCTTCAATTGTTCTCGAAGTAACTCTTAAAATTTTGCGTAAGGCCTTTGTATTTTTTTTGTTTTTTTGTTTCTCTGCTGTCCTAGGGGCACAAACAGGTTTTTTTCTTCAGTCGAATAAAAAGAGGGATAAAATACCTTTTAAGCTTGTAAACAACTTACCAATAATTCAAATAGAAATCAACGGCACCCCGCTTTCCTTTATTCTAGATACTGGGGTGAAATCTACTATTCTATTTAGTTTGGAAGAGGCAGACAGCCTCCAGCTTCGCAATACTACTCCGGTTATGTTGCAGGGCCTTGGGGCAGGAGGGGCGGTAGAGGCCTTAAGAAGTTTAAACAATAAAGTAAAAGTGGGTGATGTCATAGATAATGATCATGATCTTTACATAATTTTTGATAGTACACTAAACTTCTCGCCCCGAATGGGCATACCGGTCCATGGTATTTTGGGAAATGAGTTTTTCCAGAATTTTATTGTGAAAATCAATTATACGGCTGAAGTCATAACTGTATATAACCCCAAGAAATACAACCTAAAGCCGTGCAAAAAATGTGAGGATTTGCCATTAAAGTTTGTAGGGGGCAAGCCATATATTTCCTTACAAGTTGAATCTGAAAGCACAAAAGAAGATGTAACGCTTTTGGTAGATTCTGGCTCCAGCGATGTTATGTGGCTTTTTGATAAGGCAGATTTCATAAAAGAGTCACCTCCAAATTACTTTAAGGATTTCTTGGGCTTAGGATTAAGCGGTAATATTTTTGGAAAACGTGCAAGAATTCCTAAGCTGTCGGTAGGCAGTTTTCATTTAAATGAAGTTAACACATCGTTTCCGGAAGAAGAGGCAATTATCAAAGCGCGTAATTATGAAGAACGCGACGGTAGTGTGGGGGGAGGATTTTTAAGTAGGTTTACGGTTACATTTGATTATGCTAATCAAGTGGTTCGCTTTAAAAAAAACCGAAAGTTTAAAGAGCCTTTTAATTACAACATGAGCGGCCTTACCTTGGAGCACGAAGGCCTTGAACTTGTAAAAGAAGAGCGACAAGCAAATGTAAATACCAACAGAATAAACCAAAATGAAAGCCTCACCATGAATAGCATTTCCATTACAACAGAGGTGCATTTTTCTTTGGTTCCAAAATATGTAGTAGTAGACGTTCGCGAAGGTTCCCCTGCTGCAATTGCAGGTATTTTAAAAGGAGATGAGGTTTTAACCATAAACGGAAAACCTTGCTATCAGTATAAACTGTATGAATTGATTGAAATGTTCTCTTCAGATGAAGGCAGAAAAATTTCGATGGAAATTAAAAGAGGAGATTATATAAATAAATTCAAATTCAATCTTAAAAGTGTATTCTAAAAAAAAATCCGGTTACTAAAACCGGATTTTCTTTTTTTTGAGTAATGTTTTCTAGCTTTTTTCTAGCACGCTACCAGTGGTATCGTTCATTACTTCACCCTTTATCTTTAAAGCCACCATAGGTTCGCTGGCGTTGGAATAGACTGTAACCGTTTTTCTGATTGGGCCCACACGGTTAGTGTCATACTTAACTTGGATAGTGCTACTTGCTCCAGGAGCAATAGGGCCATCTGGTTTTTTCGGGACTGTACAGCCACAGCTGGACTTTACATCACTAATAATAAGCGGGGCATCGCCAGTGTTAGTGAACTCAAATACGCGAACTCCGTCACTACCCTTTTCGATAGAGCCATAATCCACGGTGTCTTCCTTGAAACTGATTTTTGCTTGTTGCGCCTGTGCGGCAAAACCGATAAAGGCAACAAGAGCCATTAGAGCTAATTTTTTCATGATTTTGTGTTTTTTAATGATTGCTAAAGTATATAACTTTTGAACAACAAGCAAAATAACTTATTCACTTTTATTATCCTTTAGTTATAATTACTTTTGCAACTTATTACACAAATACCAGACCAAAGTATGGCTTTAGAGGCAAAATATAATGCAAAACAAACTGAAAACAAGTGGTATAGCTACTGGATGGACAATAAATATTTCCATTCAGAAGTAGATGAGAGAACGCCATACACAATCGTTATTCCGCCGCCAAACGTTACCGGAGTGCTTCACATGGGCCATATGCTCAATAATACCCTGCAGGATGTTTTAATTCGCCGCGCCCGCTTAAAGGGCTTTAACGCCTGTTGGGTGCCAGGAACAGATCACGCTTCTATCGCTACAGAGGCTAAGGTGGTTGCAAAACTGAAAGCCGAAGGTATTGACAAAGCAACCCTTTCTCGTGAAGAATTTCTGGAGCACGCCTGGGAGTGGACACACAAACACGGCGGGATAATCCTAGAGCAGTTAAAGAAATTGGGAGCTTCCTGCGATTGGGAACGTACCAAGTTCACCATGGATGAAGATATGTCAGCCTCCGTGATAAAGGTATTTGTAGATTTATACCGAAAAGGCAGTATTTATCGTGGCTATAGAATGGTTAATTGGGACCCACAGGCCAAGACCACCCTTTCTGATGAAGAGGTTATTTACGAAGAAAAACAAGGCAATCTCTATTACCTAAACTATAAAATTGAAGGTAGTGATGATACCTTAACAATCGCAACCACACGTCCCGAAACTATTCTGGGCGATACCGCAATCTGCATAAACCCAAATGACGAGCGCTTTGCACACCTTCGCGGTAAAAAGGCCATCGTTCCTGTTTGTAACCGTGTTATTCCTATTATTGAAGACGAGTATGTAGATGTAGAATTCGGTACGGGTTGTTTAAAGGTTACGCCCGCACACGATGAAAACGACAAGATGCTTGGCGATAAGCACAATCTTGAAATTGTAGATATTCTCAATGACGATGGAACCTTAAATACTTTTGGCCTTCATTACGAAGGGAAAGACCGTTTCGTGGTGCGAAAGGAAATTGTAAAAGAACTGGAAGCAATGGGCGTAGTTGCAAAGATTGAAACCCATATGCACAAAGTTGGTACAAGCGAGCGTACGGGCGCCGTAATCGAGCCTAAACTCAGCGACCAATGGTTCCTAAAAATGAAAGAGCTTGCACAACCTGCTCTAGATGCCGTGCTGCAAAAAGAGGTTAACCTCGTTCCCGAAAAGTTCATAAACACCTATCGCCACTGGATGGAGAATGTCCGCGATTGGAACATATCCCGCCAACTCTGGTGGGGGCAGCAAATTCCCGCCTATTTTTATGGCGATGGGAAAGAAGATTTCGTAGTTGCCGAAAATATTGAAGAAGCCCTAATACTCGCAAAAGAAAAGACCAATAACCAACAACTAACAACCAGCAACCTTAAACAAGACCCAGATGCGCTAGACACTTGGTTCTCTTCCTGGCTGTGGCCCATCAGCGTTTTCAACGGAATCTTGGAGCCCGATAACAAAGAAATAAACTACTACTACCCAACAAACGATCTGGTTACAGCACCCGAAATCCTTTTCTTTTGGGTAGCCAGAATGATCATTGCGGGTTATGAATACAGAAAAGAAAAGCCCTTCACAAACGTTTACTTAACAGGAATTGTTCGCGACAAGCAGCGTCGTAAAATGAGCAAATCCCTCGGTAATTCGCCAGACCCCATAGATTTGATGGACACCTACGGTGCAGATGGCGTGCGCGTAGGGATGCTTTTAAGCTCCCCTGCAGGTAATGATTTAATGTTTGACGAAGACCTCTGCAAGCAGGGGAGTGCCTTTGTAAACAAAATCTGGAACGCCTACCGTTTAATTGATGGGTGGGAAGTTGATTTGGAAAAAGAACAATCACAAAGCGACATCATAGCACTACAGTGGTATCGCAACAAATTCCAGAAAACACTTGCCGAAATTGAAGACCATTACAGCAAATACCGCATAAGCGATGCCTTGATGGCCACCTATAAACTCGTTTGGGACGATTTCTGTTCTTGGCTTTTGGAAATGGTAAAACCACCTTTTGGCGAAAAAATTTCAGAAAAAACCTATTTAGAAGTAATCTCCGTTTTAGAAGATAACTTAAAAATATTACACCCCTTCGTACCTTTCATTTCAGAAGAAATCTGGCAGCACATCACCCAGCGCGACATTTCCGAAGCCTTGATCATTGCCCAGTGGCCAAAACAGCAAGCTTTTGATGAAACAATAATTAAAAACTTCGAGTTTGCTGCTGAAGTAATCTCAGGAATTAGAACCATCCGTAAAGAAAAAAACATTTCATTCAAAGATACAATCACCCTTTCAGTGCTTAACAATGATAGTGCTTCAAAGGAGTTTGATTCCGTTATTGAAAAACTCGGCAACATTTCATCCTTAAACTATATTTCCGAAAAATTGGATGGCGCCCTCACGTTCCGCGTAAAGAGCAACGAGTACTTCATACCCATATCTGGCGCCATAAACGTAGAAGAAGAAATAGCAAAGCTTACCGAAGAACTTAAATACACCGAAGGTTTTTTAAAAAGCGTACAGGGCAAATTGAAAAACGAAAGATTCGTAAATAGTGCACCAGAAAAGGTAGTTGCTCTGGAAAAACAAAAGGAAGCAGATGCCCTTGCAAAGATTGAAACCCTAAAGGCCAGTCTGGACGGTTTGCGGTAAATTTTATTTTTTCTAAAAATCAGCGCTATTTTCAGAAAAGCCTGTAAAATCAATCATTAAGAAAGTATGTAAGATCTATTTTTAAACGTGCACTTGC
>TARA_R110002012_G_scaffold97951_1_pt1 | contig 22587 bp, 7 predicted proteins | sample TARA_R110002012 | Tara Oceans TARA_R110002012 (sample SAMEA4396515) | marine metagenome | biome: Westerlies Biome; feature: [DCM] deep chlorophyll maximum layer (ENVO:01000326); material: water (ENVO:00002006), including particulate matter (ENVO:01000060) such as... | depth 40 m | reverse complement strand
TTGGTCACCACAATGCTGGTTGGCGTAGCCAACGCATTGATACGGATTCTGTTCTGCTCAACGCCTGTGCCACCGCCAAGCTGAAAATCGATAAAAGAAGTAGGATCCATCGGAATACCCGGATACTGAATATTAACACGATAGTCACCATCAGGCAGGTTGTTCATCTCAAACTGACCCGTTTCATCTGTTTGAACATAGGCGATCAGCTCATAGTCATCTTCATTGTCCTTCGCCCTGAACCGGGAACGGCTCACACTCACGCCTGCTCCCTGCACACGGCTGCGGTCAAGCACCTTGCCGCCAGTGTCCCCAAAGTCCGACTCAAAAAGACCTTTGAACGTGTTGTCTCCATCTGCTGGCGTCAATTCCCTCGGTACGTTAACCATCGTCAACACCAGGTCGCCAATATTGTCTCTTAGCTGGATCAGATCAGCAAACACCCAGTCGATCGTACTACGGTAGTAACTTGGTATGTATTTTTGGTGGTCCTGCTCGGCATACAAAAGATAGTCTCCCAACACTATATCTTTGATTTCAAAGCCTCCATTGGCTGCGCTGTTGTAAAAACCTGTTGTATCGTACGCTCCGGTCTTTACTCCCAGCAATGCACCATTTGCATTGGCAACGCTAGCGTTGTTCAGGTCGGAGATCAGACCCGTAATCGTGGCGGTGCCCAGCACTTTTTGTACTTCGCTTCGCAAGGTCAGCCCTGCCACTTTGCTGCTGGTTATCTCCAGCTCGTAGCTTCCCATGTTCTCATATCTTATCGGCCCCAGTTGATAGGTGCTGCTGGTTCCTGCTGCTATCGATGAACCATTGTGGTACCACTGGTAGCTATTGGCTGTGCCGCCAACAGGCACCTCTACAGTTACTGCTGTGTTCACAGCTATCTTTTCGTCTCGGGCCTGGCCGGTCAGTTTCTGAGGGGCATAGTTGATACTGGCTATGCCTATGTTGGGCTCCAGGTCGTCAAACTGCAGCCGGTTGTTGCTCACATTTAAGGTGGTAAGCGCTATGATGTTAGTAAGAGTTGGTAAGCTGCTTACCTCATTGTTGGAGATATCAATAACTGTCAGCCTTCGCATGTCACCGAGACGTACCGGTAATTCACCCAGCAGATTGTTGGATGGAAGGGTTATGCCCGTAACACGGTCGTTCGCTACTGTGATCCCAAACCAGGTCGCTATATCAGCCGTGTTCCAGTTTGTATTATTATTCCAGCTATCACCCCCCAGTAGGTTATAAAGCTCGGTCAATATCAGCCTGTCCCGTTCCAGTGAGCTTACCCGAAGTGCCACAGGCAATGTGGTCAACGTAAGGTTGGGCAGCTGGGTGTTGTTAATCTGAGCTGTATAGCTCCCCTCTTCAGCAAATGTTGGAAAGGCTATCGTGTACTCCGGCCCGGTGGCCCCATCGATGACTGTCCCGTTTTTATACCACTGATACTGGTTTGAAGTCCCTGCACTTGTCCGGTCAATTGATAAAGGCTCTCCTCTCTCCTGAAGCAGGTCAACTGCGGTAAACAAGTCCGCTTGCGGTGAGTAGCTAAACGTCGTTACTCCTGCAAACTGCTCCAGCGAACCAAAGTCCAGTCGGTTATTTGACACGTTGAGTGTCTGCAGTGCTGACAGGTTAGCATTGGCTGGCACCGTGGTGATTTGGTTATTGGCCAGATCCAGCTGCACCAAAGCATTTAGCTCGGTGCCGGTCAGCGTTGGGAAAGCTCCCGTCACGTTGTTGGAGGGAAGGTTCAGGGCCGTCACCCGGCTGTTCTCAACAACAACACCCGACCAACCTCTCACCTGAGCTGCTTTCCAGTTTGCTGAATTTGTCCAGCCGGCGCCTCCCATTTCATCATAGATTTTCACAAGGGCTGTTGAGTCCTCCGTCAACTCGTCAGATTTTAATGTCTTGACCTCAAGGGTATCTGAATAGGCAGTTTCACCATCTGCATTGAATGCCTTTATCCTCATGAAATAGCTCGTGGCATGGTAAAGACCAGTCACTGAGGCCACGGTGTCGGCAGTCTCAAAGGGATTGTAGCCTGGCAAATAGTTTGTAAAGAGTCCGTCGGTTGCTATTTCCAGCCTGTAGCCATCAACAGCCTCTGAAGCGGACCAGTTGGCCTGAAAACCAAAGCTTGTAATGTTGGTTGCAGCCAGCCAGGTGGGCGTCAAATCTATTGCTTCCAGAACAATGCTGCCCTGAAGAGGGCTAGTCACATTGTAGTTCGTAGTCGCCGTAGTTCCATTGAAGGAGTATATATCATAAAATATCTCTGTGCCTGCAACTTCGCTTAAGGTATCAGAAAAAGTGAGGGCCGTTGCCGATTGAACAACGAATTGTTCACTGTAAATCTCCCCATACACATAGTCTGCGGCGTCCAGCGGGGCCGTGTCAACTACTCCGACCAATCTTCTCAAAATAAGGTAGCTGGCTGCGTCAGCTGCAGCCGTAAACGAGCCCGTCACTACAGCGCCATTCTGAGTCAAGACTAGTCCACTTGCCTGCTCTATGGGAGTACTTGCAAAGCTTAAAACACTTGCAATTACTGGGTTGATGCTGTAAACTGTTTCAGCTCCTGTTCCATTGAAAGCATAAACCAAATAGGTGTAGTCCGTCTCTGGCAGCAAACCAGTATCGGTAAAACTGGTGGCTATGTCAACCTGTATCACTGTATTGTCCGCCGCCGGAGTCGATCCCTGCGTTAGCGGCACACCAGTTACAGGCGTATAGGAAGCAGCACTGGTCAGCTTTCTGATAACAACATAACCATCTGACCCGAAGCCATTAAAAGAGCCGCTAATAGCATTCGCCTTGTCCTTTGAGAGAGCAAGAGCGCCTGCATCAGTCGGGGTAGCGGGGTAAGTAAGGATACTTGAGGTGGCAGAAGTTGCACTATAAATGGTGCTGCTTCCCGTGCCGTTAAATGCATAAACATCGTACGTGTAGTCGGTTGACGGAACCAGGCCTGTATCTGTAAATGAAAATGTTGCCCCTACCTGCACCACGTAGTTGTCGGTGGAAGGCGTTGCTCCCTGAGTGAGGGCTGCACCATTTTGCGGCACATAGGCTGCCGAAGAAGTCAATCTTCGAATAACCACATAGCCTTCAGCTCCTGACGTTGGAAAATTACCAGTGACCTCATTTGCCGAATTTTTTCCCAATGTGAGACCAGTTGGTGCTGTTGGTGTAACCACAGTTGTCACTACCAGTGGGTCACTTATCACGCTAATGCCTGTAACCAGACCAAATGCCACGGAGATGCTTGCATCGTCCATCGAAAATGTCAACGGGGCACCTGTTCCGGTAGCGTCAGCTCGTGAATCAGCAATAAAATAGAAATATTTTCCTGCCACATAAAGGGGCTCATTAGTGAGGTCAAAAGAAGCATTGCTGGCTGTCACCAGAGTAGGGGAAATAATTGCATTATCACCTGTAGTGGCCAGACTATTGTCCGCAGAAATCACTAATTGGAAGTTCTGGAGGTTAGCCTGGGGGTCTTCTGAAAAGTTGTAAGTCAGACCGGTGAGCTCGGCGTACTGATTAGCTGAAATGAGCGCTTCCAGTAACACAATGCCTGATGACCCGCTGCCAACCGTAACCTCTGAGCCTGTGTTGTTTTGAGCAGTAGCACTAAAAATGGGGCCCGCCTTAAATGTTATCGTTGGGCCACTATAGGTGAATGGATCAACCGTTCCTGTTGAAAAATCAATACCCAACTCGGAAGAGGCAAAACTAATACCCGGTTGGGTGGGGTTCGCCTCAATTTTAGTATCTGCCACAAGGAAAAGGTAATGGTCAGCGGCAGTCAGCACCTCACTGAGAGACTGGAATTCAATATCTGTAATTGACAAAAATGGACTACTGCTTAATAATACATTGTCGCCCCCAGTGGAGAAAAACTGATCTACCGAGTAGTACAGTCTGTAATTCTGGAAACTCTTGCTCAGGTCCACACTTGACGTAAAAGCGACCCTCGTCAATGTGGTTCCAGCAGTGATATTAACAGCTAATCCCGCCACAACAACATCAGGCGTGCCATTGTTAACAGCAGCCACGGGCGTTTCTCCATTATTGGAAGTTACTACAAAAGGACCAGGGCCCACCTGAATTTCATATGTACCAGCGTCGACCTGAGCATTCGAAATACGGGGATTGCCCGCCAAATCCAAAGGCAACACTTCAACAGTATTCGCATCGTTGTCGACGTCAAGGTCGTCAAGCGGAAGGAACGAGATATCGCCGAAATCCTGCGCTGAAGACCCACTTTGGATGGAGAGGTCTCCAGTGCCTGACGAGGTGAAAAGGGGATCTGCTACCGATATATTGGCAGCGGTAATTGTTCCTGCAAAGCCCGAATAATCTCCTATGTTCCAGGAATCCACAACCGAGTTGGAAATGTCAAGATTGGAGCCGTCGTCGATAATATTGATCTGACTACCTGCATTAGCCCAAAGAATACTGTTGCTAATGACAGCGCTGGAAACAAAGCCGCCGGAAGAAACAACTGCTACTCCATCGCTACTGGATGAAGTGGTAAATGTTGTTTGAGTTAAGATCACACTGTGATCAGATGAAGCCGATTTAAAATAAATCCCAGCACCCGGATTCCCAGAGTTATTGTAGAATCTCCCATTTGTGAGGGAAATGTCTGAATCAAGGGATCCAATGGCTCCCCCATTCAGGCCAAACGCACTATTCGTATCGAAATCGACACTGACAGCCAGTAGAGAAGATCCGTTCGAAAGATAAATACCGCCGGCTTCCCACGCTGTGTTGTTGTTAAAATAGCTATTCGAAATCTTAATGATAGCATTGTCGGCATAAATGGCCCCTCCAGTACCAAAGTTGATCACCGAGTTGGAAAGAAATGAAGACTTCTCAATAGTAACGGTGCTATTACCTACATATAAGCCGGCACCGAAATCGTTCTGATTAAGTTGAATGGTGAGGTTGGCCAAAATGGGATCAGCACCTCCTTCGATCTTAATGCCTCCGCCATAGTTATCGGTTCCAAACTCCCCGCTACCGCCACTAATAGTAAAACCGTCAAGCCTTGCATTGTTGCCAGAGCCTCCAATATAAACGACAAGGTAACTGTTGAGAAAATTAGGAGAATCGCCATCAAGACTAGTCACATTAGTCACCGGATCTCGTTGCGAAAGATTTGTTTCTGTCCCGTTAAAGCCCCCATAAACGGATGTTCCCGTTGGGATCACGAAAGGAATAGACGGATCGTCTCCGCTTGGATAGTAATTGCCTGCCGCTACCCAAATCTCCGTACCATCCACCGCTGCGGCAAGTGCACTTTGCAAATCGGTGAAGGCGTCCGTCCAGGTACTCCCATCGTTGTTGCCAACCGCATTCACATCTACATAGGCAAACAACAAAGGATCAGGATTGCCCTGGTGTTCAAAAGCACCCAAATCTACTGTAAAGTTGTAGTATCTGGGGTTCTTTCCTAAATCGTACGGCGCATACTCCAGATAGTCCGCATCCTGATCCTCATCGAATATGTCTATATACCAAGGTTGTTCAAGAACAAAATTGTCGCCGGCATCGATAGCTGGTGATGGCAGCAAAAGGTGATAGTCCTGGTTGGCCGAATTGATAAACAGGGGATCGGTGAGGTAAATATTACTCTCAGTCTCAGCGGCGTAAGCCGTATTGTCCCAATCCTCCACTATGGAGTTCTGGATCGTAAACGCTCCGCCGTCGTTAAAGTTTTTCAAACTACCTGCCTGTGCCACCGAGGTATTCCCCCAAAAAATCGAATTATCAATCTGTATGGTTGCGCCCGAAAAGAAGTTCAGGGCGCCTGGTCCGTCATTCGAAGCATTGTCAGCAATGGTAGAATTGACCACGATAGAGGTAGACAGGTCGTCGACGACAATCGCCCCACCGTAATCATATGCAAAGTTGCCAGCAAAAAGGTTTTGAAAAGCCTCAAAGTAGCTCTCCTGGAGGTAAATACCTCCGCCGGTTGTAGCTGTAGCTCCATTGTTAAGAAATTTATTGTAATAGCTCACTGAGTTGTCAATCAGGTTTGAGCCATTCATATAAAGCCCGCCGCCAGAAACTGCGTCGTTATATTGAAAGACGCTTCTGTAGATGAATGGCTCCGAAGCGTCCAAATAAGCTCCTCCACCAGTCGTTGCCTGGTTGTTCTGGAAATGGCTGTTAAGGATTGTTATGCTCGTGCCCGTGATATAAGCGCCACCGCCACTTGTTCCGGCATAATTATACTCAACAAACACATTATTAATACTAAATTCAGCCGTTGATGAGTAGATTCCGCCACCATCGCCGGCCGCATTACCCCCGCTAATTGTCAGACCATCTAGGTAAACCCCAGTCACGTTGCTGATGATAACGACGTTATTTGAGTTGTCAGAAATAAAAGAAAAGTTGAAGTCATCGTCGCCGTTGAGGTCACCACTTAAAACCGTCTGCGACGGATCTGCGTACCTCTCACCAAGGCTTCCTTCAATGCCATCAAAACCACCAAAAATACTCAGATCGTTTTGAGTGATCACGAACGAAAGAGATGTGTTGCCCGCATTGATCCCATCAGGCCTGTATACACCGTTGGCCACCCATATCTGGTCACCATCTGCAGCAGCGGCCAGGGCGTCCTGCAAATCCGTATAAGCATTCGTCCACGAAGTTCCGTTATTCAATCCGGATGCATCGGCCTTCACGTAAATGGTTTTGGCCGGATCAGGCACACCGGAAGCTATCCATTCTGTGCCAGTCATGTTCATCAACTCTCCATTCAACCCATTGCCGGTCAAGTCTGGCAACACCAGACCTGATACCTCATCAAAACGATAGTATGCAAGCAGCCCTGCTTCGTTACCCACGAGTGTTAAAGATCTGTTGTCATTGATTTCGCTCAACGTACGCTCCCCGTCCCAAATGCGTACATCGTCGATGCTTCCTTCGATATTGAAGCTTCCGCCAAACCTTCGATCTCCTATGTTCAAACGACCGAATGAGTAGGCCGGTGTCCCGAGAGTGTTGGTCCCTGTGTCTGTATCGTCAACCCCATCTACATAAATGGTTCCGTCGCCTGCACCACGATACACAACCGCTACATGGTGCCAGACACCATCGTTGTACGTGCCATTAGTTTGCATGGAACCACCGTTAACTACAAGAGTTATTTGATCCCCCAATGATTGCTGAACCGAATATTCCGTATCTGAATTTCCTTTTTCGATGAATACCTTATTACCTGTGGCAGTCGTACTAAACCAAAATTCTATAGTGAAAGCACCTGCTGGTTCCAATATCGGGTTATCGAACATCTCCACATAATCGTCCACAGTAAATGGCAAGGCATTTCCCTGGCGGACCATAAAACCGTTCGACACGTAGTAGGAACTTTCACTTCCACCAAAATCAGTCTTGGCCCGGTAGAAGTATTGTGTTCCCGGGGTGAGGGTCACGCTAATATCGACTCCTCCCGATATTCCCACACTAATATTCTGACCTGACGGCAGGAATGAGCCAAATGCTGGGTCGGTAGAAACATCCACAAGAAGATCAACTGCCCCGGACGGTGCAATCAGATTGGGTGTAAAGCCAAACGTGGAAACATTAGTCGCGTTAAATATGGCCGGTGGGGGAAGCGTATTTTCCCATAGCGACGCCCTGAAAGTAGAGCCAAAGTCATCTGACCCAGTCTGAAAAAAATCAAGGTCGCCGTCTCCATCAAAATCTACCCAGTTGATGGTGCCATACATGATTTGATCCAAGGTAATATTCGCTTCGGTGAAAACGCCGCCACTATTGTCGTAAATCGTGGTAGTGGGATCATTCGTACTGCCAGAGCCGTTCACCGATATATCAAGGTCACCATCGCCGTCGTAGTCTACCCACTTAATCTCTCCCTCGGAATTCTCAGGCAGTCCGGCATTTATATCTGTAAAAACTCCGCCACTATTTTGATAAATGCGGATCAGGTTAGGTGCACCAAATCCATTTTCAACACCGGAAACAAGCAAGTCTAAATCACCGTCATTATCATAATCACCCCAATCACTTTTACCGTAACTCTTCTCTATTATTCCTGCATCTGCATTTGTAAAGACTCCTCCATTGTTTTGATAGAGGGTACTTTCACGACTTGATGCATCATTAGCACCCATACTGAACAGGTCAAGATCACCGTCATTATCGTAGTCCGCCCATGAAATATCTCCAAGGAACAGTCCCGTTAGCCCAGCGCCTATATCGTTAAAAGTATCTCCTCCGTCATTTCTGTAGATGGCAGCAAATGTAACATCTGAAGGACTGTTGGTAACTCTTCCCTGATAAGCAAGATCCAGGTCGCCATCATTGTCGAAATCTCCCCACTCACCGCTAGCATAGTCCACTCCTTGAAGACCTGCGCTGATATCAGTAAAGGTATCGCTTCCGTCATTTCTATATATAATGGCATAGCGAACGGGAGACGAATCGGAACCAGCAAAAAACAAATCCAGGTCCCCATCATTATCGTAATCACCCCAGGCTACGGCGCTGTAAAATCCCCCTTGCAACGGGGCACTTATGTCTGTAAAAACACCAGCGTCGTTTCGATAGATCACCGTTGTAGGGTCGTAATTATTATCAAACCCCGTAACAACCAGATCGGGATCACCATCGCCGTCATAGTCTCCCCATGCGGAACCGGCGTTTTCTCCAACGCCAGTAATTGCGGTTGATACCGGGATAAAAGCTCCTTCAAATAGACCGGCCGCTACCGTAAAAGAAAAAGTATACGGAGTGGCTACTTCAGCCCCAATACCCAGCACAGCATCAGTAACCGTCACCGTTACTACTTCACCAGGCGCAAAATCATTGGTGGGATCGAAAGTAACATCGGTGCCGGTAGTGTTAAAAATGCCGGAAATAGTGCCGGAAATGGCACCCCTGATCAGGATGTTGCCATCAACGGTGACTGAATTAATGTTTGTATCAAATGAAATGACCAGATTGGTAGCCGGGCTTACATTGCCCGCATTTAGGCTCGGAGTAACAGTGGCCACTGTCATTTGCGAAAAGGCTTCTGAAAACGACAAGAAAATAGCGCATACTACTAACAGTATCCTGAAAGGAGGAAAATGGAACTTCGGTGAAGGCATAGTAAACCCTGGAAGAAATAAAAAACCTGAACGAATGAAGTTGGCCAGGTACTCAATTTGAGCCCTTTTAAAAAAATTATTCAATAGCTGAAGGAAACAGTGAAACGTGAACTAAGCGATGAAAAAGTTCGATTAGCACATTCTCTCCTAAACATAAGCTCAAAAGCTAAATTTTACTACTCCGCCAACCAGATTATATAAAAAAAATTCACGATATCTCCTCCAATGATCGGATATGCCCAGGTCTTTAGTCATCTTTTGTCTGTCTCCAGTTTAAAAACTCAACCGATCGCCAACCGAATTAGAGAAATCCTATTTTCTTCTGGGATTATTATATTTCTATGTTGTAACTTGTTCGGTTAAAGCAATCAACCTAAATCTGACGGTTCATGAAGACCCCCATTTTGTTTTTTAAAGGCTTTCTGATTTTTTTTCTGACAATTGCATTTCTGCCGACATCAGCCCAGTATAAGTTTGACAGTAAGCCTTTCAAAAAAACTTTTGAAAAGGCAAAGAAAGCTTATGACGGTTACGACTACGCCACTATCCTTGATCTCGAAGCCGATCTTCTAAAGTTCTCCGAGCCTAAAAAAGATACCCTTACTGCCCTCATTTACTCGTTTTTGGGCGAGTCGTACGATGTGGAGGGCGACCCTATGAAGGCCTATGATTACTACAAAAAGGAATATGCCCTACGACAATCCATTCAGGATAAATCAGAATACAATTATGGGGGTTTGTTGTTCAACCTGGCTTTCTATGCCATGGGGCTTGGCGACTATCAGGAGTCAGAAAAGCTGTTTTTAGAACTGGTCGACGAAGACAAAAAGGCCTATGGAGATAAGAGTGAAGAGTACGCCAGGACAGTGAAAAACCTTGCTGACCTTTACAAGAGCATGGGACGCTACAAAGACAGCGAAACAACACTGAGAAAACTGATGCGAGAGATTGATAGTGATAATCCTAATTATCCTTCGGTGGTCACCAACCTAGCCATTTTATACACCGCTACAGGAGAATACTCGAAATCAGAAAGGACTTTCGAAAGGGCACTAGAGTTGCTGGAAAATAGCGTAGGGAGTGCTTCGGTTGATTATGTGGTTGCATTAAGCAGTTTGAGTTATCTCTATCAGTCAGCAGGCCGCTATTCCGAAGCCGAGGAAACGCTTACAGAGGCTAACTCAATTCTAAACAGACTTCAGGGAGAAAACGAGCAGGTAAAAAGTCTTATTTATAATTATACAGGCACCGTAAAATTCAGAATGGGCCTATACGAGGAAGCCGTCAACTACTTTACACAGGCACTCAAAATAGATTCGACTTTGTACGGAGTAGAGTCTCCTTTGTATGCCTACTCTCTCGACGCACTTGGGTCGGTCTACAATTATATGGGAAATCACACTCAGTCCATCGAAGCATACGAAATGGCAATGCAAATTATTGGTGATGTGATGGGCGCCGATAGCTTCGACTACTCCTACACTCAGGCCAACCTGGCACTTGCATATATCAACGATGGCCAGCTGGAAAAGGCTCTCAGCACGATGACCGAAGTCTTGGCCACCGATAAGGCCGTATTGGGAGGAGATCATCCTGACTACGCCAATAGTGTACACAACATGGGTAATCTTCAGTTCAAGCGAGAAAACTATGGCGAAGCCGATAAGTATTATAGCGAATCTTTAAGAATAAGGAAAAGAGCGCTGGGTGCCACTCATCCAAAATATGCTGAAACGACAAATAAGCTAGCTATCCTTAAATGGGCACAAAAGGACTCAAAAGGTGCTGAAGCATTCTACAAGGAAACATTTGATAACTTTTTCACTCAGATCAACGCTTACTTCCCAATTCTTAGCGAAGACGAAAAAGCAACGTTCTACTATACCAAGTTACGAACTGCCTTCGAAGAGTTTAATTCCTTTGCCATTGACAGGTTCCAGGACAACCCTGCGCTTATTGGCGATATGTACAATATTCAGCTCGCTACTAAAGGCTTGATTCTGTATGCCACCAACAAAGTGCGTGAAAGCATCCTCAACAGTGGTGATACCGTTATCATCAACAAGTACCAGGATTGGATAAGTCAAAAGGAGAAGATCGCCAAGTTATACTCTTCAAACGATGAGGAACTGGACATCAGAAATCGAAAAATTGACTCACTATCTAACATTGCCAATAGCCTTGAAAGGGAGTTAAGTACCGCTTCGGCTGCTTTCTCCAATACGTTTGTGAAGAAAGACTACACCTGGCAAAATGTACGGGACAAGCTTAAGCCTGGAGAAGCTGCTGTAGAAATTATCCGCTTTAGAGAATTCAAGCCCGATTCAAGCGGCATTTTTACAGATAATGTTTTTTACGCAGCATTGATTGTTCGCAGCGACACAAAGGACAACCCTGACCTGGTGATTATAAGAAATGGTAACCAAATGGAAGACCGCTACCTGGCCAACTATAGGAACGCCATCCGGTACAAAATTGAAGAAGACTTCTCTTACGGACTATTCTGGAAGCCTATCGCCAATAAATTAGAAGGCGTCAAAAAGGTGTATTTGTCACCAGATGGGGCCTTTAACCAAATCAGCATCTATACCCTGCGAAACCCAGATACCGGCAATTACACGCTCGACGAAATAGAGATTCAGGTAGTAACCAATACCAAAGACCTCGTAGAGGAAAGAAAACAGTCGGCCTTACAAACTAAGGACGGCAAAGCAGTGCTCATAGGCTATCCCAACTATAACAAAGGCGCCTTTGAAGACATAAAAGCTGAAGAAGCCATTGCTTCCAGCGTAGTGGCAGCTGCCGCTGAAGGCGGTGGAGATAGCCGGGGGGTGCGGGGAACCAGAGGCACTCGTGGAACACGGGGGTCGAGAGGTTCAGATGGTGAAGAAAGCGCTAGCCGTGGTTTGACAAGGGGAGCTTCCAGGGGCCTTCCACGAGGAATCAGAGGAAACCTCAACCGCTACATCAACAGTGACGACCTGCTTGCGCTTCTCCCGGGAACAAAAGTAGAGGTGGAAAAAATTAACGCCCTTTACACCTCGAGCAAAACTTCATCGGAAGTTGTGCTGGGCGACAATGCTATCGAGACATCGCTTAAGAGTGTCAAATATCCCCGCACTTTACATGTGGCCACGCACGGGTTTTTCCTTGAGGATCCTAAGCCTGAAGAGGCTATCGACACTAAGTATATTGAGAACCCGCTTCTTAAGTCGGGTCTGGTGTTTGCAGGAGCCAATAGCTTTCTGGCAACCGGCGAAATGACAGACGACGACGGTATTCTAACTGCCTACGAAGCAATGAACCTCAACCTTGATGGTACTGAGTTAGTAGTACTATCTGCCTGCGAAACGGGTCTTGGCGAAGTACAAAACGGCGAGGGTGTTTACGGACTACAGAGGGCATTCAGAGTGGCCGGAGCCAAAAGCATGATCATGTCGATGTGGACAGTAGATGACGATGCCACACAAGAACTCATGACTCACTTTTATGAAAATTGGCTTAAGACAGGCGATAAGCATGCTTCATTTATCAATGCGCAAAAGTCGCTGAAGAAAAAATACCCTGAGCCTTACTACTGGGGTGCGTTCATAATGGTGGGTGAGTAAAAACCCCTTCCAATAGAAAAGTGAGAACCCTTCTGTCTGCGGCAGAGGGGTTTTTTATTTGAACATCGGAGGATGCTGAACGTGAAAGTCAGTCAGCGCCTGAATCTGGGCCCCAAAGGCCACCAGCTCTTCCTCTTCAAATAAATGACCGACCAGGGTAAGGCTTGTTGGTCTCGATTTGTCGTCGAAGCCTGTGGGAAATGCCAGCGCCGGATGACCTGTCAGGTTCGTTATCAGTAGCTGGCGGCTGAACGTCGGTGCAATGAGTATGTCTATTTCAGCCATCGTTTCATCCATTTTGTCCATCAACACCTGTCGATGCCTATTGGCCTGAAGGTATTCCACTGCCGGTATAAACCTTGATTGTCGTAGCGAATTAGCCCTTGATCCGCCCGTCTGCTCAACCATTTTATCGACGCCGTGGCTCCGCACCAGCTCGTCGAAAAAAGCACCGGCCTCGGCCCTAAGGATCACATCAAAAGAGCTGTAGGGGATTGAATCCTCCGCAGGCAACTCAATCTCCTGCATTTCATAGCCTGCCTCCATTAGCCCATTGAGCAGGGCAATGGCATTTTTCCCCAACTCTGTGCTGTCGCTCTCCATCATGCCCTTCAAATAACCCACTCGCAGCGATTTGGCCGAGAGCACCGCCGGATGCTGGAGCTGGACATCATCGACAGTAAGATCAAGGTTGTCAGGTCCCATAATGGCCTCTAACACAATGGCACAGTCCATGGCCGTTTTGGTAATTGGCCCAGGCTTGTCCATACTCCAGCTCAGGCTCATGCAGCCGTATCGGCTCACCCTTCCAAAAGTGGGGCGCAACCCGGTCACACCACAACGGGACGATGGGCTTACAATAGAGCCAAGTGTTTCCGTACCGATACCAAATGGCACCAGCCCTGCAGCCACTGCCGACCCCACTCCGGCCGAGGAGCCGCTGGCTCCCTGCGTGGTATCCCAGGGGTTTTTCGTTTGTCCACCAAACCAAACGTCGCCACGGGCAAGAGCACCTGAGGTGAGCTTCGCAACCAGCACGGCCCCGGCCTCCTCAAGCTTTGTTACCACTGTAGCATTGTAATCCAGCACCTGATGCTCGTACGGCTTTGAGCCCCAGGTGGTGGGGTAACCTTGCACCGCAAACAAATCCTTAATGCCGTAGGGTATGCCATGCAAAGGGCCCCTGTATTTACCTTCGGCAAGCTCTTCGTCCATTTTTCGAGCCTGGGCCAAAGCAAGCTCCTCGGTTACGGTTATCACCGCCAGCAGTGTTGGGTCGTATTGCTTAATCCGGCTGAGAAATAGCTGAGTCAGCTCGACTGAAGAAACTTTCTTTGCTTTGATTAGGGCAGCCAGTTGTTCAACATTTAAAAAAGCCAGCTCCTCTTCAGAAACTGCGTCCGGATTGGCTTCCACAGACCAATCGATTTTTTTGTGCTGTTCTTTGGAGCCCGTCCGATAATTGGTGGTGAAAAGCAGAGGCGGCACAGTTGTCTCGGGCAACCGAAGGCTTCTCATCGCTTCATAACCCGTCAGGTTCCTTTCCAGATAGGCGAACATGGTGTCCACATCGCCTTTGCCGAATTGCAGACCGATAAGCTTTTGTGCGGAGCCTATGTCCTTCCTGGAAAACGGATGTCTGGAGGCTACAAAAAAACCGCTTCCAAAACTCAAAACCACCAGCAGCAGCAAAACTACTCTTCTCTTCATGGAATATTTTTCGAGAAGCTATAGAAGTATCTCAACGGCACCAACAAATTTTTTAGGAATGGAATCCCACACACCATTTTCTTCGGGTTCTATTTATATAGTTATATTTGCTACGCTGTCAACTCAGTAGCTGTTAATGATTTCAAAGAAAACCAAGTATGCACTCAATGCGCTGGTTCACCTGGCCAAAAAATTCGAGCAGGGGCCGGTGCTAATTAGTTATATATCCGAGCAGGAAAACATCCCCCAAAAGTTTCTTGAGGCCATTCTTCTTGACCTGAAAAATGCAGGGATATTGGCTAGCAAAAAAGGCAAGGGCGGCGGATACTACCTCATTAAGCCCCCCGAAGAAGTGAACGTAGCTGATGTTATGCGTTTGCTTGATGGTCCCATTGCGTTACTTCCCTGCGTTACTTACAAATATTATGAACGCTGCGAGGAGTGTAAAGACGAGGAAACTTGTGGTATCCGGGATGTATTTATGGCTGTTAGAAATGAGACTGTTCACATTCTGAAGCAAAACACCCTTGCTTCCATCATCGAAAAGGAATCAGTTCAGAAGTGATTATTTCTTTGTTCAAAAGTCTACTAATTTGGTATAGTTTATAGATTTTATAATATTTGCCCGCTTATTCAGAAAATATGGGGCTAGATGCATGGTTGGTATTAGGTGTGATAGTAGTGGCAGTACTGCTATTCGTCACGGAATTCTTCTCAATCGACGTTGTTGCGCTCCTTATATTGTGTTCTCTTGTTCTTCTCGGCATTATCAGCCCTGAGGAGGGAGTAGCAGGCTTTGCTAACCCTGCCACCATTACGGTGGCTTTCATGTTTGTTCTCAGTGCGGCGCTGCTCAAAACGGGTGCGCTTCAGCTAATGACGCCGAAGCTTGCCGGCCTGTTTAAATCGAATTACCTTCTTGGAATGATTAGCCTCGTGCTCTTTGTCGGGTTCACATCGGCGTTTGTCAACAATACACCAGTTGTAGCAGTATTTATCCCGGTTGCCGTGCAGATCGCCCATACCAGCAATATAAGTCCCTCCAAGCTGCTCATTCCTATCTCCTTCGCTTCCATCTTTGGGGGTGTTTGCTCTCTGATAGGTACGTCTACCAATATCGTCGTGTCGGGTGTGGCAATGAAAAACGGACTGCCCGAGTTTGGTATGTTCGAAATGTCTCCCCTTGGCCTGATCTTTCTCGTGATTGGCACATTGTATATCGCATTCATCGGAATAAAACTTCTACCCGACCGATCGGTTGCCGAAGGGTTCAAAAGCAGTGTTTCTTTCCGGGACTTCCTTACTGAAATTGAGCTAAAGGAAGATGGCGCCTTCACAGGCCAGCGCATTATGGACAGCCCGATTGTGAAGGAACTGGAAATGGATATTCTGGAAGTTCGACGCAATGGACAAAAATATGGGCTGCCTCCCGGCGATATGGTGCTACTTTCCGGCGACGTACTGAAAGTTCGGTGCAATGTTGAGAAGATTAAAGGGCTCAAAGATCTGGTAAAGATTCAATCGCAATCTGCCGTAAGTATTGGTGAAGAAGCCCTCAACAACCAGGGTATGACGCTGGTGGAGTTGGTCATTACTTCCCAATCTAGTTTTGAAGGAAAAACTCTAAGGGAGATCGACTTTCGCAGGAGCTACCGGGCGGTGCCCCTGGCCATTCGCCATCGTGAAGAGGTGCTTCACGAACACTTGCATGAGGTGCCTTTAAAGGCTGGAGACGTTATCCTTGCAGAAATAAAAACCCACCACCTGACTGAGCTTAAAAAGCAGGAGACTCACCATGAAAGCCCCTTCCTTATCCTTTCAGAAGAGGGTGTGATGGACTTTAAAAAGAAACGGTTCCTTTTTGTGTTGACAATTATTGGAACCATTGTGTTTCTGGCAGCTTTTAATCTCGTTAATATAATGATTGGAGCTATTGCCGGCACTGCGATACTTGTCGTGTCTAAATCAATCACGATGAAGGAGGTGTACCAGGCCATTGAATGGAAAGTGGTTTTTCTGCTGGCTGGTGCCCTCAGCCTTGGTGTGGCGATGCAAAAAAGTGGGCTCGCTGCTATCATTGCCAGCTCGCTGATTGATTCGTTGGGCGAATTTGGGCCAATTGCCATCGTGTCGGGTCTTTATCTGGTCACCGCACTATTGACGGAAATGATGTCCAACAATGCCACCGCTGCCTTACTAGCTCCTATTGCCATAGTAACTGCGCAATCGCTTGACCTGAGCCCCACACCTTTCCTAATGGCTGTCACCTTTGCTGCTTCTGCCAGCTTCATGACTCCGGTGGGCTACCAAACCAATACTATGGTATACAGTGCGGGCGGCTACAAATTTACCGACTACTTTAAGGTAGGCTGGCCACTTTCCCTGGTGTTCTGGATAGTAGCAAGCATCCTGATCCCCATTATTTTTCCCTTCTGAAAAACTACTTTTTCAGGTTTTTCTCAAATAGCTCAAAAATTCTCCGGTACTCGTCGGCCCAGCTGGAAGCCTCCACAAAGCCGTGGTTTTCCACCGGATACAAAGCCATTTCCCAATCCTTTTTGCCTAACTCAATCAACCTTTGCGACAGCCGAACAACATCCTGAAAGTGTACATTGGTGTCGACCATGCCATGTGCAATAAGCAATGGCTTTTTCAGGTTTTCTGCATAATAAATCGGTGACGACTTGCGGTAGGCAATGCTATCCAGCACAGGTGTGTTCAGGATATTAGACGTATAGCCGTGGTTATAGTGAGCCCAGTCGGTAACAGACCGCAGGCCGGCACCAGCCGCAAAAACATCGGGCTCGGTAAATAATGCCATCAGCGTAATAAAGCCTCCATAGGAACCGCCATAAACGCCGATCTTGTCTTTGCCCACGCTGTGCTTCTCTACCAGAAACTTAGCCCCATCCACATTGTCGGACAGGTCCCAACCTCCCATAAACCGATAGATGGCAGTGCGCCAGTCACGGCCGTAGCCTGCACTGGCTCTGTAGTCGATGTCGAGCACTGTATAGCCATTGTCTACCAGGAAGTTGTGGAACATGTACTCACGGTAATAGCTGCTCCACCATTTGTGCGCATTTTGCAGGTAGCCAGCTCCGTGCACAAAAACAACCGCCGCACCATTGGGAGTGGGATTAGCCGGTTTATAAAGCCTCGCCGGCACTTCAGTACCATCCCTGGCTGTGAAAGTGGTAAACTCGGGAGTTCTCCAGTTATATGCCTCGAATTCCGGCGTAGTTGACGAGGTAATCTTCTTCATTGTTGCCCCCGGTTTGTTCGGCATCAGGAACAGCTCCCAGGGTTTGTTGGCTGTTGAATATAACATGGCCAGGTTCTTTTCATCCGGCGACAATGTGACGTCGTTGCTTCCTACCTGCGATGTAATTTTCAAAGCTTTGCCTCCTTCCAACGGCAATTTGTAAAAGTGCCTTTGCCCGAAGTCTCCCTCATTGCTGCTGAAATACCACGACTTCTTGTCTTTGGACAAGCTTACATCGTACACCTCATGTTTTCCGGCCGTTAAAGCCTTTTTGCTTTTGCTCTCTACATCCAGTAAGTACAAATGTGAGAAGCCTGTTTCTTCCGACTGAAACCAAATCCTTTTGTTGTCGGGCAGCCACCCAATGTCACCAGGAGAATACATTGACCAACCAACGCCGGGGCCGCCTACCCAGGCCTCATCCCTTTGCCTATCCAGTAATGTATTCGATCCGTCTTCAGGGTTCAACAGAGTGATCCACCGGTCTTTGTTGTCCACCGAACGATACACCATAATGGCCTTCGACCCGTCATCAGACCAGAAAGGGCCAAAGCTGAACACTTCTCTCTCGAAAGCCTTCATCGTATCAAGCTTTGGATAGTCGGCGTAAAAATCGGGCTTGTCTTTGATCCCAGGCAAATCATTGGTTTTCACCTGCATCACCTTTCCTGTGGCAGGTGTAAACATCCAAACTTCCCTTTTGGACAAATCGGAGCCCACTTTCGTTCTCGTATTGATTGCTTCCGTGTAGCCTGACTCAGCTACAAACTCAGGCACCATGGTATTGTGGGTATTGTCGGCCGATTTAAAGAGAACATAAGAAATGATTTTGCCATCGGGACTCATTTGAATACCCGACACACTTTTGCCCTCAAGGTAAATTTCCATTGGTCTGCCTGGTTGATCTGCCTTTCGGATTTCCTTTTCCAGCTCATCTTCCTCGTGGCGCTGCTTCACAATCTTCGAAAGCCCCAGTTGATCATTTTTCAGCCATTCATCTTGTTCCGATAGCTTCTTGGGCTTCTTTGCGGAGCCCTCTTTAAAGTTGGTAAGTTGGGTGATAACCCCGGATGAGATGTCCCAGGAAAGCAGGTTGTTATCGGAGGTAAATTGGATGGTCCTTTCATCCGGACCAAAATAAGCATCCGATTCTCTCTCTATCGTGTTCGTTACCTGGGTAGCTGCTCCACTCTTCAGATCCAGCACAAATACGTCCCCGCCTTTTTCGTACAGCTTTTTGGTCATTGCCTCGTTGTAGGTGCCTCGTCTGGGTGGAAGAGCCCGTCTCTCGTTCGGAGTTACCTTCACGGGGCCATTGGAGCCAACGACGTACTTATATAGTGAATCGCTCGGGTTCTTGTCAGGATTCCAGTCGAAGTAGATCGTCTTACCATCTTCTGACCACCATGGACTGGACGGCCAGTAGCCTGTGAAATCTTGGCCCTGCATGATCTGCGGAATGGAAAGGGATGACTGGGCAGTGGCTGCGGAAAATGAAAGAGCAAGCAAAAGTACAACAATGTAGATTGGTCTCATGGGGTCAATATTATTTTGAACAATTTTCACCTTATTCAAAACTTTTAAAAGCAGCCTTACACAAAAGGCGCAGCCAGGGTAAAATAAAACAAAGTCGGCTGGTATGCAGTCGACTTTGTGATCTTCAGAATAAATTTAATGTAAATGCTGAATTGGTTGGTTAGGGTTAGCCAGCGATCCTCGTGTATTAGATGCCGCCTACGAACGTTCCACTTCGTCCGTCAGAGTCGGTCCATGAGCCAGCGATATCCCCACCTTCGATGGTGCCCGTGACAGTCACCACATCTCCATCACCCTGGTTGATACCCAGATAAATGTCGCCGTCCTCGTTGGCAAAGCCATTAATCGCCGACGAATCATCGCTGCCATTATAAACGCCCATCGCCTTGCCGCTCGCAATATTTAAAGTCCAGGTGCCAATTACGACACCGCCGCCTAATGCCGTTCCTTCGTAATCATTGTCAAAAGCTCCGGTAGCAATAGCACCAACGGCTGTACCCGACTCTTGTGTGGTGTCAAACCAAACCACAGTTACATCACCATCTGCAATACTCCCCTGTGCTGTTAGCACCGTGCCTGTGGCAAAGGCAGAGCCGATTGATAATTTTCCGTCGCCATCAACGTATCCCGATATCAGGCCGTTGCCGTCTCCTCCACTGTATGCGCCTGTTGCCTTTCCCTTGCTGATTGTCAGTGACCAGGAAGCGGAATACATATCGTCAGAAAAAGCAATCCCGTTGTAGCTGCCGTCAAAGCTAGTCACCTCTATAGCTCCGGAAAGCTCTCCAAACTCCACATCAGAGTTTGCCCAGGTTCCCGATACTTCCCCATCTTCTTTAATGGTGATGACCGTCTCTGTGGTAGATCCGTCGTCGTAGGTGATGTTTACTTCAAGCTTGCCTCCTTCATAAACAGTGCCTGTGTAAGCTGTACTTCCGGTGATATAATCAAAAGATCCACTGGCCTGTCCCTTGTGAACCAGCATAGTCCAGGTGCCAATTTGAACTCCCTGCATAGAAAAAAGCCCGTGATAGCTCCCGTCAAACGCCAGTGAAGGTGACGGCTCTTCGTCTTTATCGCCACAACCGCCGATTGAAAGAATAACGGCAAGGGAGAGCGCCAATTGGGCACTAGTAATAAATTTTTTCATGTTTACTCAGGTTAGAAATTAATACAACAATTGACTAAAGAAAAGTAATGTGGCAATCTGGAAAGCAAAGTACAGCTGCTGACCCGGTCGCAAGCAATCTCTAAAATAGCGTTAAATTTATTATAAAATAAAAAGCCCGTTGCTAAGCAACGAGCCTTTCTCTCTGTGTTTTTCCAAGTGCTACATTGGAACACTCATTCCTTTGTATTTAAACGATTCCCCATGGCGTTCCACATCTCCCGAAAAGGCAAGGCTTCTTCCCCAAGGCCCATAAAATCGAGCCACAGCGTTTTCCTTGCCCCGAATAGTTATAAATATGGTGCCGTTACCATAGCCAACGGAGCTCGTTTGAATGGTGACGAATAAGTTGTTGCCATTTTTACTCTCGTTGACCTTATAGTCTAGTATTCGACCAACAAAAGTGACGCCACCAATGCCGTTGTAGCCTATGCCGTAGGGAGAAGCCGTTTGCATAATAACTCTGTCTCCCTCTATGGAAACAAAATTATTGGCCGTGGCCATATATTGTCGGCTCTGTCTGTCAAGTAGGAAATCAGCATCTATGAGGAACGACCGATCATTCACTACTTCTTTGAGCTCAGTCATTTCCTGATCCCGCTCTAACTGTTTAAGTTCTTTTCTATCTGATTTGGAAACTTTCTGATTGTCATCAGCCGTTTGGCTATAAGCCGGTACTACTAAGATCAACAATCCAAGCACCGCTAAATTCTTCAACTTCTTCATAGCTTCTAATTGTTTAGTACAACCTTATAACAATCAAAAGCAATGCCACTAGTACCTTTTTAGCAATTTTTAACATTTGTGGGAGAAATCACATGCACCTCCAGTTCTTTGCAGTTCGCCACAAAGGCGAACCACAAAGATTGATGGTGATCAAAAAACGAGGATCAGTCTCAGCGGAGGTAATAGCTAACAACAGAAGCATTACGCCCAGCTGACGGTTTAGACTCAAACGAGGTTAAAAAGCAAACCATCCCTACAACCAGTCCCAATAAAATCAAAAAATATCTTCGTTTTCTCATAACACCATCAATGACACAATTGGAAATAAAAGGTTGGTGCTGTCTTAAAAAAAATTTTAGGCGGAGCTAAGCTGCATACTTTCTCGAATGGAAACTCCATTTTTTCTACCTTTACCATTATGAGCAAACCCGAGAAAAAACTTTTTCTGCTTGACGCAATGGCCCTCATCTACAGGGCCCATTTTGCCTTTAGCAAAAACCCAAGAATAAACTCAAAAGGCATGAGCACAGGAGCAATTCTTGGCTTCACTAATTCGCTGCTCGAAATCTTAACTAAGGAAAAGCCTACTCATATTGCCGTCTGCTTCGATACTGCTGCCCCAACTTTCAGGCATGTGCAGTACGAGCCATACAAAGCTCACCGGGAAGCTCAGCCAGAAGACATATCTATAGCCATTCCATGGGTAAAGCGAATGGCGGAAGCCTACCAAATCCCCGTGCTTGAGCTGGATGGTTATGAAGCCGATGACATTGTAGGCACTTTTGCCACAAAAGCTGGCCACATGGGATTTGAAGTCTTCATGATGACCCCCGACAAAGATTACGCCCAACTTGTGCAGGAACATGTTTACCTATACAAGCCAGCTTTCCTGGGCAATTCTGTGGAAATTCTGGGTATCCCTGAAGTGCTGGCCAAATTCGACATCGACCATGTGGACCAGGTGCGTGATTTGCTCGGCTTACAGGGCGACTCCGTTGACAATATACCCGGCATACCAGGTGTGGGCGCCAAAACAGCCTCCAAGCTTTTAAAAGAATTTGGCACCGTAGAAAACCTCATCGCCAATACTGATAAACTTAAAGGCAAGCTTCAGGAAAATGTAATTCAGTTTGCTCAACAAGGTGTTTTGAGCAAAGAATTGGCTACCATCCACTGTGAAGTGCCTATCGAGTTTGATGAGGAGCTGTTGCGTTTTAAAGGGCCGGATGAGGAAAAGCTGAAGGGGATATTCAATGAGCTGGAATTCCGAACCCTTGCCAAACGTATTTTCGGCGAGCCTAAAAAGCAGGAAATCGGGTCGCAAATGGATCTTTTCGGTGCCCCGGCTCCGGTAATCAGCAACGAGAGTTTCGAAGACGAGGAGCCTGCTGAAAAGAAAACGGCTTTCACGGAAGTGCACGACTACCACCTGATCGA
>TARA_R110002012_G_scaffold103303_2_pt1 | contig 22597 bp, 12 predicted proteins | sample TARA_R110002012 | Tara Oceans TARA_R110002012 (sample SAMEA4396515) | marine metagenome | biome: Westerlies Biome; feature: [DCM] deep chlorophyll maximum layer (ENVO:01000326); material: water (ENVO:00002006), including particulate matter (ENVO:01000060) such as... | depth 40 m | reverse complement strand
TTAGTAGTTTTCTTTTTAGCTGTCTTAGCAGACCGCTTAAAGTTAGCATCTGTAGGAGCTCCCTTAGCACCTTTCTTTCTCATCTTTTCTCCACTACCTGCTTTTATCCTTTTACGTTTTGCATGTATGTTTGCGTACAATCCTTTACGTGCCATATTTTATTTTTTTGCAAATTTTTCTACTCCACTTATACCAAACGAACCTAGTACAACCCAAACAAAAGAATCATACACAAACTCGTTTATTACTAAATCTGTTCCAACCCAACCAGTAACAAGATCAGCTACCATTATAAGACACATTATAGCAAAGGCTATAAATCCTACTATAGCTTTCTCGTTCCAGTTGTTGTCGTTTTTAAATATTTCCATTAGTATTTTCTTTTAACCATTTTAATTCCTTTCTTGGCCTTAACTTTAGGCTTCACAGCTTTTCCGCCATACATCATTTTTTTAGATACCTTTGTACCTTTCTTAGCGTAACCCATTTTGTTACGAACTGGTTTAGGTAATTTTTTTAAACCTTTACCTTTCTTACCTGCTGGTGCTTTTTTCAGTGCCATAATCTTGTTGTTTTAATTTTTTACGATTATATTTCTTTTTATTTTTCTGAACTTTTGGAGATGTCTGTTCCCAGATCTCGTCTGGCGTCAGATTAACCCACTTATAATTTTTACTCATTTCAAGGTATTTGTATAGCATGCACTCCTCTAGATAAAGCTTCTCTAGTAATATCTCTAAGTGAAAATGCAAAAGAAGTTCTTCCATCATCACTTAAGAACTTAACTTTAGGAGATCCTTCTCTGTAAGTAAGAGTTCCAGGAACATTAGTCATTCGTCTAGATGAGCTACTTAAAACGCAGTCTCCTCTATTAGATCTAGCATTACTGTATACAGCAGCAAACTCTTTTCTGTACATCTTCCTTCTTATTGCAGGTTTTCTAACCATCTTTTTAGATCCTGCCATACCATTACCATATCCCATATTAAGCTCCTCCTAATACTACAGACGGTCCGTGGCCTCTTTTATGTAAAAGTACTGCATTAGCACTACCGTCAGCATGTAATTTTATAGCTGTTATATTCCCATAAAAAACATCGCCATTTGCTACAGTAATATTATCTGTCATAGCTACGCCATCTAAAGTCATAGTATCTATAATAATACCAGCTGTACCTAAACCGTCAGCTTTTATTCCATAAAAAGAACCTGTAACTTCAGTTACATAACCCTCTATTAATAAAGTACTTCCATGACGAGCATAATCTAAATCCATTTGTTCTTGGAGTTTAGTTTCTACTCGTGCTAGTTGTAATGATAAATCTCTATTTCTATCCATTTTATTTTATTTTTAACATGTTCTACAATATTCAGCATTACATAAAGCTGCTAATTTTTCTTTATACTTTTCATATTTAGTTTGATTCATTTCTTCTTTAGAAGCTATCAATCCTTTATATAATGCATATATTTCTAAAGCCTCATCGGCTTGGTGACTTTCGCAATTAGAAAGATCTAATGCAAATAACTTCTCTTGTACACATTTTAAGAATACACCCTCTACACAAGATCCATCATCAACTGTAGCTAATGGATTATAGTTAGAAGATGCTCTATCTGTACAACCGTATACTTCGTTTTTAATCTGGAAAGGATAAGCTTTTACAGATGAAGTATTGTAAGGATAAGTTATTATTTTAGAATATAAAATTATTCCGTTTTCATCTATAATTTCAAATTTATATGAGCCATTTGCTGAACTCCTAGAAGATGAAGAAGATCTAGATCCTACAACAAACTTAGACATTAAAACATATCTATCATATCCTTTTACGATAATGTAGTCAGTTGCAACTGAGTCATCAACCAAATCGTCATTAGACATATCAGCAACTATTTTACTAGACTGCGCATCTATAATCTGGATAGAATTACCTCCAGTTAAACTTAAAGTTTCGCCTGGTTCAGTTGACACTTTAAACATAATTTTAGTGCTTCCATCATTATCTAAACTAGTTGCAATATTACATCTAGGAGAATCTACAAAAGTAATACCTTCTAATCCACATCCTACACTACAGTTTGGAGAGCTTGGATTAGTTGTAAAAGTATTATTAGATCCTAAGTTTAATAAAGTTCCTGTTCCTAGTCCAGTAGCTCCATAGAAAATACTGTGAAGTATATTAGCACCATTTCTAATATTAATAGTTACATTTTCAAATCTAGGATGCTGTTCAAATCCAATAGGTAAGAAATAGTAACATCCTGAATTTTCTAAAGTATCATAATAAGCTTTAGAATTATCTTGTGTTTCCATGTATTCACCTAGTGTAGGGTCATACTGTCTAGCTAAAACCACAAGGTTATCATGATTATATATAATCCATTCTTGAGGCATTATAGTTGAGGAGTAATTGTTAAAATTATATCCGTTATTTACATTGTCTCGATATATAGTCTCAATATTAAATCCTGTTTGAGGCTCTGTTACAGGCTCTATACATACTGTATTTGAATCACTTAAGTACTGACAGTACTGACACTCAGGTGCTTCGTTTACATAACTTAAAGCTTGAGGGTCACAACATACTGGAGTCTCTACTACATTAAAACAAGGAGGGAATTCGCATTCATATCCTGTAGAAGAACATTCTTGGCACGGTCCTAAGTTTTCAGGATCTTGACCATTTAAAGCTTCTGGGAAATCAGTACTACAACATACCTGCTCTAACTGAGGAGGACAGAACTCACACAGATCTTCAGAAGGATAACAATCTAAACTATCTTGAGGTGCTGACATGTCTAAAGTTTGTGTAGCAGGATCCCAGTTAGGGCACTCTGATATTTGTTGCAAATTATAGTTAAGAGCGTCAGAATTTGCACATACAGGTACACTTGGAATTTCTTCTTGATCACAAATTCCGTCACAATCAGCATCTCTATTATTCATACAGAATGCATTAGATACATCTATCTCAGTTGCTATTTGCACACCTGTTTCTGCAGTATTATATATAACATAATAAACAACTGATAAATGCACTCCATTAGGTTCAGCATTCCATGTTGAATGCTGATCTACTTTATAAACTGGGAAATGTAAAGTTATGCCAGGCAGTGGATAAGAGTCTATAGTCCAATTGTCTAAATCTTGATTATAATTTACTGTTCCTTGCCTTCTAAGCTCAAAGTTTATTGCGTCTGGGCAAGATTCACCTGGTACATGAGCGTCTCCATAATTTGGATGCGCTGGGTCTGGAATCATTGCTTCAGCGCTTCTTGTTGAATGTATCATAAAGTTGACACTTTCAGAAGTCCAACCAGTACCATCTGATATAGCTCTTTCCCCTGTCCTAGGATTTAAAATTACTAGACTTGTTGCTCCTGCAGGTAAGCTAACTGCTGCTTGCGCAAACATAGAATGAACTGGATAACCTGATGCTCCTCCTCTGAACACTCCATAGGCTGGATTATATTGGTCGTTGTAGTCCGTACTATAAGTCATTCCATGCTCTCTTACTTCAAACGCAACAACGTTATTACTTTTAACATTATTACTAATAGCTCCATAAGTAGAAGAAGTTGTTGTCTCATCAATTTCAGATCCATCAACTTCATAGTCATGGAAATTGTGAGCATAAAAAGAAGGATAAAAATAAATTCTAGTTAGATCATAACCATCAGTAACATTAGGATTTAGACGCTGAACCAGTCCTTCAAAATGATCAAACTTATTATATCTACCTACGTTTCCACCAAAAATAAACCAATGAGGAACAGGTAATACATCAGAAATGTCTTTTTCAATATTAAAGTTATTTTGTATAGGATCAATCCAATTGTTAGGGTCGTTTCTAAAGTTATTCCAATGCCACATACTTCTAACTCCAAACACCCAACTATCATTGTCGCTAGTTCCCCAATCTTGAGGGAAGAAAACATCTACAGATCCGTCTACTAAACCATCTCCCCAATAAATAGATGATCCACATAAGCCGCTTCCATATTGATTTGCTGGAAAATCATCACATGTTGGCCAATCGCCTTCTACTTCATAAATACATGAACCATCATCAACATTAGCTTGAGGGTTGTAATTTAAAGCGTCTGGGTCCATACAGCCTGGAACAGGCATAATACAAGAACCGTCGTCTACATTAGCTAGCGGATTGTAATTTATTGCTTCAGGATTTGTACAACCATAAACAGGTTCAAAATCATTTTCACAAGAACAAGCGTCTCCAACTACTGTTGGGAATAATTGATTACCAAATTCATCAAGCCCACACTCTATTCCACAACAAGGATCTACTGTAAGACAGCCTCCATTACAAGAATTTGTACTTTGGTTTACACACTCCCAGCATTCATTCATTTGCTTACAAAATTGCTCTTGAGTTATATGTATACCTTCAAAAAGCCCTCCGCTAGGTATTAGAGGTTCACCATCGTCACTGTAAACTAACTGTTGGCAGTATGGAGTATAATCACATGAGCCATCATTTATTGTAGCAGTAGAATCGTAGTTACATGCAGACGGGTCTGTACATCCTGCACATGATTCGTAATCACACTCACACGGATGTCCTTGATTAGCAGCAAAAGTATTACTCTGAGGATGACCGCCTTCCTGACCAGGAGGAGTTCCTGGATTAATTACATACTGATTGCATTCAAAGGTGTGAGCTGGATCATAGTATTGACATGAGCTAGGGTCCGTACAACCATAACAAGAATAATCACAACAAGAACCGTTTTCACATTCTACAGGAATAACCCCTTCAGGAATTACTACGTTATCATTTTGATAATAATTACAAGCAAAAGAATCAAAACAAAAGCCTTGTTCGTTATACTCACAACAATCAGGGTCACAAGGAATAGTTGCATTAGGATTGTAATTTGTTGCTAATGAATCCATACAACCTTTACAATATCCTTCTTCTAAACCTGTATCTCCTCCAACACATCCACACCCTTGTGGATCTTCGTAAGCAGGTGTACCATAACTAGGATTATCAATTACACAATTTCCAGCACAGTCGTAATAAGATTTAAGTTTATTACCATATTGATCTTCTATTTGACAAGCACACTGCACTCCATCATTCCAAGTTGTTACACCTGGTATAAAAGTATTGTTTACTTCTATATAAGAATTATTAGCTGATTGTGAATTAACACATGAACCAGTACAATAGTCTGTAAAAGGATGGTTAACAAAATGTCCTGCTGGTATATACGTACTATAGAGAGGTCCTGATGGATCAGTATTCTGCCAAAAGGAACCATCATTATAATAACACTGCCCGTCACACCCTATAGTGTAATTACAAGGATCGTTTCCTCCTGTCGCATAAACTGCACAATAATCACATGGGTTAGGACCATTTGGATCTGGCTGAGTAACATAACATATTGCTGGGCCCACACAAGATCCATACTCAGTTCCTACAGGACCTAAAAAATTAGTCAGATATGGATGATCACACCATGTATAAGTATTAAGTGGGTTTCCAAAACCATCGCCATCTGCATCTAGATAGAATGTCATCTCTACACATTCAGGACAATACTGTGGATCTCCAGGACATTTTCCTGCACAATCCTCTTCGGACTCTGAACAGTTAACTTGTTTAAGTCCTGTAAGAGCAGAGTGCTCTAATCGTCCCCATCTCTGTCCGCTTCTACCTTCTATTGTAAGTATACCAGTCGAGGCGTCTTCATTGTAAGCACAGAAATATCTTGGTTCTGTAGACATTCTAAAAGCGTCTTCTGTTACATTACTATAAGTAAGTTCTCCTGCATCATCTTGCGAAGCTATTTGATAAGTGTAGTCAAATACTTCATAATATAATCTAAGTAAAGATGATTTTTGACTAGGATCAGTATTAGTTGGCGCATTAACACCGCAGTCACAATAATATGGAGGAGCAGTTGCTCCATTAACTTCATTATAAGCAATACCTCCTGAAGGAACCGCATACGCTGGCTCAACAGTTCCTTGTAAAACTCGTATTGTTTCTCCGTCTATAGTGTAAGTGTCTAACAAACCAGTGTCATAGTTACAACCACAAGGTAAACTAACATAACTTTCTCCTTCACAATCACAATAAACGCTTTCAAATTCTGGTTTAAGAGTAGTTGAATTACATGCACAATATGTAGGTTCTAGTGTTCCGTTGCAGTCACAGTAACCTAACATAGGAGTGTTGTTTAGTGCTCCATCGCATTCACACGTAGGTCCTTCTGGAGATTCACATAATGTCGCATCAAAAACAACAGTAGATCCCTCAGGTAACCCTTCTGGAGCAACATAATTACAAGAAGTAGTATCTCCACATACTCTAAATTGACATTTAGTATTATCAATAAGTGCAACAGGGAACTCAGGATCTTCTACAGAACTATCATAATTTAATGCTAATATATGTCCACAAACGCTACATGAAAAATTCCAATCAGGATTGTCTTCTTTCATACAAACTCCACATAAATCTTTTCTCATTCCTGAACCACACCCACAACCATCATAGTTATATATACAAGTGCCATCATCTACATCAGCTTGAGGATTATAATTACAAGTTATGTATCCAGCATCTGCATCCCCAGGGTCAGTACATCCGTAGATTATAATTTCTTGATTTGTTATTTCTCTTATATTATATACAATAGGATTAAAAAATTGCTGATAAACATTTATTTCTGGACTACTTGTGTCCCCGTCCCATCCAAAAAGAACTTCGCCATTGTTTTGTTTATATGTACTCCAATCAGAAGCAAGATTATAAGTATTTAAATTATAGCCCTGAACTGATCTTGAAATACCGCTAGATAGACTTCTCGGACTTTCTATAATTTTTCCTAAAGTAGGAACATATCCTGCAGTTGAAGAAATTAGAATATCTCCAGCTGCATCTCTAAATACTCCAGAAACCCATATATTATTAAAGTCATTATTAAATGCATTAGTATTAAAATTTGCGTTAACGTTCAACCCAAACACATTTGTACTTTGTGTTGGATCTATATCGTCTATAGCCAAATGCTGTCCAGCAATAGAACCAAGCTCCCACTCAGACCCCCCTATATTAACAACTTCAGTAAGGTAACAATATATACCAGTACCAGTTAATGTATTTGCCTTAAGGTCTTCTACAAATGCAGTAAAATCAAATTTCAAAATTTTAGAAGCTGCAGGAATAGCGGCCATCATTGTATCTGCTAAACTGTTCCCTGAAGAATTAGTAAATTTTCTTCCTGAGTAAGTAGTTTCAACTAAAATTATATACTGACTACCGTCTTCTGCTATTTTAGAAAATACAGCATCTGTAAATAAAGCACTGTTACCATAATTTCCACCTGTAGTTGCAAGATCATAATTTATACCGCAAGTTTTAATAGGTGTTACACTGTGATATATAAGTTCTCCAGCGTTTGTATTTTTATTACCTCCAGGATAACCTTGCATACCCCAATCACCGTTAGTTTCTATACCATTATTAAGATAATCTAAATCAGCATCATGTACACCTGGTGAAATATCACAAGCTTTAAAATCATATAAAAGTTTTAAATTTGAAAATCCTGTTTGATCCAGAATTTCATGTATAAATATTCTACCTTTCCAAATGGTAAACATATGTTTACTATCTTCACTAATAGTAGTAAAAGTATTTTGCAGCTGTCTTCGATTCCATAATCTATGCGTTTCGCTCTCCCACCCTTGTAAGTGAGGAAAATTTAATCCATCGCTATATATAGGTCTTAAAGGGTCTGAGAAAGGAACCATAATATTTGTTATACTTCCGTTGTTAATGTAAAATACTTTTAATTGTAAAGTACCATTAAAACCTTCTACATACTTTTTACGACTTCCTCCACCATCGTCAAGACTTGCATACTGAGTTCCAGGATAAGCTCCTAAACAAAATGTTAAAGCTCCTACATAAGCTCCATCCGCAGTAGTTTTTGGAAAATTAAATACATTATAAAAGTCTTCATTTATAAAATAATCTCCTCCTCCCTGAACTCTAAGATCACGGCTAGGGCCTCCACCTAAACCTGTAAAATTACTACTTACTTTATTGTCGTCATTAACTGGTGTAAAATATTTTTGACCATCAGCCACTCCTGAAAGAAGTAAAGTATTATTATTAAAAAGGCATTGCGCATCACTAACAGCGCTACCTTTCATAAAATCTATTTCGACTGCTCTTAGTTGAGTTCTATTATAAGAATCGTTTTCAAACGTGTGTATAAATATAACAACTCCTTTAGTTGATCTTGAGTCAAATCCAAATCCGATGTTTTGTTGCGTATTTCTTAAACCACTCATATATAGTTTGTCTTCGCTAACATCAGCACTACTACCATTTATATATGTACTTGGATTATATTTTACAGCGGGACTATTAGGACTCAAAGGTTCCTTACTAGCCATAGTTGTTCGATATATTTCGCTACCCGTTCTATCAAATATAACTAAGTCTCTACCACCTCTTCCAGGATAATCGTAAGCTCCCATCTGCAACATCTCGGTAAATTCAGAGCTATGTAAACATGTTTCTGTTTCTTCATTAGGAACCCCAAAAGGATCACAAATACGCTGCTCTTGAACTATAAACAATCCATTACCCCCATCATCTGTAAGTATTCCACTTTGTAGCATTTTTTCTCTATGCCCAAAAGCAGCTAACTCATTAGTTTTATTTACAGAATACCCTGCTATTCCTGGCATGCCATACTCATGAGTAATATTATTTAATGGAGTAAATGATTTAATAGAGTATTCACTATCAGTGTGGTCTATACGTTCTACAAGTTTATCAGGGAAAACAAATTTATTAACTCTTCCGTAGGCACTAAAAGTTGTAACTACTTCAAATAAATTTGGAAGTTTGAATTCTGGATCTAGCAGTAGTACACTTTCTAATAAAGGAAGTTCTATTTTATTTTGTATAGCTTTTAAATCTAAATTAACTCCAGTAGAATTATATAATAAAGATATAGTAGAATCTAATAACGTTGAACTTAAACTACTATTATTGGAAACCGCTACTAAACAAGATCCTTTCATAAAAAAGTTAGGCTCTACACCAGAGTCATTAGTAAGTTCTGTAATGTTTTCAAGTATATTATCTATAGGTAATATTTGATTATCTTCTTTAACTTTATACTTATATACTTTATTAAACTCATCTACTGGGTCATATGCAATTACAAACATATATTGACCGCTTTTAGAAAATTCAATATCTATCGGGCTTCTATCTGTTCCATCAGTAGGTAGGCCCACAGGAAGATGTTCTAAATATCCTATATGTATATCTCCTATAGAGTTTTCTGCATAATTATTATCAAAAGTATTAGGAACAAAAGTACACTGTACCCTATCCCATTCCATAAGAACAATACCCCATTGAGTACCCATAGCTACTAAACCAAATCTAGAAATCTCATCTTGTATAATAAATTTTGTAAAAACAGCACCATCTATATCTTCTTGAAATATATTAATATCTAAAAGTTTAGTTGTAGGATTCCATTTTTTAGTTTGTATATCAGATATTTGATTAAACCCTTTATCTCCTGTAAACGGAAATTCATATATACCCCAAGAATTATCAAACGTTGTAGAGTTATCACTTTCTGGATAAGCATCTTTATCTCCACCATTAGTTACTTGGTAATTTTCATACTGTCCTACAGTTAAAGAATCTATCTCAGCATTTCCACCGTATAATGGAAGTTGTTCAGAAATATCTAAATCACCAGAAATATTCATAATTACTAACTCTTTTCTATTGTTAATAATTACTGCAGAATACCCTGTATTTATAAAAGAATGATGTTTAAACGTTATAAAAGCAATGTTGGAATTAGTTGCGACAGCTGCAGAGTTTTGATCTTTTCCTTCTATATTTAAAGAAAGCTCTGTGTCATCTAAGTTATAAGAACTAAATTCAGAAAAATTACCAGAAGCAGATCCAAGAGCGTCATCACAAGGTTGTATAACTTCTCCATTATCTAAATAATTATCGTGCTCTGTATTTAATTTAAATATTCCTAAATTAGGAAGTTCATTAGTATTAGAATAATAAGTACTTATTACTAAAAATTCTTTATCATTTAACTTAGCTCCAACTAAATCTTTTGAAACTATGTCAGAAGTATATGTAAATTGTTCTCCATAACTATGAGGAGTTCCTGTAAATGCAGGTATAGATGTATAATTACTATTAAGTTTATAACCAAGAACATCAGTAAAAACTAGTCGTTCTGTATTAGTTTTATAGATATAAAATTTAGGACCCTTTGAATTTAAAATCATACTGTTAGTATAAACTTCTTCTTCAATTTCATTTGTAACTACACCATATAAAAAAGTTTGAGGTTTTATAAATCTTCTTTCTTGAACATTTAATAAACCCCCTAAATTTAATATACATAAAGTATTGTACCTAGAAAAAGTAGCATACTGATCTGCCGCTGAACCTGATGTTATTTGAGCTAAAGTAATAAGATTCTCCTCGTCTACCTCATCCCCTAGCCCCCAGTCGCCTGTAGTAACATCAGTGTCGGTAAGATCTTCGTTAGATAAATCACCATGAACTACTAGAAATCCGTCTCTACCATATATACACTCTAACTGTATATCTAAATAGTGATCTTCACTAAGATATGATTTTGTAAAAACACCGTTATTTAAATGTGCATTATAGAGTTTTATAAAAGGAGTGTTTAAATTTGATAAAGACATTAAAGAATTAATACCTGTTGCAAGATCTCTAAAGCCTAACTGTACTCCAATGTTATATAAAAGTCTTGTAAATAACGGAGATGTTACGCATGCCGATTGTGATAATTTACACCACGAATACCTACCTGCAATAAAATGCATCCCATCGTCAAATATAACTTCTGAGTGTTCTTTACTATAATCAACATTAAAAATAAACTCAGCTTCTTCAGCACTAAAAACTTCTACAACAGTTACTCTTAAGTTAGCTTTAAATCCATTAGAAGATTTATATTTAGTTTCAAATAATAAAGCCCATTGATTAACAGCTTGCTGAATTTCTAAATTAATATAAGAAGAATCTACCTCTTCATTTTCATTAACACTATGATCTATAAAATATGAGAATATGTATTCGCCATCTTCTCCATTTTGAACTGTGTGTATCTTATCTAATAAAGGTATTAATACTCCAAAAGAATTAGCTTTACACTCTATTATAGGATTTCTTTTTGCCATTACTGTGCCTTATTAATTTTTTATGCGTTCTAAAATAAATGCAATTGTTGATATATCCCCTGAATCAGAGTTATCTGTTAAAATTACCAGTTTAGCAGCTGGTTCATTCCAGTCTAGAGTAAACCCGTTAGCTACATATGTATCTGGAGCCACTCCATCAAAAGTAATGTGTCCAAAAATAGTAGCAGGAATACCACCTTTATCTTGAGATCTTAAAACTGTAGCTTCAAGGATCCATCCTTTACTAGTAGGAGAACCTGTAGTTGTATTTGTAACAGAAGTAGATCCTGCTAACTGAAGTTTTATTGTTTTTGAAGCACTGTTACTTCCTACATTACCTGCTGCATATATTTTAAATCCTTCACCTGGAGCATATTGACTAAGATCTTCTATTATTGTTTTAGCCGCTACTTCACTAGTAGATGTTGTAGAAAACAATCGAGAATCAGATGTATATCTTTTAAAACTTGTTCCTGATGAAGTCTCAGAAGACTGGCTTCCACCTCCACCTATTGTATACCAGAATCCATTATTATTATAAATCTCTACTGTTCCCCCATCTGTATTTATAACATAAGTTTTTGAACCATCTATACTGTCTAAAGAAGATGTTTCTATAGTAATATTGTTAGTACTTGCAGTATTTGATTCATCTTTAATAATGTATTTACAAAATTGAGAAAGACTTAATGTAGAAATAGCAGGAAGAGTTAAAGTAACTGCAGCTGTTGCAGTGTCTACACCTATAATACCTTTATGTTTTTCTTCTAATATTTGTGAAGTACTACTAATTCTAATATGATTATATGTAGCACTTTGCTCTTTTTCTACTTTAAGATCTGAAGGACTAATAGCTGATAAAGAATTATTATAGTTTAATATATCAGAAGCACTTGCTTTATAAAATAACCCTGCAGTTTCTTCAGTTGCAAAACCAATATTTGTATTTAATATTACAAAGTCTGAAGATGCTGCTTGTCCTCCAGCAGAAGTATTAATGCATATAATCATATCTCCAGGAGTAACTTCTACTCCTGTGTTAGAAAAATTAGCATAGCTTTCAGTTAATAAAAAAGTATCTCCTTCTGATGCAGCAGGAAAAGAGTTTGTACTATGTTCTGATAATACTTTTAAAGTTTTAGCTACTTGTGTGTCTACATAATGTTTATGTACAATCTCAAAAGCATCAGTAATAGTATCTTGTAAATTACTACTGTATTTTAAAATGTTGCTTATTTGATTGCCTTTAATATCTTTAACTGCACCACGAAGCTGGCCATCTACATACTGTTTAGTTGTTAAATGATTATCAAGTTTAGGTTCTTTACCGCTAACGGCAGTGCTAAACTTAGCTGCTCTTTTTTTAACAGTTGATTTTTGAACTAGCTGCTGCAGGTTTGAAAATTTATCACTTAAATTTCCAAGATCTTGCACTAAGCTTCTTATAAAATCATTTTTACTAATAGTCTTTGTAACATTGTTTTGGACTATTAGTAATAAATCGCCGTTATTGCTAGCGCGACTTCTTTCTAAATTAGTAATTTTTACGTTTGCCATTATTAATAAGTTTGAGTTGTTGTTGATGTTTGAGTGTTCGTACTAGCATTTTTAATACCTCCGCTTCCTATGTCTAATAAGTTTCCTTTGTTGTCTAGCAATCTAAGGCCATCATTTAAAAGTAAAGAAATGCCTTGACTACTAGTGTAATCTATTTCAGTAATATCTTCTTCTCCTACAAGATTTAATATGTTTTGATACTTTATTGCTTTTTTATATTTAAAGTTTAATGCTATTGCAATCTTATCAAAAATAGAAGTTAAATTAACTGTAGTCATCATTATATAGTTAGCCATATTTAATCTAGAAACTCCATATTCAAATTTATTAGAAGCTGAAAAAGATAGTATAGGTACACTACCATTGTCAACATTAGATATTATTTTACCTCCATTGTATTCAGCAGAAATAGGAGCATGTATCTGTAAACCTGTACTACCAATTATAGATATTGTAAATCCGTGTCTTGGAGCAGTGGCTACAATTTGTTGTAAGACTTTATATTTAAATGCCTCGTACCCTTGAGCTGTCCATGTAGAAGGCCATGAAGCAGGATACTGTTGGTGTGTTGTAGATATAAGATTTTTAATTACACTATTAGATACACTACTAACAATATGCGTCTCTCCTGTAGGAAGTTGAACTTTTAAAACTACTGAAAGGTTTTTAAAAAGAGTGTAAAAACCAGGTTCTATTAGATACCAAGTTGAGTATGAACCAGAAAACCAAGGACTAAACTCTATATTACTAAGTGTTATAGGAGTAGGCTCTTTAGGTAATTGAATAGTTTCTTGTATTGAAACTTGTTTTAAAAATCGAAGTAAAATATTTAACACATTATACTTACGAATACTTTGCAAAGACTTAATACCTGCTCCAAGTTTTCCCACAAAAGAGCTAGAAAAAGATCTAACCTGTTCTTTAGCTTTTCTGTATTTTAATATAAATATAGTATTAGAACTTAACATAGTTTAAAATTAATTTGTAAAATTAATAATTTTATTGTATAAACCTTTAAAATTTAACATTTTTTCAGATATAACTGGAATCTTATCTAAAGATACAATTCCTTTTTGCACAGCTGATGCCATAGAGTATAAAGGCTTATTATTAGAATCAGTTAACTCTCCACTAATTCTATGGTACGAAAACTGTCCTACATATGGATTTCCATTCCTTTGAACTAGATCAACTCCTAACGAATAAGAAATTAACGTAAGCCCTGACACAGCTTCTTGAGAAGTAGTTAGATAAGTATGGTAAGGATCTTCAGGAGTTAAACCTAAAATACATATGTCTTCATCATAAACTTGTGCTTCAAAAGGCCATCCATGCTGCTCTCGTAACTGCTCTCCAAAAGCTTTTGTCATATTAAATCCAAAATCTCCATTATCAAATAAGTATTCCATTCTTAATATCTGATAAGGACTAAATACAACTCTAGAAATATTCTGACTTCCAAACGATTCGTTAGGATGTAGCGCTTGTGTATTCCTAAACAATTCTGAAACACCTCCATATACAAAAACATATTCACTTTGTCCATAGTTCATAAAATTATATAAACTAGAGTAAGTTTCCTTGCTGTAACCTGAACTAGTATAAGGGTTTACTTTTGCAACTCTATTTCTAGTTTGTTTATATGATGTATCAAATACACCAGAAGGGTTATACCAATCATCGTTAGGATCATCATATCTAGGGTTTAGCCCTCCTGGGCTCTCAAAGGTGTCCATAAATGCCCATGCAACAAAGTCTTTATTATATCTTAAAAGATGTCCTAATCTTTGAACTGAACACTCTGCATCTTGATCATACCAATTTCCTGGTACTAAATTATAACCACCATAATAAGCTAAGTAAGCAGGGTCGTTTTTACCCATTAATCCTGCAAGCTTTGACCTATCTTGAAAATAAAACTCAACAGGTAAGTGTCCCCACAGCGCTCTATGAAACACATTAGATCCATGCCTTTGCCCAACACCGTTATGGTATCTATCTAAGGCATTAATTTGTTCACCATTTGCCTTTTTTTGGCGATATAAATCATCTCCTTCAATTAAATAATGGCTTGAAGTATAAAAGCTCTTATAGACAGATGCAGTATTCTCATAATCTATAAAGTAACTAGAGTCTTGAAACTTATGCCACACACTAGGGTCACGTAAAATACCTATAACATCTGAACGCTGTATTTGCATTCTCATTGGCCTATACCCAAGCGCAGTATCGGTAAGCATCTGCCCTACTACCGTTTCTCCAGCTGCGCCATCTACAGAGTATACGAATCTATTACCACTCAAAGACCAAGGGTCATATGCTTTGGTTGTATTCCAATAACTTCGTAGTTCTCTAGCTATTTTTGGATCTGCCGCCATAATAACAGGGCCTTCAGTGTCAAATAACACAAAACCAGTTTCTTCAGCTTCAGTAAAACAAAGGTCAAAACATTCGTCATATAACACACCATCAGCTTCGCCTGTAGAGGCTATACAAGAAGATTGACATTCCCTTCTTTCTTTTTCTTCCAGCCATCCCACAGGCCCGCCTATCTGCGATTCTACAGCATCTCCAATATAAACATTCTGATCAATGTGTAGACAAGGGCAGTTTGTTGGACTATAAACTTGAGCTGTAGGACCTACATATTGAGGATAATTTCCTGAATTACCATTTGGTAAAGTGTAATTACTGCTCTGCTTTAAACCTTTAAACTCTGCTCCTTCGTCGGTCAAATAAAAGCTCTGCCATGTGTTAGGAGCATTATCATATGGAATAAAAGTTAAAGGATTTAATTTAGTATTGTCTTCAGGATTACAAACTGCTAAATAAGCAATTGTAGTTAAACTCTCAAAATCTTCAATATTTCTTTTCTTACTCTGCTCTGGGTGTATTGGCATTATATAATCTTGCGTAGGATACCCCGATAAATTTTCAAAATTATTAAATCTTTGAGTGTTACCTCTCCTAAATAAACTATAAGATGTATGTAATTCAGGAGCGTAATTATCATCATTTGGATTTCTAGATTTATTATATATCTCAAAATTACTAACAATGGCTGTTGCGTCCCAATTGTATGCATTATTCCTTACAGTAATAAGTTCTGGATGATTTGGTATATTATCAAAAGCATCCTCTGTCCCACTTTTATTATCTAAAACTTGTTTTCTTTTTGCTATCTCACCCCACTTATCATATAAAAACTGCTCCTCAAAAGACGCACCATTACTATTATGATGATGATTATGCCACAACCCTAAAGTGTGCCCAAGCTCATGAATAAATGTTGAATAAAACCCAGCAGTAAATCTACCATTTTGAACTTCAGCATGGTAAACACCTCTTGCATACGAACTAGTAAAAAATCCTTTTGATTTAATATTAGTAATACTGTTATTCTGAGTGGAAGGTGGGAATTGACCTACACCAAGTAAGCCTCCTTCATATGGGCCCACATTAGCATGAATATATTTATTGTGATCTGTTCCTACACCTATACCGCTAGAACTTTGCTGAGCCTGATCTATACCACTTTCATCGTATGAAGTAGTTGCTCCATGTCTAAGTATTCTAGTATTATTTATATGTCCAATACCACCACTTTCTTTTATCATGCCTTCACAGTTAAGCCATATGTCATCGGCAGTAGCTGTAGGAACTATTCCATAAACTGCTAATTCGTCTTCTAAACATAATGGTAAATACTCTTCTCTACCTCTAAACGCCTCTAACATAGGTCTTAAAATAACAGCGTCTTCTACCATATTTTGGCCTGTAACATCTAATGGTCCAAAAGCAAATCTTATTTTACTAGCTACACCATGCTCAGGATGATTAATAGGAGCAATAAAATCTTCATCATCTAACCACTCAAGCCCTAAACTATATAAGTCCTGTCCACCTCCAACAAACTCTCCTGCAAATACTAAATTTATTAAATTTATAAGATCGTAAAAATATTCTTTTTTAGGAATATCTCCTACACCCCAACCGTAAGGCTCTCCTGTTTCAGGGTCACAATCTGCAGGTAGAGCAAAGTACGTCAATGTGAATGGGATCCAAACTATATCGTCTCCCGCAGCTCTTAGTCCTCCATTAGCTTTTCTATCTGCAACAATCTGCTGCTGTACTGCATAAAGATCTTGTATACTATCACAGCCAACATAATCAGGAGGTTGCTGTGCTCTACTATTAGATCTAATATTAGAAACTTTATCATTTTTTAAAGAGTCTTGATCTGAAGAAGGATAAGAAGTAGTTTCATTCTCAACATCTGAAGCCGAAGATGAGTTAACACTGTTTTGACATGCTAGGTGATTGTCTGCTCTTTTATTATATAAATTTTTAGATCTAGCCATATTAGATATTATGTTGCAAAGAGTTTAAATTTTTTCTAAAATTTTTATTTTTGTTATTATAAGAAGTAACAAACATTTGAGATCTAGAAGAAACTCTTATGTCGTCAAGTGTTTTTTCAAGTTTAATTCCAGAAGTATTTTCATATTTTTCTGAATCTATAATTGTATCATATTCTGCTAATAGCCCTCCAGAGTCACATCCTATACCATTATACACATTTGAACTTGATAAATTATGTAACACATAGCTAATTGCAAATGCTGATCTAATATATGTAAGTTCTACAGAATTCAATTCTTTAATATCAAAAGAAAGAAAACTGTGGTGCATAGGGTGATTAATTGTTTTATCAAAAGGTTGGGGTTCCTCTGCTTCAAAATTAGTTTTATATGTTATATTATTTAATCTTATTTGATTATCTTTCACTAACGAAACTTCGTAAGAAACATCAATGCTTTTTACTCTAAACTCATCATGCCCCACTTGATCTATTGCACTTTCTATAAAGTTAGCGTGTTCAACACTAACAGTACCATATCTACTTCGATTTCTAGCAGCTGCCCTTGAACGAGATGTTAAATTCATTTGGGATTGATAAACATTTAAAGGTAGTCTTTTTACAAACAGTCTGTGTACAAAAGGAAGATTCTCACTGCCTTTTACTGTATAAAAAGAAACATTATCCTGTACACCATAATAGTCCTGAAAGTTTTCTGGATATTTTATATAATCCATAATTGTCATATCATCGTACACAGCTAATGTTGTATTAGCTGGAAGATTATGAGCACTTACACCCATAGCATACGTTACTGGATCCATAGAATCATTACTATTTTTAACAAAATAACTAACTTTGTCACTATCACCCCACAAGCCGTAGGATCTTGGATCTATCCACCAAATATCATTATAACCCTGCGGATTACCTCCTTGCCCATAATTACCGTCTGGATCTATAGAAGATTCTAAATTAATATTATTATAAAGAACACTACCACTTGGTCCAGCATTTGCTATAGCTACTTGCAGTTCATTTACCCAAGGTAAATCCCACTCCCCTAAAACATCTATTACTCCAAAATGATTAGGATTATGAATTCTTAAAAATTGGTAATGTCGTTGAACTAAAGTAGTATCATCTAAATTATATAAAACACCTATTTGGTCTTCAGACATATTTAACCACGGCAAATGATTGTATTTTATAGAATATCCATTAGTATACATTGGAAGATTACTAGGACGTGCAGGTGCTATGTAAGATGGGTAATTATGTGTATAAGTCCTAGCGTCACCCCTAATACCTATCATAGGGCTATTTTCTATATTAGAATTATAAGCATCAACTTTATTTTGAACAGCACATATTAACAAATAAGGCTCATTAAGAGATCCGTGAGTATGCTCAGTTTCATAAAGACGCTCATCTGCTGGTACATTTAAATGCGCAGTAGGATTTGATGCTACTGTGTCTGGAGTTATCAACCCCATATAAATACCCCCTAAAGTATAATCCCCTATTTCAGGAAGTGGTATTTCTTCTGGAGGAGTAGGATCAACAACAATACCGTCATTATCTGCAGGCATAGGCTCTATATTTAAAAACTTAGCCTGTCCTGTAGAATTTAAAATCTCTTTTATTTTATCTCGATCAGTTATTGTATATCTTATTTCATCTCCTTGCTTTAAAGTATAGTTATTTATTTCTATATCTCTAAATATTAGTTTCTCTGTATATTTAAATTGTATAAAAAGATTTCCTCTACCATTATCGTATTCAAAAATGTCAGGAGAAATGTTACCTGGTGTTAAAAATATATTAGATACAGCCTGCGAATCTACGTAGTCTATTTTTTCTAATAAACAAGTATTAATAACTTTAGGGTTTTCTACGTATCTATGCTTGTAACTTACAGGTATTTCTGAAAGACTTCCTCCCTTATCAATACTATTATATATTGCACCATCAGTTCCAGGACATCCGCCTTTTAATGCAGGAAAGTGTAAATCTATAAGACCAAAGCAATGTAATATATTATGTAATAAAGCATTTCCTTCTAGTTTATTTACAGTTTCAAAATATTTTCCTTCTTCTTTTCCTCCATAATTAACTTTTGATAAAACTTCTTTTCCATTAGCTATATAATTAAATACTAAGCCTCTTGTGTGAGGAATACCTAAAGATTTTATAGGAAAAACAATACCAAATAAATTATCTTGTCCTGAGTGCTCATTAATAAAAGGAAGTGTAGATGACCCATAAAGTGATTGAATATCCTTTAAAGGTTTATCGTTTAAACAGTTAACTAAATATATATTAAAAAATCTATCTGTGTCCCATCCAAATCTTTCTTTTATTTCTGTTTCAGGTATCCCTGGAACAGGAATGTCTGATCTAAACTGTCTGTGAGACACACCTTCTCTAACATAGTCTCTACTTTTAACAGAATCTTGTATAGGATTATAAACGTTATAAGATAAGTCAGAACCATCAATTCTATTTAATCCAGGCTCTGTTAATATATTTTTATTTTCGTCTATTCTTGCAGGTAAAAAATTAATATTTAAAGAAGGTTTATTTCCGTGAGAACTCTCGGATACTTCTGCAGTTTTATTAATTTTATTATTAAGTAGGTTTAAAATATAAGGTACAAAACGATAATCTAGATTCATTCCTGTACCTATTTTTTCCCCCATATGTATTAAATGAAATACAACAGGAACTCTAATTTTAAAACTATAAGCAGTTTGGTCAGAGTTTAAAGTTGTTAAAATACTTTCTGTATCTAATCCATGTGCATACTTTATAATTGCATCTCTCCAACCACTTAACACATCTTGAGCATCTTGTTCATGCGCATTATACCATGCATACATGTCCTCTACGTGAGGACAGTAATCATCTACCTGTGGTATGTACGAATTAGGCTTCGCCATTCTCACAACTATTTTTTAGTTCTTCTAATAAAGATTCTGCTAACAAAGCAGTTTCTACATCCGCTCTATCGCAGTCTTCACAAAACACATCTATAGAAGAATACATTAAATCCACTTTTTCTTGTATTGTACAAGTATTTGCAAAACAAAAATCAAATTCATTTATAATTTCACTATTATCTGCATTAGTTATATTAATTTTTACTTGATAAACATTATCTATAAAAATCTCTTCATTAAGTTGAAGTGCAGATCCAGAAGAATCTAAAATAAGATTTGATGCTAAATAAGAATTTAACATAGGTAAAAAATCTCGCATATCAATTTTGAATATAAAATCGTCTATACGATTAGGCCCGTCAAACTCCCAAAAATCATTAGAGTATACTCCTCCTACTGTGCTTTCTACATAAGTATCTTCTGTTAAAGGAAAACTTATAGGAACTGGTATAAGATCCTCTCCGTCAATAATAGGGTAAATAATAGTTAAAACTAAATTAATCTTGGCTAGATTAGGAGAAGCGTTTTGTCCTCCCCAACCATTTATATTTGCGCTAGATCTAGGTTTAGTTATGTCTGTGATTACTAAAGTTTTGCAATCGTTCTCTGTATGTATTGTTGTTTTTAAATCTAAGGCCATGGACAGTAATTAAAAAAGGGCAGACAGAAAGCTGCCTGCCCTTTAATTATATAATAAAATTATTTATTAGTCGCTATTTAATGCAGTACCTGCACCTGTTGCGTTATTAAATAAGTCTTCAAAGCCTGCTGCATTTCCTGCAGAACCAGCTTCAAAAGCTACAAGGATAGTACCTTTAACTTTACCGCCATTAGCAATTGCATGAGGCTGATTAGCTCCAGAAAGAGCATACTCGATAACCATTACATCGTAGTCTGTACCATCTTTTGCTTGTAATTCAGCATAAGATTGTGCGCTAGGGAATCCAGTACCTGTAAAAGAAGCTCCTCCAGGAGTATCTTGAGATAATCCAAACCATTCCATATCTGCAATAGCCTCACCGTTAGTGTTACCTTTTGCAGAAGCTGTACTTGTATCAGAAGTAGTGTTAGCCCATCCGTCCAATTGATACTCAAAAGAAACTACGTGATAAGGATATAAACCTACTTTGTGGTATGCAGCTAAAGCTACAAATTTAAGACCTGCATCTGCAGCTTCAACAACTGCAGCTGTAAGAGACTTAGAATCTGCAGTAGCAGCACCAGCTTCTTGAGAAGGCATATCTAAAGTAATGCTTACCCCATTAACTGCTTTAATCTTATATACAGGAACGCCTACACCAGAAGTTTGACGAAGGTATAAACCTGCAGTCAATGAGTGGTTAGTAGCACTTGCAACAACTTGATCAGAACCGCGAGTCCATGCTAAAGTTGTAGAGTTAGCAGTATCTACTTCAGTAGAAGCTTTTGAAAAACGTTGAACTGAGATCTTAGCTCTGTTAGGTCCTACTGTAGAACCGTCAGCAAAAGCCATTTTACCCATTTTTTGAGCAATACCATTTACAATTTCAATTTGCTTTGCGTCTGCATCAGACACATACTCAAAGAAATATTGATCTTTTTGCTCAGAGTAAATCTCTGTGTCATTAATAAATTGTAATCGTAAAGAGTAACGATTAGAGTTTATAGCGTCAACTGAATTACCAGTGTTAACGTCAGTATACCCAATATTAGAAACTTGAAAAGCTTCTGATGATGAGTCTGATATTGCTTTAACTCGTACTATATCATCAAAGTCAAGAAGAGGTGTAGAACGAATACTACCATCTTGGTGAGGTTGTACCACTCTAAATTTGTCTCCTGAAGATAATGCACTTGCAGCTAATAAAGTACCGTACTCGTCAGCTACACCAAACTCACCTGCACCTGCTGTTGCTGATGCTGCCAAGTCTGCTAAAGTTTCACTAGAGCCACTATCGTAGTCTCCAATGAACACGTGAAAATTATGTCCGTAAATTGCCATTTGTTTTCTATTTTAAAAAATTAATTAATTATTAAGCCAATCTGAAAAGGTCGCATGCTTCAGAACCAGATGTTACATTTGTAAATCTAAGTCTAAATTTAGAGCTACCTGAGTTTTCTTGATCTTCTGTAACATTAGCTGCTGCAATTTTTACATTACCTTTAGCAGTAACACCAGTACCCATTGTCAAGGTAATGATTTCATCTGCTCCTAAAGTTGCGTTATTTATAATGTAAAAATCAAGGCAGTCGCCTACAGCTACACCTGGTATCCCAGCAACAGCTAAAGCTGCCGTTGGTGTAGTCCAGTCTCCTGCTCCTGCAGGATCCCCTTCTAAAACTTGAGTTAACAACTGAGCGATAGTTAAAGTTATACCGCCTGTTCCATCAAGACCTTCAGTAGGTGCTCCAGGATTAGTAAGAATATCTCCTCTTACAGTGAGTTGGCTAGCTATTGTTTGAGCATTTGTATCAGATGAACTGATATAATCTCCC
>TARA_R110002012_G_scaffold38860_2_pt1 | contig 22641 bp, 20 predicted proteins | sample TARA_R110002012 | Tara Oceans TARA_R110002012 (sample SAMEA4396515) | marine metagenome | biome: Westerlies Biome; feature: [DCM] deep chlorophyll maximum layer (ENVO:01000326); material: water (ENVO:00002006), including particulate matter (ENVO:01000060) such as... | depth 40 m | reverse complement strand
ACCGTAGCTGTAAAAGTTACTGTCTCAGGAGTAGCTGTTGCAGCAGTAGAGCTTAATGCTCCATCACCACTTGCAGGACTTGTAGTTAGTACCCAAGTTCCCGTAGTTGCTCCACCACCGATGGTAGCATCACTTAAAGTATACGCGCCATTATCAGAACATAAAGAAGTAGCGGCTCCAGCTTCTACTGTTGGCTCTTCACTGATTGTTAAAGTAACAGTATCTGAGACCTTAGTTGTAGAACAAGAATCCTCACCAGTTACTGTTTTAGTTAAAGTCACTACACCAGCATCCACGTCTAAGGTGCTCGCAGTATATACTGGATTATCAATTGTATTATCTGAGAATGAACCAGATCCACTAGTGCTCCATATTATCGTTCCATTACTAGATGTGCTTCCAGTTACTGTATACATCTCGTCATAACAGATGACCGCTGAGGCTGGACCAGCATCCACTTCTGGTGCAGGCGCAATAGTTACGGTAATTGTTTCCGTTTCTCCTTCACATCCAGAATTTGAGGTTGCTTGTACTACATACTCTACCGTCAAATCTCCTGCTGTTGTATTTGTAAATACATCATTAGCAATTGCGTTCGAAAATAACACTGGCGCGACTGATGCATTAGAACTTGCGGGAATTAATCCCGCTTGTGGAGTTACACTCACAAGCCTCCACGATTCAGCTGCGACACTTGTGGTTCGTACATCAAGATTTACACCGATAGGCATATCGCTACATACCGTTGTGTCAAGTAAATTAGACACAACTGGCTCAGGATTAACGGTGACTGCTATTTCAAAGACATTTCCGTTACATGCTCCTGGATCTTCATAAGTAACGGTATATATAATAGTAACAACATTTGCCGTGGTATTTATATACGTATCTGTAATATTGTCTGTCACTGGGGTTGTACGATCTGCTCCTGCAGGAACATTACCCTGATCTGAAGAAGAAACAGTATAAGTGGTATCAAAAGTATTCAAGCCTATATTTAATTGCTCTCCTGAACATACAGTCTCCGACAGCGCTGGAAATGGAGGTGTAGCTATCTGAAGATTCACTTCTTCTCTTACAGGATTAACACACCCAGTCCCCGTATCACTAACCTCTGCAAAATAAGAAATTGAGCCAATAGTGGTAAGTTCTGGATCATTTCCAGGAATTGCAGTTCCACCTGTTAACGCATCATACCAAGTAACCGTAGTCCCTGCGGCTACTACAATGGCATCATTTGCTCTCAAGTAATCTGCTGGAGGAGGAGGATCTGTTGCAGTACAAACTGTTAGATCTTGTGAAGAAGTGAGTTGCGGTTGTCGATTTACTGTAACTGCAAGCTCAAAAGTTTCACCTGGACAGTTATTAGGTGCAGGACCTGTAGGAGTAATTGTATATGTAAGAGTTATGGGAGCTAAACTCTCATTAGTAAATGTTCCTGAAACAACATTTCCAGAACCATTAGCAGGGGCCGGAATTACTCCAGGGTTTGAAGATGTTGCACTATATGTAAAACTATTTCCTGTAGAAAGCGTAGTAAGATCTCTCGAATAGAACTCATCAGAACAGACTGCATCTGAAGCGTCCGTACTAGAAGGAGCTTGAAAAATTGTTAAGGTTACGTCTGAACGAATTGGGTTTGAACAACCATCACTATTTGTTATTTCTCCATAATAAGTAGAAGAGCCAACTGAGTCCTGAATAGGGTTTGAAACAATAACACCAGCAGTAGGAGCATCATACCAAGTTACGCTCTCTCCAGGTTGTAGTGAGAGATATAAATTGGCATCAAGGGTTTGGGTTGGTGATTGCTGACACTCTTCTATAGTCGTAGAGCTAACTGTAGGCTGCGGTAACACTCTCGCTGTTGCAGAATCTGAAAAAGTTTCTGTACATCCGGGTTCTCCCGCATATGTCATCTCTAAAAGGAGTTCATAAACACCTGACGTAGTACCACCGGTAACGGTGACAGTTTGTTGATCTGTATTCGTGAGTGTAATGTCACCTTGACCTACTGACCATGAATATATTATAGGTCTATCTCCAGATGAATCTGCAGTAACTGAGGTAGAGTCACCAGGACATAAATCTGTCGAAGCAAGAGGATTATTTAAAATTGGCTCAGAAAGTACGTCCCACGTAATACTATCAATACGTGCACAATTTCCTGGCGAAGGACAAGGACCGTCAGTTTCATTTCCGCTGTTTCCAATTGTACCACCTTTTGACCTCAATTCTAAACTTACAATACCATCAACTGCTAGCGCTGATATGTCATCACCTATTAATTCTATAGTAATTGTACTTACAGTACCCGTACATTCGCCCAACCCACTTGGAGGTATCCCACCTATTATTTCATTGTTTTCATCTATGACCACAATCCACTCTGTACCACTATTAAAGTCACCTTGGGTACTAATTACCGTAGTTGCACTTGAGCAAGTAACTGTTTCCGTTGCTGGAACTGAAAAATTATATAGAAAATCAGGCCCCTCTGTTCCTACTTGACAATATTGAGCATCAGTTAAATTACCCGCAGTTGTTGCTTCGTAATTACCAGGATTAGAAGCTCCAGCAGGCGTTTCTGCAGTAATATCTATATCAACAACGATACCTGCGTCACCTGGATTTCCTCCTCCAGCAGGAACCGGATTATAAAATTCATTTACTATCGCCTGTGTTATTGTAGCACAACCTGGCTTTGATCGAATCTCGGCCAATGTTTGAGTTTGAGCTTGAGCAGTCAATCCACATACAAAGAGAGCTGCGAACAAAAACAAAAATGATAAAAAGTTTGAATGGGTAGTTTTATGAATCATACGTGATGATTTTAAAAGGATTTGGGTCAGTTAGTATTGTCAACTAGTATTCAATGTTTTGACACTAGATTTTATTCAAGGGAGAAAGATAAAGAACTTTCAAATGACATCGATGTATTTATCACAAGTTATCAACAATTAACATGACAATTACGACAAAAAGTATTTTTTTCGGATTAAATGCGTAATTCGCTATGATGAAATCGAAAAACCTACAATTCCCTTGATATTTAAGATGAATTCTTTTCTATTCGCCAACAAGAGACATCCTCAATTGCAATCAGCAGTTTTATTGCTCAATCTAAAACAACCCATTCAAGAACGTATTGGCTATATCAAACTAGTGGGCTGCGTATTACGACAAGAACCATATATAGATAAGCAGGCTTAGAAATACACTACCCTATTTTTTTTAGTGGAATTAACAAAAACAGAAGTAACAAAAAAGTGCTATACTTTAAAGCATAGCACTTATAGCAGAGAGGAAGGGATTCGAACCCTCGATACGTTGCCGTATACACGCTTTCCAGGCGTGCGCCTTAAGCCACTCGGCCACCTCTCTATTTTTGTAGTAAAGCGAGTGCTCTACAGGTATTTATCCTTAACGACATCTGATTACAACTCACTGTTGTAGGTGTTTCAAATTTTCGCGAAAGCGTATAAATCATACTCTTTCTAAAGGATTGCGAAATAACAAAAAAATAATAACTCATTCAAGAGTTACACACTTTATGTGAGCTCTCCTCGTAAAGAAGTTTCAAAGACAGTTTTAAAGACTTTAGGCCCAAGCTCCTGCCCTAGTAAATACATCATTTTTGTGGTGGCTGCTTCTGTAGTCATGTCGCCTCCATTAATGACGCCCATTTTCTTTAAAGCGACACTAGTTTCATAATTCCCCATGTGCACACTGCCAGAGATACACTGCGTGATATTTACGATAGGGACTCCTCGCTTGATAGTTGCTTTAAGCGCATCTACAAACCAAGGTTGCGTAGAGGTGTTTCCTGCCCCGAAGGTTTCTAGCACCACGCCACGCGTACAAGGAATATTAAGCATTGCTTCTACTAAGCACTGCGAAATACCAGGATATATTTTAAGTAGTAGAATCTCTGTAACTAAGGTTCTGTGAACTTTAAGTGCTTTTTTATTCGGTTTCCAGAGTGCATCTTCATTAATAGTGAGATGTACTCCTGAGGTGAGGAGTTCTGGATAATTAGGAGAAGTAAATGCTTCAAAATTTTCCGCACTTATTTTTGATGTACGATTTGCTCGGTATAGTTTGTACTCAAAGTAAAGACACACTTCAGTTATAAGTGGTTTATTACGTTTTCTCAAAGCAGCTACTTGAACTGCAGTGATTAAATTCTCTTTTGCGTCTGTGCGTAAATCTCCTATAGGCAGCTGTGATCCCGTAAACACCACAGGCTTAGATAGATTTTCTAGCATAAAACTTATGGCAGATGCGCTATAACTCATGGTATCGCTACCGTGCAGTACTACAAAGCCATCATAACTATCATATCCTTCTTTAATGAAATCACAAAGCTCGTTCCAGTAAGTAGGATTCATGTTTGACGAATCAATCACGGTATCAAATGAGGCGGTGCTTATCTCACAATCTAGCAACCTAAGCTCTGGGATTTTTTCAAGCAACTCATCAAAGTTGAAAGCCTTTAAAGCTCCCGTTTCATAATCTTTGATCATACCTATGGTACCACCTGTGTATATTAAGAGAATTTTAGCCTTGCTCATACTTTTTCTGATTGTACTACTGGGTTTGCGTACATTAATAAGAAGCTATCTACTTCTATCTGCTTTTCTGCATCTACTCGTACTTCTAATCTACGTTCAAAATGACGTAATTCTTTCTCATCATAATAAGCGCTGTACTTATTGCTTTTATGGTATAGATCATATGCAATATAATTAGACGGCCACAACTTATAATGCTTCCATATTATAATATCTAAGGCACTGGCAAATGCTTGTAACTTATCATTATCACTTGCATAATCCTGAGCAATTTGATCATAAATTTCCTCTGGCATTGGTGCCGCTGCTATATGGATATTGCGTTTATTACCTAGTGCACCTTTAAGGATGCTATTAAAATCTTCGTTTGCTGTTTTTATGTAAGGTACATTTTCTTGTTTTGCCACAATTTCGGGTACCTTCAAAATATCTGTAGGGTCATACTCATAAGAGATTGCGACTCCTACTATGTTAAGTTCTTTGAGGTATTGCATTAGTGGTGTTTTACCACGAGCAATGGTGATCATCTTGAGTACGCCTTGCTGCGTTTTATCGAGTCCGTCTTTTGTTCGTCCTTCTCGCTGGGCTACCCATACAGATCTATTTGATACTAGCAAGTGCTTAATGTATTGAGACAAGAGTTTAGAACTCATAAGCATCTCACGTGGTGACTGCCCTCTTAGCACCAAGAAGTTTCTATTGAGCTTAGACAGCTCCATTAAAAAATCTTTTTGCACAAGGTTATCTCCTATCGCAGAGGCCGTTGTTATAAGACCATGATCTATAAGGGTCATATTAAGTAATGACGTATCAAGTACGATATCACGATGGTTTGACAAGTATAAATAAGACCGCTTTCGCGAAAGCGCATCAAACCCACTACACGTAAAATCCTCAGCACTTTTATCTAGTAGATTTGTTACTGATTTATAGATAACTTTTTCTTGAAAATCGGCTATTGAAAAGCAGGTACTGAGTACTTCGACAATTTCTTCTTGTGTTTTATCTGGAAATGTAAATTGCAGTAAAATCCTAAACATAGGATGTCTTGCTGCGTGAAGTAAAGCCTGATTTACTTCATTATCATTATAAGGTCGTATATGGTCGTATCTATTCAAAATAGTCTGGATTGTTTGTCACAAAAGAACAAAATATTTTGAGTCTTCATCTACTATTTACAAGAAGATGCTATGCACGCTTTGTAAAAAACACTTCATCTGCATTACTACTAGTTATTGCAGCGATTTCATCTAAAGGTTTTTGATAAATTGTCGCCAGCTTTTCGGCTACTAAAACCACGTAGCTACTTTCATTACGTTTACCACGATACGGCACAGGACTTAAATACGGCGCATCTGTTTCTAGTACAATATGTGATAAAGGAATCTCTGCAAGAAACTTATCGATTTTACCATTTTTAAAAGTTGCTACGCCACCTATCCCAAGTTTCATGTTGTAACTGATAGCCTGCTCTGCTTGTTCTTTAGTTCCAGAAAAGCAGTGAAATATCCCAAAGAGATCATCTCCTTTCTCACTTTCTAGCACTTCAAAAACTTCGTCAAAAGCCTCTCTACAGTGTATAACGATAGGTTTTTTATATTTTTTGGCTAGTTGTATTTGTCGTTTGAAAGCATCTCGCTGAATTTCTAAAGTAGACTTATCCCAATACAAATCTATCCCTATCTCCCCTACTGCATAAAAATCACGAGCGGCAAATTGTGCCTCCACATGTGCCAGCTCTTCTTCGTAATTCTCCTTAACATGCGTAGGATGTAGACCCGCCATTAAAAACATATGATCTGGATAGTTTTTTTCTAACGCATACATACGCTCTGTATATTCAGAGTCTATCGCAGGAATAAAAAATCTGTTTACTCCAGCGTCAATCGCTCGTTGTATCATCACGTCCTGATCTTCATCAAAAGACTCGCTGTATAAATGGGTATGGGTATCTGTAAAATTCATAGACCACAAAAATAGCTAGCGCATAGAAAAGAGAGAAGGGAAAACACATAAACTTGAACAATGCTTTACAAAGCTACAAGTCTATAGGATTGTAGTATTTTTGAGTAATACACTAATAAATATGCCTTCACTACGCGAGTTTCTACTTTCAAAAAAATATTGCCGTTCACGCCTTTTTCCTACCGTGACTAATCATCTTGAAATGAAAGCAAAAATTAATGGTGTAGAAGGTTCCTTTATACTTGATACGGGAGCTTCTAGTTCGTGTATAGATTTTGAGTTTGCAGCGTTGTTTGGGCTACTTTCAGAAGATAGTGAGATTCTCGCAGCAGGTGCTGGCGCGACAGATATGATTACTAAGCTTTCGCGAAAAAATACCATTACCATTCAAAAGTGGGAATATAAAAAACTAGACATCGTCCTCTTTGATATGTCACATGTAAATACAGCACTGAAAAATCATGATGCCGCTCCCGTCCATGGAATTCTAGGAGCAGATGTACTCAATGCAGGAAAAGGGATTATTGATTATCAATATAATTGCTTGTATTTAAAGTAGTTCACACACCCGGGGTCTAGCAAACAATGCTACAACTTTATCTTTTCATAATTCTTCCTTAAGATTGGGTTAAACTTGATATAATCTTAACTAGAGCAATCTTCAGTTTTAGCATATTTGTAAAAACAATCACAACTATGGCTATTCTAGGATCTATAATAAAAAGTGCAATTGACTTAAAGGATACATTATCTTCAGACATTAATCCTATTCAAGAGCAGGAACAGGTTCTAGCAGATATGCTGGATACTGCAAAGGATACTGCCTTTGGAAAGTATTATGGGTTTTCTCAGCTACTAGAGGAAGAAGACCAAGCAGCTGCATTTTCAAAAATGGTTCCCTATCATGATTATAACCAGATGGACAGTATGTGGTGGGATCGCATAAAACATGGATTAGAAGATATAACATGGCCTGGAAAACCTCACTATTTTGCACTTTCTAGTGGTACTACTGGAAAAACGAGCAAAAGAATTCCAGTCACGGAGGAAATGGTTGCTGCCATAAGAAGCACCAGTCTTGCTCAAGTATCTGCACTTGCTCATTATGATTTACCAACAGATTTTTTTGATAAAGAAGTAATGGCTCTAGGTAGCTCTACAGATCTTATCGAACATGACGAATTTCTTGAGGGTGAAATAAGTGGCATTACAGCGAGTAATATTCCTTTCTGGTTTAAAGGATTTTACAAGCCTGGAGAAGATATCGCCAAAATTGAAAACTGGGATGAACGCGTAAAAACCATTGCAGAAAGAGCCAAAAATTGGGACATAGGCGCACTGAGCGGGATTCCATCATGGATGGAGCTTATGCTTAAAGAAGTAATTGCTTATCATAATGTAGAAAATATCCATGAGATATGGCCCAATCTACAAGTTTTTACAAGTGGAGGCGTAGCCTTTAAACCTTACGAAAAGAGCTTTAGACAACTACTAGGAAGAGATATTACGGTAATCGACACTTACCTTGCATCAGAAGGATTTATGGCTTACCAAAGCAGACCTGAGACTTCCTCTATGAAGCTTTCTACTAATGCTGGTATTTACTTTGAATTTGTACCCTTCACTCCAGAGTATATCAATAATGACGGCTCGCTATCACAAGATGCTCCATCTCTTACTTTAAAAGAAGTAGAAACAGATGTAGACTACGTGCTTATCATAAGTACGGTTTCTGGCGCATGGAGATATCTTATAGGTGACACGATTGCTTTTACGGATGTAGAGAGAGCAGAAATTAAAATAACAGGACGGACTAAGTTTTTCTTAAACGTAGTAGGCTCTCAACTTTCTGTAAATAAAATGGAAGTAGCCCTAAGAGAACTTGAAGAACAATTTGATATTGAAATTCCTGAATTTACATTGAGTGCAAAAAAGATAGATGGAGAGTTTTACCACAGCTGGTATCTAGGTACAACGGCGACTACAAATGAAAGCGAACTTGCAGAGGCTCTAGATAAAAGTTTAAAAGAAGCAAACAAGAATTATAAAGTGGCAAGAGGAAAATCTCTCAAAGGAGTAAAAGTTACCACTATTGACCCTAATATTTTTCACGAATGGAGTGGTCAAAACAAGAAAAAAGGAGGACAAGTAAAAATGGAGAAAGTGATGGATGAAGAGAAATTTGAAACCTTTGAAGACTTTGTTGCTAAGCAATAGTTTATAAAAAATCACTCATAAAAAAACGGGTATCATAATAGTGATACCCGTTTTTTTTTATAAAGATCTGGCTAGTTATGCTCTAGCAGGTGCATGACTTCTTCTGGCGACATATATAAACTGCGCAGACGTTCTTTATAAGCCTCAGAAATATTCGCATGGTCAAGTATAAAGTTTTTAGTTTTTAGAATATAAGTTCCCATTCCATGCGTAATGGCATATACATCTGCGGTACGTTCTACTTCTTTAATATGAGCGCCAGAATATAAATACTTTACTCCAAAAACTAACATCCCGAACCCAGAACGTTCCCTATAATCCATTACATGACCTAGCTCATGCCCTAACCATCCCGTAACCACATCACTTGGCACTTCAGAAAAACTGAGTTCGTCTTGATCTATTTGTATCGTTCTCGAAATAAGAATTATATATTCACGTTTTTTACGAGACTTTAAAAAACTAGCCCAACGCGGTTGTGCCTGCATTGTCGACTTTTTTATATTGTCTTTAAACTGAAAAGTTATTGCAGTATTCCACAACTCTGGATAATGCTCTAAAGCAACGATAGCTTCATCATAAATTTCTTTAGGAATCACTTTATTCTCAAGGTTGAGCACTGCATCTTCAGTAGGTATTACATCTTTCTCTGTCATACTTTCAAAGTAGGGTTTATCTGCTTGCTGTGCTGTTAAGAGCATACTAAAGTTAGTTAGGATAATCCAAAAAGCAATGTGTATCTTCATCTTCAAAACATAGGTATGAAAAAATTATTAATAACGAGTATTGTTTTTTGTCTCGCTTTCGCGAAAGCGGACTTTGCAACTGCACAATCTTTAAGACCTGTTACGGGGGCTGAGATTATTAAAAAATCAATAGCATTTTATGACCCCAATGCCAATTGGTCAACCTTTCAAGGGGAATTTACCTTGGCACTTGATATGCCAGAAAAAGCTTCTAGAAAGAGCGTTATCACACTAGACATTCCTAATGAATATTTTAATCTCACCACAGAACAAGAAGATGCAACTTCGTTTAGGGAGATAAGTAATGATACCTGTAAATATACAGATGAGGCTGGAGAAATAATCACCACTACCACCGATAGCCAAGATTGTGAGAGAACGAGAATGTATCGCGATTACTACTCATACTTATACGGGCTCCCTATGAAGCTTAATGATCCAGGCACTCAGATAGATCCTACGGTGAAAAGCGTCACTTTCAAAGGGAAAAAGTATACCATGGTAAAAGTAACCTATGATAAGGCTGTAGGTTCAGATATTTGGCAATTTTACTTTAACCCTTCTACGTACGCTCTAGAAGTATATCAATTTTTTAAAGGCACAGATGAGACTACAGGCGAGTATATTCTGCTTGATGACATAGCTATCATCGAAGGCATTAAAATGCCTAAAAACCGCGCTTGGTATTACAACAAGGATGATGGATACTTAGGTACAGATAGCATTGTACAAGATTAATCGCTAATCCCTTTTTACGGTTAAAATCGCTTGCTTGTAATTACGCATGCTGTAATATTCTTTGTGCAATGAGGAAGCAAACTCCTCTACCCTTGCAAAATTTGCATATGATGGATTAAGACCATCATTAAAGTCTTCATCTGTGATAAGAAGCGCGATATACCATGTATCTCCATAAATTCTAACAGGATCATCATTAAATACAGGACCTATCCCATTTTCCTCCAACATCTTATTTGCTAAGGGTCTTAGTAAATTGACAGTTTTTGTATTCTTACTCACTTCATAAAACGAGACATAATAATTATTTCCATCAAGCACTACTGGCACATTATCTTCTACATAATTGTGCTGTAGGTCATACTTTGTATTTACGTAAGTATAAAACTCATCTGCATCTTTTGGGTCTGTGAAGATGTATGAATACCTCTTAGGCAGCTTTTTATTAAACTTCTTAGCTTTTTTAATGGAGCCATTACTCAGGTCAGGAGCTATTGCTACTGGAAAGCAAGATTGTAAAGTAACCAAACAGAATAAACCTAGTATATATCTCATTTAATGTGTTTTACACAACGCATCAAACAATATACCAAAACCACAAATACTTAATGAACTGAGTATAACCAAGAAAACCCTTACCGCATTGCGGTAAGGGTTTTATATGATAATTGAGAAACTATCCTCGTTTATTATGCCTCAAAAGGCACGATAGAAACGTAAGATTTGTTGTCTTTTTTCTTTTGGAATTTTACAACACCATCTACTCTTGCGTGTAGTGTGTGATCTTTTCCTCCGTATACGTTCTCACCTGGGTGATGCGTATTACCTCTTTGACGTACGATGATGTTCCCTGCGATTGCAGCTTGTCCTCCAAAGATCTTAACACCTAAGCGTTTTGATTCTGATTCGCGACCGTTTTTAGAACTACCAACTCCTTTTTTGTGAGCCATCTTGTTTCGGTTTTATAAGTTATACTTGATAGTATAGCGATTAAGCTTTACCACCGTCTAATTCGTCTTGCCATTTCTTAAGCTCATCCCACTTACCATCTGCAGCAAGTTGTGCTTGTGCTGGCCATGTGTCAGTTACGTGATTTCCACGTACACCTGCGATAATTTCAGAAATCTTAGCAGCATCAGTTTTTGCAAGTTCTGCAAAAGTTGAAATTCCTGCCTCTACAAGAGTTTCAGCAATTTTAGGTCCGATACCCTCTACTTTTTTAAGATCGTCTGCTTTAGAAGATTTTTTTGCAGTAGCCTTAGGAGCAGTTTCCTTTGCAGGAGCAGCAGCTTTAGGTTCAGCTTTTTTCTCTTCTTTCTTAGGAGCAGCTTTCTTAGCTCCAGAAGTAGCGATACTTTCAATTACGATTTCAGTAAGAGACTGGCGGTGTCCGTTTTTCACACGGTATCCTTTACGTCTTTTCTTTTTGAAAACGATTACTTTGTCACCTTTAAGGTGTCTTAAGACTTTTGCTCCTACTAGAGCTCCGTCTATAGCTGGGGCGCCTAAAGTGATGTTAGATCCGTCTCCTACCAAAAGTACTTTGTCGAAATCGACAGTTTTTCCTTCTTCGGTAGATAGGCGGTTAACAAAGACTTTTTGGTCTTTTGCAACTTTAAATTGCTGCCCTGCTATCTCTACAATTGCGTACATAGCGATTAATTAAATATTGTTATTACACTAATAATAGCCCAAACCTCTCAGTTTAAGCGGGTGCAAATATACTATTTATCTTAAGATTTACAATAAGCATCATTTGTTTTTATATAATAATATCACTCTACAAATACATTCTTACAGAATTTCCAAAATTAACTTACAAAAAATACCCTGCACCACGTCTCATTCTTACAAAGCTCAAACAACAAAATCCTATTTAACAGCACAGTAATGCTATCGTAAGAAACACAACCCTATGAATAAAAATATTTTAACGCTTTTATTTGCACTTTAACGATTGTAGATATATTTTCGCCCACTTAACTAATCAATCAATTAACAATGAAACATTTAAAATCAATCATCACATTAATTATCTTAACATTTACACTTGCATCTTGCTCTACAGATGATGACGGCGGGAGTAACAATGTAAGTGAAGAAAACCTTATTGGAACATGGTCACTTACATCATCAACAGAAGAAAACAGCTTCAGTGGTGACGTGCAAGGAACTGAATTCAATGCCGAAATTACATCAACTGGATCTAATTTTGACCTTAATATTATTTTTAGCGACGACAATGTAGTTTTAGCAAACGGCTCTTATGACATAACCATTGTATCAGATTTTGATGGGGAAGTAACAACTGAAAGTGATACCATAACGGTTAATAATGCAGAGGGTGAATGGGCTTTAGAAGGCGATCAGCTTACTTTAACTGGAGAACCAGCGACCACGACTGGCGATCTTGAAATAATTGGTGCTGCCTCAGCGTCTATTTTTACCATTACAACTCTTAATGAGACAACATTAACACTTAGACTAGAGGGCGACCAAGATTTAGGAGTAGAAGGGCTTTCATCTATGATAAATGTAGTGCAGACTTACACTAGAGTTAACTAAAACAGACTATCACAAAACAAAAAAACCGCCAATTGGCGGTTTTTTTGTTCTTATTTTTTGATTGCTTATCCTCGCACAGAGTCTCCTCTATCTTTTAATACTTTCTTTGTTCCTTCTGTATTCCAACTTGGCTTAAATAACTGCATAAAGCAAAGTGATAAGCATACCGCAGTTGCAAAGCCTGCAATCGCTACTGTAAATACAACAGAACCAATACTTGTATTATACGTTTGCTCCCAAGGTCCAATTAGACCGTCTAGAAATTCTGGATTTATATTCCCCGCATATAATGCAAAAAATCCTGTAAAGATGATGGTTGCCACAAATCCCGAGACAACTCCATTTACCATACCGTCGGTATAGCTGTATGTAGCTCCGTTTTTAATTTGTGTATACTTAATAACCTCGTATATCCCAAAACCTACAATCACTCCATTAAAAAGTGAGAAAAGCACATTAGTATGTAAGTTAAATAGAGAAAGTACTAAGAAGTACGCTATGAGGCCACCGCTCATTGCAAAAGCAAATCTGATAGGCATTGTGAATTTTGACATCTTGTTTAGTTTTTATTACATAAAGATAAACAAAATATGAAGCTATACTCTTAACCCACTGTTAAATAACTGCTTAACAAATTATTAAGAAACTCCTAACTTGCTGAATAGGTCCCAAATAACCACACCAGCGCTCACAGAAATATTAAGAGAGTGCTTTGTACCCACCTGTGGGATTTCAATAACAGTATTACTTAGAGACACAATTTCTTGCTGAACACCCTTTACTTCGTTACCAAAAACAACGGCATACTTCTCACCAGTAGTAGGCATAAATTTATCAAGCATTACTGCTCCTTCTGCTTGCTCTATCGCACACACATGAACACCATCCTCTTTTAATTGCTTCACTAAAGCAATACTGTCTTCTACATATTCCCAAGTTACAGCATCTGTTGCTCCTAAGGCTGTCTTTTGTATATCGCGATGCGGCGGCGTTGCGGTAATGCCACAGAGATAGATTTTCTCTACTAAAAAAGCATCTGAAGTTCGGAAAACGGACCCTACATTATTAAGGCTACGTATATTGTCCAGTACGATAATTATAGGCGTCTTTTCTGCCTCCTTGAAGTCGGAAACAGATTTTCGATTGAGTTCGCTATTTTTAAGTTTTCTATTCATGAATCAGTCGGTGTGGCCGTAATGCTTTGTAAACTTACGCTTTCGCGAAAGCGTACTCATAATTACTTCTGGTTGTATCCAAAACGCTTAAGCTGGTTAGAATTACTTCTCCAGTTCTTATTCACCTTTACATAAAGCTCAATATGTACTTGTTTACCAAAGAATTTCTGCAAATCCTTTCTAGCCTCTACACCTACTCTTTTAAGAGCAGTTCCTTTATGTCCAATTATAATTCCTTTCTGGCTATCACGCTCCACCATAATGACTGATCGCATGCGGATGATCTCATCCTCCTCAAAGAAATCTTCTGTATCAATCTCTACAGCATAAGGAATTTCCTTCTTGTAGTGCATCAAGATTTTCTCACGGATGATCTCGTTTACAAAAAAGCGCTCTGGCTTATCTGTAAGTTGGTCCTTAGGATAAAAAGCTGGCGACTCTGGCAAGAGCTCAATAATTCTATTGAATACCTGTGGCACACCAAAGCTCTCGAGTGCAGATATAGCAAACACCTCAGCATTTGGTACTTTTTCTGACCACAACTTCAATGCCTCTGCTAGTGTCTCTTCGTTTCCTTTATCTATTTTATTTATAAGTAATAAAACAGGGATTTTTGAACCGCGTATTTTATTAAAAAATGCCTCATCTTTAAGCTCTTTCTCACCCAGCTCTACAATGTATAAAAGTACATCTGCATCTTCAAAAGCACTTTTTACAAAGTCCATCATAGACGCCTGTAACTCATATGCTGGTTTTATAATACCAGGCGTATCACTCAATAGCATCTGGAAATCCTCCCCATTTACAATACCGAGAATACGGTGACGCGTAGTCTGCGCTTTTGAGGTGATGATACTAAGACGCTCGCCCACAAAGGCATTCATAAGCGTACTTTTACCCACATTAGGGTTACCGATGATGTTTACAAATCCTGCTTTATGAGACATAATAATTTATTTTGGGCAAAGATACTTTAATTTGCCACGTTGCGCTTGCTCCTCAGCGAGAACTGAGGTAATAGATGAATAAATATATAATTGGAGTTTACAAATTGTATACGTACGCTTTCGCGAAAGCGTAACTCATCAAGATCTAGGCTTCTCCCTAGTTCTATCATACATTACAATACTTCCCGCCACCGAAACATTGAGACTTAATGTAGATGGGAATTTTATAAGAAAATGCGACTTTTCTATAGCCTCATTAGTAAGACCATGATCTTCTGCACCCAATAAGTAAACGCAACGACGCGGGTGATGAAAGGTTTCTAGCGTCTCTGCTCGATCATCAAGCTCTACGCCTACAATGCGTACACCCTTAGGCAAGTGCTTAAAAAAGTCATCAAAGGTATCATAATGATAATACGGCATTGCCTTTACCGCATTATGCGTATCACTAGATTGCTTTGCATATCTATTACCGATGGTAAAAATAAAACTAGCGCCTAGATTTTGAGCAGAGCGCCATAAAACACCTAGATTTTCTGGTGTCTTACCATTCTGTATCCCAATGCCAAAAAATTCGTTTGTAAAGTTGTCTGGTTGCATAGCCACACGCTTAAAAGGGGTTCAATAAAAAAGAGACCGTCACAAGTGAGGCCTCTTTTATTTTACATACTATCAGGTCTACCCTTCAAGCGTTTTTCTATCTTCTTTTTCTTTTCGGTGAGACGCTTCATGGCGTCCATTATTTCAGAGTCTTTTGTCTCTTTAAAAATCTCATTCAGTGCAAGAATGAGTCGTTTAGCCTCTCTTGAAGCAGCAACGCGATCACTGGTGGACATATTGCTCATTGAAGCATTTTCAAAAGCCACCGCTTCTTCCATTAATTTCATACAGTATTTCAAATTTTGGCGAATATAAGCGAACCCATACTAATTTACAAGGATTTATGCAAATTTATACTCAATAATGTGCAACTTTAGATGAAAAAAGCGTAGCTTAAGCTATTCTTCCCCTTATTCACCCTAAGCCCTGTGACACAACAAGATACCTTAATCCTTCTTTATAAATAGGTAATATCCGTTTACAAATAGTATCGCAAGATTAGTAATAATGATAGGAATACTACCTAATAACACTCCGTACGTTACAAATAATGCACAGCCTATAGAGTTTACAATACGCAACTTGCGCAAATCTTTATTTAAAAATGATAGCAACACAAAAAGGCTTGCTAGGTAACCGACAATTTCTGTAGGATTGATTTCCATAATTTTTTATTGTTTTAGTACGTAACGCGCACTAACATGAACGCGCGAAGATACTTTACAATCTAGTCCATCACAAACTTAAAACCTGCGGTAATAAAACTAGCAACCTATATTACTCCGCACAATCTTTTGCTCAGTCGTTCTTAAACACACTAACACCCTCGATAATTAACTCACAATTAGATACTCACATTAAAGAACTGACCTATAAGTGCAGTTAATCCCATAGCCAGCGTACCCCAAAAAGTAATTCTAAGCACGGCCTTTGCGGGGCTCGACCCTCCAGCCTTTGCCGCCACGATACCTAAAACGATTAAAAACAAGATTGCAGCTACGTATTGCACATATTCCATCATCTCTAAAGGCGCCATAAAAGCAACTAGTACAGGTAAAAAACCACCTACTGTAAAAGCCACACCAGAAGAAAGTGCTGCTTGCAATGGTTTTGCCTCCGTCATTTCATGTATTCCTAGTTCATCTCTTGCGTGCGCTTCTAAGGCATTATGAGCTGTTAATTGGGTCGCAACTTCTAGCGCAGTCGCTGGACTGAGACCACGACGCTCATATATTTTTGCTAGCTCTAGGAGCTCCTCATGTGGTGTTTCTATAAGTTCGCGCTGCTCACGGGCAAGATCAGACTTCTCTACATCTGTTTGCGAACTAACAGATACATACTCTCCAGCTGCCATAGATAATGCGCCAGCCACTAAGCCGGCTACACCTGCAAGCAGTACAGGTTCTCTAGTAGTACTTGCTGCCGCAACTCCTATAACGATACTCGCTGTAGACAAAATCCCGTCGTTTGCACCAAGTACTGCCGCCCTAAGCCACCCACTTCTATAGATGTAATGTTTTTCTGGAATCCTTGTCTCCATGATTACTCTCCTAATAAATTAAACACTCCTTTAGTTAAAAACTGTATATCGGCCGCCATGTCGGTATTGAATTGCACTAATGAAAATCCTTCACTTTCTTGAACTATCTCAACTTCGGCTTGACGGAAATAATAGGTGTCACCTTTTTTCTCATCTAGCACTAAGATATAAGAAATCTCATCTACCGTCACTATGGAGGATGAAGGTAACGCTTTCGCGAAAGCGGAATTTGTTACAATACTAGCATCTACAAACATTCCCGTTAAGAAATTAACACCAAACTCATCTTCTAGATGTCCATGCACTTTAATCGTTCTATTTGCTTCAATCGAAGTGCCTACAAGATGCACCTCAGCCTTATAAATCGCTGACGAAGCCTCTGGGATTTTAAAATCTATTGCCTGACCTTTCTTTACTTTTAAGATGTCTTTTTCAAAAACCGAAAGTTCTAGATGTATATGATCATTGTCTATAATTTCTAAAATTTCGGTAGCTGGTGAAACGTATGATCCTTTTGAAACGTTGACCTTAGTAATGCTCCCCGAAATAGGCGCATTAATGCTTACCACAGAACTTATCTTTCCAGCTCGAACACTCGCTGGAGAAATATTAATCATTCTAAGTTGTCTATCTAATCCCGTGTGTCTAGCTACTGCAGTCTTATACTCACTTTCTGCTTTTAGAAAACTTTTTTGAGAGGTAATATTTTCTGCTCTCATTGTCGCCTGCCTGTCATACTCCGCTTTGAGATAAGTGAGTTGCTCATTTACCTCCATATATTGTTGTTGCAGGGCTACAAACTCAGGATTTTCAATAGTCACAAGCAGCTGACCTTTACGCACAATATCACCTATAAGCAATGGCGTTGTTTTTATGTATCCACCCATGCTTGCATTTACAACGGCTCTGTTTTCTGGCGGCACATCAATCATCCCATTTACAGTAACTACCGTAGGAAATGATTTTTCTTTTAGTCCTCCTAAAGACATCTTACTTTGGTCAAATTGCGCCTGAGTTACTTGAATGCGATCATCCATCGCTTCCGTTTGAGAAGATGGCTCGGTTTTGTCTGTGGTTTTTTCTCCACAGCTTACTAGTACAAAACTTAGTAATGCTATTATATATAAGTTACGTATCATGTAGTCGTATTTATAAGGTTAGGTAATTAATGGCAATTACAGTTTGATTGTATACATGGAGTTTCTCAAGGTGACTTAGTCTTATCTCATAAGCGCTCTCAAGACTCTGGATATACTGGTAAAAATTAATCTCACCATTTCTAAAACTACCGTTTGCTGTTTTTAAAATTTCTTGAGAAAGTGATGCACCTTCATTTTCATAATAATCTAATGCTTCTTGAAGTTGCGACAACTTCTCTGTAAGTGCATTATATTTTGCATCGAGTTGTATCTCATACTCACTAGATTGTGTGACTGCGATATCTTCGGCAATTTTGGCTGCCTTTATTTTAGCAGATTGACCGCCAAATAATATAGGGATTTTTACTCCTAATTGATACCCGTAAAGACTACCATTAAGCTCAGAATTTGTTCCTTGAAAATAATTAAGACTTAGATCTGGCAGGAGCTGTTGTTTTTCAAAACGACCCTTTGCCTGAAGTAGGGATACTCTGTTTTGATAATATGCCACTTCTGCACTACTGCTTATATCTAAAGTTGCTAGCGCTACTTTAAACGAAGGCTCACTAGCCATTACAATGGCTTCATCAGCCTGTACCACTTTTAGTAAATCCCCATAGGCAAGTGCCACTTCGCTCTGCGCTTGTTTATAGCTAAGCTCCACCTGTTTTTGCTTAGAAGTCGCAGTAATCTTCTCTAGGTAATTAGTCTCTCCTAGTTCAAAACGCCTTGACGCCATTCTAGAAAAATCTGTGTACAAACTATCTAGTGCACTATACACTCGTTCCTTTTCTCTAGCAATTTGATAGTCATAATAGCCAGCCGTCACTTTGCGTTCAACTTCCTTTTTCTTTATTTCAAATGCACTTGAAGCTACCTTAACGCTTGCTTTATGCACACTCTTTTCTGAGAAATAAACCGTGGGAAATTTAAAGTCCTGCTGTATTCCAAAAACTCGTAGTGGCCGATCGTTTATGGCCAGATTATTCTCGTCAAACTCATAATACACCTGCGTTTTATCAAAGCTAAAAGCACTATTAATTAAGGCTTCAGATTGTGCTACTTCTAGACCACTTGCTTTTAACTCAAGATTATTTTCTATAGCTAACGGGATTAAATCTTGTAACGATTTAGTCCCTTCTTGCGCTCCTAGGTTTACAGAAAACAGTAATACCACTATACTTATGGTTGTAACCTTGCCTTTAGGCAAACCTTCATTATTTTTCTTAGGAGTATTTAGGTAAGCATACAGAACTGGCAATACGACGAGGGTAAGTAAGGTCGCTGTAATCAACCCTCCTATTACCACAGTGGCTAGCGGTCGCTGCACCTCGGCTCCAGCATTTGTAGAAATTGCCATAGGCAAAAACCCTAAAGCCGCAGCAGATGCTGTGAGTAACACAGCCCTCAACCTATCTTTTGTTCCTTGCTTTATTAAAGCTTCTATACTTTCAAAACCTTCTTTTTGTAATTCTTTGAAGTGCTCAATTAATACAATTCCATTTAAAACTGCAATCCCAAACAAAGCAATAAAACCTACTCCAGCCGAAATACTGAATGGCAGATCACGCAGCCACAATAAGAGAACACCTCCTACCGCAGCCAGCGGTATTGCAGAATAAATCATCAGTGCTTCCTTGACAGATTTAAAGGCAAAATAGAGAAGAATAAATATGAGAATAAGTGCAATAGGCACCGCAACCATTAGTCGCGCCTTTGCACTTTGTAAGTTTTCAAACTGTCCTCCATAAGTAATAGAATACCCTACAGGTAATTTTACATTCTCGTTAATCAACTTCTGGACGTCATCCACCACAGATTGTAAATCACGATTACGCACGTTGACACCCACTACAATTCTTCTTCTTGTATCGTCACGAGATATTTTGGCAGCTCCTGTTTTATAGCTTATAGTTGCTAGTTCGCTTAATGGTATTTTTCCACCAGCAGGGAGATCAATGTATAGATTTTTAAGGTTATCGATATCTTGACGCTTCTCTCTGTCTAGTCGTACTACTAGGTCAAAACGCTTTTCTCCTTCAAAAACGCTTCCAGCAGTCTTACCCGCAAATCCCATGAAAACCACATCATTGAGATCCTGAATATTGAGACCATACCTGGCTATTTTTGCTCTATTATATTGCACACTCATCTCTGGCAAACCTGCCACTTTCTCAACAGAAACATCTGCTGCGCCTGCTACGTTTTCGATAAGAGATCCTATCTCACTTCCTTTCTTTGCAAGAATTTCAAGATCATCGCCAAAAATCTTAATCGCAATATCTGCGCGTACACCGGTAATCAATTCATTAAAGCGCATCTCTATAGGTTGTGTAAACTCTACTTCCATTCCTGGGATGACAGCAAGTGCTTCTTTAAACTTATCTGCCAGCTCATCTTTTGACGAGGCAGACGTCCATTCTCCTTTAGGTTTGAGTACAATAATCACATCGCTTTCTTCCATAGACATGGGATCTGTAGGCACCTCTGCAGCACCTATACGAGTTACCACTTGCTTTACTTCTGGAAATTTACTTAATAGAATTTTCTCAATTTCGGTGGTAATTTCTACCGTGTTACTTAGAGAGGTTCCTGTTTTTAAAACTGGCTGAATCACAAAATCACCTTCATCAAGTGTGGGAACAAATTCTCCACCCATGGTGCTATACAAATAGATAGCTACTGCTAGTAAGGCTACCGCAATTCCTAATACTAATCTCTTGCTCTGTAATGCCCAGTCTATAACTGGCTCATATATTTTATTGAGCCATTTCATGAGTCTCACAGAGATGTTTTTATCTGTCGCATTAGATGGTTTTAAAAACATAGATGCCGCTACAGGTACATACGTAAAACAAAAAATCATCGCTCCTATTAATGCAAAGCTAAAGGTGAGCGCCATAGGCTTAAACATTTTTCCTTCTACACCGCTCAATGAGAGAATAGGTATAAATACTATCAAGATAATAAGCTGCCCAAAGATGGCCGAATTCATCATTTTTGATGCTCCAGAGAATGTAATCTTATCTTTTAATTGTTGTTGTTCCGCTTTCGCGAAAGCGGAAATCTCATCTTTCTTTCTCGTTATTTCAAATGCTATAAATTCTACAATTATGACCGCGCCGTCTATAATAATCCCAAAATCTATAGCGCCAAGACTCATCAAGTTTGCATCTACTCCAAAGATGTACATAAGTGATAATGCAAATAACAAACACAACGGAATTACGGATGCCACTACTAGCCCAGATCTAAAATTACCTAGCAGTAAAACCACCACAAAAATCACAATCAGACATCCTAAAATTAAATTTTCGGCAACGGTAAAAGTAGTTTTTGCAATAAGATCGCTACGGTCTAAAAATGCGTTAATGTATACACCCTCTGGAAGTGATTTTGAAATCTCAGCAACACGTGCCTTCACAGCTTCTATCACTTTTTTAGAATTTGCATCTTTAAGCATCATCACTTGACCAAGCACCTTCTCGCCCTCACCGTTTCCGGTAATTGCTCCAAAACGTGTGGCGCTTCCATAACCTACTTTGGCAACGTCTTTTATATACACAGGTACTCCATCGTCATTCTTAACCACGATGTTACCTATATCATCTAGTGATGAAATGAGACCCTCGCCACGTATAAAAAATGCCTGGTTCACCTTTTCGATATAGCCACCTCCAGAGACACTATTATTCATTTCTAAAGCTGTAAAAATCTCGCGCGCACTTATATCCATCGCGCTAAGCTTTTCTGTATTGATAGCTACTTCGTACTGCTTTAAGAATCCGCCCCAGGTATTTACCTCAACTACTCCCGGAATTCCTGAGAGCTGGCGCTTTACTATCCAATCTTGGATGGTTCTTAAATCTTCGGCATTATACCTGTCTTTAAATTCTGGCTCTACATCAAGTATATACTGGTAGATCTCCCCTAGTCCGGTGGTGATAGGCCCCATCTCTGGTGTGCCAAAACCCTCCGGAATTTTTTCTGATGCAGATTTGATTTTCTCAGCAATGAGCTGCCTAGGCAAATAGGTTCCCATATTGTCCTCAAAGACAATGGTGACGACAGATAATCCAAATTTTGAAACAGAGCGAATCTCTATCACACCTGGTAAGTTTGCCATTTCGAGCTCTACAGGGTAGGTGATAAATTGCTCCATATCCTGCGTAGAGAGATTACGTGAAGTAGTAATAACCTGCACCTGATTGTTTGTTACATCTGGCACGGCACCTATAGGAATTTGCGATAATGAATACAGCCCAAATCCTATAATAAAGGCCGTAAATAAGAGAACAACAAATTTGTTTCTTATACTAAAATTGATAATATGTGATAGCATTTTGTCATAAAATAATCAATGTGAAGAGCCCCAAATCTTTAAAAGACTAGGTGCTAAAAATAAATTAGATCTGATTATTTATGAAAGCCGTGG